>ERZ795053.6181-NODE-6181-length-12026-cov-4.222538_pt1 | contig 12026 bp, 5 predicted proteins | sample MGYA00375137_ERZ795053 | MGnify/ENA primary metagenome ERZ795053 (study PRJEB30182, sample SAMN05720284) | activated sludge metagenome | isolation source: Anaerobic digester | place: Hong Kong | collected 2014-12-17 ... | reverse complement strand
TAAGCGCATAGAAGAATTGGAGATACAGTCGCGCCAGATTGGGGATATTGTGCAGGCCGTAGTGATGATTGCCGACCAGACTAATCTCCTGGCTTTAAATGCCGCTATTGAAGCAGCCCGCGCCGGAGAACACGGGCGTGGTTTCGCCGTAGTAGCCGATGAAGTCAGGAACCTGGCAGAAATTTCCGAGCGTTCAGCCCGTGATATCCGGGGGGTAGTCGATGAGATACGTACCGGGGTTGATGAAGTAGTCAAGGAAATCAACCAGGTAGTGGAAGAGTTTGGCAGTATGCAGAGTGATCTGGGAAAAACGAATAAAGATTTTGAAAATGCTGGCAATCTGTTTGGTGACTACGAGAAAATGGTTAATGAAAGCGACAGACATGGCCTGGAATTACGGACATTATCTGATGATTTCCTGGGGGTGGCCCAGTCTATAGCTACTGCTTCGGAGCAAATTTTAGCTGGTGCTGAGCAATCCTCCAAGGCGGTAGCTGAACAGGGTAAAGCATTGAGTGAAGTAAATACTGCTACCCAGGAACTGGCGGAAATGTCCGAAGAATTAAAAAACTCTACTAATATTAATAAGTCAGCGGAAGAGGTAGCAGCTACGGCTGAAGAACTATCGGCCAATATTGAAGAACTAAGTACCTCGGCTGCTCAGGTAGCCACTGCCTTAGTGCAAATGACTGGGGGAGGGCAAAACATTTTTACGGAGAGTGAGAAGGCGGTTGCTATCGCCGAAAATGCTCAGAATAAGATCGAGGAACTGATAAAAATAGCCGGGGAAGCGGGAGAGACAAATATAAAAATTGCAGAGATATTGGAGAATGCCCGGACTGGTGCTCGAGATGTCTGGCAGAGTCTGCAGGATTGTATTAAATCTTATGAGGGTACTAACAACGCCATTGAAGCCCTGCAGGAAAAGATTCGCCGGATAGAAAAGATTGTTGATACTATTGAAAATGTTTCCATTCAGACCAATATGCTGGCCGTAAATGGCTTTATAGAGGCAGCTACTGCCGGTGAACACGGACGGGGCTTTTCCGTAGTAGCCGGAGACATCCGCAACCTGGCTGCCGAATCAGCGGAAAATGCGGATAAAATCAAGGATCTAGTACGAGATATCCAGATGCAGATGGGTAAAGTAGTTAGCGAAATAGCCCAGTCCGAAACGGCATCACGTAAGAGTAATGAAGCGTCCGCATTAGCAGCTCAGAAAAATGCAGCAGTAACCGCTGAGTTGGAAGATATCGCCAAAAACCGAGTAGGTTTACGTAAGGCTATCGACGAAAGCAAAACGGCTATAGCAGAGGATGTACGGGAATCAAAACGGGTAATGGAGATTACTGGCTCCGCTCAACAGCAGGTAGATCAAGCCTCCCGGGTAGCTCAGGAACAGGCCAAGGCTATTAATGAATTGGCCAACTCGATTGAAGAAATTGCATCAATTGCCGATGAGATGCAGATTAATTAGAGGGGAATGGTATTTATATTTGAGGAGGGATTTAAATGAAGAATGACCATGTGTTCTCCTCGGAAGAAATGCAACTGGTTACTTTTGTTCTGGGCCAGGAAAATTTCGGCATAGATATTATGAACGTACAAGAAATTATAAGAATACCGTCAATAACTGCTGTACCACAGGCACCTCTCTATGTAGAAGGGGTTACTAACCTGCGGGGTGAGATTTTGCCGGTACTGGATACCCGGGTTAAATTTGGCATGGATCAGGCCCAGCGCGATGTTTCCAGTCGGGTGATTGTGGTAGATGTACAGGGGAAAAAGGCAGGTCTTAGTGTCGATGCGGTATCGGAAGTTCTCCGGGTTGAGGGTAACCGTATCGAGGCAACTCCGGCTATTGCCGCTGACATAGACATGAGTACTATTTCCGGTGTAGTTAAGATAAACGATGGTAAAAAACTGGTTATGATACTGGACGCAGCAAGCCTGTGCAGCATTGATCAAACCAAAAGAAAAGAGACTCTTAGTAAAAATGTTAAAGATAGCAGTAACCGAGAAGCGGAACAGAAGCTGGAGGAGGTACAACTAGTTTCGTTCCTGCTGGGGAATGAGGAGTTTGCGTTAGAGATTGAGCATGTACGGGAAATAATTCGCTACCCTGAGATTGTAAAAGTTCCTAACCTGCCGCCATATATAAAAGGTGTAATATCGCTAAGAGATACCCTGATGCCGATTGTGGATATGCGGATTAAACTTGATACCGGAAACGATGAAATAAGTGAAAATACCAGGGTAGTAGTAGTTGATGCTGAAAATACTCGGTACGGGTTGGTGGTGGATCGGGTATATGAAGTTACCCGTATTGCCAAAGATACTATTTTTGCACCTCCCCAGGCCCTGGGGGGAGAAAGCGACGAACAATTACAAGGTATTGCGCGGATAGATGGGGGAAAACGTATTATAATGCTGCTTGATCCCCGGGAAATAATAAGCCGGGAAGAACTGCAGGATATTAGTAGCCTGGAAAATGGTGAGGCCGGTACGGGAGAAGAAGAAACCTTGCTGGATGAAACAGACGAGGAACAAATGGTAGTTTTCAGGTTAGCCGGGGAACAGTACGGGGTAAGAATTACCCAGGTACAGGAGATTAACCGCCTGGCCAAGATTACCAAAGTTCCACGTGCCCCGCGTTTTGTAGAAGGAGTTATTAACCTGCGGGGGGATGTTATACCCGTTATAGACTTGAGAAAACGCTTTGAAATTGAATCTAAAGATTATAATGAATTCACCCGAGTAATAGTAAGCGATATTAACAAGAAAAAAATCGGTATCATTGTTGACGAAGTTTTGGAAGTATTACGTGTAGCCCGGAAACTGGTTGAGGATGCACCAGATATTTTGCAAAATCAGGAGATACACAGCTTTATGGATGGTATTGCCAACCTGGAAAAGCGTATGATTATGATGCTTAACCTGGAAAACATCCTGGTGGAAAAAGAGTGGAAGAAGCTAGAAGATATGAATCCGAAAGATAAAGCTAAACAAACTAAAACACCCAGACTTAAAAAACAAGGTAAGGGCGAGAAGAATGATAAAGGTTCAGATAGCCAATGATTTTTCGGCATGCCGGGTGAAACCGGTGGTGCCGAAACAGTAGTACCTATATGGAATATTGCTTGCGAGATAATGAAGACTGTTAATTGTAAGGGGGTGGGAAATAAATAGTTGGGAGTAAGGGGTGGTTCCTATTCTATTTAAAGTATCAGCGTCTAAACAGCTTATTTCCTTATTAACCTGATATGCCTGCCCAGGCACATGCAACCACTGATGAAAGTAGAAGTGGGGGTTAAGTTAGTCTAATTAAATCTACTTTCATATTAAAAAAAGGAGTGATGATGGTGGCTAAAAAACTAGAAAAACCGGCAAGCATGGAAATGAGTGAGAGAACGGGAATTACGGTTAAAACGGAAACTGATGAGGATATTGCCCGTAAGCGGGAACAGGCCAGAAAAATGGCTCAGGAAAAGGCCCGGGCTCGTACCCTGGCCAAGCAGCAGGCTATGGCCGAAAGGATTGCCGCAGCTTCCGAAGAACTGCTGGCGGGGATTGAGGAATCTAATGCCGCGGCCCAGGAATTTTCCCAACTGATGAACGAACTGGCTATTAATGGGCAGCAGGTAGGCAGCAGCAGTGAGGAAATGCGGGCAGCTACGGTTCAGGTCAACCGTTCTGCTATAGAAGTAGAAAAAAGTATGGAGTTGTTACAGCAGAATGCTGAGAACGGAATCATAGCAGCCCGGGAATCGATGGGAGCCATGAATACCATGGTGGGGCTGCTTAAAGAAGCCGCTGATAAAAACATGCAATCTGGTAAGCGCATAGAAGAATTGGAAGTACAATCCCGCCAGATTGGGGATATCGTACAGGCTGTGGTGATGATTGCTGACCAGACCAACCTGCTGGCTTTAAATGCAGCCATTGAAGCTGCCCGGGCTGGCGAACATGGGCGTGGCTTCGCCGTAGTAGCCGATGAAGTAAGAAACCTGGCAGAAATTTCCGAGCGCTCGGCCCGCGATATCCGTGGAGTAGTGGATGAAATACGCTCCGGGGTTGACGAGGTGGTCAAAGATATCAATCAGGTAGTGGGAGAGTTTGGCAGTATGCAGAGTGATCTGGGAAAAACGAATAAAGATTTTGAAAATGCTGGCAATCTGTTTGGTGACTACGAGAAAATGGTTAATGAAAGCGACAGACATGGCCTGGAATTACGGACATTATCTGATGATTTCCTGGGGGTGGCCCAGTCTATAGCTACTGCTTCGGAGCAAATTTTAGCTGGTGCTGAGCAATCCTCCAAGGCGGTAGCTGAACAGGGTAAAGCATTGAGTGAAGTAAATACTGCTACCCAGGAACTGGCGGAAATGTCCGAAGAATTAAAAAACTCTACTAATATTAATAAGTCAGCGGAAGAGGTAGCAGCTACGGCTGAAGAACTATCGGCCAATATTGAAGAACTAAGTACCTCGGCTGCTCAGGTAGCCACTGCCTTAGTGCAAATGACTGGGGGAGGGCAAAACATTTTTACGGAGAGTGAGAAGGCGGTTGCTATCGCCGAAAATGCTCAGAATAAGATCGAGGAACTGATAAAAATAGCCGGGGAAGCGGGAGAGACAAATATAAAAATTGCAGAGATATTGGAGAATGCCCGGACTGGTGCTCGAGATGTCTGGCAGAGTCTGCAGGATTGTATTAAATCTTATGAGGGTACTAACAACGCCATTGAAGCCCTGCAGGAAAAGATTCGCCGGATAGAAAAGATTGTTGATACTATTGAAAATGTTTCCATTCAGACCAATATGCTGGCCGTAAATGGCTTTATAGAGGCAGCTACTGCCGGTGAACACGGACGGGGCTTTTCCGTAGTAGCCGGAGACATCCGCAACCTGGCTGCCGAATCAGCGGAAAATGCGGATAAAATCAAGGATCTAGTACGAGATATCCAGATGCAGATGGGTAAAGTAGTTAGCGAAATAGCCCAGTCCGAAACGGCATCACGTAAGAGTAATGAAGCGTCCGCATTAGCAGCTCAGAAAAATGCAGCAGTAACCGCTGAGTTGGAAGATATCGCCAAAAACCGAGTAGGTTTACGTAAGGCTATCGACGAAAGCAAAACGGCTATAGCAGAGGATGTACGGGAATCAAAACGGGTAATGGAGATTACTGGCTCCGCTCAACAGCAGGTAGATCAAGCCTCCCGGGTAGCTCAGGAACAGGCCAAGGCTATTAATGAATTGGCCAACTCGATTGAAGAAATTGCATCAATTGCCGATGAGATGCAGATTAATTAGAGGGGAATGGTATTTATATTTGAGGAGGGATTTAAATGAAGAATGACCATGTGTTCTCCTCGGAAGAAATGCAACTGGTTACTTTTGTTCTGGGCCAGGAAAATTTCGGCATAGATATTATGAACGTACAAGAAATTATAAGAATACCGTCAATAACTGCTGTACCACAGGCACCTCTCTATGTAGAAGGGGTTACTAACCTGCGGGGTGAGATTTTGCCGGTACTGGATACCCGGGTTAAATTTGGCATGGATCAGGCCCAGCGCGATGTTTCCAGTCGGGTGATTGTGGTAGATGTACAGGGGAAAAAGGCAGGTCTTAGTGTCGATGCGGTATCGGAAGTTCTCCGGGTTGAGGGTAACCGTATCGAGGCAACTCCGGCTATTGCCGCTGACATAGACATGAGTACTATTTCCGGTGTAGTTAAGATAAACGATGGTAAAAAACTGGTTATGATACTGGACGCAGCAAGCCTGTGCAGCATTGATCAAACCAAAAGAAAAGAGACTCTTAGTAAAAATGTTAAAGATAGCAGTAACCGAGAAGCGGAACAGAAGCTGGAGGAGGTACAACTAGTTTCGTTCCTGCTGGGGAATGAGGAGTTTGCGTTAGAGATTGAGCATGTACGGGAAATAATTCGCTACCCTGAGATTGTAAAAGTTCCTAACCTGCCGCCATATATAAAAGGTGTAATATCGCTAAGAGATACCCTGATGCCGATTGTGGATATGCGGATTAAACTTGATACCGGAAACGATGAAATAAGTGAAAATACCAGGGTAGTAGTAGTTGATGCTGAAAATACTCGGTACGGGTTGGTGGTGGATCGGGTATATGAAGTTACCCGTATTGCCAAAGATACTATTTTTGCACCTCCCCAGGCCCTGGGGGGAGAAAGCGACGAACAATTACAAGGTATTGCGCGGATAGATGGGGGAAAACGTATTATAATGCTGCTTGATCCCCGGGAAATAATAAGCCGGGAAGAACTGCAGGATATTAGTAGCCTGGAAAATGGTGAGGCCGGTACGGGAGAAGAAGAAACCTTGCTGGATGAAACAGACGAGGAACAAATGGTAGTTTTCAGGTTAGCCGGGGAACAGTACGGGGTAAGAATTACCCAGGTACAGGAGATTAACCGCCTGGCCAAGATTACCAAAGTTCCACGTGCCCCGCGTTTTGTAGAAGGAGTTATTAACCTGCGGGGGGATGTTATACCCGTTATAGACTTGAGAAAACGCTTTGAAATTGAATCTAAAGATTATAATGAATTCACCCGAGTAATAGTAAGCGATATTAACAAGAAAAAAATCGGTATCATTGTTGACGAAGTTTTGGAAGTATTACGTGTAGCCCGGAAACTGGTTGAGGATGCACCAGATATTTTGCAAAATCAGGAGATACACAGCTTTATGGATGGTATTGCCAACCTGGAAAAGCGTATGATTATGATGCTTAACCTGGAAAACATCCTGGTGGAAAAAGAGTGGAAGAAGCTAGAAGATATGAATCCGAAAGATAAAGCTAAACAAACTAAAACACCCAGACTTAAAAAACAAGGTAAGGGCGAGAAGAATGATAAAGGTTCAGATAGCCAATGATTTTTCGGCATGCCGGGTGAAACCGGTGGTGCCGAAACAGTAGTACCTATATGGAATATTGCTTGCGAGATAATGAAGACTGTTAATTGTAAGGGGGTGGGAAATAAATAGTTGGGAGTAAGGGGTGGTTCCTATTCTATTTAAAGTATCAGCGTCTAAACAGCTTATTTCCTTATTAACCTGATATGCCTGCCCAGGCACATGCAACCACTGATGAAAGTAGAAGTGGGGGTTAAGTTAGTCTAATTAAATCTACTTTCATATTAAAAAAAGGAGTGATGATGGTGGCTAAAAAACTAGAAAAACCGGCAAGCATGGAAATGAGTGAGAGAACGGGAATTACGGTTAAAACGGAAACTGATGAGGATATTGCCCGTAAGCGGGAACAGGCCAGAAAAATGGCTCAGGAAAAGGCCCGGGCTCGTACCCTGGCCAAGCAGCAGGCTATGGCCGAAAGGATTGCCGCAGCTTCCGAAGAACTGCTGGCGGGGATTGAGGAATCTAATGCCGCGGCCCAGGAATTTTCCCAACTGATGAACGAACTGGCTATTAATGGGCAGCAGGTAGGCAGCAGCAGTGAGGAAATGCGGGCAGCTACGGTTCAGGTCAACCGTTCTGCTATAGAAGTAGAAAAAAGTATGGAGTTGTTACAGCAGAATGCTGAGAACGGAATCATAGCAGCCCGGGAATCGATGGGAGCCATGAATACCATGGTGGGGCTGCTTAAAGAAGCCGCTGATAAAAACATGCAATCTGGTAAGCGCATAGAAGAATTGGAAGTACAATCCCGCCAGATTGGGGATATCGTACAGGCTGTGGTGATGATTGCTGACCAGACCAACCTGCTGGCTTTAAATGCAGCCATTGAAGCTGCCCGGGCTGGCGAACATGGGCGTGGCTTCGCCGTAGTAGCCGATGAAGTAAGAAACCTGGCAGAAATTTCCGAGCGCTCGGCCCGCGATATCCGTGGAGTAGTGGATGAAATACGCTCCGGGGTTGACGAGGTGGTCAAAGATATCAATCAGGTAGTGGGAGAATTTAACAGCATGCAAAGCGACCTAGGAGAAACTAATAAAAACTTTGAACAGATGGGAGAGATAAGAAACCCGTAGATTTAGGGGCAAATGTCGTTATAATTAATAATCGGACAATGGTTCCTGTAGATTTCATGCAGAAAGGCCTGAAAAGTAAAGTTACATGGAATAAAGAGCAGAAGCTGGTGTCAATTTTAGATAGAAATGTTAAGGTGAAAATGGCCAGCACTATAGGACCTATTGATGCAGGTATTGTAGGAACATTAACGGATAGATTTGAAGAAAAGACCGGAGTAAATGTAGAGTATTTGGGAGCAGGAACAGGAAAAGCTTTAGAAATGTCCAAAACTGGAGATTTTGATCTGGTTTTGGTACATGCCAAAGTACTGGAAGAACAATTTGTTGCAGATGGTTATGGCACGGAAAGAATTCCCGTTATGTACAATGACTTTGTTATAATCGGACCTGCAAATGATCCTGCCGCTATAAAAGGAATGCCAATATCTGATGCATTAAAGAAAATTATGCAAAGCCAGGCTAAGTTTATCAGCAGAGGTGATAAATCTGGTACCCATGTAAAAGAAGTGGAACTATGGGAAGATGCTGGTCTAACTCCTGAAGGGGACTGGTACATAGTATGGGAAGGCGGCTCCAAAGGTAACTCGGCTACGTTAAAATATACTAATGAACAGCAAGCCTACACTATGATTGACAGAGCTACCTACTTAGCTTTAAAGAAGGATATAACAATAGTTCCTCTGGTAGAGGGAGATGAATCCCTTTTGAACTTTATTTCAGTTATTCCTGTAAATCCTGAGAAGTTTCCTCAGATAAATCGCTCACTGGCCATGGATTTAATTAAGTCTATGACTTCGGAAGAAGGCCAGATTATTATTCGTGATTTTAAGAAAGACGTATATGGAGAACCTATGTTTTTCCCTAATTCCGTGGAGTGGAATAATCTCACTAAATAATAGGGAGGGGCAGGTGGATGTGGCATGCGGAAATTTCGTTTGCCACTCCACTCCTCCATTTTAGCTATTCCAGTATTTCCGATCCAGGCTGCGGTATTGCAAAGCTTCGGCCAGGTGGGCAGTTTTGATACGCTCTGCTCCTTCCAGGTCGGCAATAGTGCGGGCAATTTTTAATACCCGGTCATAAGCCCGGGCACTTAAATGCAAACGGTCAAAAACACTTCTTAGCAAGTCCTGGGAAGTATCATCCAGGCTACAATACTTGCGTACATCTGCTGGTCGCATCTGTGAGTTAAGCTTGATTTTACTTCGAGCAAAGCGCCTTTGCTGGATATCCCGAGCCCTTATAACCTTTTCCCTTAACGATGCAGAGTTTTCTCCTCCACTATGTTCCTGCAGTTGATCAAGTTTTACTCTTGGCACTTCTACATGTAAATCCATCCGGTCCAGCAAGGGACCTGATATTCTACCCAGGTATCTCTGTATCTGGGGAGGGGTACAATTACATTCCAAATCGGAACCAAAATGACCGCATGGACATGGGTTCATAGAGGCAATGAGGGCAAATTCGGCCGGATAGGTGCAGGTAGCCTGAGCCCGGGCCACTGTCACTACCCGGTCTTCCAGCGGTTGCCGCAGTGCTTCCAGCACATCGCGGCTAAATTCGGGGAACTCATCCAGGAATAAAACCCCATGCTGGGCGAGGCTAATCTCTCCCGGACGGGGAATTCTTCCCCCTCCAATAATGCTGGCACTGGAGGCATTTTTATGAGGTGCCCGAAAAGGTCTCTGGTTTACCAGAGGGTTGCTGCTGTCCAGTAAACCGGCTACTGAATAAATGCGCGTAGTTTCTAATATTTCATCCCGTTGCATTTCCGGTAAAATTCCTGGTAAACGTCTTGCCAGCATAGTTTTACCCCCACCGGGAGGGCCAATCAAAAGAATATTATGCATGCCCGCAGCTGCAATCAAGAGCGCTCTTTTAGCTGATTCTTGTCCTTTAACATCGGCAAAGTCGGGAATACTATCCAGAAAAGATCGCTGGGGAGAATATGGCGGTACCTGAGTTAAAACATTATTGCCCTGGATAAAATCACAAAGTTCCTTCAAATTATTCGCTATAAATGATTTAACTTCACTTACCAGCCCGGCTTCATGGCTGTTGCCGGCAGGAATAATAAAGGTAACTCCGGCTTGCATTTTGGCCAGTTCCAAGACCATGGGTAAAACCCCTGGAACCATACGCAGGTCACCGTTCAATGACAATTCTCCGCAGAAGTAGTATTTATCAAGAGGCAGACTTTCGATTTGTTCGGAAGCAATTAAAAGGCCCAGTGCTATGGCCAGGTCAAAATGGCTGCCTTCTTTTTTTATATCTGCTGGAGCCAGGTTAATAATAATCTTACGGTTGGGAAATTCAAACCCCGAATTCCTTATAGCTGATCTTACCCTCTCCCGCGCTTCCCTCGTGGCCTGAGATGCTAGACCGACCAGCTCAAAGGCGGGTAAACCACTCTGTATATCTACCTCAACTTTTACCGGAATAGCTTCGATACCGTTTATAACCATAGTGTTAAGGGAGGCTAGCACAATATCACCTGCAATTACAAAGTTTACCTTATTTTAACACAGATAATTAATTATGGCGTCACCAGAGGATATAATCTTCAACTAATCCGTAGTAGGGTAACATCTGCTACGGATTATATTAAAACTGTGCAGGAATGTAGAGATGTAGGGAATGACCCCTGTGTCGTTCCGAATTAGTGACGGTGATTTTATGAATTTACCGCAACGCAAATTACAGCGTCTCCAAAACTATAATTACAGTCAAAATAATGCGTATTATGCCAAACCACTTACACGCTATTATGTTGATACAATATGACGGAACGGCACAGGGGCCGTTCCCTACATTATCTGAATATAGGTAAAAACTGTTTTGGCTACTTGCCCCGAAATGAGCGATGCACTCATAAGCAAACACAATAAAACGGCCCATTTTTGATGTTTACTCAAATATGTTGTTTCATTAGTGGCAATTTTAACGAGAGTATCTAAAATAGGATGAAAGTCCTTATAAGAATATTTTTCCAAGAAAAAACAGGATATATGGGAGAATTTTTGGTATGTCAAAAAGAGGATTTTGTTACAATTTTCAGAAATGTTAATTAAAAGTTTTTGAGGAGATAGTTTCATTTGCAATTGATTTTAATTATAACTGGATTTGCAACTGGGTTTCTGGCTACCTGGATCGGATTGTTGTTGGTCAACATTAAACCAAATTTATTTAAACTAGCTATTGTCGCTGCCTTTTATAGTGTTGTGAATGGTTTAGTTCGAAGTTTCACAATGCCTTTTGGCAGTCATTTTATTATTTTACTGGCTGTCTTATATATCATGATTATGGTTAGTTGGAAACTAGGCCTATTCAGGGCGCTAATTCCGACTATTTTCGGTATGCTAGTTTTAATGCTTTGTGAAGCATTATGTGTTTCCCTTGTGATTAGAACTACAACGCTTGATATATCAAGTTTAATGCAAGGATGGAACATATTATGGGCATTTATACCCGAGGTTTTTCTGGTAATGTTGTTAATTTATCTTATTAATCGTTTTAATCTACATGTTTTTGATTTTGTTAATATTAATCTTCATAACTTAAACAATTTCAAATATAGTAGATACGATGTTATATCAATGCTAACCGGTATTATGCTTGTGTTGTTAATATTTCAATTTATGCTCAACATGACTGCTGTATATGTATATCCATCTCATTTTATTAAAAGCATTTCGCTTGAGGATGTCGGAATACTAAGTACTATTTTAATGATAACTGTTTTTGTAATTATAGTATTAATAATTAACCAATTGTTGGTACTATCAAGCAAAGAAAACGAATACCTGGTGCAGTTGGCCTATCTCAGCACCGTAGACGAATTATTTACCGCTATAAGGGCTGAAAGACATGACCGGATTAACCATTTGCAAACACTGTATGGATTTATACAGCTGGGTAACCTCAATGAAACTCGGAAATAGCTGGAGGAATTAATGGGTGATATTATAATATCGCAACATCATATGGTACAGGGAAACCCG
>ERZ795053.6179-NODE-6179-length-12032-cov-4.343241_pt1 | contig 12032 bp, 8 predicted proteins | sample MGYA00375137_ERZ795053 | MGnify/ENA primary metagenome ERZ795053 (study PRJEB30182, sample SAMN05720284) | activated sludge metagenome | isolation source: Anaerobic digester | place: Hong Kong | collected 2014-12-17 ... | reverse complement strand
TCGTGGAATCGCCGGCCAAGGCGAAGACCATTAAGAAATATCTGGGCAAGGACTTCGAGGTTCTCGCCTCTTATGGCCATGTGCGCGATCTGGTACCCAAGGAAGGCGCGGTCGATCCTGATCACGACTTTGCCATGAAGTACCAGATCATCGATGATAAAAGCGAACGTCATGTCGAGACCATCGCCAAAGCGGTAACCAAGGCCGAGGCGCTCTATCTGGCGACTGACCCGGATCGCGAAGGCGAAGCCATTTCCTGGCACTTGTGCGAAATCCTCCGGCAACGCGATTTACTGGGTGACAAGCCCGTGCAGCGCGTTGTGTTCCATGAAGTAACCCAGCGGGCGATTCAGGAGGCCGTTGCGCATCCACGTAGTCTGTCCTTGGATCTGGTCAATGCCCAACAGGCCCGACGGGCGCTGGACTATCTCGTTGGCTTTAACCTGTCGCCCTTGCTATGGAAGAAGATCCGCCCCGGTTTGTCCGCAGGTCGGGTGCAATCGCCCGCGCTCCGGATGATCGTTGAGCGCGAGGAAGAGATCGAGCAGTTCCAGGCGCGGGAATATTGGACGCTGGAAGCGGACGCCGCCAAAGCCCGCCAGCCGGTGACGGCCCGGTTGCTGGAATACGCCGGCGAGAAACTGACGCAATTCAGCGTAACCGATGGCGAACAGGCACAAGCCATGGAACGAGCCTTACTCGATGCGGCGCGCGCGCAATTGACGGCGCCTGGATCAAGCGCCGATGAGGGGGCGATCGGCCGCCTGCGCGTCGCCCGGGTCGAGCGCAAGCAGCGCAAGCGCAATCCCGCTGCGCCCTTCATCACCTCGACGCTGCAACAGGAAGCTTCGCGCAAGCTGGGGTTTTCCACGCAACGCACCATGCGAGTCGCTCAACAGTTGTACGAAGGCATCGATACCGGCAGTGGCGCGGTGGGCTTGATCACTTACATGCGCACCGATTCAGTCAATTTGGCCCAGGATGCGCTCAATGACATTCGGACGCTCATTACCCAGCGGTATGGCGCACACAACCTGCCGTCCAGTCCCCGGATTTTCAAGACCAAGGCTAAAAACGCCCAGGAAGCGCATGAAGCGATCCGTCCTACCACAATCAACCTCGCGCCGGAAACCGTCCGCACGCATCTAAACGCCGATCAGCACGCGCTGTATGAATTAATCTGGAAGCGCACCGTGGCCTGCCAAATGATTCCAGCGACTTTGGATACCGTGTCGGTCGATCTGGAATGTGGGCCGGGCAACATCTTCCGCGCGACAGGTTCGACCATTGCTGATCCTGGTTTCATGGCCGTTTATCAGGAAGGCGTGGATGATCAGAGCGATGAGGATGAGAGTCGGGCGTTGCCGCCTCTGAAGCAGGGTGAATGGCTGGATTTGCGGGCGTTGCGTCCCGAGCAACATTTTACCGAGCCGCCGCCGCGTTATTCCGAGGCCAGTCTGGTGAAGACACTGGAGGAGCATGGCATCGGTCGGCCCTCAACGTATGCTGCGATTATTTCGACCCTGTTGGCGCGCGAATACGCGGTGTTGGACAACCGCCGTTTTAAACCGACCGATATTGGTCGAATCGTCAATCGGTTTTTGACCCGGCATTTCGATCAATACGTGGATTATGAGTTTACCGCTCGCCTGGAAGATGAACTGGACGCCGTGTCGCGCGGCGAGGAAGACTGGTTGCCGTTAATGCGCGGCTTCTGGGACCCGTTCAAACAACAGGTTGCGGAGAAAGCGGAAAATGTCTCCCGGCAGGACGTCATTCAAAGTCGAGAACTGGGAACGGATCCCAAGACGGGTAAACCCGTGTCGGTGCGCATGGGCCGATTTGGTTCGTTCGCGCAAATCGGCGTTAAGGAAGACGCGGACAAACCGCGCTTCGCCAGCCTGCGACCGGATCAGCGGCTGGACACGATTACGCTTGATGAAGCCCTGGCGCTGTTTCAATTGCCGCGCGATCTGGGCGCGACTGCGGATGGGGAGCCGATACAGGCGAACATTGGCCGATTTGGGCCGTATGTGCGTTATGGCAAGAACTATGTCTCGATTAAGAATGGCGATCCTTATACCATCAGCCGGGAGCAGGCGCTGGAATTGATTGCTGCGCATGAGGAAGCGAAGGCCAATCGCCGATTGCGGACCTTTCCGGATTCGGCGATCGAGATTCTCAAGGGGCGTTTCGGCCCGTACATCACCGATGGTAACAAAAACGTCCGGGTTCCCAAGGACCGCGAACCTGAAAGCCTGAACCTGGAGGAATGCGCGGCCTTGCTTCGGGAAGCGCCGGAGAAGAAGAAGCGCACGATGAACCGTCGGCGGACCGCCGCACCGGCAAAAAAGAAGAGGTCCGGCAGTGGGTAGGCGCGCCCACCATAACCGGTTACGACTGCGCGCCGTTGCCCGGATAGTTGAGACGGGCGGCATCGTCGCTTATCCCACCGAAGCTGTTTACGGATTGGGTTGCGATCCACAGAATGAGTGGGCGGTGCACCGCTTGTTGGCGCTCAAGCGGCGGCCGATACATAAGGGAGTGATCCTGATCGCTGCTGACTTCACACAACTCGCTCCCTTTCTGCAACCCCTCTCGCCCGATGATCAAACCAGGTTGGCTGCGACCTGGCCGGGTCCTTACACCTGGTTGATTCCAACCCGAGCGGATACGCCGTACTGGTTGCGGGGCGGCCATGACACTTTGGCAGTGCGAGTGACCGCTCACCCATTAGCGGCGGCGCTGTGTCGAGCCTGTGATCATGCGCTGGTCTCCACCAGCGCCAACTTCAGCGGCCATCCTCCTGCACGCAATGCGCTGGTGGTGCGCCGTCAATTGGGGTGGAGCATTGACGGGTTACTACCCGGGTCTACAGGCGGCGCCGGTAAACCTACTGAAATTCGAGACTTGCGTAGTGGTCAGTTGATCCGTCCGGCTTAAAATCAGGCGGTTTCCAGCATTGGAATCACCTGCCCGAGCAGTTTCTTCACCTGGTCCATGCCGCTGGTCAGATTATGTTCGATTTCCGTCATGGTAATCGGGCCGTGCGCCTTGCCCGCCGCCCAGTTGGCCACCACGGCGCAAGCGGCGTAGCGCAAATCCAGTTCCCGGGCCAGCGCCGCTTCCGGCATACCGGTCATGCCGACCATGGCGCAACCGTCCCGCTCCAGCCGGCGGATTTCCGCCGCCGTTTCCAGCCGTGGTCCCTGCGTTGCTGCATACGTGCCTGATTCAGAAGCTGTTATACCCAGGTCGTGGGTGCCTTGAATCAGTTTTTCCCTGAGTTCGGGACAGTAAGGCTCGGTGAAGTCGATATGGGTGACCTCACTCAGATTGTCCTCGAAGAAGGTGCTGTGACGCCCCCAAGTGTAATCGATGATCTGATCAGGAAAAGCCAGCGCGCCAGGCGCCATGTCGGCGCGGATGCCCCCGACGGCGGCGGTTGCGATCACCTGTTTGACACCGATATGGTGCAGAATCCAGAGGTTAGCCCGGTAATTGATCCGGTGCGGCGGCAAGGTATGGTGCTGACCATGCCGCGCCAAAAACACCACGTTGCGTCCATTCAGCTCGCCGTAAATCAACGGGCTGGAAGGTTGGCCGTAGGGCGTGGACAGATTTTCCCGATGAGTGATCCTCAAAGTATCCAATGTCGTGAGGCGGGTGCCGCCGATGATAGCGATGCTGGGCGTCATAATGGAATGCTTCGTGGCGGAGGAATAAGGGTTGATCGCTTAATCATGAATCGCGTAGATGCCCGGCAGTTGCCGCCAGTATTCGTGGTAGTCCATACCGCAACCGAATACATAACGATCCGGGATTTCCAGACCGATGAAATCCACGGTCAAGCCCGCGACCTTCCGGTCATGCTGCTTGTTCACCAGCACCGCGCTATACGTCTCGACGGCTCCCTGCCGATGGACTTCTTCCACGATGGCCTTGAGAGTATCGCCTTCATCAAAAATATCATCGATCACCAGCACGACCCGACCTTCCACGGCTGGGCGGGGCCGGGCAATCCAGTCAATCTCACCGCCCCGAGTGCCGCTGCGATAGCGGGTCGCATGCACGTAACCCACTTGTAATGGAAATTGCAGGCGGCCCAAGAGCTGCGCAGCAGGAATGAATGCCCCATTCATGACCATCAGCGCCAGTGGATCGCGGTACTCCAGGCGCGCGGTGACTTCGATGGCCAGGCGATCCAGGGCGGCGCACACTTCTTCGGGTGAATAAAGCAGTTCCGCCTTGCGGAGTGCGCTAAGCGCCTGCTCAGGAGAGAGGGTCGTGGACATAGGAGAATTTCTGAATCAAGCGGCGGCAAGCTGACGAGTTACCGACAAGGCGGGTGAATGAGCCAACGTTTGGTACACCACGCAATACCGCTCGGTCAGACGCAGCAAAGTGTTTAATTGTTCTTCGGTAGCATCGGTGTCGAGAGTGATGTTGAGCTGGATATTTTTAAAACCGACCGGCGTTTCCCTGGACAGACCCAAGGTGCCCTGGAAGTCGAGATCGCCTTCGGCTTCAAGCGTCGCGTCGCGCAGCTTGATATCCAGCGCGGTCGCCACGGCGTTCAACGTCACCCCGGCGCAAGCGACCAGCGCCTCCAGTAGCATGTCACCCGAACAGGCGCTGAGACCATCGCCGCCAGTAGCAGGATGCAGTCCGGCGACCACCGGCGCCTTGCCCGTCTCGACCTTGCAGACGATTCCCTCGCCGAGACGACCCCGGGCGCGCAGCGTGATCAGCGCCGCCTCGGGAACTTGACGGTAGCGTTCCTTCAACGGCCCCTGGATTGACCGTAACTCTTCGGCATTCATCAAACGCTCCTCATGAACAATCGCCCGTCGCTGGAGAAGGGCGGTGTTTCGCATGGTTTTGTGTGGAGTGCTGCAACAAGAGCAAGTATGGGTGAATTTGGACGCCAATCAAGAGAAGCTGCGAGGACCATGATGACGGATGGGACAGATGGTCGCCTGGATTTTCTCGCTGCATGATGCGCACATTTCCGCTGTAGCGGCGCGCGTTTTTTGCACATGGTCTTTATATTACGCACCATAAACAGGCAGCACTATCCCGATTAACCGGGCGTATCAAACCAGGAAAATTATAAAATACATATTAAAATAATAACTTGTAAAATTGGCAGATGAATTGCATTTCTCAGGCTCAAGGATTCACGCTCACCAGCCCACGGTGGCTTGGCAGCAGCGTTAATCCGGGCGGCTAACGGGGGCCGCCGTCGCGGACTATGGCGTCCGGGCGTGTGTCATCACAGTGCGCGTTCGGACGTCCTTTTTATTTCCGCACACCGGTGAGTTGCGTTAAGCTTTCCGCAACTTTTCCTTTCCGCCCGGAGTCCCCTCATGCTCCAGCCCTTGGACAACACCCGGATATTGCTTGGCGTTACCGGCGGCATCGCGGCTTATAAAAGCGCCGACCTGACGCGCCGCCTGCACGAAGCGGGCGCCGATGTGCAAATTGCCATGACTCCAGCCGCCACCGCTTTCGTGGCGCCCCTGACGTTCCAGGCTCTTTCCGGGCGACCGGTGCGCACAGAACTCCTGGATGTCAATGCTGAAGCCGGCATGGGGCATATTGAACTGGCGCGCTGGGCGGACTTGATTCTGATCGCCCCGGCTACCGCCGATTTCCTCGCGCGTCTGGCGCATGGCATGGCGAATGATCTGCTGAGCACCCTTTGTCTGGCCACGGACCGCCCGCTGGCCGTTGCGCCGGCCATGAACCGCCTGATGTGGCGAAATGTCGCGACTCAGGACAAGTGCCGGCTGCTGGCGCGGCGCGGCGTTAAAATCTGGGGGCCCGGCAGCGGAGAACAGGCGTGTGGCGAGGTCGGCGTGGGGCGGATGCTGGAGCCACTGGAATTGCGGAATTTAGTCGTCGAGCTGCTTGGTGGGAAGGAGACCGGGGCGCAATGGCAACCGGCGCCGTCCGACAGCCCCCCTCTGACCGCCGAGACCCTGGCGCCATATGATCTGCAAGGGTTGACCGTGCTGCTCACGGCTGGCCCGACCCGCGAGGCGCTCGATCCGGTGCGTTTCATCAGCAACCGCAGCACCGGAAAAATGGGGTTTGCTGTTGCCGCAGCGGCAGCGATGGCCGGAGCGCAGGTCATCCTGGTCAGCGGCCCGGTGCATTTATCCACCCCATCCGGCGTCGAGCGGGTCGATGTGGAAAGCGCGCTTGAGATGCACGAAGCGGTGATGAACCGGGTCCGGCAGGCGGATATTTTTATCGCGACCGCAGCGGTCGCTGACTATCGCGCCGCCCAGATGGCCGAGCAAAAAATCAAGAAAACCGACGAGACCTTGACGCTGGAGCTGGCGCGCAACCCGGACATCCTGGCCGAGGTCGCCGCCCTGCGTTCCCATCGACCCTTCACGGTCGGCTTTGCCGCTGAAACGCATGATGTACTGCGCTATGCCGAGGACAAACGCCGCCGCAAAAATCTGGATTTAATCGCCGCCAATCAGGTCGGCATCGCCGGCCGCGGCTTTGAAAGCGAACAGAATGCCTTGCATGTGCTGTGGGAGGGAGGCGAGCGCGTGTTACCCTTGGCGGACAAAGACTGGCTTGGACAACAACTGGTCGCGCTGATCGCCGAGCGGTATAAGAGTTTTAAGTTTTAAGTTTTAAGCTTTAAGGGAAAATTGGAAATCCGGCTCTACAGCTTTTCCGGTTTTGCATTGGAAGGACTTTGTCTGATTAGGAAGGTCTGATGACTCGTCAAACGATCGAATTGAAAATCCTCAATCCCCGGCTGGGCCAGGATATTCCCTTGCCTGAATACGCCACGGACGGTTCAGCGGGCCTGGACTTGCGCGCCTGTCTAACGGAGCCGTTGACCGTGCATTCAGGGGAAACACATTTAATCCCGACTGGCTTGGCCATCCATATCAGCGATCCGGGACTGGCGGCGCTGGTGTTGCCGCGTTCCGGCCTGGGTCATAAGCATGGCATCGTGTTGGGCAATCTGGTGGGACTGATCGACAGCGACTATCAGGGGGAACTGCTGGTCTCCTGCTGGAATCGGGGCCATGCGCCGTTTACCATTGCGGTGGGAGAGCGGATCGCGCAACTGATCATCGTGCCGGTGGTCCACGCGCAATTCGCCATCGTTCCTGAATTCACCCCGAGTGGGCGCGGCGCGGGCGGTTTCGGTCATTCCGGGCGGCATTAACGAACTCTTGATGAAAAAATCCATTTTTCGGGAATATGACATTCGCGGCGTGGTTGACCGCGACCTGACGCCGGATGTGGTGCGCGACATTGGTCAGGCGGTGGGCAGTCTAGCCGCTGAACGTGGTGAACATTCTGTTGCAGTAGGACGCGATGGGCGATTATCCAGTCCGACGCTGGGTGAAGCCCTCAAAACCGGCATCCGCGCCGCCGGCCTGACGGTCATTGATTTGGGCGCGGTCCCTACGCCCTTGCTGTACTACGCCACGCATACCCTTGACGCGACGCACGCCGGGGTCATGGTGACCGGCAGCCATAACCCGCCTGATTATAATGGTCTGAAAATCGTTATTGACCGCATTGCCCTGCATGGCGAAGTCATCCGCGACCTGCGCCGCCGCATTGAAACCAGCAATCTGCGTCACGGTTGCGGTCACGAGCAGTGCGCCGATATCCGCGTCGACTATATCCGCCGCGTCAGCGAAGCCCTGCCCCTCTCCCGACCGCTCAAGGTCGTCGTCGATTGCGGCAACGCCATTGCTGCCCACACGGCCCCGCCCTTGTTGCGCGCCTTGGGTTGCGAGGTGGTGGAGTTGTATTGCGAGGTCGATGGCCGCTTTCCCAATCACCATCCCGATCCCAGCATTCCCGAGAATCTGGCGGATTTGCAGGCGGCTGTATATGAACACCGGGCCGATATCGGTCTGGCGTTCGATGGCGACGCCGACCGGTTGGGCGTGATCACTAATACCGGTGAGATCATCTGGCCGGATCGGCTCTTGATGCCATTGGCCGAGGAAGTGCTGAACCGGTTTCCCGGCGCGGCGATCGTTTACGATGTTAAGTGTTCCTGGCATCTGACCCGGCTGATTGAGCGTTGCGGCGGCCAGCCGATTTTGTGGAAGACCGGTCATTCGCTGATCAAAGCCAAGATGCGCGAAACCGGCGCCTTGCTGGGGGGAGAAATTACCGGTCATCTGGCGCATGCCGATGACTGGTTCGGATTCGATGACGCCTTTTATGCCGCAGCCCGGCTATTGCGCTTACTGGCCGGGCAGAGTGGCTCCAGCGCCGAGTTCTTCGCGGCCTATCCGACCGGGGTGACGACCCCGGAGTTGCGGCTGGAGATGGCTGAGGGCGAGCCGTTGGGTTTTATGGAGCGCCTGGCGGGCCAAGCTGATTTTGGTCCCGGCGCGCACGTCATTACCCTGGATGGTTTACGGGTGGAGTATCTCCACGGCTGGGGCCTGGTGCGCGCTTCCAACACCACGCCGAGTCTGGTGCTGCGCTTCGAGGCGGATCATGCGCAGGCGATGACCGATATCCAGGAACGTTTTCGTCGCATCCTGTTGGGATTGGAGCCAGATTTGGCGTTGCCTTTTTAGCGCCTGTACAAAAATAACGGATTGTAGGAGCCCGTCTACGGGCGATATTATGGGCCAATCGCCTGTAGACGGGCTCCTACAGAATAAGTTGACGCCTTAGTTTATGCCGCCACTTACGCTATTTCTCGCCGGCTTGCTGCTCAGTTCCGCAACCCTCGCCCAAACTGTTGATCCGGTCACGGTCGATGCCCGCCCCTTCCGCGAAGTGGCTATGCCCGCTCGGGGCGCCGCGCCAGCCAGCGTCATTGCTCCAAATGACAGTCACATTGCCGCAGAAGTCACCGCCAAAGTTGCGCGCATTCACGCCGAGGTCGGTGGTGTGGTTAAAGCCGGGCAATTATTACTGGAACTCGATGACACCGATTACCGGCTGGCGCTGGCGCAAGCCGACGCCCAAGTCAAAGCGGTGCAGGCGCGCGTGGCTTTGGCGGAACAACGACTCCAGCAGGCTTTATCGCTGCGTAAGAAGCAATTCGTCTCTGATGACGCCGTGCTGGAGTTGCAAACCGGCGTTCAAGCCACTGAGGCCGATCTGAACGTTGCCCAGGCGCAACGCGCGATAGCAGCGCGCAATGTGGGGAAATGCCGGATCGTCGCCCCTTTTGACGGCGTGGTGCTGGAACGCCAGGCGCAGGTTGGAGCGCTGGCCGCGCCGGGGACCAACCTGCTGCGTCTGGTCGATCTGGCGTCCCCGGAACTCGAAGCGCAGGTTCCCTCTACCCAGGCAGACGAGTTACCGCAAGCAAGCAGGCTAATTTTCACCAGCCAGGGCCAGCGCTATCCTGCGCGTTTGCTGCGGCTGTCCCCCGTCGTGGATATCGCAGCACGCACCCGCATCGCCCGACTGTTGTTCACTGACGCCGCAGCGCCACCCGGCAGCAGCGGCCTGTTGCACTGGGAGAACGCCAACAACCAGTTACCCGCTGAACTGCTGGTGAAACGCGATCAGACGCTGGGCGCATTTATCGTGGATCACGGTCACGCCCAATTCAAACCCGCCCCCAAGGCTCAGGAAGGCCGGCCTTTCATCATGAGCTTGCCGCCGGAAACCCTGGTGGTGACGCGCGGCCATCAGGGTTTGAACGACGGTCAACCGGTGACCGTGGATGGCGTGCACTGAAATGCGCTTCGTCCGGGCGTTAATTACCAACCATCCCCTGGCTAACATCGCCTTCGTGGTGGTGATCCTCATGGGCTTGATCGCCTACTCGCGCATGCCGCGCGAACAGGACCCGGAAATCAATTTCAACTGGGTCAACATTATTACGGTCCTGCCCGGCGCATCCGCCGAAGATGTGGAAAAGCGCGTCACCAACCCGTTGGAAGACGCCCTGCGCAAGGTGCAGGACACCAAATTTGTCATCAGCTCCTCGCGGGAGGGATTATCGAACATCCTGGTGCGATTCCGCGATGTTCCCGTGCGGGTGTTCGATAAACGCGTCACTGACCTACGCCGGGAAATCCAGAACAAGGCCAATGCGGAACTCCCCGTCGAAGCTGAGGACCCGGAAATTCTGGAAATCACCAGCTCCAACGGTTTCCCTACCGCCATGGTCATGCTGACTGGACAAGCTGACGATGAGCATCTGCGTTCCGCCACCCGGATCATCCGGGACGACCTGGAACAGATTCCCGGCGTTGACGCCGTATTGGCGCTCGGCTTTCAAGATCCCGAACTCCTAGTGGAATTCGATCCTCCCGCACTGGCGGCCCGGGGTCTGACGGCGATTGATCTGGCCGAGGCACTGCGGTTGTGGTTTCGCGACGTGTTCGCCGGCAAGGCGCAAACCGGCAGCAGTGAGTGGCTGGTCAGAGTGAGCGGCGCAACCACCGATCCCGAGCTGCTTGCCCGTTTTTATTTACAACCCCCGGGTGCGACCGCCGCCCACGTCCCCTTGGATGCGGTCGCCCAAGTGCGGCGCAGCCGTGACGATCCGCTGCAACTGACGGCGATGAACGGTCAACCGGGCGTGATGTTGTCGATCACCAAGATTGGCTACACTAACACCTTGGAATTAATCGGACGGATTCGCGATTACATCGACCGCAAGAACGCGGTGTTGGCCGGTAGCGGTCTGCGCCTGACTCTGACCGACGATCAGACCGTGCCTACCCGCCAGGCGCTGGGCGTGATGCAGAACAACGCCGCCATCGGTCTGCTGCTGGTGTTGGCAGTATGCTGGCTGTTTCTGGGGTCGAGGATTGCCGCAATGGTGGCGTTGGGCGTGGTGTTTTCCGTCGCCGGCGCTTTTGTGATCCTGGATGCGGTTGGATCGACGCTGAATGTCTCAGTGTTATTGGGTATCGTCATCGTCCTGGGCATGCTGGTCGACGACGCCGTGGTGATTGTGGAAGCGACCTACTTTCGCATGGAGCGCGGCATGGCGGCCCTGGACGCGACGCTGGATGCGCTGCGCGAGGTCGGCTTACCGGTATTCGCGGCGGTCTCCACGACGATTGCTGCTTTCCTGCCATTGATGCTGCTGCCCGGTATCGTCGGCAAATTCATGTTTGTCATTCCCTTCGTCGTGACCGTCGGACTGGTGGTCAGTCTGATCGAAGCATTCTGGATCTTGCCGGCGCATGTCAGCGCGTTGGGCAGTCGGGCGATCCGTCGCTCCAAAACCCAGGCCCTGCGCCAGCAATGGACCCACTGGGTACGCGTCAAGTACACCCGCTTGCTCATTCGAGTCATGCGCTATCCGTTACGTTACCTGGGACTGGCGCTGGCGTTGTTCATCGGGGCGGGCGCCGCCGTCGGCGCGGGGTGGATCAAGCTCCAGTTTTTCGCCTTTGATCCGATTCGCCTGTACTACGTCAATGTCAACATGCCAGCGGATGCGCCCCTGGAAGCAACGCTGCGCCAGACGCTGGCGGTAGAGGAACGGGTGCGCGCTGGGCTGCGCGCCAGCGAAGCACGCTCCGTGGTGTCGCTGGCCGGCATTCAGTTCACTGAAACCGAAGTGTTGTACGGCGATCAGTACGGTCAGATTGCGGTATCGCTGAATCCCGCCACGCCGGGTATGCGCGGACTGGACAGGATTATCGAAGATATGCGTGAGACAGTGATCGAGACGCCAGGCCGGGCGACCATTTCCTTTCTCAAGCTGTCCGGCGGCCCGCCTATCGCCAAATCGATCAGCGTCAAGGTGCGCGCAGATGACCGCCGGGAGCTGCGCGCCGCGGCCGATGCGGTCAAAACGGTCGTCGCCCGCATTCCCGGAGCTCGCGATGTGGTGGACAACGACATCGCAGGCCGGGCGGAACTGAGCCTGCGTGTCGACGTGAATGCGGCTCGAAATGCGGGTCTTGATCCGGGCGCGGTCGCACGCCTGGTGCGTCTGCATCTGGACGGGGAGGTGGTCGCCGATCTGCGTGACCAGGGGGAAAAAGTGGAATTGCGCGTGCGCGCCGCGCCGCGCACGCTGGCGCGGATCGAAGACC
>ERZ795053.6176-NODE-6176-length-12036-cov-6.456306_pt1 | contig 12036 bp, 11 predicted proteins | sample MGYA00375137_ERZ795053 | MGnify/ENA primary metagenome ERZ795053 (study PRJEB30182, sample SAMN05720284) | activated sludge metagenome | isolation source: Anaerobic digester | place: Hong Kong | collected 2014-12-17 ... | reverse complement strand
GCGTCAGGAAGGACGCGGCATCGGGCTGGTCAACAAAATCCGTGCTTACAAACTGCAGGACAATGGACGGGACACCGTCCAGGCCAATCTGGACCTGGGATTCCCCGAAGATCTACGCGACTATGGCATTGGGGCTCAGATACTGGTCGACCTGGGCGTAGGGAAAATGCGGTTGCTGACCAACAATCCAAAGAAAATCAAAGGGTTGGAAGGATATGGACTGGAAGTGGTGGAACGCGTTCCCATCGAGATGGAGATCAAACCGGAAAATGCTCGCTACATGCATACCAAACGTGATAAAATGGGACATCTGCTGTCTGGTAATAAATAATTGGAAAAAAAGAGCTATCACCGATAAGGGTCATTTAAAGGAGGAGTTGTACCGTGGCAAAAATATTGGAAGGCAAACTGATAGGCGAAAACCAACGATTTGGCATTGTAGTTTCCAGATTCAATGAATTTATCACCAACAAGTTATTGTCAGGCTGTATGGATACTTTGATCCGCCATGGGGTTGATCAGGAAAATATTGATATTGCCTGGGTGCCGGGTGCTTTTGAAATGCCGCTGGCAGCGCAGAAAATGGCGGCCAGGGAATACGATGCGGTGATTTGTCTGGGGGCTGTGATCCGGGGGGCAACGCCTCATTTTGAATATGTTTCGGCCGAAGTGACCAAAGGAATTGCCCAGGTGGGATTGAATACCGGCAAGCCCATCATCTATGGTATTATTACAGCGGATACAATCGAACAGGCGATTGAAAGGGCAGGTACCAAGGCAGGCAATAAAGGGGCAGATGCTGCGGTGACCGCCATTGAAATGGTTGATTTACTGAAAAATATCGGCTGATTCAACCCCGACAAAAAGATCCGTACTCAAAAATATTTGAGCAACGGGTCTTTTTTATTTGTAACAATAACATTAATTACCATGCAACCTTTAAAAATTACTCGAAAATAAGAGAATATACTTGCATTTATGTCGCATATGGTCTATCTTTATATTAATAAAATTAATATTGCTGGTTACATTAAGATTATCGCATACGCAGCCGCAAATCCTGTTTATCTGCAGCAACATACATACCACAAGCAGCAAGATTCATTGCAATCAATAAGCCCTAACCGCTCCATTAAAACAACCAGCAATCTTAAATGACATGGTCATTCATACTTCATGATCGTAACAGACCCAGCAAAATTATGGCAGTAGACTTGGCTTAAACATCCTCGGATTTACAGCATTAAAGCAGCAATATTATTCTGTTCAGACGAAATTAAAGATCATGTCAAATAAAAAAAGTGGAAGTTAGTAACTTCCACTTTTTTTGTCAATGTACAAGGGCGCGCTCAGTGTTATTTAAAACGCTGGCACACAGGAACCCTGATAAGTATCTTCAAGGAATTTCTTTACTTCCGGAGACTGCAGCGCAGCACCCAGCTTTTTAATGGTATCTTTGTCCTTGTCTTCCGGTCTGACAGCCAGAATATTGGCAAAAGGTGAATCCTTGGGTTCAATGAAAATGGAATCATTGACTGGATTCAACCCGGCTTCAATCGCATAATTGCTGTTGATCACACAGATATCCAGATCGGCCAGAGATCTAGGCAGCATGGCTGCATCCATCATTTTTATTTCAATTTTCTTGGAATTTTCAATAATATCTTTGTCCGTGGCATTGACCCCTACGCCCTCAGTCAGCTTGATCAAACCGGCTTTTTCCAGTACCATCAGGGCACGACCGCCATTGGTTGCATCATTGGGAATACCAACCTTGGCACCGTCTGCTACTTCGTTGATATCCTTTACTTTTTCGGAATAGACTCCCATTGGCTCATTGTGGACTTTGACTGTCCAAGAGAGTTCAGCATTGTTGTTTTTATTGTAGTCCTCCAGATAGGGAATGTGCTGGAAGAAATTGGCGTCGATTTGTTTGTCTTTCAAAGCCGGATTCAATTGGACATAATCAGTGAAAACCTTGATTTCGAGGTCTACGTTTTCTTTGGCCAGCATTGGTTTGACGATTTCAAGGATTTCCGCATGCGGTTTGGCCGTCGCCCCCACGACGACTTTGGCTGGAGCATCCCCGGCATCCTCAGGCGTTTCCGCATCCTTCTGACCGGAGCAGCCAGCCAGTACCAGAGACATCAGCATAAGACCAGTGAGCAGTACCAATAATTTCTTTTTCACTTATTTACCTCCTCTTATAAATAATTTTATTGCTAAGCTTATCGCCCAGCATCTGAATGAGTTGCACCAAAATAATCAACAAGATTACGGTCACCCACATGATGCCGGTTTGATAACGCTGATAGCCGTAATAGTAGGCCAGGGTGCCTAGTCCGCCGCCGCCGACAATGCCTGCCATGGCGGAATAACCAATCAGATTGATGGTGGTGATGGCCACCCCCAGAATGATGGCAGGAAAGGCTTCCGGGATTAACACCTTGGTAATGATCTGCCAGGTATTGGCGCCCATGGACAAAGCCGCTTCGATCAAGCCCCAGTCGATTTCTTTTAAAGAAGTTTCCACCAGTCGGGCCACGAAAGGAACCGCCGCCAAGGTCAGGGGAACAATGGAGGCTACTGTACCGATGGATGTACCGACGATGATCCGGGTAAGAGGAATCAGTAATATCAGAAATATGATAAAGGGAATAGAACGGGCTGCGTTGACGATACTGCCCAATGTTCGGTTGAGGCCCAGGTTTTCCATGATATGGCCCTTGTCAGTAATGACTAAAATAATGGCCAAGGGAAGCCCCAGGACGTAACTGAAAGCTGTTGAAATGGCGACCATGTAAATCGTTTCCCAGGTCGCCAGGGTGACTTTGTCCAACATCCAGGCATTCTCAGCCAAAATATTGCTGATATTTGACAGGTTGAAACCAGAGATTATTTCCAACAAACTACAACACCTCTATTTCCAGTCCATTATCGCGCAGATAATCAAGCGCCTGACCCATTAAAGCCGGATCGCCGATCAGTTCCAGCGTCAGATTGCCAAAGGGAGTGTCCTTGACCCGATCGATATTGCCATATAAAATATTGGCTTTGATATCATATTTTTGTACCAAGCCGGAAATCACCGGTTCGCCGGCCGAAGCGCCAATAAATGAGGCCCGGATTAATTTGCTGGTCATTTGCTCATTGCCGATAAAAGAAGGATGCAAAAGCTCTTCCGGGATTTCCTTGTTGATGATGGTGTTGATGAAACTCTTGGAAGTGGGGGTGCCGGGATTGGAAAAGATACTGAGAACATCGCCAATCTCCACGATTTTACTGTTGTCAATCACCGCCACCCGGTCACAGGTTTCCTTGATGACATTCATATCATGGGTAATCAACAGGATGGTCAGATTTAATTGGCGATTGATATCCTTCAAAAGTTTCAGGATAGAGCGGGTCGTCTGCGGATCCAATGCCGAAGTGGCTTCGTCTGACAAAAGTATTTTGGGATCGTTGGCCAATGCCCGGGCAATGCCGACTCTTTGTTTTTGTCCGCCGCTTAGCTGTTCAGGATAGACCCGGGCCTTTTCATTGAGGCCGACCAGGTCCAGCAAATCTTGCACGCGTTTGCGGGCTTGCTTGGGAGAAATGCCAGCTATTTCAAGGGGAAACAAAATGTTGTCAAAGACTGTGCGCGATGACAAAAGATTGAACTGCTGAAAGATCATGCCGATCTTTTGCCGTGCTTCCCGCAAATCTTTTTTATCAAGCGTGCTGATATTTTGTCCGTCTACACGAATCGTTCCGGCCGTCGGTTTTTCCAGCATATTGATGCAGCGGATCAACGTGCTTTTGCCTGCTCCACTGAGACCGATAATGCCAAATATCTCACCCTTGTTGACCTGCAGGCTGACATTGTCCAGGGCCAGCACTTCACCGCCGCCGGCATTATAAATTTTGGTTAAACCTTCAATTTGGATCAATCAGAATGCCTCCTAAAAATCATGTTGCTCTGATCAACCGATCTAGTCGGTTTCATGAATGACGACGATTCTTTTAACGACATTGTTTTCAACATGAAAAACGATACATTGTTCTTCGCCATAAATGGCATCAAAGATTTGCGGATTACTTTTATAATAAGAACGCACAAAACCGTGGCCATATTGGGAAAGCACCTGGTCAAAGCTGTCATTTACGGATACCGCGCGGGCAGTGGCCATGCCCGGGCCTAAAATGTCCATTTTATTTAGCAAATTGGTCTTGCGGGTAAAGGTAAATAAAAGTTCCTCGTCAGCAGGCCGGTAAACACCGCTGCGCCCCAGCATATTTCCACCTGGAAACTGTAGGGAGACATCTCCCAAATCGGATTCACCGACGCGCAGTTCCGGGTTCGAGCCGGTAATCACAAAATCACTGGCCAGCAGGGGCGTCAAAGTGTCAGGATAATCGTTGACGGGACGTTGCTGCAAGGCCGTGAATACTACGGCGAACAGAAACACCGTAATAAAAATGGAAGGGACGATAAAACGTTTCCAGGATTTCTGTGACACAATAATTCACATCCTTATTTTGCGATGCTAATCTGATTTTGACAATCCATTATATAATATAACATAAAAGCACCACAAGAGATTAAAAATAAGCTGAAAACCGAGGCCTTTTTACACGAATGTCAAGGAAGTATGGCGATGGAAAGCAAGAGTATTGTGCCCCAATGGGGAGAGAAACGTTACAACAACATCAATGATGATTGGCGCAGGCGCTTTGGCGAAAAAATCGGCAAGGTAACCCTGGACGCCGGTTTTACCTGTCCCAATCGCGATGGCACCCTGTCTGACCAGGGCTGCCGGTTTTGCAGTCCGGCCGGGTCAGGAGATTTTGTCGCCCTGCCGGGTGCAACCCTGGCTCAGCAATACGAACGGGGCCGGGAAGTCATCAGCAATAAATGGCCTGTCCGGAAATATATCGCCTATTTGCAGTCTTTTACCAACACCTATGCACCCGCCGAACGATTACGGGAAATCTATCAATCTGTATTATCTCTGCCGGGCGTCGTCGGACTGGCTATTGCCACGCGACCTGACTGCCTTCCGCAAGCGGTCCTGGATTTGCTGGCGGAAATCAACCAGCAGCATTATCTGCTGCTTGAATTGGGTCTGCAAACCATTCATGACCGCAGCGCCGCTGCCATGAATCTGCAATATAATTTTGCTGATTTTTGCACGGCGCTGGAGCAACTGCAGGTCCGTCAAATCGATGTATGCGCCCATATTATACTGGGCCTGCCCGGAGAGGATCGGCAGGACATGATGGCAACCGCCCAGGCGTTAGCAGAACTGCCCCTGCAAGGCATAAAGATACAGCTTCTCCATCTCTTGCGGGGGACACCTCTGGCAGAGGAGTATGAAGAGCACCCGTTCCCGTTTTTAAGCCAGGCGGAATATGTAGACCTGGTCACCGATATCATCGGCATCCTGCCGCCTTCCCTGGTGATACATCGCCTCACCGGCGACGGCCCCCGCCATTTGTTGCTTGGCCCCCGCTGGAGTCTCAACAAACGTGCTGTCTTAAACGCGATTGACCAGACTTTGGTGCAAAAAAGCAGCTGGCAGGGGAAATTTTACGCGAAAAATTCGCCCAGCGATTCTTGACAGTCTGACATTCGTGTAATATAATCATTCTTGCTGAGACAAACAGCACGCGGTAGTGGCGGAATCGGCAGACGCGCTAGATTCAGGTTCTAGTGGGGGCAACTTCGTGGAGGTTCAAGTCCTCTCTACCGCACCATTGAATTCTCGGGAGGTTGAGGCCTCCCTTTTGTATTTTCTGAGAGGGTACTGAACAAAGACGGGAATAAGAAAATGTTTCACGTGAAACATTGTTGCAGGAAAAATGCCAGTATAAGTGGATTTGTTTCGCTTGTTTCCGCCGATAAAGGTTGTCATCGTTGCAGAAAACCGCCACGGTTAACCGGTGTATAATAAAAAAGGAGGACAGACTATCTGCCCTCCCTTGCAATTTCGTTTAAATCCAGCCTTTCTAGCGAATATACTTCAGTTTGCGTGCTTCTTCCAGCAGCCAGTCGCGGAAATCAGGATGAGCAATGCGCACCAGATCCTTTACCCGCTGCCGTAAATCGAAACCTTTCAGCCAGGCGACGCCATACTCGGTGACCACGTACTGCACGTCGTTGCGGGTGGTGGTGACCATGGCCCCCGGGGTTAGGGTCGGCACGATACTGGAATGCTTGACTCCGTTTTTATCTGTATACGTGGAGTACAGAGCCAGGAATGCCTGTCCGCCATTGGAGCGCCAGGTTCCTTCGGTGAAATCCATTTGTCCGCCGGCACCGGAATATTGACGGGTGCCGATTGCTTCGGAAGCGCATTGCCCGCTGAGATCAACTTCCAGGGTAGCATTAATGGAAACCACATTATCGTTTTTGGCAATATTATACGGATCATTGATCCACTCCGAGTCATACAGCTCGACCATGGGATTATCAGCCATAAAATCATACAGACGTTTGGTACCCATGGCAAAACAGGCAGCCCACTTGCGCGGCAGCAATTTTTTGCGGGCACCGGTGATGGCACCGGCTTCATAAAGGTCAACCATCGTATCACACAGCATCTCGGTGTGGATGCCCAGGTCTTTTTTATGGGTCAAATACTTGGCCACCGCATTGGGCATTCCGCCGATGCCCAACTGCAGGCAGGCGCCGTCCGGTACTCTTTCGGCGATATACTGTCCGATTAATTCATCCTGTTCGGTGATGGGAATGGGCGGCAGTTCAAATAAAGGCACATCATTTTCAACTATGGCTGCCAGCTCTGAAATATGGAAATGGTTATTGCCAAACGTTTTGGGCATATATTGATTGACTTCCGCCAAAATCTTACAACCGGGATTGCGGCGAATAAAACCATAAATATATTCCGGGTTGGTTCCGGTGCTGAAATAACCATGTTTATCCATGGCTGAGACAGTGATCAGGCCTGCATGCAATCCCACCCGGGCGGTCATTAAAGGGCCGTCCTGGAGACGATGGGGGACATAGGAATAACTCCCCTGATCGAGGAAATAGCGTTCCAGCGGACCGGCATACATCGTATCCAGGGTATTGTTGTTCTGGTAGCATTGCTCGATAATTTCCGGGTTATGTAAAGAAGACATTCTGACTGACAATGAAAACAAAAAACGGGCATCCTTGATTGCGCCGCTGGCCATCCGCCGCACCAACGCATCCACGATTTGCGTCGGCTGACCGTTAATGGAAGCGGAAGCAATCAAATCACCATTTGCGATTACTTTGACAGCGTCTTCCGCAGACATTAGTTTACGTTTGTACATTTCCTGCTATTTACTCTCCATCCCAATCTCCTCCCTTTAAACAAACACTATTCAAAAATCTTCTCGCTTTCAGCAAAGGCATTGAGTGCATCCATCTCACTGTCACGTTTTTCACCGGAAGCTAATTCGGCCAGTCTTTCCCGGTAATGTTCATGCTGAATGATTAAACTCATAATTTCGTTGGTTCCGACCCAGATCATCGCCAGACGCAGATCCCGCACAATTTTCTCAATAGGATAGACATCCGTATAGCCAATCCCGCCCATCACCTGCATGGCCAGATTGGCAACGTCCCAACACTGTTCGGTCACGAATTTTTTTGATTCCGATGCCATGCGGCGGCAGCGGTTGGGTTTAACTTTGCCGGAGTCGATCGCCAACGCTGTCGTATAAATCATGGCCCGCGCACTGTCCAATTTAATCACCATTTCCGCGATTTTAAAACTGACCCCTTCGAAATTTTTAATCTGGGTCCCAAAAGCCTTGCGTTTGGTACTGTAATCCGTTGCAATATCCAAGGCCGGTCGGGCGGCGCCAATCGTCATGGCAGCTGTGCCAAACCTTTCCGGGATCATCATCTGGTTAAAGACCGTGCCCGCGCCGTTGACTTCACCAATAACATTTTCCTGCGGCACCCGGACATTATCGAAAACCACTCGGGCGGTTCCGCCGCCGCGCGAACCCATGAGATTATACAGATACTCGGTTTGTACGCCCATGTCCCGTTCCACCATAAAACAAGTCATTGATTTGGCCGAAGGCGCTTCCAGATCGGTCTTGGCATAGACCAGAAAATAATCTGCTCCTTCGCCGCCGACAATAAATCTTTTTTGTCCGTTCAAAATAAAATCCGAACCGTCTTTCCGGGCGATGGTCGTTGCGCCGAAAAAATCTGAACCGCCCCGTGGCTCGGTCAGACATTCGGCAGCGTATTTATCTCCTTTGCAGATGGGCGGCAGGTATTTTTTCTTTTGCTCCTCGGTGCCAAAATGAACCAGGGCTTCGGTGACCACATCACCGGTCACGCCCCAGGCACAGCCAAAAATATAACCAGGGACACAGACCTCTTCCGCCACGATGATGTCATCCTGCCATTGCCCCCCACGTCCGCCATATTCCACCGGTACCCTGATCCCGATTAAATTGCGCCGCCCGGCCTCGATCATAAATTCTTTGGGATACTTGATCTTGTCGGCATCCATATCCAGGATATATTCGCGGGGAATCCATTTAATGAGATCTCTGGTTTCATCCCGCAGTTTGATTTGCTGCGGCGTCATTAAATAATCAAACATGTCTCATCACTCTCCTTGCTGTTTTTATTACGCATTGTTATAAAAAATCCTCTTTTGGCCTGAAAAATCACAATATTTTATAAAAAATATCAGAAAATTCTGACAAAAACTCGACAAAATATTTGCTGCCTGTCATAATAATAGAAGAAGGCTGTAGTTCCAAAGACAAAGGCAGTAGTTGCTTGTTTCATCCGATGAAATACGATCGGGAAAGAGAGGAGGATGATCGATGATAATCACGACCAGCCAAACCGTCCAAAACAGATCCATTCTCAATTATCTTGGTCTGGTTTCCGGTGAATCGATCCTTGGACCCAAGTTTATGGAAACCGTTTTAAACGGAGTAAGCAGTCCCCAAGGATGTACCGGAGCCTGCAAACCTGCTGTTGAAGAAGCTCGTCAGGCAGCCCTTGAAGAAATGAAGAATAAGGCTGTTGAACTTGGTGCAGAAGCAATCATCGCAGTTGATATTGATTATGTAGAACTGAAAGACCAAATGCTTTTGATTGCCGTCAGCGGAACCGCAGTAAAACTGGTTGAATACAGAGATTGATACAATCGTTGTTGAAGACTGCCGCTACGGCAGTCTTTTTTTGTGAACCGCAGCGATCTGTCGATGGATGATTTTGAAGCAGCCGCAGCAGAAAAAAACAAAGAGCTGTTAATCATCAAAGCGCAGATCGTATTAGCCAATCTGCAGCAAATTGAAAAGTCCCTGGCAAAATCAATGAATATGCAATAAAAAAAGCCAGAAATGTTTCACGTGAAACATTTCTGGCTTTTTTTCTAATTTAATCAGGCCCAGAGCAAAGTAAGGATAGCGGCTACGAAGGTAAAGGCAAGGGCAATGGGAATGACTATTTTAATGACCTTGGACTCAACCCCAATACTGTCAATGGTAGCTGCCGCATTTTGCAGCTTGGCCGGAGAAATCACACTGGCCAGACCGCCAGCGATTGCAGTACCAGCGGTTACCACCAACGGATTGACTTTTAGCAATTCAGAAGTCAGCATATTGTATTTGGTGAACAGCGCAATGGTCGAGGCTTCGCTGCCGCTCACGAATCCGCCCAGCAAGCCCAGGAAAGCAGCCGCGGCGGGGTAGAGGCTGTGGAAAAAGTTGGCTGAACTAACCGACAAGACTGAGATCATGTTATTCTCTGCCACCGACAAGCTCCATCCTTGCGGGGTGGCAGCAAAACCGGAGTAGGTCATCACATAGGCAATGGCAAAAAAGATGGCGGCCGAGAAAGTGGGACGGGGTGCGCGCTTCCACCACTTTTGCATAATCTCTTGCCATTGGGCCTTGCTGGGTTTGATAAAAGGAACCGCCAGCAATGTACTGACAATGACCCAGGTATAAGCGTTCCACAGCATTCTGGTGTTAATCGGCTTGCCGCCCGGGATAATGTTCAGCGGCATGGCCAGATCTTTAAAGAGGAGATTAAAGAGCGGTTGCCAAAAATTAATCACCAGACAGGCGCCGATGAGAATCAGCCAGGGAGACAGCGCTTTGACCAGAGACATGTTGCGCTCGACGGCTTTTTCCTGTTCAGTAACACAAGAGCGATCCAACAAAGGTTTGCCCTTGAGTTTCAAGTATACAATCATGACCAGCACGGTTGCCATCCCGGCAATAACACCGGTCAGGACGATGCCTTTGCCGATATGGGCGACCAGCATGGCGGTTAACCCCATGGTAAGCCCGGCAATCAGGCAGGGGACGATGCCTTCCCTGACCTTGCTCCAGCCACCGATAATCAAAAGCATGCCAAAGCCTATCATGGTGGAGATGATCGGCATAAACTGCGAAAAAACCAACGCCGAATCATTTAAAGAGGTGCCGGTTAAATCAGCAAACACCACCAGCGGAGCGCCCAGCAGGGCATACGTACAAAGCGAATCAAAACCAATCGCAGGAAGAGCCACTGCCACAAAAGTTGAGTAGCCCAGCGCGAGCATAATCGGGGGAAGAATTGATACCGGGGTGGCGCCCACCGATACCAGCAGCGTACCGATACCCATATTAATAATCATGACTTGCACGACCTGATCGTTCTTCGCCAGGGTTTTTACAAAAACCACGATTCTTTTTAACGCACCGGTGGCTTCAAGAAAGGTAATTTGAAAAATCGATGTCAAAACCATCAAGGAAACAGGAAATGATGCTACAATGCCTGCCAAACTGGCCGTCAGGCCGACTTGCAGCGAGGTGTGAAAGAAAAGAAATGCAATCGCAACCGCTAAAATCCATCCGATAAAACCACTGAGGTCTGCTGACCATTTTACCCAAACCAGTAAAATCAGCACAACCATGACCGGCACAAGGGTTAAAAAAACACTCACCGAAACCATCCTCCCATTCTACATATAAAATTATTTTGAGCCGTAACGTGCCTGTCAATGAAACGCCACACTACAATCCTACAGGGGAAATGTTCATTCACTGCACATTTCTAATATCGTATCATAAATGCATCAATTTTGGCTATTAAATTATTAGATCAAGGGACTAAACAAACAAAATCCGGGAAAAATACAGCGCAACAATTATGATTTGGTACGCATCAGTTTGGCCAGCCAACCGGACCTTTTATCATTAGTTTCGGCGCGCAGCACCTCCAGCAGTTCATCCCAGCGGGCAGAATTCTGTTTATCCATTGTACGCTGGCTCTTTTCCAGGGCGTCCAGTTTTTGCTGCATAACGCGGTTTTGTTCGAGAATTTCTTCATTTTGCTGCAGGATGTTGCGGGTTACATCGACGATTTCCACAAAATCAGCAGCAGAATAAACCTGAGGGACCTGATTATCCTTTTGACCGGACTCATTCAAATTATCCAGCGCCAGTTTAATAGCGGTGGTATTCAGCCCTTTTTCATTTTTTAACTGCAAGATTAATCGCAAGGTATCCAAATCAGCATCCGTATAGAGCCGTTCACCCCGCTCATCTCTTTTAATTTTGAGCTTCAGGCTGCTTTCCAGATAACGCAGGGTATATGGTTCAATTTTCAGGATTTCCGAGACTTCACCAATTTTATAGTAAATTTCCTTCATGATGGAACCTTTCCTCTCCCGGCTTCATAAATTGTTATTAGCCCGGTCAAAAGTGAACAGAACAATCTGCAGCCGCTTTTTCAGCTTCACAAACAGGAATCAAGCCAGCGTATTAACCCAGGAATTTATGAACCTCATTGACAAACTCATTGACAGGCAAAACTTTCCCCTCTTTTTTGCTCATCATATACATGAAACCTGTTAGTATTTATATATGAGCAAAGCCGTCCATACATGATTGGACGGCTTTTTTTTATGGCTTGAAACGTTTGGCCAATCAGCTCGGTAATTGTTTTTGTGCTTATCAAATCATTTGATTTTCATATGCAAAAAAACCACCTCTCACGAGATGGTTTTTTATCAATATATATTTATGACAATT
>ERZ795053.6172-NODE-6172-length-12053-cov-5.956826_pt1 | contig 12053 bp, 9 predicted proteins | sample MGYA00375137_ERZ795053 | MGnify/ENA primary metagenome ERZ795053 (study PRJEB30182, sample SAMN05720284) | activated sludge metagenome | isolation source: Anaerobic digester | place: Hong Kong | collected 2014-12-17 ... | reverse complement strand
TCCGCTCAGTGTCATCATTCACTTCATACTCCTCTTTTTCCTCATATGGGAAATGCTTTATAATATTTTTGCATACACTGCTGATATTACTCTGCCATTTCATCGCTTTCCATAATTATATAAATTTTTACAAGATATGCAATTATAAAAAAGGCCCCGCGTGATGCGAGGCCCTTTCATGAGAAAAGTGAGACAGGATTACTTGACGTTGAAGACGATCTTGCTGTCGTTTACGATATTGTCGGAGATGGGACAGCGGCGGTCCACTTCGTGAATAAACTCCTCTTTTTCCTTATCGGAGATGGGAGCATCCACTGTGACATTCACACGGAACTCGGTAAAACCCGGGCGTCCTTCATCTGTAGTACCCATGAGGAAGTCGGTATTGAGATCTCCCTCTACCTCGACTTCGATCCCCTTCAAATCGATACGGCGCTGTTTGGCCACTATGCGTCCGATGGTCGCTATACAGCCGGCCAGGGCCATGAGGATATAGTCAAGGGGTGACGGGCCGTCATTGTTGCCGCCGCCGGCCTGGGGCTGGTCTATGACCATTTTATGTGTCCCGGCCTGGCAGTCCACTCTGAAGTTCTCTTTTAATGAAGCTTGTACAAAAACTGTTTTTTTCGGCATCGATACTCCTCCTTTAATGTTTCCCAATACTATCAAATAAAAAAGCAACTGTCAATATAAATGTTATTAGTAACATAACATATTCAAAAAAGCTCTTCCAGGTTCTTTGTATCGATTTCCGGATGTTCTGCCAGAGCTTCGTAGACTACATGCATGATCTTTTCCAGCCGCTCCCTGGTATTCGCTTCCATCCTGAGGACCAGGACAGGCTGTGTATTAGACGGCCTGATCAGAGCCCAGCCTTTATCGAATAATATTCTAATCCCGTCAATATCAACCAGTTCGTACTCATTTTTAAAGTAATTGTGTAGATTTTTCATGATTTCGAACTTCTTATTGTCCGGACACTCCACCCGGATTTCAGGTGTAGAAAGGTATTTGGGAATACGGCTTGCCAGGTCATGTACAGGAAGTTTCTCCTCTTCCAGGATAGCCAGAAGGCGCAGAGCAGCATAAAAAGCATCATCATAGCCGGGATGAAGGTCTCTGAAGAACATGTGACCTGACATCTCTCCTCCTAAAGGCGCGTCATCTTCTTTCATCTTGGCTTTGATGAGAGAGTGTCCGGCTTTCCACATCACCGGATTTCCCCCCTTTTCTTTGATATATTCCACAATCCCCTGGGAACATTTCACTTCAAAGACGATCTCAGAACCGGGCCTTCTTTTCAGGAGCTCACCGGCGTAGATCCCCAGAAGCGTATCTCCGTAGAGAAGATTCCCCTGAGCATCCACTACACCGATGCGGTCGACGTCACCGTCAAAACCGATTCCGATATCATACTTTTCTTCAGTGACACGGCGGCGCAGTTCTTCTATATTCTTTTCCACTGTAGGGTCGGCAATATGGTTGGGAAACTTTCCGTCGGGCTTTTCAAAAAGAATATCCGCATCAAACCCGCACTTTTCGAAAATCCGGCGGGCGTAGATCCCTGCTGAGCCGTTTCCGCAGTCCAGAAGGACTTTCAGATCTCCCTTAAAGTTAAACGGGGCCGTCAGATCTTCCATATAACGTTCATCGATATCGGCTCTTTCAAGGCCCCCCTCCCCTTCTTCAAAATCATCCTTTTCGATCAGATGCAGAAGGCTCTGGATCTCTTTTCCGTACAGGGCATCTACCCCCTTGCACATCTTGAAACCGTTATATTCAGGGGGGTTATGGGATGCTGTGATCATGACACCTCCCTGAGCTTCCAGAGCTCCGATGGAGTAGTAAAAGACCGGGGTAGCGACTTTCCCGATATCCAGCACGTCAAGGCCGGTACTTCTGATCCCTTCGATGAGAATGGGATTGATCCTGGGGCCGCTGAGGCGGACATCATGTCCCACAGTGACTTTGCGGCCGCCCTGACGCTTGATCATGGTCCCGAAAGCCTGTCCGATAAGACGGACACTTTTATCGGGCAGGTCCTTGTCGGCCAGTCCTCTGATATCATATTCGCGAAAAATATACGGATTCACTTTGCTCATGATCTCCTCCTCCTTTCTGGTTTCTTAAATATCATTGAATTCAGTGGCTACGGCCTTTTCCTCCGGAAGGATCATGTTGAGGAAGACTCCGATGATGCCCGCCAGGCCGATTCCCGCCAGTGAAAGGGTGATCTGGAACCGCACAGCTACATAGGAGAGGATGACAAACAGAAGAGTCACCATAGTGATGAATATCGCACTTGAGACCCTGAAATCTGATTTATCTTTGCGCAGTTTTATCAGATGATAGAGAAGCCCGGCAAGGCTTGCCAGAAAGATCCCGTAGACCCCCTGCCAGGGGATGTCAAAGACAGCTCCGCCGATCCCGATGACCAGGATTACAGCAACGATAATAAGTTTTTTGTTGGAATCCAGATTGGTCTTGTTTTGAATCATATTCTTCACACCGATGGCGGCGATGCTTCCGAAGAGGATGACCATGATCCCCCCCATGACGGGAGCAGGGATCGTCTTCAAGACAGCCCCTACCTTGCCGAAAAAGGCCAGGAGAATGGCTGTGACAGCTGCTATGCGCATGACCACAGGGTTGAAGACCCTGGTCAGGGCCACGGCCCCGGTGACTTCGGAATAGGTCGTGTTAGGCGGCCCGCCCAGAAACGAGGCTACCGTTGTGGCGATCCCGTCTCCGAACATGGTTCTGTGAAGGCCGGGTTTTTCATAGAACTTTTCCCCGGTGATATCAGAGATCACCATGATATCCCCAATATGTTCGATAGCCGGAGCAATGGCCACAGGGACGATGTAGAGTATAGCTTTCCAGTTGAACGCCGGCAAAGTAAAGGAAGGGACGGAAAACCAGGCGGCATTTTTGATGGGAGTGAAATCGATATCTCCGAATAGGATAGCAGCGGCATATCCGAAGGCGATTCCTGCTAAAATGGGAGTCAGTTTCATCACGCCCTTACCGAAAAGAGCGAAAATAACCGTCATACCGAAGGCGATACCGGCCAGGGCCATATTATGAGGGGCATCAGGGGTGTTTTTGATCATGCCGATGGCTACAGGAGCCAGGCTCAGCCCGATGACCATGATCACAGGCCCGATGACATAGGAAGGCAGCAGTTTATCAATAAAGCCTATCCCCCGCCACTTGATGAAACCTCCGAAGAGCATCTTGACCAGTCCGGCGGCTGCCAGGCCGCAAAGTGTTCCTTTGATCCCGTAGAGTTTGGTAGCTACGAGAATAGGCGCAATATAGGCAAAAGACGAGGCCAGAAAAACCGGGACTTTCCCACGGGTCACCAAATGAAAGATCAGGGTTCCTGCACCTGCCGTGAACAGGGCCACATTCGGGTCAAGTCCTGTGATCAGCGGGACAAGGACCAGCGCCCCGAAGGCGACAAACAGCATTTGAACACCCACAATAATCTTTTTCATGCAGACTCCTTATCTATTTAGTTCCGAACAGCCTGTCTCCGGCATCTCCCAGGCCGGGGACGATATATTTATGGTCATCCAGGTAAGAATCGATGTGTCCCGTAAAGATCTCGATGTCGGCATAAGCCTTTTCCACAGCTTCGATCCCCTCGGGAGCCGATATGATGGAAATTATTTTGATGCGGTCAAACCCTTTTTTGCGAAGAAGGGCGATGGTCGCGATGATGGATCCTCCCGTGGCCAGCATGGGGTCGATGATGACCACCAGGGGATTCACGGGATTGACAGGCAATTTTTCATAATACTCTACGGGCTGCTTTGTATCGGGGTCGCGATAGATACCCACAAAACCTACACGGGCATTGGGGAGAAGGTTCAGGATCCCTTCCAACATCCCAACTCCGGCCCGGAGGATGGGAACGATGATAATATCGTCTTTGATCTCGTAACCTTCCGTCTCTGTAAGAGGGGTCGCCAGGGATTTTTTAACTAAAGGCATATCCTTGAAGGCTTCATAGGTCAGAAGCATAGTGATCTCCGAAGATAATTCCCGGAACTCTTTCTGTTTTGTCCCCTTGTCCCGGAGAAGAGAGAGTTTGTGCTGCAGCAGCGGGTGTCTGATTTCAACATGCATAAGATTCCCCTTTGGTTTTTACAGGATTTCAGCGGCCAGGGAGGCCAGCATACTTCGTTCGCTTTTGACCAGGGTAATATGGCCGAAGATCCTCTCCCCTTTGAAGCGCTGGATGAGGTAGGTCAGGCCGTTGGATTCCGCATCAAGGTAAGGATTGTCTATCTGGTGGGGGTCTCCGGTGAGGATGATTTTGCTGTTTTCCCCTGCCCGGCTTACGATGGTCTTGATCTCATGAGGAGTCAGGTTTTGAGCCTCATCTATGAGGATGAACTGGGAGGAAATACTCCTTCCACGGATAAAGGTCAGGGCTTCCAGTTCGATGATATCAGATGTCAGGAAATAACCCCTGTTCTTTTTTCCCAGATGGTTGGCGTCTACGACAAAATCCAGGTTGTCGAAAATGGGCTCCATCCAGTTTTCCAGCTTGTTCTCTTTGCTTCCCGGAAGGTAGCCTATGTCACGCCCCATGGGCATAATGGGACGCATGACGAGGACTTTTTTGTATTTTTGCTCCTCTGTCACCTTGTGCAGGCCCGAAGCCAGTGTAAGAAGAGTCTTGCCGGTCCCCGCCTGTCCTATCAGAGTCACCAGTTTGATATCATCGTCCAGCAGGAGTTCCAGAGCATAGGATTGCTCACGGTTGAGGGGCTTGATGCCCCAGGGATAGATCCCCTGGCTCTTCAGAGGGACTAGCCTATCCCCTTCACAGCGGGAGGCCAGAGATTCCCGTCCTTTGGCGGTGATATTGATCATCTGATTCGGGTAGAAGAGGCCGGGAGGGCATTCCAGGCTGCCTTTGCTGGAAAAGGATTCCCATTGGCCGGGGCCGGCTGTATACTCCCCAGTTCCGGCATAGAGTTCATTGAGGTCGATCTTGGTGTGTTCATAGACTTCAGCCTTGATGGATAAGGCCTCGGCCTTGACCCGGGCGTTGATATCCATGGAGACAAAGATGACATCTTCGTACCCTTTGTCCTGGAGGTGCCTGGCTGCCATGATGATGCGGTTGTCTGTGTTGCGAAGGTCGATCCCTTCAGGAAGGGGCGTCTCGAAATCAATGAGGATAAAGAGCTTACCTCCCTCGTCATTAAGGGAGATCCCGTTGAGGAGATTATCACCCTTGCTCAGAGAGTCGATAGAGCGGATGACACGCCGGGCATTTCGGCCCCGTTCACCCAGGTCGGACTTGAAACTGTCCAACTCTTCCAGAACATCGATGGGAATATAGACGAAATTTTCCTGGAAATTAAAAAGAGAATGAAAGTCATGCAGAAGCACATTCGTGTCAAGGACAAAATGCTTGACCCGCTCCTTCATTCTCAGCGATACCTCTTTGTCATGACCAGCAGTGAGCCGTGGTTCCCCTGTTTTAATTTGACGTCATCCATATAGGTTTTGATGATAAAAAGCCCCCTGCCGTGGATTGCTGTCTCATCGGGGAGCTGGAACGCCTCTTCATCCAGAAAGGCTTCCCCCCCTTCCGGGTTGGAATCCTCGACAGAAAGAGAGATGATCTCTTTTTCTAGTGAGAGATCCACGTAGATCGGCTTTAAAGCCTCTTCGTGATTTCCGTGGATGATGGCATTACTGGCCGCTTCCGCCAGGGAAGCGACCAGAGTGCCTATCAGGTCTGAGTCGATATCATTCCGTTCAAGAAACAGCTCCACTGAGTCCAGTAACGTTTCGAGGTAATCCAGAGATGACGGGAGCTGCAGTTTGATGAATTCAGCCATGTTCAGCGGGTCATATCTCTTAACGCGTCGGCCTCCGAGTCATAGCAGTCGAACAGAGTCAGGAGCTTTGTGATGGTCAACAGGTCCTTGATACGCTGTGTGATCTTGACCAGGCTCATCTGCCCCTCTTTGGATTTAAGTGTCGTATACGCTGCGATGAGGACTCCCAGGCCTGTGGAATCCATAAAAGGAACATCTTCAAAGTCGACAATGACCTTGACAAAGCCGTCTTCCACAGCCTTATTGATGGCTTCTTTGAGGGACATGACCTTTTCACCGCTGACGATCTTCCCATGGGGACGGATCATCACTATGTTATTGGATTTTTTCTCGACATCGATCTTCATGTAAATCCTCCTTTCAATCTTTCACTAAATTATAGCAGATGTTTTTGTCTTCGCAATATCTTTATCCCGTTTCCGAAAGCGAAAAATCATCTGTACAGTGGTTGGCTGTGGGGAAAAAATGTTGGAGTTCATATAAAAAATTCTCCGAAAAGAGAAGCCGGTTTTCCAGGATCTCCTCTTTTCCCCAGAAGCGGGTTTCTTCGATCTCTTCCGGATCAAAACAGACGGTTTCACCCCTGTAATCAGCGATATAGAGGGAGACAAGCTCCCGCTCACAGGATGATTCCCAGATATAGCGCGTTTTGAAGAGAGCTTGCGACGGGAAAAACCCGATCTCTTCAAGGGACTCCCGTTTCAGGGCCTGGTAAAAGGTCTCGCCCCAGGAGACATGGCCGCCTACGGCGGTATCCCATTTTCCAGGCTGGATCTTTTTCTTGCAGCTTCTCTTCTGTAAGAGAAAACGCCCCTCTTTATCAATGATCTGAAGATGGACCACGGGGTGCAGGATCTTTGTTCCGTCGTGACACTGGTCACGGGAGACTTTTTCCAGAGGCCTTCCCTCCGGTGAGCAGCGGATGAGCCATTCCATAGGCTCTATTCTAATGCGGGACATGGAAAAAAGCAATGTTTCCTTTACGGAAGGAATATTATTGACACTGAAAAAAAGGGCTATATAATTCGCAAAGCGAAAGGGATGAACTATGTTGCGAGAATATCTGGAAAAGATCAGGATGATCTCTCCCAATGCCCGTTTTTTCCTCGTAGGAGGGCTTTTTAACGGGCTTGGGATGTCTGTCTTCTCTCTTTTGTTTAACCTTTACTTGAAAGATTTCGGTTATTCGGAAACAGTGATCGGACATATTCTCTCTGCAGGAGCACTGGGAGCCGCCGTGGTGGCTGTCCCGTCAGCCATGATCATCGAGAGATTTCATCTAAAGCATGTCCTTATTCTGGGAACCCTCCTCTCCTCCATCTCCTACGGGCTTCAGGTCTTTTTTCAGGATATCCAGTTTATCCTCTTCTTCTCCTTTACAGCGACCATGTTTATCACCGTCTACAGGGTCTCCGTGGCGCCGTTTTTTATGCGTAACAGCACTCCCACCGAACGGATCCATCTTTTCAGCCTCAGTTATGCCATCATGATGCTCTCCCAGCTGCTGGGTTTCTTTATCGGAGGATTTCTGCCTAAACTGACCATGGGGCTCGGCCTTGCCGGCTCTCTGACAGAGGCTTACCGCCTTTCTCTCTACACCTCCATTGTTCTGACCATGATATCCGTCATCCCCTTCCTTTCCATCGAACAGAGGCCTGTTCCCCGGATCAAGAGCAGGTTCGTAGAAAGGATCCGGCGCTATAACTGGGGAATAATCCTCCGGCTGATGATCCCGAAGATCTTTGTCGGGATGGGCGCCGGGCTGGTCATCCCCTTTATGAATCTCTATTTCAAGATCGTCTTTAAGCTTCAGGCAGAGACCATCGGCATCTATTTTTCCATTCTCCAGGTCTTTATGTTTTTCGGGATGCTCGCTGCTCCGTTTCTTACGAGACGTTTCGGGATGATCAAAAGCATCGTCCTCACAGAACTTTTGTCTGTCCCCTTTATGCTTACATTAGCCCTGACCCACAATTTGCCTTTGGCAGTGATGGCCTTTATCCTGAGGGGAACATTAATGAACATGAATATTCCCATAAGCAGCAATTTTGAAATGGAACTTGTCCGTGAGGCTGATCAGCCCTTTACCAATGCGATTTCCATGCTGGCCTGGAACGGGGCATGGACAGTAAGCGCTCACTGGGGGGGTAGGATTATAGAGGAATATTCCTTTTCGTTTTCCTTCTACATCACCATAGCACTCTATGTCATCTCAGCTTTGACCTACTACTTCTTCTTTAAAGACAAATAAGACTCAGTTCCCTGTATACTTCATAGAACTCCAGTATGCCGGGTGAGGGAAGAAAAGGCGCAGTTCTTTTTTGGCTTTCCAGAGGGCCAAAGGCGCCGGAGTTCCTTTGTCAAGTTCCCGATAGAAGTGTTTGAAGAGCATTCCCGTAGCCACATCAGAGATTCGCCATAGCGAGGAGATGACCGCGCTCTCTTCGGTTTTCATAAAGGCTCTGTCCAGGGCCGTGACCTCATCCCCATCTCCCAGGACTCCGACTCCTGAATCACAGGCGCTCAGGACTGCCAGACGGGCTTGGGGTGTGAGATTACGTATCTCTTCTACGTCGAACCTGCCGTCCAGAAGGCCGCCGGAAGCTAAGAGAAGATGGGAAAGAAGGGAGTAATGGCGGTTAAAGTAGCCATGGCAGGCAAAATGGATGATATCATAGTCCTTTGAAGCCATCTTTTCTCTGACCGCCTCTTCTGTGGCCGCTTTCCCTTTGAGGATATCGGTGATGGGCCCGAAGATAAACCGGATCTCCCCGGCTTCTTTCTGGGCAAAATAGAGTTCCAGGTCGGGATTGTCCAGGTCCGGGTTTCCCACAGCCAGGATCGAACGGAAGGGCCCTGCCCCGTAGTTTTCCCTGAGCATGAAGATGTCCGGAATATAGGTCACCGGAAAACGATCGATAAGGTATTCTCCCTTTTTTACAAGAAGAGAGAAAGGCAGGTAGTTGAGGACCCCTGAAGGTGAAACGATCAGGCGGCCTGACTTCGGCAGATCAAAGGGCAGGAGAAGGTCTCCCAGACGCGACGACTCCCCGCGGATCACCTCTTCACCGGCTGTTTCAGAGATAAGGTCGCGCAGATGGCTTACCTCTTCATTCAAGGTCTCTTTTCCCGCCGGGATGGAATAACCGCTGATGACTCCGTCCAGCCAGGACAGAAGAAGAGTTCTGTTTTCAAGGACAAGAAAAGACATCACCAGGGTTCCCCGAGGAAACGTACCGGCAAAATCCTGTTCCCCGGGAATGTCAGCGGATCCCTTCTGATTCATGGCGATCTCAAGTTTTAAACGGTCCAGGTCTTCTTTTCTCGCTTCATATTCGCGCATGATGCTGGCGTCGTTTTTCATGAGAAGGTCAAGGTGGTAGAGCTCTTTTTTCAACTTATCAAGGGCTTCTTCCTCCTCAGGCGTCAGGGTAGATTGCCCCGCCCCCAGGGGATTGTTGACCAGGAAGGCTATTCGCTTCACCTTTTCCGTTGTAAAAAAAGACTTCTCAAATAGTCCTGCATCAAAGTAGGCTTCGGCCAGAGAGCGGTAGATACCCTGATATTTTTTCAATAACTTGACTTGAAGCCCGGGAGAACCCATACCTTCTGCCATGGATTCCAAAAGGGAAACCGCCATTTCAAAGTGGTCGATCCGGCCCGATAAGAGCCCGAGATGGTTGGCGATCTCCAAAGCCGTGGATGTATCCCTGATGTCAAGAGCTTCCTGCCGGGCTTTCTCCAGCATAGTGATATCCTTTGTCACAAGCCCCGTATAGTAGGAGGCATACATGGACTCTTCAGGAGTCAGGCGGCCAAGATCCTTCATCTTCCCGAGATAAAGAAGCGCCTGTCCGGATGATCCGAGCTGATAGGAGGTAATGGCCAGATGACGGTAAAGGCCTTTCAAAAGGTAGCTGTTGTTCCGTGCCTGAGCTTCAGGAAGCTCACTTTCAAGAAGTGCCAGCGCTTCTTCCGGGCGTCCCGTTTCTCTCAGGATCAGGGATTTATTGATGATGAGAGCCGTCGTCTCCCCCACGATATTGTATCGGCGGGCTGTTTCCAGCGCGCTATCTATCTCTGAAAGAGCCAGATGTTCACTTCCCGTCTCCAGAAGAGCCAGGGAAAGAAGGTTTTTGAGAATGACCCGTTCAGCCTGGTTCTCTTTTTCCGGGAGGGATTGCAAAGTACGGCGGATGTAATCCAGACACTCATGATAGGCATTCGTCTTGAAAAGAAGATTGGCCATGCCGATGGCGGCATTGATCCTGATATTCCGCTCCGTAGAGTCCGTGAGAGGCCGAAACAGAGCTTTAGCCGTCTCATAGTCCCCCTCTCGCAGGCTGATGGACCCCTTGAGGAGTTCCACAGTCTGCTGTTTGTCCCGGGAACGGACTTTTTCAAGAAGAGCCCTTGCCTTTCCATTCTCATTGAAGTACTTATAGTGGATCACAGCCTGCCTGATCAGGCTTTCTTCCGTATTGACAAGCTTCAAAAGCTCTGAAGCTTCTTCGTATTGGCCGTTTTTTTCATAAAGAGAGGCCAGCTGGAGTGTCTGGTCACCGGGAATACGCCCCTCTTTGTAGAGGGCTATGGCACGGCTGTAAAATCCCGTTCTCTCATAGAGGATGGCCAGATTTTTCTCGTAAGCTGATTCAGGCAGCCCCTTCAGGGAGATATACTCTTTCAACTCCTGGCGGATCAGTTCCGGGTCCCTCAGATGGTCTGTTGCGATGGTGATCATGAGGTAGAGGCGGCTTGTCAGGGTGGCTGTATCCTTTCGGGCCTTTAATAGGGGGATCAAATTGGCCAATTCCCGGAAAGAACGGCTGTAATGCCCCTCTTTGTAATAGAGATAAGCCCGGCGGTCGATCTCACTTGTCTTTTCAGCCAAAAAAGAAGCAAACTGTTTTTCTGTCATCTCCCTGTAGGAGAAGGTGGTCTCTCCTATCTTGATTGTATTAAGGCCTGCATAGATCAAAATATCTGTAAAAAGCCGCATAGAAATCGGAGAAATATCCTCAGCTTCATCAACCCACAAGCCGTCCACGGTCAGGCCCTCTTTTAAAAACTGCAGCCCTGTATAGTCTCCTGCCTTGCAGGCATAGGGATTGACCGGGTCACTCTCCAGGCTCCCGGAAAGGCGGAAATAACCGCTGCTTTCCTCGATCAGAGGTTTCCCCTCTGACACGGCCCACGGCCGGGGCATATGACGTCCTTCATAGAGAAGATAGAGCTGGGAGAGCGAAAAGGCATTATAGGCGGAAGAGCGGAAAGAATCAGCCTTGCGGTCTATGATAAAAGTGGCTTCCGGCGGAATATCCGGTTCGATACGTGCACTGTCCCGTGTAAGAAGAAGAAATTTCTCATTCAGACGGTAAGCGATGATATCATCGGAAGAGAGCATCCTGCGGAGGCCCTCTCCTTTCACGAAGGGGATCCCTGAGATGAGTTTGGCGCGTTGATCCAGTTTTTCTGCATAGCGGGATACTTCTGTAAGGTCTTCACGGCCCAGATAGTAGAAATAGTTGCCCAGATTCACCGTATCCAGCTGGGAAAAGAGATCAGGTTTATAGAAAAGGTAACGTATCCTCTCTTCAAAGGATTCGAACCCGGCCAGAAGGTGCACAAGACGATCGAAGTCGGTTTTCTCCGTTATGGCATCTTCCAGAAGCTGAAAGGGAATATAGCCTTTGTCCCTGAAAAAGGCTGCAAAACGGGGAGCTGTCTTATCATCGGCCCGATTGATGGAATCAGATGCTTTTTCAAGGAACTCGAAACATGATTCGGGCGAGGATCTCCTTGTCATGAGCGCTGCATCTATATTGATCAGAAAATCGAGAAAATCATCTTCTCCCTGCAGACTTATAAGAGAAGAGAGGACGTCTTCTCCGAGAAACTGGTGGAGGAAAAGGTAAAAAAGTCGTTTCATGGCAGGACTTACTCCGGGCTTTTGGAGGAGAGAACGGATATTTTCATAGCGCCTGAAATCCTTCTCCTGTCTGTCCACAGCTTCCCTGAGGGTGGAGAAAGACTCCTCCCGGGGAGCCGTCTTCATAAAGGCCAGGATCATCATCCATTGATGAAGCTCCTGCAGAGCCGGATCCCTGATGACTTTCACCCGTTCCTCCATGCTTTCCAGAGTTCCCAGGGGGTCCGGAGATGAGTCCATATTAAGGAAGAGTG
>ERZ795053.6171-NODE-6171-length-12054-cov-4.844904_pt1 | contig 12054 bp, 7 predicted proteins | sample MGYA00375137_ERZ795053 | MGnify/ENA primary metagenome ERZ795053 (study PRJEB30182, sample SAMN05720284) | activated sludge metagenome | isolation source: Anaerobic digester | place: Hong Kong | collected 2014-12-17 ... | reverse complement strand
ACTGAAGGCCCATGGGACAATGAAGCGTGAAAAGGAATATGTCGTGAAGAACAATGAAGTCATCATAATTGATGAATTCACCGGCCGTATGATGTACGGAAGACGCTATTCCAATGGCCTGCACCAGGCAATAGAGGCAAAGGAAGGCGTAAATGTTGAAAGGGAAAGCAAGACCCTTGCAACCATAACCTTCCAGAATTACTTCAGGATGTATGAAAAGCTCTCAGGTATGACAGGTACTGCCCTTACGGAAGAAGAGGAATTCAGGGAAATATACGGACTTGATGTCATTGTAATACCCACCAACAAACCCATGATAAGGGCGGATGCCCCCGATGCAGTATATAAAACTGCAAAGGGTAAATTCGCTGCGGTCCTTGAAGAGGTAAAGGAAGCCCACGGCAGGCAGCAGCCTGTTCTGATCGGAACAATATCCATAGAGACTTCCGAGTTCCTGAGCACTTTACTGAGACGAAGCGGCATCAAGCATGAAGTACTGAATGCCAAGTACCATGAACGCGAGGCAGAGATAGTGGCACAGGCCGGTAGAGTTGGGTCTGTTACCATCGCAACCAATATGGCAGGTCGTGGAACGGATATTATGCTTGGAGGAAATCCTGAGTTCATGGCTCTTCAGAAAATGAGAAAAGAAGGCTATGAGGAGCATCTGCTGATTCAGGCAACCGGGTTCAATGAAACCAGTGATTCTGAAATACTTGCCGCAAGGGAGAAATTCCGTGGGTTCGAAAGGGAATTCAAGGAGAGTATTGAAAAAGACAAGGAAACCGTAATAAATGCCGGTGGGTTATATATTGTTGGAACCGAAAGACATGAGTCAAGAAGGATAGACAACCAGTTAAGAGGCCGAAGCGGAAGGCAGGGAGACCCCGGAAGGTCCAAGTTCTTCATATCCCTTGAGGATGATCTCATGAGGCTCTTTGGCCAGGACAGACTCACGGGCGTGGTAAATGCACTGGGTCTGCCGGAGGACGTTCCCATAGAACACAGGATGCTTTCAAATGCCATCGAAGGAGCACAGAAGAAGGTTGAAGGAAGAAACTTCAATATCAGAAAACATGTACTTCAGTATGATGATGTAATGAACAAGCAGAGGGAAGTCATCTATGACCAGAGACAGAAGGTCCTGGACGGCGAAAACCTGAAGGATATATACATAGGCATGATCAGGGGAATAATTGATTCAACGGTTGGCTCCTATTGCATAGAGGAAACCAACTCATCCAAATGGGACTGGTTCAGCATACTTTCATTCTTCAATACAACATTTCCGTCTGAAACCCCAATTGAATTCTCTGAGGAGGAACGAAAGGGATTGTCTCCCATGGAGTTTGCTGACATGGTATATAACCATGTAACAGAGGCTTACGACAAGAAGGAAAATGAACTGGGTGAAAAGACAATGCGGGAAGCGGAGCGGGTTGTACTGCTGCGTGTGGTTGATGAAAAGTGGATGGACCACATAGACGCCATGGACCAGCTGAGACAGGGAATAGGTCTTCGCGCATATGGCCAGAGGGATCCTGTGGTTGAATTCAAGTTCGAAGGATTTGAGATGTTTGAGGAGATGAATGCAAACATCAGGACTTCAGCGGTCAGAATGATGATGGGAATAAGAGCCGGGAGACCTGAGGAGATGAGACCTGCCCAAAGGCAGATGAATCTCAATGCCTCCCATGACTCAGCAGGTGCACTGAGACAGAAGAAAGCGGTAAAAAAAGTGGGGAGAAATGATCCCTGTCCATGCGGAAGCGGGAAGAAATATAAATATTGCCACGGAGCATAACAAGTATGAACTATAAAGAAGCAATTGATTTCATAGAGGCTGCGTCTCTTTTCGGAAGTAAACTGGGGTTGGAAAATATCAGGTATCTGCTGGGTCTTCTTGGGAATCCGCAGGATGAGTTGAAATTCGTCCATGTGGCAGGAACAAAAAAAAAAGGCAGTGTGTGTTCCTACATAACCCGTGCCATGATGGAGGCCGGTTACAGAACAGGTCTGTTCACTTCCCCGTATCTTGAGAAATTCACTGAAAGAATACAGGTTGACCTTGAGAATATACCGGATGACAGGCTGATAGAGTATGTTATTCTGCTCAAGGAAAAGATTGATGTGATGGTTGCCTCGGGGAGGAATCATCCTACTTTCTTCGAGCTGAATACAGCCATATCATTCCTGTATTTCAGGGATGCCAAATGCGATATAGTTGTGCTGGAGACTGGACTCGGAGGAAGGCTGGATTCAACCAATATAATCAAGGACCCGATAGTTTCAGTCATAACAGCCATAGGGCTTGATCACACTGCAATACTCGGAGATACGATTTCAAAGATAGCATTTGAAAAAGCCGGAATAATAAAACCGGGAAGACCGGTGGTTGTCTATGGAGACAATCCTGATGACGCAATCAATGTGATCAGGGAGTTTGCCGGAAACATAGGGTCAAAGGTCATTGTTGCAGACATGGACGGCATATCAAACATATCGAATACAGACAATGGATATTCATTTGATTACCAGGGAATGACCGGTATAAATATTTCATTGCTTGGAAGACATCAGATAAAGAATGCCGTTACTGCAATCGAAGCACTGAAAATTGTAAGGGAAAATGGATTTGACATAGAAAACGATGATATCAGGAAGGGACTCGAACTTACAAAGTGGCCTGGCAGGGTAGAAATCCTTTGGACAAATCCAACGATTATCTGCGATGCAACTCACAACCCCCATGGAGCGGCAGTCCTGAGGAAGACTCTTGAGGAAAGATTCGATACCGGAAAGATTGTTTATGTCATGGGTGTGATGAAAGACAAGGATTATGAATCAATGGTGGCACAGGTTCTGTATGATGCGAATGCAGTGATAACCGTGCGACCAAACTGGCACAGGGCTCTTGGGGCTGAAGAACTGCTGGAAACGGTCAGAAGATACTGTAAAAACAGCATTGCCGGTGATACAATTGAAGAGGGTCTTAAAAAAGCCATGGAAATTGCAGGTAAGGATGGGGTAATCTGCACTTTTGGCTCATTGTATTACATTGCTGATGTGAAGAGGTTTGTGAGGGAACAGCTTAGTGGAATTCAAGGAACTGATTAAGGACATAAAGAAGATTGACCTGGGCATCATCAAGGATTCGGATGTCAGGATGTTTCAGAGCGAAAAAGATGCCGTGGAGTACTATAACGATGCGGTTGACAATGTGCTGTCCGGAAACACCGATATTGCAGTAATAAAACTCAGGAAGGTACTGAACCTGTCACCGGATTTCGATGAAGCCAGCATACTTCTTGACAAGGTAAGGGAATATGAAGCCTCAAAAAGCATAGGCGACAAGGTTTATGACAATATCAGAGGCAATGACCCAAGGAATCCCCTGAAGAAAAAGAGTCTTCCTCAAAAACTGCATATTAACCCAAGGGTTCTTCTTAAAATCATAATAGTGCTTTTTGTTATTGCAGTGACTTCGTTGCTGGCTGTACTGATGATTAAATTACTCGGTAAGCCTGTTGATAACGAACCAAAAAGTACTGAGGTGACTTATTCACAGCAGGAAGTCAATGACCTGAACCAGCAGATAAGTGAACTCCGTGAAAACCTTGCCTTGAGTGAACAGGAGACACAGGATGCACTGGCAGGTTCCGAAGAGGACAAGGAAACCATCGCTTCACTTCAGGAGGAAGCAGACAAAAGCCAGGCATTGCTTGAATTGTACAGGGCAGCTTATCTCTTTGAAACTGAACAATACATTACAAGTGCAGACATAGCAAAAACCCTTGACGAAGACATGTACAAGGGTGCTGACAAGGAGCTCTTCAATGAGGTTTATGCAAGGGCGGCATCGATGGCTGCGGACAGCCTGTTCAATATAGGACTCGAGCTTTACAACCAGGACGACTTTGAAGGAGCGCTTGCAAATCTGTCAAAGGTGGAAAACTACAATCCCAATCATGAGAACATAGGAAGATGCTATTACCTTATGGGAAGGTCTTACTTCGAGCTTGATAATCCCACCAAGGCCATTGAGATGTATGAAAAAGCAGAGGTAATAACCACATATACAAACAAGACGGGTCTTCTTTACTATACCGGAAAGGCGTACCAGCAGCTTGGAAACTATGAAAAGGCAAGGGAGCATTACAACACTCTGATAAATGATTTTCCGACTTCAGACCTTGTCGGATATGCAAAAGACAGAATTGCAGAAATGAATTGAATTCCAATGAGAAAATATGCTAATTATTGAACAATCCATGATAAGATATTTATGCAGTGAATGTATAAAATATATTCAATACCACGTGGGGAGGTAAGTGCGTTGAAAGGTTATAATCCATATGATAACTTTTTGGAAACTGTGGAAGCGGCAGCAAAGATCCTTGGATTGCCCGCTCAGGATTATGAAGCAATCAAGTATCCCGAAAGGGAGCTGAAGGTAGCTATCCCGGTTGAAATGGATGACGGAAGCGTCAGAGTATTTGAAGGTTACAGGGTGCAGCATTCCAGTTCTAGGGGACCTTGCAAAGGTGGAATAAGATTCCATCCCGATGTAGACATTGACGAGGTAAAAGCTCTTGCCGCCTGGATGACATTCAAATGTGCCGTTGTAAACATTCCATACGGCGGAGGAAAAGGTGCCGTCGGAGTGGATCCGGCCAAATTGTCTAAAAATGAACTGAAAAGGCTTACAAGAAGATATACTGCAATGATCCTTCCACTTATAGGACCTGAAAAGGACATCCCGGCTCCTGATATCAATACCAATGCTGAGATAATGGGATGGATAATGGACACATACAGCATGTTCAAGGGATACACGGTCCCGGGGGTAGTTACAGGCAAGCCCGTTGGTATAGGTGGTTCTGTGGGCAGAAGCGAAGCAACGGGTCGTGGCGTAATGCTTATAACCAAGGAAATACTTCACAGGATGGGAACTCCTGTCTATGATACAACCGTAGCCATACAGGGAGCAGGAAAAGTCGGTGGTGTTGCCGCGCGTCTTCTTCATAAGGAAGGCATGAAGGTCATAGCACTGAGTGATGTTTCCGGCGGTGTTTTCAACAAGAAGGGGCTTGATATACCAAAGATCATGGATTTCATCGATGGAGGAGGGTTCCTGAAGGATTACACCAACGGTGGATTCGAATATATCAGCAATGAGGAGCTTCTTACCTGTGATGCGCATGTGCTTGTCCCTGCAGCAATGGAAAATCAGATTACTGCGGAACTTGCCAAGAAGATAAAGGCCAAGGTCATAGTTGAAGGAGCAAACGGTCCTACCACGGTAGAAGCTGACAAGATACTCAATGATATGGGAGTCATTGTTGTACCTGACATCCTTGCCAATGCCGGCGGTGTTGTAGTTTCATATTTTGAATGGGTCCAGAACATTCAGTCACTTACCTGGGACTTTGACGAAGTCAACAGGACACTGGAGAAAATCATCATAAGGGCATTCAATGAAGTCTGGGACAAGATGCACGAAAGGAAGAGTTCAATGAGAATGGGAGCCTATATGGTTGCACTGGAGAGACTTTCGGATGCAAAGAAAATAAGAGGGATATTCCCCTAAGAGAAAAGCATCAGGGCCGCCTTCATCGAAGGCGGTTTTTTTGTGGAAAATTTTAGTTCAGCATAATTGTATATTCAGGACTGAATAATTTGGTATTATATACTGAGAAAATGAGGGGGGACTCATATGAAGGATAAAAAGGACATATTTGCAGGTATAGCGCAAGCCGGGGTTTCCGGGAGGAAGCACAGGCTTGAGGAAACCATGCCTTTGCCGGTTCCGGAAATTTATTTCTCGGAGTCCGGTAAAGAGAGCATACTGATTGAAAACCCTTCATACGAAGAGAACCTTGCTGCGTTCAAAGCGGGTATTGAATCCCTGAAGAATCAATATGAACCTTTTTTGATACGGCATTGCAGGGAAAACACGTCCGAAAGGAAAAGACAGTATATAAGTGACTTTGAATTCAGGTTTTCCCATGAGAAAGAGAGCCAAAGGGTTACGATTCCCCATTATACAGGTCCTGCAGGGAGATGGTCTGCAGTATATACATCCGAGTTTATTCTGGAAAATCAAGAGGCCGGGAAAAGGACATTCATCGTATTCAAGGGAGTGGATTACATTGCAGAGGTGTATTTGAACGGCAGGTATGTTGGAGGTCATGAGGGATTCTTTGCATCCTTTGAATTTGATGCAACGGATTTCCTTGAAAAATCAAACAGACTTGAAGTAATTGTAAAAAATGATATACCGACGATTGGCAACGGAGATATGCAGGTCAATGGTGACAAACTCTATGCGGCAACGGGATTGGGCTGGGATGGCCCTGAGGACGGATGGCATCACTGCCCTGCCGGAGGAGGAATCTTTGACAAAGTCTACATGGAAGAAAGACCTGCATCATATATCCATGACGTATTTGTAAGACCTGATATTGACAGTGGGATTGCAAATGTCAGAATTGCATTCGTTTCAGACAATGCTGACAACTCTGAAGTAAGTTTCAAACTTGAAATTCTTCCATATAATTTTAAGGGTGACAGTTTCACTGCAACGCATGAGTTCCCATGCGGTTTTGGCATGAATTATTATGACATTGAGATTCCGATGGAGGGATTCAGGTTATGGGAAACTGAAAATCCCCTGCTTTATCTTATCTCTGTTTCAACCAGGTCAGACTCCTTGGAAAAGACATTCGGAATGCGCAAGTTCCACATGAACGACAGCAATGAGCCAAAGGGTGACCTGTACCTCAACAACAAACCAATTCTGCTCCGCGGGGCAAATGAAATGGGACATCTGCAGCTTTGTGTCATGAGAAATGATTTTGAACAGCTTATTGAGGATATCATTATTGCCAAATACTGCAACATGAACTACTACCGCCTGACACAAAGACCTGTACAGGAGGAAATATACCATTTCTGCGACATGCTTGGAATGCTTTGCCAGACTGACCTTCCATTGTTCGGGTATATGAGAAAGAATCAATTCCATGAAGGAATCAAACAAGCGGGAGAAATGGAACGTCATGTCAGAAACCACCCGTCTGTAATAATGTCAACCTATATAAACGAACCTTTTGCGCCTGAAAAATATGGCCTTTCACACAGGCATTTGTCAAGAAGGGAACTTGAACGGTTCTTTGATGCCTGTGATGCCGCTACATATTTTGAAAATCCCGACAGGGTGATAAAGCGAGTGGAAGGTGATTATGATCCGCCGACGGAAAAGGGAATGTCTGATTTCCACTGTTACAACATGTGGTATACGAACCATGCCCTGCCCATAGGGATGCTCTACAAGGGTTATCTGCCTGCCTTGAACAAAGGCTGGAAGACCGGCTGCGGGGAATATGGAGCTGAAGGTCTGGACAATTATTCCGTGATGAGAAAATATTATCCTGAAGAGTGGCTGCCCAAACATGATGATGAATACTGGATATCTGACAGAATAGTGAAGTCGCAGACAAACACCATGCATGGTGACTGGTATGAAGAGCAGGACAACATAAGGGATTGGATAGAAGCCAGTCAGGAGCACCAGGCATTTGCAACAAAACTGATGACCCTTGCATTCAGAAGAAGGGCGGACAGAATAGTATCAACTGCAGTCCATCTCCTTATAGACGCCTGGCCGTCGGGATGGATGAAAACCCTGCTGGATGTTGACAGGGTGCCGAAGAAGGCATATTTCTCATTCAAGGAAAGTCTTGAACCGGTGAAACTAAATCTGAGATGTGACCGGTGGACGGGATATTCCGGGGATGAACTATATATTGAGGCATGGGTTCTGAATGATTCCGCAAGGGATATATCCGGTCTCACCCTAATGGCGTCCCTGGTTTGCAATGGCAATCCGGCACGAAATTATATACTGGAAGGTGTCAATGCAGGAGCATGCACCTCTATAGACGCCGGAGTAATCAAGGTAAGACTACCGCAGGTGGAGGAAAGAACAATTGTTAACCTGGATTCATGTATGCTGTCAGGCGGGGAATATATTTCAACAGACAGAATGGAAATAACAGTCTTCCCGAAACCGGAGAAGAAAACAGGTGTCTACAGCCTGGGAATTGAAGCGGCACGTACAGTGGCAGATTCTCCCTTTTTATTCAGTTCAGGAATTGAAGACGCGGAAGCAGTGCTGGTTTCATCATCAATGCTATATGAAAATTTCTCGGGAATTATTCCCGAAGGTAAAAGAATTGTGTTCCTGACAGATGAGGAAGAATGCAAGTCATATAAAATAAACGGTCAGGAGTATGGTTTTGTACCAATATTCGATCCTGGTGAACTGGGAGAGGACGGAGCCTTGAAGGGACTGTCATTTGTCGCTCTATCAGATGACATGAAGGAACACTATGATGGGAAGGCTTGTTCCTACTGGTATAACGGGGACAAGGGTTTCATTGACCATGTGGCCGAATACTACATTGACCTTAAGGCTGACAAACTGTATGCCTTTGGATTTGAGAAGCCATCCTTCGGGAAAAGAACAGAAGGGCTGAAGAAAAGGCTTCCCATCATGTGTGAGAAGGACGGCAATGTATTCATGACATTTGAGACAAAAGGCCGGGTCGGGGTTAATCCCGTACTTGATTGTATGATAAATGATATGTTGACCGGAACAATGGTATAAAATAAAATTACAGAACTTGAAATAGCGGAGGTAATGATGGATATCAAAGAAAAGGCATTGAAGCTTCATGGGGAATGGAAGGGAAAGATCGAGGTAATCAGTACCGTTGAAGTCAACAACAAGGATGATCTTTCAGTGGCCTACACGCCCGGTGTTGCTGAGCCGTGCCTGGAAATAGAGAAAAACCCTGATTTGTCATATGAATATACAAGAAGACACAACCTTGTTGCGGTGGTCACTGATGGAACCGCAGTGCTTGGGCTTGGAGATATCGGGCCTGAAGCAGGTATGCCGGTCATGGAAGGCAAATGTGTTCTGTTCAAGACCTTTGGAGGTGTCGATGCATTTCCTCTTTGCATAAGAAGCAAGGATGTGGACGATATTGTAAAGACCATAACTCTTCTTGCTGGTTCTTTCGGTGGAATTAACCTTGAAGACATTTCAGCTCCCAGATGTTTTGAGATTGAAAGAAGACTGAAGGAAACCTGTGATATCCCGATATTCCATGATGACCAGCATGGAACAGCTGTGGTTACTCTGGCGGCAATGATAAACGCCCTGAAGATTGCAGGCAAGGAGATACAGGACATTTCAGTTGTGGTAAATGGTTCAGGAGCGGCCGGAATAGCAGTGACGAAGCTTCTTATGGGAATGGGATTGAAGAAAGTCATCCTATGTGACAGGCAGGGAGCCATATACAAAGGCCGGGAGGGATTGAATCACGAAAAACAGCTGATGGCAGATATTTCAAACCTTGAAATGAAGAAAGGCAGCCTGGGTGACGTAATAAAGGGAGCGGATGTTTTCATAGGAGTATCTGCACCGGGTATGCTGACAGGAGATATGATAAGGACTATGGCAAAGAATCCGTTGATTTTTGCCATGGCCAACCCTGTTCCTGAAATAATGCCCGGGGAAGCAATTGCAGCCGGAGCATTGGTTGTAGGGACCGGAAGGTCTGATTTTCGCAATCAGATAAACAATGTGCTGGCATTTCCGGGTATTTTCAGAGGAGCCCTCGATGTAAGGGCATCTGACATAAATGATGAAATGAAGATAGCTGCAGCATATGCCATTGCCGGATTGATAAATGAAAATGACCTGTGCCCCGAGTATGTTATCCCTGAGCCCTTTGACCCAAGGGTTGGACCGGCAGTTGCCAAGGCGGTGGCCAAGGCGGCGGTTGAGTCGGGAGTTGCAAGAAAATAATCTATATGGGTATAAAATACTGAGATTATTAAAAAGGACGTGCAATGATGGAGACAAAATTTAAAAAAGCAATTCTTGCAGGCGGATGTTTCTGGTGCATGGAACAACCTCTTGCAGATACAGAAGGTGTAATATCAGTTCTTCCGGGATATACGGGAGGACATGTTGAAAATCCCACATATGAACAGGTCTGCACAGGTACCACCGGCCACTTTGAGGCAGTGGAAGTAACTTATGATCCTGAAAAGGTAACATACGGCGAAATCCTGGAGGTGTTCTGGAGGCAGATTGACCCCACGGATGACGGCGGACAGTTTGCAGACAGGGGTTCACAGTACAGACCGGCAATTTTTTATGGAAACGAAGAAGAGAAAGCGGCTGCTGAAGAATCACGAAACGAAATACAGCAGATCTTCAATTTTGAAAAACCTGTTACAACACTGATTCTTCCGGCTGAAAAGTTTTATGTAGCAGAGGACTATCACCAGAAATACTATGAAAAGAATCCGGGAAGATACAAGTTATACAAGAAATCATCCGGAAGACAGGATTTCATTGAAAAGGTATGGAAGCAGGAGAAAAATGACCTCAGGGAAAGACTCACTCCCATACAGTTTGAAGTGACCCAGAATAATGCCACTGAACCACCTTTCATGAATGAGTACTGGGATAACAAGGAGAAAGGTATATATGTTGACATTGTCACCGGAGAACCGTTGTTCACTTCACGGGACAAGTTCGATTCAGGCTGCGGATGGCCCAGTTTTACAAAGCCCCTTGAAAAGGAGGCGGTAACAGAGAAATTTGACGGAAGCCATGGAATGGCGAGGACGGAGATCAGGAACAGCTCCGGTACAGCACACCTTGGCCATGTCTTTGATGACGGTCCGGACCCGACAGGCCTCCGATATTGCATCAACTCCGCCGCACTGAGGTTCATCCCGGAAAAAGACATGGAAAAAGAAGGATACGGCAAATACCTCAACAAACTTTAAAACAGTGCCCCCGCACTGTTTTTTTTCATCATTATTTCCCCTTTTTCTAATTTCACCTCCGGGGTAAAATTAGAAACTTTTAAATTTCACCCCCGGGGTAAAAGTCAAAACTTTTTACTTTTACCCCGGGGGTGAAAGTAAAAAATGTTGGGGTTTTGTTATATAATGGTACAAAATTCCAAGGAGGCTAAGGATGAAATTAGGAATACACGCATATGCATGGTGCAGTGAATGGAACAACGACCAGCTTGATCTTATTGACAGAGCGAAGGATCTTGGAATGGATTTCATTGAGCTTCCGCTTATGGTCCTTGATAAGTTTGATACTGCGGCAGTCGGAGAGAGATTGAAGCGGCTGGACTTTGATGCCTGCACTTCAACGGTACTTCTTGATGATACGGATATAACAAGTGATGACCCGGTGATAAGGGCCAAAGGTGTTGATTATCTAAAACGTTGTGTAAAGGCCACTGCAGATATAGGAGCCACCAACTTTTCAGGAGTAATTTATTCCAAACACATCCGCCAGCTTGACGGGCGTCCGACGGTAAGGGAATATACATGGTCAGCTGACTGTCTCAGGGAAGTTGCCGACTATGCCTCTGGAATGGGTGTTTTCATCGGTCTTGAACCAGTGAACAGATATGAAACATTTCTCGTCAATACATGTGAGCAAGCACTTATGCTTAAGGATATGATAGGTAGGGACAACATAAAAATCCATCTTGACACATATCACATGAACATTGAGGAAAAGTCATTCTATGATGCAACGATTGCTGCAGGAGATAATCTTATGCATTATCACCTCTGCGAAAATGACAGGGGAATACCTGGAACCGGTCTTGTTGACTGGGATGACATCTTCAAAGCTCTGGCAGAGATCAACTACACAGGGTACGCCGCACTTGAGAGCTTTGTGGACTGCACTGATAACATGAACACATGGGTGTGGCGTCAGCTTGCAAAAGACGGAGATACCCTGGTGTCACAGGGGACTGAGTTTATTCGGAAAATGATGAAGAAATACGGACTGTAGGATGGACATCGGCTGGAAGAGAACCCTCTATATAGTCTGGGCTGTGCAGATACTGTCCCTGATGTCATTCAGTTTCGGGATTCCTTTCCTTCCATACTATATACAGGAAATGGGAGTCACGGAACCTGACAAGCTGCGGT
>ERZ795053.6167-NODE-6167-length-12061-cov-4.164168_pt1 | contig 12061 bp, 12 predicted proteins | sample MGYA00375137_ERZ795053 | MGnify/ENA primary metagenome ERZ795053 (study PRJEB30182, sample SAMN05720284) | activated sludge metagenome | isolation source: Anaerobic digester | place: Hong Kong | collected 2014-12-17 ... | reverse complement strand
TGTCTTCATGCAGGACAAATACGTCTTCCCCGGCGGCCGCGTCGACCCGGGGGACAGCCGTGCCGTATCCTGGTGTGAACTGAGGCCCGAGGTGGAGGACAAGCTGCGCATCCAGGCCCGCCGCCAGCCCCGCGCTTTCGCCCTCACTGCCATCCGCGAGACCTTTGAGGAGACAGGCCTCCTGGTCGCCCGCCCGGCCGAAATGCCATCCAGCGCCCCGAAGGGCTGGGCCCGCTTCCACGAACTGGACGCCGCACCGCACCTCAGCCCGCTCACCTTCATCGGCCGGGCCATCACCCCGCCCTACCGCCCCCGCCGCTTTGACGCGCGCTTCTTCATGGCCGAGGCCGAAGACGCCCTGATCGACGAACGCCCGCCCGTCGACGGCGCAGAACTCTCGGATTTACAATGGGTTACGTTTGATGATGCCCTCGATCTCGACCTACCCAGCGTCACCCGTTTTATGCTGGGCGAGATTGCAGAGCGGCTCGCAACGCCGGACTCTCGCAAGGGCCCGCCTTTCCTGCGCTGGACGCGGCAGGGCCATCTCACCGACCGGCTGTAAACTGCAGCAACCGGCGCTTGACTTCAGCCCCGCACCCCGTCATTAAGCCGCTTTCCGATTTCAGACGCTAGCATAAGCGAGCCCGCGCCATGGCAAAACCGGCCACCATCAAGATCCGCCTTAATTCGACGGAAGATACCGGCTTCTTCTACGTGACGAAGAAGAACCCGCGCAACATGACCGAGAAGATGGTCAAGCGGAAGTACGACCCGATCGCCAAGAAGCATGTCGAGTTCAAGGAAGGCAAGATCAAGTAAGATCCTGTTTCCAAAGAAGTTTCAGAAGGCCCGCTCGTGCTCCGAGCGGGCTTTTTTCATGGTTCAGTCCCGGTGCAGGTGCCGTGTCTGGCGGATCGCCGGAAACAGGACCGACCAGAGCGCAGCCACACCGATGGCTGCGGCACCACCCGCCACCACGGTCACTACCGCTCCCAGATAGTGCGCCATGAAGCCCGCACGCGCCTCGCCCAGCTCGTTCGATGCCCCGAGGAACACCGAATTCACCGCGCTGACCCGCCCGCGGACCTCATCCGGCGTCCACAGCTGCAGCAGGATCTCGCGGATGTAGACCGACACCATGTCAAACGCTCCCACAAGGGCGAGCGCGAAGATCGACAGCCAGGCCAGTGTCGATGCGCCGAACACCATTGTCGCAAGGCCAAACAGCGCGACGCAGGCGAACAGGATGATCCCTGCATGGTCACGGATCGGAAACGCTGTGATCACCGCAATCATCAGCACTGCCCCGATCCCGGGCGCTGCACGTAGCAATCCAAGCCCGGATGGCCCCAGCTCCAGGATGTCCCGCGCGTAGACCGGCAGTAGCGCCACGGCCCCGCCCAGCAACACCGCAAACAGGTCCAGCGAAATCGCGCCGAGCACGACCTTCTCTTTCCACACATAGGAAAAGCCGCCGAGCAGCGTCGACAGCGTCGTCGGCTCCTTCGTGTTTCGCTGGGCCGGTTTGGGGATGGTGAAGATGATGAGTCCGGCCGTCAGAAACAGGACAACCGCCGTCGAATAGGCCACCGGCGCAGCAATTCCGTACAGCAGGCCGCCAAGGACCGGCCCGATAATCGATGCCAGCTGCCATGATGCCGTCACCCATCCTACGGCATTGGCAAAATCCTCCTTCGGGACCAGGTTCACAGCGAGGCTGGAAGAGGCCGGCGCGTAGAATGCCCGCGCGACGCCAAAGACTGTCAGGGCAGCCAGAACCCACACCGGATCGAACCTGCCGCTCAGCGCCAGCGCCAGGACCGCAAGCGCGCACCCCATTTCGACAAAGACGGCCAGCCCCATCACGTTACGCCGGCCGAACCGGTCCGCTGTGACACCCGTCACAACCACCAGCACCAGCGCCGGCAGGAACTGCACAAGGCCGATCCAGCCAAGCAGGGCCGCGTTCTGCGTTTCGTCGTAAATCTGCCAGCCGACGGCCACGGACACGATCTGCGCCGCCAGCGAGGTGCAGAAACGGGATGCGAAATAGCGGCTGTAGGCAGCGTGCCGGAATGCCGAGAACCGATCTGTCACACCCTCACCCCTGCGCTGTCCGGCACAAGTGCGGACAGCCGGGCACAGTGTCAATCAGGCAGCGACGCTCTCGACGCGGTTCCGGCCCGCCGTCTTGGCCTGGTACAGGGCCGTGTCGGCGCGCTTGGTCAGGTCGGAAATGGTGTCGTTCGGCCCGGAAATTGTGGAGACGCCCGCACTCAGCGTGATCGAGATGTCCCGTTCGCCGCCATTGACACGGAACGGCTCGCCCGCGACCGCCCGCCGGATCCGCTCCGCAGCTGCGCAGGCAAGGTCACCTTCGGTATCCGGCATGATCACCAGGAACTCTTCGCCTCCCGGTCGGCAAACGACGTCCATCGGGCGCACGTTCTCACGCAGACGGTTGGCGACTTCCTGGAGCACTTCGTCGCCGGCGTCATGGCCGTAGCTGTCGTTGACCGACTTGAAGTGATCGATGTCAGCCATCATCACCGAGACCGGCTTGCCGCCCATGATCGAGCGCTGCATCAGCTGGTGCAGCTGGCTCATCATGTAGCGGCGGTTGTAGAGGCCGGTCAGCTGGTCGATGACGGAAAGTTCAAGGCCCTTGTCGACGCGGCGGCGCAGCATCTCGATGTAGCGCGACCGGCGCGCCTGCGTGCGAACCCGCGCCAGCAGCTCCTGTTTGTCGACCGGCGACAGGATGATGTCGCTCGCACCAATTTCCAGTCCCTTTGCGGCACGCTCACGGTCGTCGGGATCACAGATGAGCAGGATCGAAATCGCACGGGTTGCGGCGCTGACCTTGAAGTGTGCACAGATCTTCAGCGCATCGAACGTCTTGCTGGTCACGGAGAGGATCAGGATATCGACGCCCAGACCCGAGAGGTCCGCCATGCCGCCAGCCTCGGTCAGGGTCACAGCCGTGTGCCCGGCGTCACGCAGGACATCAGCGAGCCGGCTCGACGCGCGTGCATTGTCGTCCACGATGAAAATACGCGCAGGACGGTCGGCCTCTTCCTTGGCAAGCTCGTCTATGGCGTTCGCGCCAAGTCCGCTCGCCTGGCGCTGGCGCAGCTCTGAAGCGACTGCGTTGTAGCGCAGAAGCGCCCCGACGCGCGACATCAGGGCGAAATCGTCCACCGGCTTGCTCAGGAAGTCTTCGGCCCCGACATTCAGGCCCCGTACACGGTCTTCCGAATCGCTAAGTGCGGTGACCATGACGACGGGAATGTAGCTGGTTGCCGGGTCGGCCTTCAGGCGACGGCAGACTTCGAAACCGTCCATGCCCGGCATCATCACGTCCAGGAGAATGATGTCCGGCTGCTCGCTCTTGGCTATCTCGAGCGCCCGCGGGCCATTCGCGGCCTGCAGGACGGTGTAATACTGGACTTCGAGCTTGGCCTTTAGGACGCGGCGGTTGGCTTCGATATCGTCTACGACCAGGATCCTTGCGCTCATGCCGGCTCCTTCGGCATCAGCGCCTCCACGGCCTTGATGAAGGTGGTGATCTGTATGGGTTTCGACAGATAGCCTTCACAGCCTGCTTCCCGCACACGCTGCTCGTCTGCCCGCATCGCGAAAGCGGTGACCGCGAGGACCGGAATATGGCCGACTTTGTCGTCGTCCTTGAGCCAGCGCGTGATGTCGAGACCCGAGACTTCCGGCAGCTGGATGTCCATGATGATCAGATCGGGCAGCTCCCGCCGCGCGATCTCAACGGCCTTGGCTCCGTCCCGGCACTGGTATGTCTGGTACCCGTAAGCCTCCAGCAGGTCGCAAAAGAGGCGCATGTTGAGTTCATTATCCTCAACAACCAGCACCTTTCTGGCGTTCGACTCTGCCATTCTTCCTCACGATTTCAACGATTCGCACGGGTACTCTCCACCAATTCCCAGCTATACGCGAAAGTCTTAACGGGTATTTACGATCAATTGTCGGATTGCCGTCACCACCGGAACATGCCAAGAACATTGGCGCCATGACCCTGCTGTGCCGAGACTGTTTCCATGTTGCGGACACGGACAGCCAGACCTGTCCGGCCTGTGGCAGCGGGCGCGTGGTCGCGCATCCTTCGCTTCGCGATCTCAGCGTCGCTCATATCGATTGCGACGCCTTCTTCGCCGCGATCGAGAAGCGCGACAATCCGGACCTGAAGGACAAGCCCGTCATTGTCGGCGGCGGCGAACGCGGCGTGGTGCTGACGTGTTGCTATATCGCGCGGCTGTACGGCGTCCGCTCGGCCATGCCGATGTTCCAGGCCCTGAAGCTGTGTCCGCAGGCCACGGTGGTGAAGCCGAGCCGCAATAAATACACCGAAGCCGCCGCGATTGTGCGCGACAAGATGGAAGCGCTCACGCCGCTCGTCCAACCCGTATCGATCGATGAGGCCTATCTGGACCTCTCCGGCACGGAAAATGTCCACAGGTCCCTGCCCGCGGCCTCCCTGGCGCGGCTCGCCGCCGAAATAGAACGGGACCTGCAAATCACTGTCTCGATCGGGCTTTCCTCGAACAAGTTCCTCGCCAAGACGGCCAGCGAGCTGGACAAGCCGCGCGGATTTGCGGTGATCGCACCCGAGGAAGCGGAAGCGCTGCTCGCGCCTCGGCCGGTCGGTTTCCTGCACGGTGTCGGACCGAAATTCGCCGCGCGGCTGGCGCAGGATGGCTTCGAAACCGTGGGCGACATTCAGCAGGCGGAACTGAAGGCCCTGATTGGTCGCTACGGTGAGACCGGGATGTGGCTGAAGCAGGTCGCCCACGGCATCGACCGCCGTCCCGTCCGGACGGACGAAGAGCGAAAATCGGTCTCGGCCGAAACGACCTTCCGCATCGACCTTTCAGAACCGGCAGCACTTGAGGACCAGCTCTGGAAGCTGTGCGTGAAGACAGCAGACCGGGCCAAGGCGATCGGCGTCGTCGGGTCGGTGATTACGCTGAAACTCAAAACGGCGGACTTCAAACCCCTCACAAGAAGGGTCTCCCTGCCGGAACCGACCCAGATCGCACAGGCCATCTTCCGCGCCGCCCGTCCCCTGCTCGAGAAGGAGACAGACGGGCGAAAGCGCTATCGCCTGATCGGCGTCGGCATCTCGGAGCTCGAAGACTACCGGGCCGACGCATCGGACCTGCTCGACCCGCTGGTCGCCAAGCGCGCCCGCGCCGAACGCGCCTCGGACGCGGCCCGGGCAAAGTTCGGCAAGGATGCCGTCATCACCGGCCGGGCGGCACGGATGGCGGACAAGGACAAGTCGTGACGCGGACGGACAGCCTTGCCCAGCCTGCCGCACTCGGGCAAGGGATCGGCAGAGCCATCAACGGAGTTGCAGATGTCCACACCTGAAGACCGCCTCGACGCCCTCGGCATTGCCCTTCCGGAACCGATGAAGCCGGTCGCGACCTATGTGCCTTACGTGATCACCGGCAACCTGCTGTTTATTTCGGGCCAGGTGTCTGCGACGCATGACGGACGCATGCTCGGACGGCTCGGCGACAACATGGAGCTCTCGGCAGGTCAACAAGCGGCCCGCCAGTGCGGCATCAACATCATCGCGCAGTGCAAGTCGGCCCTTGGCGACCTGTCGCGCGTGAAGCGCATCGTGAAACTCGGCGGCTTCGTGAACGCGCACCCTGACTTCAAGGATATTCCCCAGGTCATCAATGGCTGCTCCGACCTGATGGTCGAGGTCTTCGGCGATGCCGGCCGCCATGCCCGGTCAGCCGTGGCCTGTCCCGTCCTGCCGCTCGGTGTTGCCGTCGAAGTCGACGCGATCATCGAGATAGCAGACTGATCATGGCCACCGACTTCGATCCACGCAAATTCCGCTACGCCCATCGGGGCCTCTGGTCGCCGGACGGGCCGCCCGAGAATTCCCTCGAAGCGTTCCGGCAAGCGCGATCGAAGGGACTTGGGATCGAATTCGACCTGCGGCCGGCGCGCGACGGTACGCCGGTCGTTTTCCATGACGACACGCTCGACCGGATGACCAGCCGCACCGGCCTGGCTGAACTGCTGAGCGCAAAAGAGCTCGGCCGCCTGTCCCTGGCCGGATCGCGGGAGACCTTGCCGAGCTTTCTCGACCTGCTCCGCATCTGGCCCTACCAGCTTCCCCTGCTGGCCGAACTGAAGATCGACGGCAAGACCGACCCCGAGGCCTTTGCTCGCCGTGTGGGCGACCGGCTGTCGCGCTGGAAGGGCTTTGCCGCCGCCATGAGTTTCTCAGAGAAGGCCGTGCGTGCGCTGCCGGGCGGCGTGATGCGCGGACAGCTGGTCCGCTCGGTCTCGCACTCCAGCGAAGCGGAGTTCGATGGCACCGTGGACCGCGCGATCCGGGATGGCATCGACTACCTGTCGGTTCACCACACCGACGTCGAACGCGCCACCCGCAAGGCAGAAGGCTCGGGCCTGCCGGTTGTCGTGTGGACGGTCCGAACGGAAGACGACCTGGCGCGCGCCGCCGCTTGCGGTGCGGCTGTCATTTTCGAACATCTCTCTCCGGAACTGGTCTCACGGCGCCTCTCGTCCTAGATTGCCGGAATGGATGACACCGCTTTCCAGGTCGAACTTGTCACCGCTCTGGTAGAAGTCGACGCGGACGAGTGGAACGCAGTTGCCAATCCGCCGGGCCTGAGGCGGGACCCGTTCCTCAGCTGGGAATTTCTCGAAGCGCTCGAAAGTTCCGGTGCCGCAACACGCGACACAGGATGGATGCCCTATCATGTCCTTGTCCGTGACGCGGCTGGCCGTCTCCGCGGCGCGATGCCCCTGTATGCCAAGACGCATTCGCGGGGTGAATTCGTCTTCGACCACTCCTGGGCCGACGCTTTCGAACGCGCGGGAGGCGCATATTATCCGAAACTGCTGAGTGCCGTGCCGTTCACGCCTGTGACAGGCCGGCGGCGCCTGGCCGCTCCGGGCCCCGACAGCGCACACATCGAGGCGACACTGCTCAACGCTGCGCTCCAGCTAGCGCGCCGGAACCGGCTTTCGTCGCTCCACATCAATTTTGTCGAGCCCGAAGAGTCCGAAGCGCTTACCCGCGCCGGGCTGCTCACACGGACCGACCAGCAGTTCCACTGGCTGAACAATGGCTACGAGAGTTTCGACGCCTTCCTTGCGGACTTGTCGTCCGCCAAGCGGAAGAACCTGCGCAAGGAGCGCGCGAAGGCACAGGAGGGGCTCGAATTCCTCCACCTCACCGGCGACGCAATCACGGAAGCGCACCTCGACCGCTTTTTCGAATTCTACATGGACACCGGCAGCCGGAAATGGGGCTCGCCCTATCTGACGCGGGAAACGTTCTCGCTGCTACGCGAGCGCATGGCGGGCGACATGCTGTTCGTCTTTGCCATGGAGGACGGCGAGGCGATTGCCGGCGCCATGAACATGATCGGTTCCGACACGCTTTACGGCCGCTACTGGGGCACGCTGGTCGACCGGCCGATGCTGCACTTCGAGACCTGCTACTACCAGGCCATAGACTATGCGATCGCGAACGGCCTGCGTGTGGTCGAGGCGGGCGCGCAGGGCGGGCACAAGCTGGCGCGTGGATATGTCCCCGTCATGACCTATTCGGCGCACTGGATCGCCCATCCCGGGCTGCGTGATGCTGTGGCCGATTATCTCGAACGCGAGCGTCTGGCCGTCGAGCACGATCTCGACTACCTCAACGAGAGAACGCCTTTTAGGAAATTGGATTGAGTCCTTCGATCATCATCCATCGCGCACCGAGCGTCGAGGCAGCTCTCGTACTGGCTAGCTTCCTTCAGTCTCGCGGGTTTTCCGCTTCTCTCGACAATATCTCACACGCGTCGGTCGATTGGTCGGTTGTGCCTGCCTTGGGAGGTGTTGCGGTGCGCCTTCCCCGTGCCCAGGTGGATGAAGCTCGCCGGGTCCTGAAGGAAGACCTCGATGAAGCATCAAGAAATCCTGAGTTTGCTGGCGCGATGCGGCGTAGCAACAAAAACCGGTGGCGCGCGTGGACTATGCTGGCCGTCTTTTTCGGCGTCGTTCAGCTTCTGATGGTTGCAGTCGTCGCTGGCGTACTGTCGCTTCTCCCCGCTCAATGGCTTTCAGTTCCAGAATACCCGGCGGGCTGCACACCTATGCCCTCCGCGGACCAGAGAACAGCGGATCCGACAAGCATTGTCCTCGACAACGGCGCAGTTCTTCTGTGCGGCAAGCCCACTGAGAGTACGGTGGCGCCACGAACACGTTACGCGTTGATATTTCTTGGCATAGTGCTTTTCCTTGTAATCGCAGAATATGCTACGCGACCTTCGAAACTTGAGACTGTGGACTACCCGCAATGACCCTTCACGCTGACTACGATCCAGACAACATCTTCGCGAAAATCGTGCGTGGCGAGATGCCATGTGTCCGGGTCTACGAAGACAATATCGCGCTCGCTTTCATGGATGTGTTCCCGCAGAGCCAGGGACACACACTGATCATTCCGAAGCGCCAGCAGGCCCGCAACTTCATCGACATGCCATCCGACCATCTCGGGTCGTACATGCTGCGCGTGCAGAAGGTCGCCCGTGCTGTCGAGGCAGCGCTCAGTCCCGATGGCATGGTGGTGACCCAGTTCAATGGCGCGACCGCTGGGCAGACTGTCTTCCATCTGCACTTCCATGTCATTCCGCGCTGGGACGGCGTGCCGCTCGGCCGGCACGCCGGAGGCGGAATGGCGACCCCGGAAGAGCTCGAACCGCTCGCCACAAAAATTCGCTCAAAGCTATAGTTTCTGCTGCAGAAGTGCTTTAGGTTGCATCCCGCATACGGGGGACGGTGCGTGCCGGACGGCCTACGGACCTATATCGAGCAGGCAGAAGCCGCCGAAACAACGGAAGACCTCTTCCGCGCGTTTGACCGCTTCACCAAGCCGTACGGGATCGATGTTTCCTGTTACCACATCACCGCCGAGCGCCTTCGCGCCGTTCCGGTGGAAACAGGGCTGATCCGCGAGAATTTCCCCGACGACTGGCGCGAGACCTATCTCGCGCGCCACTATGAAGACATCGATCCCGTCATCCAGCAGGCACGGCTGGAGGCTGAGCCCTTTCGGTGGTTCGACGTCGAGGACAAAGTCCGGCTCACGCGGGAACAACGCTTCTTCCTGAAGGAGCTGCGACGCACCGGCCTCACGGACGGCATCGCTGTTCCGATTTTCGGCCCCATGGGGACAATGGCCTATTTCGGCCTGGGCCGCCTTTCGGGAACGATCAACCTGCCCCGTGAGGATCTGCTCGAACTGCAGTTCGCCTGCCAGGTGACACACAATCGCTATCTCGAGCTCGCGTCCGATAGTATCTCCGAAGAGCCGGTGCCCGCCCTCTCACCGAGGCAGAAGGAAATCCTGACGCAGGTCGCCCTCGGCCTGTCGAACAACGCCATTGCCGACCGGCTCGGCATTACCGAGAACACGGTCGACACGATTCTGCGGCGCGCGTTCAAGAAGCTCGGGGCGAACAATCGCATCACCGCCGTCCTGAAGGGACTTGGCGTAGGACTGATCCTGCCCTGAAGTGCTCAGAGGCCGAGCTTTGCCTTCAGGATCTCGTTCACAGCCTGTGGGTTTGCCTTGCCGCCTGATGCTTTCATCACCTGACCGACAAACCAGCCCATGGTCTTGGGCTTTTCCTTCACCTGGGCAACCTGCTCGGGGTTGGCTGCGATGATCTCATCGACGACCTTCTCGATGGCACCGGTGTCGGTCACCTGTTTCAGGCCGTGCTTTTCGACGATCGCCGCCGCTTCGCCTTCGCCCGCAATCATCCGTCCAAAGACGTCTTTCGCAATCTTGCCGCTGATCGTGTTGTCAGAAATCAGCTCGATCAGACCGCCGAGCGAGGCCGCCGAAACGGGGCTCTCCGCCAGTGAGAGGTCTTCCTTGTTCAGATAGCCGAACAGTTCCTGCGTCACCCAGTTGGCCGCAAGTTTCGGATCGCGGCCGGTGGCGACTTCCTCGAAGAAGGCAGCCTTGTCGGCCTCGGCCGTCAGCACGCCGGCATCGTAACGCGAGAGACCGTAGTCCTTCTCGAAACGCTCGCGTTTTTCATCCGGGAGCTCGGGCAGGTCCGCACGGATCTCCTCGACCCAGGCTTCCTCGAATTCCAGCGGCAACAGGTCCGGGTCCGGGAAATAGCGATAGTCATGCGCATCTTCCTTCGAGCGCATGGAGCGGGTCTCGCCCTTGTTGGGATCGAACAGGCGCGTTTCCTGGTCCACCGTCCCGCCGGCTTCGAGGATCTCGATCTGCCGGCGGGCCTCATACTCGATCGCCTGCTGGATGAAGCGGAACGAGTTCATGTTCTTGATCTCGCAGCGCGTTCCAAGATGACCGAAATCATCGGTTGCGCGATACTTCTCATAGTCTCCCGGGCGGCAGACAGAGACGTTCACGTCCGCGCGCAAATTGCCTTTTTCCATGTCGCCATCGCAAGTGCCGAGGGCGATCACGATGGCACGCAGTTTCTTCACATAGGCCGCTGCCTCGGCAGGCGTGCGGACATCCGGGCGAGAGACGATCTCCATCAGCGCCACGCCGGACCGGTTGAGGTCCACATAGGTCGAATTCGGGTCCATGTCGTGGATCGACTTGCCGGCATCCTGCTCCAGGTGCAGCCGCTCGATGCGGCACGGGAAGGAATACGCCTCTCCGCCATGGGCGGGCTCGACATCCACCTCGATCTCGCCCTCGCCGACAATCGGATGGGCGAACTGGCTGATCTGGTAGCCCTGCGGCAGGTCCGGATAGAAATAATTCTTCCGGTCGAAACGGCTCCAGGTGTTGATCTGGGCCTTGAGGCCAAGACCGGTCCGGATCGCCTGCTCCACGCAGAACCTGTTGATCACCGGCAGCATGCCCGGCATTGCTGCGTCCACGAGGGAGACGTTGCAGTTCGGGTCCGCCCCGAACGCCGTCGACGCACCGGAAAACAGCTTGGCGTTTGAGGACACCTGCGCGTGAACCTCGAGACCCATCACCAGTTCCCACTCTCCGGTCTCGCCCTTGATCGTGTACGGGGTGCGTGCAGACATTCTCGCCTCGGTCTTCCTGTCGAATCCGGCCCTTCTAGCCCCTGCGCGCCTGCGCTGTCGAGCCGCTCTGTCCACTGTGGGACAGTGTTCGCGGTCCGCGCCCGCTAGACACGCTGCGAGGCTCAGGCCAACCAGAAAAGACAAGGGAGAGTACCATGATCCATCGCTCCGTCCGCCGGGCCGGCTATGCCCTGCTCGGATTCGTGCTTGCCGCCTGCGCGACACCCGGCGAAGCGGAAACGCTCGCCAAAGAGAGCAGCGGAATCACGGTTCAATCCGACATCGTGTACGGCACCGGCATTGTGGACGCCTCAACAGCGCCGCACGAACGGAACCTGACCCTCGACGCCTACCTGCCTGCGGCAGGCGGACTATCGCCTTCGCCGGCAATCATCATGGCGTTTGGCGGCGCTTTCCACAGGGGATCTAAAGGCGACTTCCATTTCATTGAGGACGGCGCGCAGGACTCCTCCATGGCCGACTATTGTCGCATGTTCGCCGAGCACGGCATCGCCTGCTTTGCCATCGACTATCGCCTTGTGCCTGAAGACCCGGCGTTTCCGGAGGCGGCAAGGGACGCGGTGACGGTTCCCAAGGCGTTGCTGGAAGATCCGGGCGCCATGGCGCGCATCGCCCTTGTGCGCCAGCGCATGAACCTGCCGCCGCTGGACGCAACGTCACGCGAGCAATACTGGTCGACCACCTTCGCGGCCGCCTGGGACTTCAACGCGGCGCTCGACTATGTGCGCCGGAACGCGGCGCAATTCGGGGTCGACCCGGACAGGATCGCCGTGGGCGGCTTCTCGGCAGGCGCCATCTCCGCCATCAATCTCGCCTACGGAATCGGTGCACCCGTTTCGGCGGTTGTGTCCCTGTCAGGCACGATCTGGGGCTATGACGTGACCCAGACCGCCCATGCCGGCGAACCGCCCCTGCTCCTGTTTGCCGGACAACAGGA
>ERZ795053.6166-NODE-6166-length-12063-cov-4.675217_pt1 | contig 12063 bp, 10 predicted proteins | sample MGYA00375137_ERZ795053 | MGnify/ENA primary metagenome ERZ795053 (study PRJEB30182, sample SAMN05720284) | activated sludge metagenome | isolation source: Anaerobic digester | place: Hong Kong | collected 2014-12-17 ... | reverse complement strand
CTTCACAATTATTACCAGCACCTCTTTTGGTTCCTCCTTTGTATGAGTCCACCGTTTCACAAGCACTCGCTTTGGAACGGTGGACGACCTCTTTTTAAGGCCAAACTCATTTTGTCAAGTGAATTTATATAGGGCACCATGCTGTGCCGTTGGCGGCGACTCTAGTAAATCCGGGCAGCAATCAGTAGACAGATCACTTGGCTGTTTACCAGAGAGAAATGCTACTGATTTCTCCCAGGTATTTACGCCCGACTGTACTAGTTTGAGACTTATACACTCTTTGTCGTAGCAACGGTGCCACTTTCAGCATGGTAAAGTACACTATCTAACCGATGTCTCTCAGCTTCAGCCATGCTATCATAATTCTTGAGTAGAAATGGTGCATCTACTCGTCTCCTTTTGGGTTTCCTTTCTCCTTGCAAAGGCGCTGACTTTTGAGTCGGCGCCTTTGCATTTCTACCCTTCAACACTATTTCCAGGTATAATCATGCGCAGTAACGCAACCCTTTTACAAAATGGGCGGTATCGTCGCAAATCTAAACCTTCCCACTTCGCAAGCACTTGCGTCACTTTATAACAGTCCTTTGGAAAGTGGAGTCTAATGCAGATAGCGTTCAGGCGAGCACTTCGTTTGCTCCTCGTATACATTGGTCGGCTGCTTTGCCATCTTTTATTTCGTGTCACCATTGAAGGCGTGGATCATGCATCACGCCCCCCTCATGGTCTTCTTGTCATATCCAATCACTTCAGTTGGTTTGATGCACCCATTATCAGTTTACTGCTACCCTATCCCCCTGCTTATCTGATCGCCACTGAAGCCATTGACAACCGATGGATTCGGCCCTTTACCACCGTTTTTGAAAGCATCCCGATCTGGCGGGGCCAGGTCGATCGCCAGGCGCTGACAACGGCAGTACAACGGCTGCGTGCCGGCGAGATCGTGGGCATCTTTCCTGAAGGCGGCATTAACCCAGATCTTGCCGACACTGTGGCGCGGGGTGAGCAAATTGCTGAGCTACAGGGCAACATGTCGCGCACCAATGGTTCGTTGATTCGGGCCAAGAGCGGTGTGGCGCTTTTGGCGACGATGAGTGGTACGCAACTGCTGCCGGTTGCCTTGCTGGGCAGTCAGCACATTCTCGACAATCTGCGTCAATGGCGTCGCACGCCGTTGACGCTCCGGATTGGACCCACCTTTGGTCCCCTGGTCTTGGAGAGTGAACTGAAAGGGGCCGCGCGCCGGCAACGGATGGATCAACTGGCCGATGAAATGATGCGACATGTCGCTGCGCTTTTCCCGCCGGAAAATCGCGGCTACTATGCGGAGTAAATCTCTGCCGAAAACTTCTCAGTTCGCGCTGAACTATAACCAACTGTTCGGCGATAGACATCAAGAAAAAGATTTCCCAGCCCCTGAGCCTGTCGAAGGGAGAGGCCGGGAAATCTTTTTCTTACTGGACACGGGCGAATTCTGTATCACAGGGGGAATGATCGGTCGTCAGTCGTCACCGTGCGTTGACGGAAAAACGCCAGAGTCCAGTTCGTAAAAACTGTAGATTCTAACTATCCCCGATGGAGGCGGTGTGCGGTCGGCAATGGTGGCGTTAGGATGTGCCCTTCTGCAACCGAACCGTAGACACATGTTTTGGCTGGTCCATGGTACCAGAGATAGTATCCCGTGTAGGCGCAGGTAACCGCATCAAGAGTGTCTTCATATGCCTTTAGAGCCTGGCCACGTAGCGCCGACACATCCTGCGCCAGCAGGGAATCCGTTCCCAACAAGGATGGAGTTGCCTCGGCGAGGGTGGCGAGTAGCTGCTGATAGCGGGTAAATTCGGCTGCGCGCATTGCCGGCGTGCGGCCTGGTTTGGCCTTATATTTGAGGGTCTTCTCCAGGTGAAAGAGACTGACGTGGGCGGGATGTGGGAAGATTTCACAAATATACCGCGCTGGGCCCCGCTGTGGCAAAGGTGCTGTCTCGACAAAACCGAAACGCTCCCCCCGTTGCGCGACCAATGCTTCCCCACGGATCGGGCCATTGGTGGTTGCAACCTGCTCATTCCGGCCCCGATCGGTGAGAAGACGACGATTGGCCGGCAATGCCCCAGCATCATAGGCGCGCCAATCAGCACTCAGCAGGCGGTCGCAAAGACGGGCACCCGTGCTGTTAGGAACACGTAGTGGTGCATCGACCGCAACAACTGCGCCCGCCTCCTCATCGAGATGTGCTGTAATAAACGCAATGAGCGCTCTGTCGTCTCCCAATGTTCCAGTGTATGCGAGCAGGTGGTTGTCGCGGATCACGGCGCCGCCGGAGTAGTTACGTGAACTCCATGCCAGATCAATTCCGATAAAGATCATGGCGTTATTGTACGCAATTCTGCAATTCAGACAATTTGACAACCGCATCGGTAGAGCATACAATGCTTCCCATTATTTTGTGTTCACCCCCGCTCACATTGAAGATGCGCACAGTATTCTTATTTCGTGTAGGCGTTTTCAATATGTGGTGACTTTTGTTAATAGCCTGAACAAATACTTGAACAGATGACAAATCGAACCAAACATCTCCATGTAATCTGTTGTTGTTGTATCTGTCTGGAGCGGGGGCAGCGACCCGGTGCTCAAGCGCAGCAGGGCAACGACGCCTACTGATGCTTGGTTACCCTCTCTGTCTCCGCCGACACGGCCGAGTTCAGTGAGGGACAGATGCGAGGAAAAGGCGCTCAGGATCCCTGAGCGCTTTTTTGTTGTCACGAAACCGCCACTGGACGCTGTCTGGTGGCGGTTTTTTATCTGCTTTTTTATCAACCGACAACCGACGATATTAAGCTTGAGTTTTCACACGGGAAAGGAAGGATCTGTGACGGATGATCAAAATGTTTTACCTGGGTTAGTGGTCTCGGTGGATTGGCTCGTTGCGCACCTCGACGACCCCGCACTGCGGCTGCTGGACATTCGTGCAGCAGATGCCTACGCCGAGAGTCACCTGCCTGGCGCTGTCCACCTTGAGTTACCGGAAATCACCGGCATCCGCGACGGTGTTCCCGGTATGTTGATTCCTGCCGCGGACTTTGCCGCGCGTATGGGCCAAGCCGGTGTCGATGAGACGAAACTTGTCATTCTCTACGATGACAACTGGGGGATGGCAGCCGCCCGTGTTTTGTGGGCATTGACTCGCTTTGGCTTTACCCAAGGTGCCATCCTCAACGGTGGCTGGGATCGCTGGCAAGAGCAAGACTACCCCCAAAGCAGCGCCGTGACGTCGCCGGTGCCCACCCGCTTTCCCATGAACGCTGCCGATGAACAACTGGCGGAGCGGGTCTGGCTGCTGGCGCAAGCCGGGCGTGCGGATCTGGTGCTCCTCGACACGCGCACTCCCAAGGAGTATGAGCAAGGCCATCTACCCCAAGCGATCAACTGGGATTGGATGAATGCTGTGCCCGTGGGATCTTGGGAACTGATGCGGGCGGCCGACGAACTGCGCACCGAGCTCGCCGCACTGGGGGTGACGCCGGACAAAGAGATCGTGACCTACTGTCGCTCGGGTGTGCGGGCTGCCCACACCTATGTTGTCTTGCGGGCGCTCGGCTTTCCCAGGGTGCGTAACTACGATGGGTCGTGGTTGGAATGGTCACACTATTTGGCGGCTGAAACGGCTGGTGAATTGGAGAAAGCGTCATGAGAAATCAAGCGGATGGGAATGTCGCGGCCACGGCGCAACCGGCGCAACGGGTTGGCGTTGGTCTGTTCGGTGCCGTCGCACCCCATGTGCGGATGGGCACCCTGGCTGCGCTGTCGGCGTTGGTAATATTGCTCATTGTCAGTGCCTTCGATGGTGAGATGGGCACCTTTTGGGCTTTTGGTCTGGCCTTTGGTTTTGTGTTGCAGCGCAGTCGTTTCTGCTTCGCCAGTGCCTTCCGCGACATCTTTCTATTGGGGCATGGGCGCAACATGAAGGGGGTGCTTATTGGGTTGGCCGTTGCCACACTGGGGTTTGCCGCCTTCATGGCCAAACAGGTGCCCAACCCAGCCCTGGGGATGGTGCCGCCGGCTGCGAATATTTTGCCTATTGGGCTGCATCTCGTGGTGGGCGGCCTGCTCTTTGGGATCGGGATGGTCGTGGCCGGCGGTTGTGTCTCCGGCAGCGTCTACCGCATGGGAGAGGGCTATCTTGCCTCGTGGGTGAGCTTTGGTGGTATCCTGCTCGGTCTACTGGTGGCCGGTTACACGTGGGATTGGTGGTGGAACACACAAATCAGCACCGGCCCACGTATTTGGCTGCCGGCGCTCTTCGGTCATGGTGGAGCCATTGCGCTCACTCTGCTCGGTCTGCTGCTGGTCTTTCTCCTTGTTCTTTGGTGGGAGAGTCGCGCCGGCATGACGATACCTGATATGCCCTTTGTCGAAAGTGATGAAGAGCATTTCACCGCCAAACTGGGCGATCTCTATAAGCGAACCTTTGTCCACGGCTGGAGCGCAGCGACAGGGGGCGCGCTGCTTGGCGGCCTCAACGTGTTGCTCTTTATCACCTCGCACCCCTGGGGCTTCACCGGCGAAGTTTCGCGCTGGGCGATTGGCATTACCAACTGGCTTGGCTTTGGTCCCGGCGAATTGGCCGGCGCAGCGGCATTGCCGGGCTGTTCACTCGACCTGGGCGACGGTGGTATCCTGCATCACATGTTCTTTTTGGTCTGGGGGATGGTCTTTGGCTCGTTCATCGCCGCGCTCTTTGCCAAAGAGTTTAAGATCCGTACGCCTCGCCAGAAGAAGCGTTATTGGCAGGCGGGTGGTGGCGGCATTGTCATGGGCTACGGCGCCGGCATCGCCATGGGCTGCACCATTGGTGCCTTCTTCTCCGCCATTCCCTCCCTGGCGCTCAATGGCTGGTTTTTTGCCGTTTTTCTAGCGATTGGGGCCTGGATAGGGGTGCAGATTATTCAGAGAGTGGAATGAAACGGAACGCGTAAAGAGGTAACGACGTAAAGCAATAAAACGTAAAATGCACAACGCTCATATGGGCGGTGAACTGAAATTGCACGATTCACCAGAGAGAAAACGCAATTTCAGCCGCATCCCTATATGAGCCAATGCACAAATGAGAGAGGGAAATCATGGCATTACAACAGCTCGATGTCCGGGGTGAGATTTGCCCCTACCCAATGATGAAGACCGTGCAGGCGTTAAAAAAATTGAAGGGCGATGACCAGGGCTTGGAGGTGATCACGGATCATGCCCCCGCGCTTGAGACCATCCCAACGCAAGCAGCGCGCTTGGGCTATCATGCGGCCATTGAAGAGACGGGTTCACCGGAGTGGAAAATCACATTGACGAAGCAACCGTAGCATGGTTGCCGACGTAGTTGCAGCGAGTAAATCGGTTCGGCAAATCCGAATCAGTGACGACTTTCAGCCAACTGACTGATGAAATGACAAAGAAGCGAGAGAAGAGGAGTAATGATCATGAAATTTCGGCATATGGGCTATCTGTTGATCTTAATTTTGTTGGTGGCCGGCTGTGTTGCACCAACCGCAACGGCTCCGGCCGCAGAAGAGGCTGTCCCCGCGGCGGCCACACCCGCCTCCGACGCGTTGGTGGATACGGCATGGGTGCAGGCCAATCTCGATGGGGAGAATGTACGGCTGCTCGATATTGGCGGTGATCCCGAAGCGTATAATGCAGGGCATCTACCCGGCGCCATTTTCCTGCCCTTGAACGATCTGACCAACCCCGAGGACAGCACCCGCGGTCAAATTCTCACCCAAGATCAACTTTCGACAGTGATGAGCAATCTTGGCGTTGAAAATGATGATACGCTGGTGCTCTACGACGGCAACCGCAACCTGCTGGCGGCGCGCGCCTATTGGGTCTTTCGATACTACCAACACGAGGGCGACATTCGTCTCTACAATGGCGGCAGCACCAAATGGACCGCCGACGGTCAAGCGTTGAGCACCGAGGCGGTAACCGCGGAGCCGACAACGTACGTGGCCGGTGAGGCCGATCCGGTGATCCGCACAACCAGTGAGTATGTGCTTGAGCATATCGACGATGAGAACGTCGCTGTCTGTGACACGCGCAGCCCGGGGGAACATGCCGGTACCGATGTGCGCGCGGAACGCGGTGGTCACATTCCCGGATCGATTAACCTCGACTGGAGCGTGACGGTCAATGACGATGGCACATTTAAGGATGCTGCCTTCCTTTCTGATCTCTACGCCAAAGCCGGATTCACGCCCGACAAAGAAGTGATCACCTACTGCCAGACCGGCGTCCGTGGCGCACATACCTGGTTCGTGCTCAAAGAACTGCTCGGTTTCCCCAACGTGCGCAACTATGACGGTTCGTGGGAAGAGTGGGGCAACAATTCGGAATTGCCGATTGAATCGTAAGTCGTCCCTACCCACGGTCCCTGGCCCTATTGAAGAAACATATCTTACCTCAAAGGAGTGAACCAAATGAGTGCCGTTCTCAACGAAGTCCTCGCCGCCAATGCCGACTATGCGGCCAACTTTGGCGACAAAGCCAATCTGCCCATGCCCCCAGGCCGTCACTTTGCCATCCTCACCTGCATGGACGCCCGGCTGATCCCCTCCGCTTATGCCGGCCTGGCCGAAGGGGACGCCCACGTCATCCGCAACGCCGGTGGCCGTGCCAGCGATGATGCCATCCGTTCGCTGGTAATTTCATACAAACTGCTCGGCACACGGGAGTGGTTCGTCATCCATCACACCGACTGTGGCATGCAGACCTTTACCGATGAGATTATGCGCGATCTGCTCGCCAGCAGCCTCAAGACAGCGTCGGTTGACGCCAGTGGTTGGCACGATTCCGGTGAGGGCCCCGGCTCGACCGAGGGGCAGTTCATCGACTGGCTCACGATCAAGGACCAGGAAGAGAGCGTGTTGGCCGATGTCCAGCGTATTCGCAACCATCCCCTGGTTCCCGCTAATATTCCCATTTACGGCTACATCTTTGATGTGAAGAGTGGAAAATTGATCGAGGTGCCGGCCGCAACGGAGGCGGGGAAGGCAAAATAAGCTTGCGCGAGGTAGGGGCAAAGCCCACCGTTGCCTCTACCTCTGTTTGGCGTGAGGTTATACTACAGTCGTGTAACTTCTCAAGTGGCATAGATCGCTCAAGGGGGAATGTCAAATTCCCCGTTACCTCGGGATTGTCAAATCCCGAGCGAGCAAATCCGGAATACGGTTTAGTGTCAAGACCGTTCAAATAAGCGGATTACTCGTTCCACGCTCTGCGTGGAATGCCGGATGAGACGCTCTGCGTCTCGGGACGCAGAGCGTCCGGGGCCTGTTCCCACGCAGAGCGATGGGAACCAGTATTTTCTTATTTGAATGGTCTTGGGTTTAGTGTATAACTGGTCGCGATCTACACCGGGTAGCCTTCTACTCCACAACTAGACATCCTCTTTCACTCTATGACCCCTATCACCTCGGTTTGACTGCGCCTTATCTTTTCATCAAACTCTCATTCATGATTAAGGTAGGTGCGCGGTGTGCTATAGTACATCTCACTGACATGCTTTCTGCTATAATAGGGGCATCTCTCGTTTTGCCTCTGTGGCTGTCTGATTTGGTCCAAGTACCGGGGTTTAGCCCATGACCTTTCTCTGGCCGTCTATGTTACCGGCACTTTTGTTAGTGCCTCTTGCCATTTGGCGCTATCGTCGCTTGTTGCAGCAGCGTCAAGGGCGCGCCGTCGCGCTCGGGACCCTTGGTCAACTTTCACAGCCGACGAACAGACCACTGGGTCGGCGGCGCCATCTCCCTTTTGCGTTCTTTGTCAGCGCGTTGACGCTGTTGCTCTTGGGGCTGGCGCGCCCGGAGATGGCTGTCAGCTTGCCACGCGTCGAGGGCACGGTGATTCTGGCCTTTGATGTTTCCAACAGCATGGCCGCTGCCGATCTGGATCCCACCCGCATTGACGCGGCCAAAGCGGCCGCCCGCGCCTTTGTGGCGCAACAACCGGCCACCATTCGCATCGGTGTCGTTGCGTTCGGGAATGGCGGCCTCATTGCGCAGACGCCGACCAACGAGGCGAGTGATGTACTCTCTGCCATTGAACGGCTCAACCCGCAGGGTGGCACCTCGCTCGGGCAAGGGATCTTCACTTCGCTCGTGGCCATTGCCGGTGACACGCTTCCCATAGACGAAAGCGCGTTTGACCCAGAAAGCTTTGACGAAAATGCGCCGCCTCTGCAAATCGGTTTCTTTCCTTCGTCGGTCGTTTTGCTCCTGACCGATGGCGAGAATACCGCACCCCCGGAGCCACTGGCGGTTGCCCAAGCCGCGGCCGAAGCGGGCATCCGCATCTTTCCGATTGGCATTGGCAGCCCTGAGGGCGCGGTGATTGATGTCGAGGGTTTTAAGATTCTCACCCAACTAAACGAAGGCGCGCTCGAAGAGATCGCCGCGCTGACGAATGGGACATATTATCACGCCGCCGATGCCGATACGCTGCGCGAGATCTACGAAACGATCGATTTACAGCTAACGGTGCGTGGTGAACAGATGGAGATCACCGCACTTTTGGCGATGATTGCCTTTGTGTTGGCACTCATCGGGGGTGTGTTATCGATGCTCTGGTTCGGCCGCGTGCCGTAGACTGTGGATATGTCAACTTATACGCAACAGGTTGTGCACTTCCCTTTTGAGAGGAACTGAATGTGATGAACGTCCTCTGGCCCTGGTTCTTATTTTTACTGTTGCTCATTCCGCTGCTCGTGGCGGGTTACATTTGGGTGTTGCGCCGCAAACGCAAATTCACCGTGCGCTATTCAAGCCTCTCGTTGATTCGCGCCGCCCAGCCGGAACGCTCCCGATGGCGACGTCACCTGCCGTTTGCGCTTTTTCTGGTGGCGCTTGCCGCCATTACCACAGCGATGGCGCGCCCGGTGGCGCAAGTGACGGTGCCGCTCAGTCGCACAACGATCATCCTCGCCATCGATACCTCGCGCAGCATGTGTGCCACCGATGTGGAACCGAACCGTCTCACCGTGGCGCAGGATGCTGCCCTCGCCTTCGTTGCCGAACAACCTGCGGACACACGCATCGGGATCGTGGCCTTTGCCGGTTTTGCCGAAATTGTCGTGCCACCGACGGCCGACAAGGACGAGTTGCAGGCTGCGATCCGTAGCTTTTCGACCTCACTGGGGACGGCTATTGGAAGTGCCCAACTCAAGGCGATCGATGCCATTGCCGAGGTCAATCCGGATGTCGACTTTAGTGGTGTGGATTTGAGCGCCAACCGTGTGGAAGGTGATGCTGTGGACGATGCGATGGCGGCACAACAGATGGGCTATCAGCCCGACATTATTGTGCTGCTCACCGATGGCGCCAACAGTGGCGGTCCCCATCCCCTGGACGCCGCGCAACAAGCCGCGGATCGTCGCGTGCGTGTCTACACAATTGGCTTTGGCACCGACAACCCGGGCCAGATGATCTGTAATCGACAGCAGGCGGGAAGTGATATCTTTGGCGGCGGCTTTGGCGGCGGTTTTAGCTTTGGTGGCGGTGGTGGCAACTTGCGACGTTTTCTGATCATCGACGAAGAGACTTTGCAGACGATCGCTGAGATGACGGGCGGTGCCTATTTCCGCGCGGAAAACGCCGATCAGTTGCTGGAAATCTTTCAGGATCTCCCGACCCAAATCGTGCTGCAGCAAGAGAACATCGAGTTGAGCGCCATCTTCTCTCTCCTTGGCGCGTTGATTGGCGTCGTCGCCGTGACGTTGTCATTGCGTTGGAATCGTCTACTGTAGCATATTGGTAAAAAGGAACTCCATGTCATCGAAACTAAATGTCCTGCTCGACCCCCACACCCGCCGTATCGACGAAATCTTTTCGACCGCGGATCAGGCGCGCCTTCACGAAGTAGCTGAGATCCAGTGGGGCCACGATGATCCCATGCCGCTTGCCGAGGCGGCCGCGGCTTTGGCGACCGTGGACGCGGTGATTTGTGCCAAGTGGCGTTACGGCGATGCGCTCTATCACGCGCCCAAGTTGCGGGCGATTCTCACCGTCTCCGGCGGTTTTCCACTGGATTTCGACTACGACTACTGTTTTGACAGGCGCATCCGTGTGCTCTCCGTGGCACCGGCGTTTGGCCCTCAGGTGGCCGAGATGGCATTGGGCATGGCGATTGCCGCCGCGCGCGATCTCGTCGGGGGCGATCGCGCCATGCGGGCCGGTAACGAACACTATTTACACAAGGGGAACATTGGCAACTTTTCGCTGTACCACCAGCCTGTTGGCTTTATCGGCTATGGTGGGCTGGCCAAGGCGTTGCAGCCGCTTCTCACACCGTTTGGCTGCACGATCGGCGTCTACGACCCGTGGTTGGGGCGCGGCTATCTGGCGCGGCAGGGGGTTGTGCCCATGGACCTCGACACGCTGCTGACCACCTCGCGCTTTATTTTCGTGTTGGCTGTGCCAAGCGAGGAAAACCGGGCGCTGCTCTCGCGGGAGAAGCTGGCATTGATCCCGCAGGACGCGGTATTTGTGTTGATCAGTCGGGCCCACGTGGTCGATTTTGACGCGTTGACCGAACTGGTGATGGCAGGACGGTTCCGCGCGGCAATTGATGTGTTTCCACAAGAGCCGCTTGATCCCATGCACCCCATTCGGCACGCGGAGCATGCGATCCTGTCCGCCCATCGTGCCGGCTCGGTGCGCGAACAGATGTGGCTGCTCGGCGAAATGGTGGTCGATGACCTGGAGGCAATTGCGCTGGGCATGCCGCCACGCCGCCTGCAAGTGGCCGAGCCGGAGTTGGTGGCGCGCTATCGCTCCAATAGCGTGACGGAATTTCGACCATAATTGCGTCATGGCCCGCAAGCGGCAACGCGGGCCATGACGCAACGGGTGGGTGGCACTGTGCTGCTACGGCAAGTTTCTTAAGATCGTGGGTTCTGCCGGCTCGATTTCCGCGCCTACAACCAAAGTGTCATCTATTGTATAATTGCTCCACAATCCACAACCCTCACAACCAAAGGAGCAATGGAATCCATGTCCACACCCAACGTCATCTTTGTCTTTGCCGACCAATGGCGCTACCAGGCGACCGGCTTTGGCGGTGACCCCAATGTTCAAACGCCTCATCTCGATGCGCTCGCCAACCGCAGCCTGCACTTCACGAACGCTATCTCCGGCTGCCCGGTCTGCTGCCCGGCGCGGGCGTCGCTGTTGACCGGGCAGTACCCGGACCGCCACGGCGTTTTTGTCAACGATGTCCATTTGGGGACGGACGCAGTTTCGCTGGCGCAAGCGTTTAAGGCCGGCGGTTATGACACCGCCTATATCGGCAAGTGGCACGTCGACGGCCACGGCCGTTCCGCCTATATTCCGCCGGAACGGCGCCGGGGCTTTGATTTCTGGCAGGTGCTCGAATGCACCCACAGTTACAATGAATCCTATTACTACGCCGGCAACGATCCGACCAAACGGATGTGGGAAGGGTACGACGCCATCGCACAGACGCGCGTCGCGCAAGAGTACATCCGTGAGCACGCCCAAGCCGATCCGTACCTGTTAGTCCTCTCATGGGGACCGCCGCACAACCCCTATGAGACGGCACCCCAACAGTACAATGACCTGTATGATCCTGCGCAACTGACCCTTCACCCAAACGTGCCCGCTGCCGATGAATCCATCGCGCGTGAACAGTTGGCCGGCTACTACGCCCACTGCACGGCACTCGATGATCTGATCGGCGACCTCTACCGTACGCTGGACGAGAGCGGGCAGTTAGACAACACGATCTTCGTCTGCTGGTCCGACCACGGCGATATGCTCTGGTCACAGGGGCAGGAGCGCAAGCAGCGCCCGTGGGAAGAGTCGATCCACGTGCCATTGCTGATCCATGCACCGCAACTATTTGGCGCAAAGGGGCGGAGGGTCGATACGCTGATCAACACGACCGATCTCATGCCGACCTTGCTGGGGCTGGCCGGTCTGCCGATTCCAAAGACGGTGCAGGGGTTGAACTATGCGCCCCATCTGGTACATAACGAAGCGGCACCGGCGGATGCCGTGCTCCTTGCCT
>ERZ795053.6164-NODE-6164-length-12064-cov-5.463652_pt1 | contig 12064 bp, 6 predicted proteins | sample MGYA00375137_ERZ795053 | MGnify/ENA primary metagenome ERZ795053 (study PRJEB30182, sample SAMN05720284) | activated sludge metagenome | isolation source: Anaerobic digester | place: Hong Kong | collected 2014-12-17 ... | reverse complement strand
CTGCCGAATACAGTGTGATCAAGAGCTATTTGGATATGTTGGTCAGTCTGCCCTGGGAAAAGCAGACACCCGATAAGCTCGACATCCAGCACGCCCGCGAAGTGCTCGATGAGGATCATTTTGGCTTGCAGGAGATCAAGCAGCGGATTCTCGAGTTCCTGGCCGTTCGCAAATTGCGCGCCGAACGGCGGCGCGATGAAGAGCAGGAAGACCTCCGTGATCAGATCCGGCGCGAACGGGAAGGCGTGGTGCTCTGCTTTGTGGGGCCACCCGGCGTCGGCAAGACCAGCTTGGGGGTAAGTATTGCGCGGGCAATGGGGCGGAAATTTGTGCGCCTTGCTCTGGGTGGCGTGCGCGACGAGGCAGATATTCGTGGCTTCCGCCGCACCTACATTGGCTCAATGCCGGGGCGCATCATTCAAAGCTTGCGGCGGATCGAGACGAAGAATCCCGTCTTTATGCTCGATGAGGTCGACAAGCTTGGCCGCGATTTCCGGGGCGATCCCAGCAACGCACTGCTGGAGGTGCTGGATCCCGAGCAAAACCGCGAGTTCCGCGACCACTACCTCGACGTTGCCTTTGATCTGAGCCAGGTGATGTTTATCACCACGGCCAATATGCTCGACACCATTCCCGGACCGCTACGGGATCGCATGGAAATCATTGAGCTGAGCAGCTATACCGAAGATGAAAAGGTGCAGATCGCACAGCAATATCTGATTCCCCGCCAGATCAAAGAGAACGGTCTGGTTGCCGCCGAAGCGCAATTTACCGAAGCTGCGATTCGCGAAGTCATTCAGGGGTACACCCGCGAGGCCGGCGTGCGTAACCTGGAACGGCAGTTGGGCAAAGTCTGCCGCAAGATCGCGGCCCACGTTGCGACCGGCGCGGAAGAGGTTGCCGAAGTGGTTGATAAAGCCGAGATAGTGCGTTATCTGGGCAAACGGGTGATCCACGAAGAAGAGATTATCGAACGCGTGGAGATGCCCGGTGTGGCTGTCGGTTTGGCATGGACTGCGACCGGCGGTGACATTATGTTTTTTGAAGCGACCAAGTCCCCAGGGGATAAGGGCTTCACTCTCACAGGACAGTTGGGTGATGTGATGAAAGAGAGTGCGCAGGCTGCACTGAGCTATGTCCGCAGTCGCGCCGCAGCGTTGGATATTGATCCCGAAGTCTTTCGCAAATCCGACATGCACTTGCATATCCCCGCAGGCGCTATTCCCAAAGATGGCCCCAGTGCCGGTATTACAATGGCAACGGCCTTGGCTAGCTTGTTGACGGGCAAATCGTTGCGCCCGAAAGTTGGCATGACAGGTGAAATCACCCTGCGTGGTAAAGTTTTACCTGTGGGCGGTATCAAAGAAAAGGTGTTGGCAGCCGCACGTTTCGGGTTGGAGACCGTGATCCTACCCAAACGCAACGAAGCTGATTTGAGCGAATTACCGGAAAAGCTGCGCGAAACATTGAATTTCGTGCTTGTTGATACTGTCGACGAAGTGTGGAAAGTTGCCATGGAGTAGGTGTACTACCTCGGTGTGCCTGCCGTTCCCGTCACCCATCGCATGGAGGACGTAGTCCCAGATATTGCAGAGATACATCCGGCAGATCCGGTCATGATAGGACTGGTAAAGACCTACCAGGCTGAAATGGGTTTTGTGAGAGAAAAGAGAGGATGAAATAATGGTTATATGAGTTACAGGAGGCAAATGTTAACGTTGTGACTAGAAGACGAAAATCAAATACAAGTAGTAAAAATGGTCAGGCGAAATCTGCACCATCCGGCAATATCCAAAGTGGTGACGCGCAAAGTAGCGGTTCTGCCGCACAGTCGTCCGGCGCCGGAACCCCACAGCGCAGTGGCCAGCGCAAGTGGTATCGAGTCGATCTCCATCTCCACACACCCGGTTCCAACGACTATGAGGAACGAACGGCCACCTACTACGATTGGATGCAGAAGGTACTGGAAAAAGAGCTCGACATTGTCGCCATCACCGATCACAATACAGTGGCCGGCATTGGGGCCATCCAGCGCGAAATTGAGTGGCTGACGAGGCTCGAAAAAGATGGTCGATTGACCGAGGAAGAAACGGCCCGTTTGAAGGCATGGCGTGAATTTTCCAACAAAGTGCTGGTCTTACCGGGCTTTGAATTTACCGCCACCTTTGGCTTCCATATTTTGGGGATTTTCCCGCCGGAGACTCCAGTGCGTCATTTGGAACATATTTTGCTCACATTGAAGGTACCGGCGGACAAGCTTGATATTGGCTCGACAGAAACCGGTGCCAGTACCGATGTGCTCACTGCGTACAAGGTGATTCAAGAGGCCGGCGGCATGGTGATCGCAGCACACGCCAATAGCACCCACGGTGTGGCCATGCGTGATTTTCCCTTTGGTGGGCAAACCAAGATCGCCTATACACAGGATGCCAATCTGGATGCGCTCGAAGTGACCGATCTCGACCGACGGCGTGGCTACTCCACAGCGCGTTTCTTCAATGGTAGCAAGACGGAATATCCCCGCCGTATGCATTGTATTCAAGGCAGTGATGCCCACCGGCTTGAGACCGACAAGAAGAACGCCAAACGGTTGGGCATCGGCGAACGGGCCACTGAACTGCTATTGGAAACACCCACCTTTGAAGCCATCAAAGCGCTCTTTCGCAGCAACCAGTTTGATCGTACCCGCCCGGCGCGTGCCAAGGACAAACCCTTTGATGCACTGGCCGTGGCGCTGGAAGAAGGCGCGACGATCGTCCAGAGCTTTCACGAGACAGCCAACCAACGGGGTGGTAAGTTGACTGCGATTCTCAGTGATCTCTGCGCGTTCGCCAACACCGCCGGTGGCACCGTCTTTGTTGGGGCAAACCCGCGCAAGGATAAACCCAAGGGCTTGCCCAATGTGAAAGAGGTGGAGGAAGAGATTCGCACGGCGCTCGATGAGCGACTCACGCCACCGCTACCGGTGAAGTTCGATACGTTGCAAAGCAACGATGTCAACGTGCTGCGGTTACGCGTCACTAAAGGGGATAATCGCCCCTACTGCCTCGACGACAACAAGTTCTATGTGCGCGACGAAACGGATACGAGCCTGGCCGTGCGCGATGAAATTGTTGCGCTTATCCAGGAGGTTCTCGAAGAGGATGACGCCGATAAGTCGTCAAGGGGTGGTGGTAACAACAGTCGTGGCAACAATCGCCGTGGTGGGCGGGGCAGCAATCGGTCGCAGATGAAGAGCGGCACCAATGGCAGCCAAGCCTCCAGCAGTAGCGCCGGCAGCAGTGCAACGAGCGATCCGGAAGACGCTTTCTATCTGCCACAGGTGGGGGTCGAAATTGTGGAATCGGAGGAGCGAAACGGCCGCAAATACCATTCGATTCGGGATTTGCGCAATGGACACATCATCACGAATGTGACTCGAAAAGGTGCACGCAAGCTCTGGAACTACGCCATCCAACAGCACGAAGACAAGCCGGTCCGCTCGGATAAGGTAAATTGGAAGGGCAATGTGGGCGTGGTGCGCTCCGAGAACCGTGCCGGCAAGCAACGCTTCGACCTAGCCCTGCGCGAAGGCGAACAGATCCGTGTCTTCTACGGCGTGACCGATGAAGGGATGGAAGGGGCCTGGGAAGTCTTTATTCCCGAGGAATAGCGCGTAACGTTGTCTGTTTGGGATGCACGCTGTTACGAAACCACAGCAACAGCATACGTTCTATCTCGATAAACATAAACAGGGGGTGCCAAAACGAGGGCGACTCCCCGCGTGTCTGTCCGTAAATTTGCTGTTCCCGCCGGGCTACAACCGAATTTACCGGTAGCCCTTTCGTGATTGTGGCAAAGAGACGGGCGGTATGCCAAAAGACCGAAGGTTGCGTCGACGCAGCCTTCGGTCTTTATTTTGTATGCACTTTGTCACCACAGATAGATCAAGACGACAACCGTGATCACCCACAGCAGACCATCGAGCAGGAGGGCTCGATCCTCAAAGATCAATTCATCTGGTGCACCGCCCTTTTTCTTGACGTGAATCAAGTAGAGGTAGCGCACAATGGCAAAGAAGACAAAAGGCGTGGTCAGCAACATGCGTCCATCGCGTACCAGCGCAGTTTGTGCTTCAAAGCTGTAAAATGTGTAGGCAACGAAGGTACTCGTTGTCACCAGGCTCATGATCTGATCGAGCAGTGGCAGGTTGTACTCTTGCAAACTGGAACGATGGGCTGCGGCATCATCCTGCAGCAAGGTAATCTCGTGCCGGCGCTTGCCAAAGCCCAAGAAGAGGGATAGCAGCCCCATGCAGACATAGAGCCACGGACTAAAATTGCTTACGTTGGCAATGAGCACGCCGGCCAGCACCCGCAACAAAAAGCCCAACGAGAGCACCATGACATCGACAATCACGATATTTTTCAGGTAGAGACTGTACGCTACGTTCTGCAGAAGATAGACGCCCGTCACTGCGCCTACCCACGGGTTGAGCAAGCTTGCCGCACCGATGCCGCTGACGGCGAGAAGAAACGCCGCCACAACAGCCAGACGAATGTCCAATTCCCCGGAAGGGAGCGGACGCGTCCGTTTGCGTGGATGCATGCGATCCTTTTCAATGTCAAAAAGATCGTTGATGATATAGACACTGCTGGAAATTAGGCAGAAGCAGAAGACGACTAAGGTGGTGTAGAAGAGCTGGTCCCACTGGAACAGACGTCCATCAAAGACCAGGCCGGCATAAATCACCACATTTTTTGACCACTGTCGTAGCCGCATCGTGCGGATCAACCCAACGAGGTTGCGCTGGAACGACAGGGTCATTTCATTTTGCAAAGTCATGAAATTCCCTTATGATTGACTATCCAGGTATTTACGCCAAACAACTATAGCATACCCCAACGAGAAACTTACGACCAAAAATCGGCTGGAATGGCGATGGACGCACATCCCGTTGCCGTAACAATTTACGTACCGGGACAGTGACTCTACGTTTCTTGGCGAGCTTCACACAAAGGCGCGAAGCTCGCCAAGAAAATTTACGCAATTCTTTGCGCTCTGTGCGCCTTTGCATGAGCTTAAGTTTAGGGCAGGCGCGCGTTTTCAAGTGACTGCGCAAGTTCAAATGTATTGCATGATATCATGGCTTCGGTTGCGTCGAATGAAACAGTTTTATGACAATTTTATCAGACAATTCGCCAAACAACGGATCTGACAATCCACATAGGGACGAACATAGAAAAGAGGTTCTTTGCGCCATGTCCGAGGACACCCCGCAATCACCCCCAACCTCCAAAAAGGAGCGCAAAGGAAAGAAAGAACGGCTCGATCGGCTCTTGGTGGAACAGGGATTGGTCGAAAGCCGCGAACAGGCGCAACGACTGATCATGGCCGGCGAGGTATTGGTCAATGAGGAAGTACGTACCAAGGCAGGACAATTAATCCCGCGCGATGCAACGATCCGTGTACGCAATCAACTGCCCTATGTCAGCCGTGGCGGGCTCAAGTTGGCCGGTGCGTTGGATGCTTTTCAGTTAGACGTTACAGGGCTTATTGCCATCGATGTGGGCGCCAGTACCGGCGGCTTTACCGATTGTCTACTGCAGCGGGGGGCAGCCCATGTTTATGCAATCGATGTCGGCTATGGACAACTCGCCTGGAAGTTGCGCAGCGATCCGCGTGTGAGTGTCCTGGAACGCACGAATATTCGGCATCTCACGGCACTACCGGACCATGTCGTAGCGGATTTGGCGGTCATTGATGCCAGCTTTATCAGCCTGACATTGGTTCTCCCGCCGACACTGCAACTTTTACAGGCTACTGGGCAGGTGGTTGCACTGATCAAGCCGCAATTTGAAGCAGGCAAAGAACAGGTGGGCAAAGGGGGGGTGGTACGTAAACAACATGTCCACCGGCAGGTGTTAGAGGAGAACAGTCAACTGGCTGATGAGCTAAACCTAAGCATTGCCGGCATGACGCTTTCCCCACTCCTCGGGCCAGCCGGCAACGTGGAGTTTCTCGTCTGGTACCAACGTCGTGCGATTGAGCGTGGGGCGGACACGACGCCGAAAGAGCATACAATCGATGTGGCGGCTACGATTGAGCAGTTACTGCAAAAGGCAACGGCGTTGCGGCAGAGCAAAAACCAAGCGTAGCCATAGATGTTCCTGTGCGGTTGCTCTGCCTAGTACCCAGGTACTAAACAGATCAGTCTTTTGTAAGGTATACGTTTGTTTCTGTTCCCTTTATACTGTAATGGGCCACGGGACATTTGTTGTAATACTGTAAAACTTTTGTCTGAGTGGCTTGCGTCGAATGGTGTAACTTTGGGTGTTTTCCCTTGGTTTGGCAAGGGATTTGTCCAGGTTTCACGATTTAGTACATAGCTCTTCTATATCTTTAGGGCTTACGCAGCCACTTGAGAACGTGCTATATTTGGATAATTGTTTTTTTCGTTATTAACGGATTCTCCGTGCGTAAGTCGTAATCGTAACTCAGCCTGACTGCGAAAGAGTAAACGACGCTTCCCTCCATCGCTCCTTTGGTTCTCTTGCCTGTTAGAAAGAGTTGTAACCAGGGACATAATCATGCCTGTACTAGACAACTTCACGAGCACCGATTTTTCTGCCCATATTAATCAACCCTTTTTGCTGGAACTGGAAAGTTTGCCCCCTATCTTGTTGCAACTGCGTGCAGTACAGAAATTAGATAACAACGAGAAAACGCGGCCTACCTACCAACAGGGCCCCTTTGCTGTCGTCTTTAACGGGCCGCTGCGTCCGATCCTACCGCAACAAGTATACTCTGTGCAGCATCCAACTATGGGGCAACTCCAGTTGCTCTTTACTCCTATTGGCCCCAGCGGGGCGTCTATGCAATATAAAGCCACCCTGGCGTAAGGGACATGCGTGTCGATTCTTCTCGCCAACCCACTTCCGTACGTAGGTCGTGATTCTTCGTACCGCTCTGCTGTTATCCACAAGAGGTTCCGAATGGTTCGGAACCTCTTTTTTTTGCAGTGATAGACATTCAGAAAAAGCTTCGTGGTGCTACTCGTCTGTTTGACTCGTGATCATGCCACAGAACTGCAATCCGCCTACACCGCTCACGTGGGATTGTGCAATCAACTTAAGTTGCGATACAATCTAGCGTATGAATAAATCCGGTAGCAAGCATCTTTAGAGGAGAACTCAATGCGCAAACGTCTACTGCTCAATCCCATCATTGCCGCACTCTTCGTTCTTTTGGCCATTTTGCCGGCATCGGCTGCACAATTTGCCCCCGCCATTTTTGCAATTGATCAAGATGTCGTTGATGGGGCCGTTGCCGTGACACGAGTGACAAGCAACGGTCCCGGTTGGGTTGTGATCCATGCTGATGACGGTGGTAAGCCTGGTCCAGTGTTGGGACAGACGGCGGTTCCCACTGGCATTTCGGCAGATGTATCTGTGGAAATTGATCTGGATGGCCTCACCGATACATTGTGGGCTATGCTCCACAGCGACGAGGGTACCGTCGGGGAGTATGAATTCCCCGGTGTTGATGCCCCAGTCAGCGTCAATGATGCGATTGTGATGCATCCGTTTGCCGTGGGTGACATTACACAATCCATTGCCGGCCTTGCCACCTCAACGGAAGGCTTCAGTGTCCTTGTCCAAGCGCTGCAAGCCGCCGACTTGGTCGAGACATTGCGCGCCGATGGTCCTTTCACCGTCTTTGCCCCAACCGATGAAGCTTTTGCCGCCGTCCCTGCCGATACGCTCGATGCCCTGCTCGCCGATCCGGCACAGTTGACCGACGTGCTGCTTTATCATGTGGTGCCCGGTACTGTGATGGCCGCCGACATCAGTGACGGCATGGAAGTCGAGACCGCCCAGGGTGGTACGCTCACCTTTGCCGTCGATGGGGATACGGTCATGGTAAACGATGCAACTGTGACGACAGCCGATCTCAGCGCCGCCAATGGTGTGATTCACGTGATCGATACGGTCCTGCTACCACCGGCTCCAGAGGAAGAGGTGATGGACGCCACGGGTGAGGAGGCAACGTCGGAAGAGGAGACCGCCACAGAAGAAGCAGCGGTTACACCTTCTGTCACCGTCTCGGATCAAGAAAGCGATGGCACTGCGGTTTCGGTGGATTCTGTCGTTGCTGCGCAGGATGGCTGGATGGTGATTCACAGCGATGACAATGGCGCACCGGGTCCGGTCCTTGGCCAGAGCGCTGTCCCTGCCGGTGAGTCGACGGATGTGATGGTCTCACTGAACGATCCATTGGCCGAAAGTGCCACGGTGTGGGCGATGCTTCATATCGATGATGGGGAAGTCGGCGTTTACGAATTTCCCGGTCCCGATGGCCCAGTCTTGGTGGATGATCAGATTGTGATGGCACCTTTTGCGGTGACCGTGGCGGCGATGGCTGAAACGGAAGTCATGACCGCTACCGAAGTGGCCGGCACCACCGCCATGACGGAGACGACGATGGCTGAAACGGAAGTCATGACCGCTACCGAGATGACTGACACCGCTGCCATGACGGAGACTGAAATGGCTGAAACCGACGTCATGACCGAGACGGAGATGACCGATTCCGCCGCCATGACGACAACCGAAGCGATGGATGACGGCGCAATGATGGATGTGACGCCAAGTGTCACCGCGATCGATCAGGGTTCGAATGGTACCAATGTTGCTGTGCTGCAAGCCGTAGCGGCTCAAGCCGGCTGGATTGTTATCCATGCCGATAACAACGGTGCTCCCGGTGCTGTGCTCGGGCATACCAGTTTGCCTGCCGGGACAACGGACAATATCATTGTGACATTGGATGAACCGATCAGCGGTGAAGTGCCGCTGTGGGCGATGTTGCATGTCGACGAAGGTGAAGCAGGGGTTTACGAATTCCCAGGCCCTGATAGCCCAGTCACCGTTGACGGTGAGGTCGTGATGCAACCATTCACCGCAATTGTCACAGCAGACGCCACGGCAACAGAGACGCCTGCCGAGGAGGCGATGCCTGAGGCCACACCGACCGCAGAAGCGATGGAAGAGGCGCCGGCTGAAGAAGCAATGGTTGAGGCCACACCGACCGCAGAAGCAATGGAAGAAGCGGCACCTGCAGAAGAGCCAATGGCCGATGAGGCCATGGCTGCTCCGGATACACTGCCACAGACTGGCTTGGCCGCTGGCTCAGCGACTGCTCATCTTCCCGTTGTCTTCCTGATCATGGGCCTATTGTTCGGCGCTGCTGTGCTGACACGACGACGTGACCACTAGTCCATGATGACGTAAATACCACGGCAGTAAATAAGCCCAAACTGCTCAAGTGGATAGGGCAGATTTGCTATGGGCTTATTTATGCCGGGATTTACTAGCAGTTGAATTGATCAAAGCCGGTATGGTCCCCCATGCCGGTTTTTGTGTAATTTCCTCAATGGACAACAGGCGGAACTCCTTCCGTCACTCTTCACCAACCGGCTAAAAAGCGTTTTATTCGCCACTGAAACACAACATTTACAAACAGTACTTATCCGAGTGATGTGCTATCAGTCTTTGTCACTCCTTGAAAATGAGGTGTTGGTCTGCCTGAAATTTTTTTCTCATGCCGTCCGATGAGCCTCGCAATCACCGGTGTGACAGTACGTAGCTTTTCGCGAGGTATTCATGATTAGAAAACAGGAGAACATTCAGATGTCGCGACGACGTGCGATTACATTTGTCACAGTCCTTCTTCTTCTTGCGATCTTGGCCAGCGCCTGTGGTGGCGCACCAGCAGCACCGGCCGAATCGGGTTCTGCTGCCGAAGGTGAAGCCGCAGCCGCAGAAGGCGCCTCCGATCAGGCGGCCGCTCCCGCAACGGATCCGGAAAGCGGTGTCTCTGATCCTGACAATGATGCCGTGCAGATCCCGGAGATCGAAGAGGGCAAATTTAACATTGCCTTTGTCTATGTTGGCCCCATCGGCGATGGCGGTTGGACCTATTCGCACAACCAAGGACGTGAATATGTGGAAGCCGAAATGGGGGATGCTGTCCACACGGCCTACTTGGAAAGCGTGCCGGAGGGTGCCGATGCCGAGCGGGTGATTCGCAACTTGGCCCGCAAAGGCTTCAATGCCATCTTTACAACCTCCTTTGGCTACATGGATCCCACCGAAGTGGTGGCCGAAGAGTTTCCCGATACTTATTTTATTCATGTCTCTGGCTTTAAGAAGAATGAGACCAATTTCTCCAATCTCTTTGGTGCCATGGAGAGCATGAAATATCTCGTCGGCATGGTCGCCGGTGCTCGCGCAGCCGCCGATGGCAGCAACCGGATTGGCTATGTGGCGCCTTTCCCGATTGCTGAGGTAATTCGCCATATCAACGCCGCAGCACTCGGTATGCGTGTGACTTGCCCCGAGTGTGAGATGGATATTCGCTGGATCTACACCTGGTTTGATCCCAATCTGGAGCGTGATGCCGCCGAATCGCTGTTACAGGCGGGCGCAACTGTGGTCGTCACCGGGGCCGATACGCCCGGGCCGGTGCAGGTTGCCGGTGAATCCGGCAATTGGGGCGTCGGCTACGACAGCAACAATGCCTGCGAAATCGACCCCGAACATTGCCTAACCACCCCTTACTGGAATTGGGGACCGCAATATGTGGAAATTATCCAATCTATGATCGATGGTTCCTTTATCGGCGAAGATATCTACTTTGATGTCGACAGCGGTAGCTTAGGGTTGCTTGGCTTCATGGAAGGGCAGGAGCCGGCGCCGGGCGTACCGGAAGAGGTAATTCCGCAGGTGCAAGCGATGTTGAGCCAGATGTTGGCCGGTGACTTCACGCGGTTTGACGTCTTTACCGGTCCAATCAACAACAATCAAGGGGAGGAAGTTGTTCCTGCTGGGACGACCCTAACCCAATCCGATCTGGAAGGTATTGATGAAGAACTTGGCGCTGCACTCGGTCGTGAAGGCTGTACGATCTGCATGAACTGGCTGGCCGAAGGTGTTGTCGCCGACGCCGAGATTCCCCAATAACTAAAACCGCTGCATGTTGGGACTGGCCACTGTCAATCTGTTGTTCTGGCGGAGGCATGTGCCTAGTGAATGCAGGCAACGTTGTCTGTCAGTACCCAACATGCAGGATTCCCAACGACTCTCATGACTTTGCAAGTACCCGCAGTGGAACTCCGCCATATCACCAAACGCTTCCCCGGCGTGTTGGCCAATGACCGTGTCAGCTTTTCCGCGCAGCCGGGCGAGGTTCATGCGCTATTGGGCGAAAATGGGGCCGGTAAATCGACGTTGATGAATATTCTCTGCGGACTTTATCGTCCCGATGAGGGTACCATCCACATTCATGGACAACAGGTCGAGTTTACCTCCCCGCGCGCTGCCATTCAAGCCGGTGTTGGCATGGTCCATCAGCATTTTATGTTGGTGCCATCGCAGAGTGTCGCGGAAAATATTGTCTTGGGGCACCGAGATCTGGGTTTTGTGCTCAACACGGGGCAGATTGAAGCGGATGTCCGCCGCTTGGGCGAGCAATATGGGCTCCCGATTGACCCGCGCGTTGGGGTCTGGCAACTTTCGGTGGGCGAGCAGCAGCGTGTCGAAATTATCAAAGTGCTCTATCATGGTGCCGAATTACTGATTCTCGACGAACCGACTGCGGTGTTGACGCCCCAGGAGACAGAGGGACTCTTTCAGACGATTCGTCAGATGACGGCAGCGAGCAAAACCGTCATCTTTATTAGCCACAAGCTTGACGAGGTGCTGGCCATTGCCGACCGGGTGACCGTCTTGCGTGGCGGGCAGTCCGTCGCCACGGTGCCGACTGCCGGTATGAGCAAAGCGGAATTGGCCAGCCTGATGGTGGGGCGGGAAGTGCTCTTTCACCTCGACAAGCAGGCCGCGCAGCCGACAACGCCGCGTCTTGTTCTAACCGCTGTCACCGCCACCGATGAGAAGCGCTTACCGGCCCTGCGGGGGCTCGATCTGACAGTCCGTGGTGGTGAGATTGTTGGCGTGGCCGGGGTGGCCGGCAATGGGCAGCGCGAATTGGCCGAAGTGATCTGTGGCCTCCGCCCGGCAACCGGTGG
>ERZ795053.6156-NODE-6156-length-12077-cov-4.003494_pt1 | contig 12077 bp, 13 predicted proteins | sample MGYA00375137_ERZ795053 | MGnify/ENA primary metagenome ERZ795053 (study PRJEB30182, sample SAMN05720284) | activated sludge metagenome | isolation source: Anaerobic digester | place: Hong Kong | collected 2014-12-17 ... | reverse complement strand
CGGCATACGAGCTAACCGAACGTGAATGGAGTTCAGACGTGTGCTCTTCCGATCTTGGCAGCCGATGCGCCTGGCCTTCGTACAGATAGCAACCGTAGCCGTCGTCACTGCGGTTCTGGCATTGCTCTTCGAACGGCCAATCGGCTGGCCACCGCCCAATGTCTGGTTCGCAGCCGCGTTCACCGGCCTGTTTGCCACCGCGCTGGCTTTCTTCATCCAAAGCCGCGCCCAGCAAGCCACCACACCAACCCACACGGCACTGATCTTCTCCGCGGAGCCAGTGTTCGCCGGTATTTTCAGCTTCCTGCTGATTGGCGAAGTCTTCCTGCCGCGTCAGTTCGTCGGAGCGGCGCTGATCATCACCGGGATGCTGGTAGCCGAGTTGTGGCGGCGCGGCGGAAAGTGATCGGTAATCAGTGAACAGTGATCGGAAAAGAACTGATCCTTGTCACTCTTCACCGTTTCCCGTTCACTGTTCACATGTTACTGTTCACCGCCCACCGATTTACCGATCACTGGTCACTGATTACTGTTCACTGTTTACTGGTTACCGATTACCAATGCCTGAACAAACCACCACACTGCACGACCTGCAAGCCGCCGTTGCCCGCTTCGTCTCCGAACGTGACTGGGACGTGTATCACACGCCGAAAAGCCTCAGCATGTCGGTCGCCATCGAAGCGGCTGAGATCATGGAGCTGTTCCAATGGCACGGCAACGAGGCGTCGCGCGCAGTCGCGGCAGACCCTGCCTGGCAAGCTGAACTGGCCGGCGAGCTGGCGGACGCGCTGATCTACGCGCTGGCGCTGGCCAACGTCAGCGAGATCGACGCTGGCGAAGCCGTGCTAACCAAGCTGGCGCGCAACCAGCAGCGCTTCCCGCCGGGACAGCTACCCAGCCGGCACCGGGCGCTGGACGGCGTCCCCCAACCAGCGAAAAAGGACCAAAGCGATGAGTAACACTGATCGAAACACCTCCAGCCTGGAGAGGCCGATACCGGGCAGCTACGACGAGCGCCTGGCGGAAGCCCGCCGCCTGAGAAATCACGGAGCCTACGACGAAGCGCTGGCCATCCTGGAACGCATTTCCGCACGCCTGCTGCGTCTGCCCGAGCGCCGACGAGCGCCAGGCAGTGAGCTCTGGGTGAACCTCATAGCGGCGGCAGCTTTGATGGCTGACATCAAAGCGACTACCGGCCACGTTGCTGAAGCTGAGTCGTTGTGGACACAGTTGGAGGAATGGGATCGGCAGCGATGGACCTCCTGGCGACGTTTGCGCCTGATCCGCCAGATCGAGCGCGGCGAAGTGGATGAAGGTATCCGCCAACTGCACGAGCTGGCAGAAGAAAACCCGGATGACATCCACAACTGGCTCGCGGCGGCTGAAGCAGCCATGGAAGCTGGCAGATACGACAGCACCGAGGCATGGCTGCAGCGGGCAAGACCACTGTATGCCGCTGTCGAAGACGATGAACTCGCCGCCAGTTATGTGTTGCTCCGCTACCGCTTGAACTCACAGCTTGGGCGCTGGCGCGAGGCTCTCGATGATTGGTACGGTGCGATGGAACTAAGCGAAGAACTGGAGCAGTTCGCAGAGATGACCGTGCGCGAGCTTCTGGCGGCTGAGCAGTACGATCTGGCGCTGGAGCTGCTAACTGACGAGGTCTTCCTTCCCCCGGTTGTCCAATACTACCAGGCATGGATCGCACGCCATCGCGGCGATCAGGTCCGGGCGCGCCATCTCTGGCGCCAGCTGATCGAGACAGAGCAGGATGCGTACGAGGCACTCAATCTTGTCCAGTTGAAGGCGCTGTCGCTATGCTGGCTTGGAAGGCCAGCAGAAGCCGTCGCGATGATTTTGCAGGAAGTTGAACTGACCGGTGAACTGCAATCGATCGATGCCCTGGCGCTGGCGTTGGGCTGGGGAATGATGGGCAAGGCCACGGAAGCGCGCGCCAACCTCTCTTCCGCCGTCGGTCGCGCCGACGTTCAGCCGCTTTCGGCGCTTGAGTGGTATGACTTCGATACGTTGATCCGGGACGAAGCACTCAAGACGGAGCTGCGCAAGTATTTCGTTCTCAACGACTAAAACGTCGCGACCTCCGTTTAGTCATCCCCACCCTGCGGCTCGCCGTATAACCACCATGCTTCCGTGCGGGGATAATGAGCCTGCTCGTCAGGCTGTCCCACGAATCCGCCAGGCCGCATCATTCCCTTCAGCCGCGCGTCCAGCGCGCCCAGTTCTTTGCGCTCGGCTGCGGTCTGTGAATCGCCGGCCAGCGCCCGATTTACCACGTCGATACGGGTGCGGATGCGCGCCTCGTTGGGGTAATTCTCGCGGGCAGATTCGTCCTGGGCCGCGTCGTCCAGATACCATTTCCACGAGTCCAGCAGCGCCTTCAGCTCGCGCCGCAGCAGCGCCTGCCACTGGTCGCTGAACGCGTTACGGCCGATGTCCATCTGCTCCTCGATTGTAGCAAGCGCTGCGCGCTGGGCATCAGTCAGCGCATCACGGCGCCATTGCAGCGTCTCCAGGTTCTCCAGCAGCGCACCAAGGGTCATTTTCGGCTGCTTCATGCCCTCCGGCGTCCTGATCATCATCTGCCGGTAGAGCGAACCGCCCATCAGGTAATCCGTCAACTCGTCCGCCATTGCCTGCGTAACATCCATTGTTGTCTCGAGTGATTGATCCATACGACGTCCTTTCCTGGCCGGCTGTGATCAAAGCGTCGCCCTACCCGCTGGGAACAGGGCCTACTGGCGACGGCCTGGCCATCTTGTTTCATCCACCAGTTCCTTTGGGCGAATGTGAGGTGTATGCGCCACGATCTGGGCGTAAAGCTCGTCTGCGCCGGGCAAGCTGGAATCGAACAGGGCAACCCAGGCCGACTTGCCGTCTCCCAGGTCTATCTCCAAACTGACTTTGAACGGCTGGTAGGCGCCGCGCCCTGCGCTCCGCCGCACGATGCGGCTGATGTCCTTCCAGCGTATCGCCCACGGACGCAGCAACGGCGTAATCTGGAGCCGGTACGGCTGGACATCAAAGCGGCGAAATGCGTCGCCGTAACGCAAAGCGGCAAAGATCGGCGGCGCCAACAAGAAGAGCAGCACCAGCAGCACCGGCCCCAATTCATCCAGCGGCGGCACGTGCGTAACCAGGAACGCCAGCACGTAGATCAGTGGCACGCTGGCAAGCGCCATCACCGTCACCGCCCAGACGCGGCTGCCCAGACCATAGGCAAACGAGGTCCGTTGCTCCGGAACGTCATCGAACAGCGACTGGCCAGGCGCCTCGTCCATCCAGCTTATCCCGGGCGATAGACGGCGATGGCCAGTCCGTCGGTGTAGGGCGCAACGGTGCTGACCCAGTGCGAGCTGCCAGCCAGCCGGTCCAGCAAGCCGGTCATGCCCGCAAAGCTGGCAGCATAGGGCGAGCCCGCCGGCGGTGGGTCGACCAGGCGACCGTTGAGATAGATGTTGTCGACCGCCAGAATCCCGCCTGGCCGCAATAAACGCTCTACCCAGTCGAGATAGCGCGGATAGCTGTCGCGATCAGCATCCAGGAAAATCAGATCAAAGGGCGCATCGTCCGCCAGTTCAGGCAGCAACTGGCCGGCCGGCCCGACGCGGATCTCCACCCGTTCACTCAGACCCGCCTGCCGGAGAAATCCTGCCGCCTTCTGTGCGTGGTCCGACGATACCTCCAGACAGATCAGTCTGCCGTCCTGCGGCAGCGCGCGGGCAATCCAGGTTGCACTGTAGCCATAGAACGTGCCCACCTCCAGTACCCGCGAGGCGCCGACGGCCGCCATCAATACCTGTAGCGCCCGGCCCTGCTCCGGCCCGATGTTCATGGCCGGCTTGCCGTCGTCGTAGATAGCCTGCTGAATATTCCTCAAGATCGCGTCTTCAGGGCTGAATTGTTCGCGTATCCTGGCCTCAACCGGGGAAAGCTCGCTCAGATGACTCATCGTTTCTCCTCAATAACACTCACCGCCGAGCGTCAACCCGGTTCAAATAGACCTGCTGTCGCAGCTCGGCGTTGGCTTCACGCAGCACGTCGCGCACCTGGAAAAAGGCGGCCTCGCTGAATTCCATCTCGCCGGCCTGCATCATCGCCTGCATCTTCTCGACGACCAGCAGGACCCGCCCTTCGACCGCCTCGACGCTGGTGCCGTAGAATCGCGGTGGAACCATCATGACCGTAAAGATAAGGACCGTCGTCAAACCCAGCAGCAGGCCGGCCGACAGCAGGTTGCTCAGGACCAGAGTCGCGATCAGCACACAGACCATCCAGATCGCCAGCGTGATGAAAATGACCAGCCAACGCGTCACTGGCCGCGCCGGCTTCATGGCTGCAGCTGTCGCTTTCATCTGATCGTAGGCGGCGACCCGTTCGCGGAAGCGGTTGAACTCGTGGCACACCAGGCGATCGACCGAGTTCTGGTCGTGCGTCGCCAGCCGCAACGCGTAGTCGCGGCAATCATGGGCCAACTGGTAGAACTCCTTACGTGTCAGATCAGCCACGGGACAACCTCACCTGCCATTCTACTCTGGCGGCTTGGCTTCGTCAAAGCGGCTGGATAAAAAGTCGTTTGGGTGTGCTTGAAACTGGTTGGTCAGCGTCGATCGAGTAGCGGGTCAGACACGCATCGTCACAAGCCACTGCCGTTAGCGTATCGAGACCAGCGGGTCATGCGCCAGAGCCGCTGGTCTCGATACGCTGAAGTTGGATTACTTCATGAAGCGAGACTTACCTCAATCCGCTACTCGACCGACGCTACGTTCTCAGCGTTTCATCAGCCAGTTTCAAATACACCTGCCATTGTTTTGTAACCTGCTGCGCTTGACAGAGCACCCTCGTGCATGTACGATTCAGAACGCTGCTCAGCAGACCGTTTGGAACCATCCCAGCCTATGTCCTCACAGATCAACCCGCTTCTCCACATGAAACCACCCGCGACGCTGATCGGATCGACGCTCACCGTTCTGCCGGTGGTCGACTCCACCCAGAACGTCGCGCGCGAGGCAGCGCTGCGCGGCCAGCCGGAAGGGCTGGCAGTGGTTGCCGGCCAGCAGACGGCCGGCAAGGGGCGTCTCGGGCGCGAATGGTGGTCACCGGCAGAAGGCGGTCTGTACGTTTCGCTGCTGCTGCGGCCGCGCATTACGCCTGACAGACTTGGCTGGCTCACCATGGTCGTCTCGCTCGGCACGGCAGAAGCCATCGAGGCGGTCTGCGGCGTGTCGCCTGACCTGAAATGGCCCAACGATCTGACCTGGCGCGGGCGCAAATTGGCCGGCGTCCTGGCCGAGGCGTCATTCGCGGACGGTCAAGTCAGCTACGTCATCGCCGGGATCGGCCTCAACCTCCAGATGGATTTTGCACTGCGCCCCGATCTCGCCCAGCGGGCGGTCAGCCTGCGCGAGATCACCGGCCGCCCCGTGCGCATCGAGCCGCTGCTGCAAGCGCTGCTTGAACGAATCGACGCTCACTATCTGTCGTTGCAAGGTGGCGTCAGTCCACAGCCACGCTGGGCAGCACGGCTGCGCAACCTCGGACAAACGGTCAGCGTCACCACCAGCGAAGGGAAAACACTGGTCGGCGTGGCTGAAGGCGTTGAGGAAGATGGGCGGCTGGTGCTGCGTCTGGCGGACAATTCCATGCTGGTGCTCAGCGCCGGCGACGTCACGCTGGGATCGTCTCTTCTGCCCGAGGTTGCCGCATGAGCGTAGAACTGAATTGGCAGGAAGGCGAGGAAACGGGCGACGTCCGATGGGAACAATTGGAAACCACAGTTGCCCAGGAACCTGCGCGAACCATCGTGAATCGCACCGCGCGGCGGCCCGTCCGGTCCCGACGGGTCGTCCAATTTTTGCTGGCGGTGCTGGCCGGCATGCTTATCGGCGGTGCGGGGCTGGCAGTGTTCGTCGCGGTCCGCAGCAACGAGGGTAGCGAACTGGCCCGACGCGATGTCGAGGCCTCGGTCGCTCTGCTGCTGGATGCACAGCGAAGCGGCGATATTCGTGGCTACGCGCAGATGCTGGATGGAACCGCGGAAATCTGGCGTAGCCGCCAGATCGCCGAGCTACGCCAGGGCCCGCCAGCACCTGCACATGCCAGCGTGCAGTCGGTGCAACTCCAGGGTGACCTCGCAATGGCGAACTTGCTGGAAACGCCCGCTGACGGCGGCGAGTCAACGAGTCGCACCGCCTTCTTTCGCCTGCGCAACGGTCAATGGCTGCTGACCGCACCCGACCCGGAACAGTTCGGTCCGGTTGCGGAACTGGTCACATCACATTTCCAGATCAGCTATCGAGAAGCGGACAAATCGACGATCCAGGCGCTGGTAGACCTGAGCGAGGGATTCTACGTGGCGCTGTGCGGTGAGCTGCGCTGCAGGGAGTCTGAACGCCCGATCCCGCTGGTTCTGGACTACGCCGACACTCTGCCCACTGCTGGCGATGGTCTGCAAGTCCGTTCGTCGCAGTTGTCCGGCCTGACTTCCACGAACCGGCCCGGACCAGCTTTCGAGCAGGAACTGGCGGCAGAGATGGCATCGTATCTGGCGGCCGCGGGTTTCCCGGCCGCATCGCCCGCATTGCGGACAGCCGCCGCAACCTGGGCAGCCTCCGACCTGACCGGCATCACAGCCGCTGATACGCAGGCGCTGCGTGCTGCAGTTCGCCGGGGCGAGGATCTGTCGCTGGAGGATGCCTGGCAGGCGATCACCGTGCGCAACCGCGGCAATCTACAGGAGCGGGCCATCGTCGTCAGCATGTTTGGCTACGCGCAAGAGATCTACGGCGCCGGCGCGGCAGGACGGTTGCTGGACGCTGCACCGGCTGAGCTGCCCCTCGCGCTGCGACGCTCATTCGATGTCTCCACGGGCGACTTCCAGGCCGGCTGGCTGACATGGATGCAAGCCGGCTCGTCGGACGCCGACCTGCCAGCCTGATCGGCGCGCTAGGCCACCATGCTGCTGCCAAATCACCTCTACTACCTCGGCCCGGGCGATGAACCATGGGTCGATCTTATGGACAACGATGAGGTCACGTCGCGCGCCATTCTTCTGAACATCGGCGAGGGTCGCAGCGCAGAAGAGAACCTGTGGCGGGCTGATCTGCGCGGCTGTCTGCCAGACGTCGATTCCGAGTCCGACCCGCGCGAATGGCAGTTCCGCATCGACCGCGGCGATGGCCATCTGGTGCATCCGATTGTCGCCACGAGCTTCACGACCGCTCTGCAGACCGTTTGGGTCCAGGATGGCGAGTTGTTCGGGTACCGGCCCTCGCCCGACATATCACCGTCACGGGTCATAAAGATCGACGAGTTCACCGGCATTCTGCCGACACGCCCGCTCTACATCTACCTGCCGCGCGGCTTCGACGAACACGCTGATCGACACTATCCTGTGATTTATATGCAGGACGGCCAGAATTGCTTCGAAGCGTTTGTGGCAGACAGCTACGTCGGCGCGTGGCAGGCTGACCTGGCCGCGGACTTCCTGATCAGTCAGGGGTTGATGCAGGAATGCGTCGTGGCGGGAGTCAGCCACGGGCAGGAACAGCGCATGCTGGAGTACTTGCCTCCCTACGCAGCCTGGGTGCCGCCATCGCGACGGCCCTTCGTCAAAGGCTTGACGGGCGATCCCGACGGAGAGCCATTGGCCAGACCATTGCAGCCGCAGCCGGGCCAGGCTGACCGCACGCTGCGCTATTACGACAAGGACGTCGCGCCGTTCCTGGAGCGGAACTACCGCGCACTGCCGGGCCGGGAACAACGAGCGACCTGCGGCTCGTCCATGGGCGGACTGTTTGCGATCTACGCCGCATTCGAACACCCCGAGTTTGCCCGCAACCACGCGGCCCTGTCGTCATCGTTTTGGATTACCCGCGACCGCGACGGCAAGCTGGACGCCATTGAGCGCATACGCAAGGTACCGCGGCGGGATATCCGGTTGTGGCTGGACAGCGGTACCAGGAGTGCGCCCGACCGCGGCGACGACGGTATGCGCGATACGCTGCGGGCCCGCGATGTATTGCTGGAAGCGGGCTATGTGCCAGGCGTGGACTTTCAGTATTTCCTCGATGAGGGCGGCATCCACAACGAAGCTTCCTGGGCGGCCCGCCTGCCGATGATTTTCCAGTTCCTCTTCCCGGCTGTCTGAGACGGCTTGCCGCGCCGGATATTCTGAGTACAATTGCGGCGGAACAGCACGATGTCGTGACTCGGGTGAGGATCCACCCTCCACGAGTGACTCTCAACCAATTACCAGGAGCACCGCCTGCCATGCAACGACGCTATATCAGCTTCTACAGCCAGGCCATCGGCCGTAACATGGAGTTGCTGGTGTTCGGACACCACGGTTCGCCGATGGTTGTCTTCCCATCGGGCGGCGGCCGCTTCTTCGATTGGGAGAACAACGGCATGGTCGATGCGGTGGCGTATTGGCTGGACTCTGGCAAGGTGATGCTCTACTGCCCCGACAGCATAGACCATGAGACCTGGCTGAACCATGGCGCGGATCCCGCGGCACGCGGCAGGCGGCATAACGACTATGAACGCTATATCGCCGGTGAATTGACCGACTTCGTCCGCGAGGATTGCCAGTCGCCCAAGGAGACGCTGGCGACCACCGGGTGCAGCCTGGGCGCGTTGCACGCGGCCAACTTCGCGCTCAAGTACCCCGAGATATTCGACTATGCCCTGTGCATGAGCGGCCGCTATGATCTGGTGGCGTTGACCGGCCATTCGGACTCGCTGGATGTGTACTACAGCAATCCGCTGGCGTACTGCTACCATCTGCATGGACCAACGCTGGAACAGATCCAGACCAGCACCTACCTGACTCTGGTCTGCGGCCAGGGCGCGTGGGAAGACAAGTGTCTTGCCGAGACCAACCGGCTGGCAGACGTGCTGACTGAAAAAGGCATCAGCCACGAGCGCGATATCTGGGGTCTTGACGTTGAACATCATTGGTACTGGTGGAAGCGCCAGGTCGCGCACCACTTCTCGAAAACCCTTGGCTAGCTGGAGGCTTTATGACAACACGCAAAATCGGACTTCTTATCGGCGCTGAGGAAGAGGACTGGCCCAGCGCACTGGAAGCCATGTTTCGCCGGCTTGATCCCATCACAACGCTGAACGGCGATCCGTTTCACGTCAACGTCGAACGGGTGCGCGTGCATCCCTTCGACCTGCGCGCCGGCACGTCCTACAACCTGGTGGTCGACCGGCTGGGCCACTGGCAACTCAACCCGCGCGAGTGGCTGAAGAAAGCCGCGATGTTCAATGGCGTCTATCTGTTGAACAACCCGTTTACCTTTCAGAGCATGGAAAAGCACTCGGCCTACGTGGCGATGATGCGGCTCGGCCTGAATATCCCCAAGACGTGGCTGATCCCGCTGAAGGCCTACCCCGACAAGCCCGGTTATCAGCAGACGGCCAACAAGTACTACGACCCGTTTGATCTGCCGGCCATTGCCGCTCAGCAGTTCGGCTATCCGCTGTACATGAAGCCCTTCGACGGCGGTGGCTGGCGCGGTGTCAGCCAGGTCAAAGACGAAGCGCAGTTGATGCAAGCCTACGACGAGTCGGGGCAGATGATGATGCACCTGCAGGCCGGGCTTGACAACTTCGACGTCTTCGTGCGCGCACTGGGCATCGGGCCACAGATCCGGCCGATGCGCTACGATCCGACGCAGCCGATCCATGCCCGCTACGTGGTGGACTACAATTTCCTCAGCCCGGAAAAGGGCCGTGAGATCGTCGCCATCACCAAGATCATCAACGCCTTTTTCCGCTGGGAGGTCAACTCGTGCGAGGCAATCCTCAAGGACGGCCTGTTGCAGCCTATCGATTACGCCAACGCGTGCCCGGACATGCATCTTACCAGCCTGCACGTCAACTTCCCGTGGGTGATCAAGTCGCTGCTGGCCTGGACAACCTTCTGCGTCGCCACCGACCGGCGCATGCGGCTGGACATGAACACGCAGGCTTACTTCGACATCGCCGACAGCGACATGGACTACGACGAGAAGCTGACGGCCTATGAGGCGCTGGCCGACGCCTACTTCGAGACAGAACGCTTCAACGAGTTCAGCCACACCCATCTGGCGCACCTGGATGAAGAAGTGTGGGACTTCGTGCAGACGCCGGAGTTCGACGCCATCCTGCAAGGCATCGTCCGCGACAAGTTTCCGCCGCACGAACACGACCAGTTCATTGCCCACTACCGCGGCCTGATCTGGCACTGGGTCGACACAAACAAGCCTGTGTGAGGAACCAATGACTCCCAAGAAAATCGGCCTGCTGCTGAGCGATGAAAACGACTGGCCGTCTGCGTTTGAACTGCTGCACCGCAGGCTTGATCCCGGACTGCGCGGCGGCAAGCTGGACAGCGTCGTGGAACGGATCCGCATCCACCCGTTCAACTTGCGGGCCAGCACCAGTTACAACCTGGTGATCGACCGGCTGGCTTACTGGCATTTCCACCCGCGCGAGTGGCTAAAAAAGGCGGCGCTGGTCAACGGCGTCTACCTGCTCAACAACCCGTTTTCATTCCAGAGCATGGAGAAGCACTCAGCCTACTGCGCCATGATCCGGTTGGGCCTGAACATACCCGACACCTGGCTGATCCCCACCAAGCTGGGGCCGGACACCGAAAAGTACCGCCGCACGGCCGCGCGCTATCACGACTGGTTCGACTTGCCGGCCATCGCGGCTGAAGTCGGTTACCCTTCGTACATGAAGCCCTTTGACGGCGGCGGCTGGCGTGGCGTCAGTCGCATCGGCAACGAGACCGAGCTGATGAAGTCGTATGAGGAGTCGGGACAGTCGCTGATGCATCTGCAAAGGGGGCTGGAGAATTTCGACGTCTTCGTGCGCACCTTAGCCATCGGTCCGCAGACCATGGTGATGCACTACGACCCCAGCCAGCCCATGCACGCCCGCTATCTGATCGACTTCGACTTCCTTTCGCCAGCCATGGGCCGCGAATCGGAAATCGTCGTCAAGGTCATCAACGCGTTCTTCCGCTGGGAGTTCAACTCGTGCGAGTCGATTCTGAAAGATGGCCTGTTGCAGCCCATCGATTTCGCCAACGCCTGCCCCGACATCGCCGTCACCAGCCTCCATTTCTACTTCCCATGGGCCATCAAGGGGCTGATGGCGTGGAGCCTCTTCTGCCTGGCCACGGACCGGCGCATGCGGATCGCCATGAACGTCGATGACTACTTCGCAATCGCCGATTCAGATCGCAGCTACGACGAGAAACTGGCCGCCTACGAGGCGCTGGCAGACCAGCATTTCGACAGCGAGCACTTCAACGAGTTCCGCGCGACGGAACTGAGCGGCCTGGACGAGGCGATGTGGGAGTTGGCGCAGACGCCGGAGTTCGACGCCATGCTGGTCGAGGCGGTAAAAAGTACCTTCCCGCCGCATGAGCACGACCAATACGTCGCGCACTTCCGCGGACTGCTCGACTTCTGGGTGAAATCGGAGAGCACGCGCGGGTCGTAGCGACGTTCGACATCCATGACGGGTGTATTCTGCGTATTTTAGTAGGTAAAGCTGCATAAAATGCTATGCGAAAACCGGGGAATGGTCTCGATTCTGGACGACAAATTGACTTGAAGCGTATGACTGTGAGGTAAAACCGTGGCTGTTCAACTGGATTGGCAGCAGGATTTAGAAGATGAGAGCTGGCCGCGGCGACACGATTACGGGCCGCCGAACAAGGGACCGCGCATTGGGCGATACGTCCTGATCGCGGTCGTGGTGCTGCTGGCAGCCGGCGCAGCCGTGCTGTGGGCCATGAACCAGCGCGGCCTGAAAGCCGTCAAGGCAGATGTCCAGGAAGCGGTCACCTACATCCACTGGACCTTGCAGCAAGACGATCCAGAGTTGTTCATCAACACGTTGGATGGCATTTCTCCCCGCTGGGTGGAGCAGGGGCGCACCGAATGGCAGCGGTTGTCTGATGCGGCGCAGGACGTTCCCGCGCCCGCCGTCGAATCTGTCAGCATGGATGGCAACATCGCCGAAACTACTGTGCGCTGGACAGATGCAACCACTGG
>ERZ795053.6155-NODE-6155-length-12078-cov-5.700574_pt1 | contig 12078 bp, 9 predicted proteins | sample MGYA00375137_ERZ795053 | MGnify/ENA primary metagenome ERZ795053 (study PRJEB30182, sample SAMN05720284) | activated sludge metagenome | isolation source: Anaerobic digester | place: Hong Kong | collected 2014-12-17 ... | reverse complement strand
CACCATAGACAGCGTGGGCGCCCGTATCCATGCGGTACAAAATTAAACCCCTTTGGTAAGTACGGACGTAACCCCCATCGCCAGCGGCTGACACATCGCCAGTAGGCGCACCCAAACGATCCGCTACTTCCTGATACTTGGCATCAATGTGTTCCGTAGGGGTTCCCAAGTGCTGCAACACAGCGTTGTGCAACAAGTTGTCCACCACATTGTGTGAAAGTCTGTCAGGTTTTACGGTTGAAGAGGCAAGATCTGCCGCCGACACAGCTGCCTGTACAGAGGCATTGGGGGTTGATGTGATAGATTCGGTACTCATGGTTAGTTCCTTGCTGTATGAAGGTTACAGCGACCACGTAACGGTATACGAACATACTAGTACATAGCGGCGTAAATAAACCCACAGTTCCCTCCCTGATGTCGGGGAGGGTTAGGGAGGGGTTGAGCTATTGGCTTATTTACGCCATCGTGTACTAGTAGATCTGACGATCCCCTTAGAGCGGGTACTGCAGTCTACTGACTGACTGTTGACGCTCATCAGTACAACAGTAAGCGCCGGCAAACCCATTGCTGCAAGCGCCGGCGCCATGAGCGGGGCTGCGGCGCCACACGTTCAACCTTCAGTAAATAGCTGCTGATAAAGCGGACAACCTCGCACACTCTCTGAAAATAGCGCCGTTTGCCGCTTTGCACATGCGTGATATGGCCCCGCCACTTACCGATGCCGGTGGCCGGCTGGTCATCCTCGCGCCAAATGCGCAACACAAATGAATGGGTGTTCAACTCATAGAGGTCTGGCGCTAGATCCCTAGGGAGCTTGGATGGCAATTTCTCTTCATTGTCCGACATCGAATCTACCTTTCCCGCCCATTGCCTTTGCTGCGAGGTAGTGTAGCAGGCGGCGGTCGCGGCAATGTCTGGCCAACGTCTTTGCCGCGTCTTTGCCGCCAACGCCTGGAGGGGTGGCGATGTAAGCGCTGCTTGATTCAGAACGGGCGCGCATCAGGGGCTGCGTCGTACACGTCATTTAGCTTGAAGGGGGCAAAAGTGACTCGAGAAGTTGGATATCTTGGGCGACATTGCGTTGTAGATCGGCCAGGGCGACTTGGACCTGCTGTAAATGATTGAGGAGCGAGGGAAGCGACGTGGGGGTAGCTGATGGAGGCGTGGGGCTCGCCGCCGGCGAGGGGTATGCAAGCGTATCCGCTTTGATCGCCTGATAGAGCGCTTCGGTCTGTTTCGCAGGTTTCACGGCGAGTTCGGTGGCAAGGGCCGCGACGCAGGCCTCATACTGCCGCAGCGCACCCGTGCGGTCACCGGCCAGACAGCACAGCCGCATTAACCGACGATGGGTCTGTTCGCGGGCGCGGTCATGGCGCAAGATCTGTTCGCCATAGGCGCAAGCCTTCTCGTAATTGCCCTGTGTTTCTTCGTACTCCATCAGCTTGTCGAGAAGTGCCAGATCGATATGTTGCAGCCGCTCGCGTTCAATCAGGCACCAATCCTGGTAACAAGTTTCCAGCAGATCACCCTGATAGAGTTGGACTGCGTCAGTGACGGCCGCGGCCTGATCCGCGGTGAGCAACTGACCGCGAATGCCCTGGACGCGCTCATAGCATTCTTCCAGCACTGCGATGTCCAACCAGAATTGGCTCGTCACGCTGATCTGTACCCAGGTTGTATCAACTTGCAGCAAGCCAGTATGCAGATTGCTGTCCTGCCCATGCAGCGCGTTTTGCAATTGCCACAAAGCCTGCCGCAGCCCCTTTTGCGCCTGGTCTTTGGTATAGTCGCCCCAGATCTGATCGATGAGCACCTCGCGCGGATGGGGACGCTGCCGATGGACAAGCAGATAGGCGAGGGTCTCCTGAGCCTTGCTTGCTTCAAGGCCGGTCACATCGCGATCGTCAATCGTCACAGAGAACTTACTCAATAAATGAATCTGTAACATACGTAGAGCGCCTCCTGAATAATCGGTAGATGCGCGCAACCGTTAGGGTTGTGGGATCGACCAAAGCATGACGCCTTTTGCATGGTTGGGCAGATAATTTATGTGTTTAGTGACTGCCTGCCACGATGGGGTGAGGTTGCCCCTCGGCCTGAGGCCCTGCCTTGCGACCCTGCCAGCGCAAGGGTCAGCCCGGCAAAAATGTACCAAGCAGCAGCGCCAGAATGGCCGCATAGAAAGTCAGTGTGTATGTGCGTTCAAAGCCAGTCATATATTCTGTGCAAAATATCGACCAGATAGCCGCCCAGAATTGGCCCCAGGGCCGGCGCCACAACGAGCGCCACGCCAAAGTAGCCGAGAGCAATGCCCTGCTCTTTGTGGGGAAAGGTGGCAAAGAGAAAGGCTGTCCCCAGCGGTAATCCAATACCGCCACCTGCCCCCTGCAAGCTGCGTGCCGCGATGAGAACCCAGAGGATGGGTGAAATCCCGCAGACAAATGAGCCAAGGATAAAGAGACTCAGACCGGCGAGAAAGGTGCGCTTCATACCGATGCGATCGCCCAAAAAGCCAGAGAGCGGCGTACTGATGCCGAGCGCCAAAACATAGACGCCAATAATCCATTGGGTGGCGTTGACAGCCGCGGCAAACTCCTTTTGCAAGGTGGCAAAGGCTACGTTGACGGCGGTGCCGCCCAAGGCGACCATAAAAATGCCAAAAATAACTGAGATCAACACCTTCCATTTATAGGGGCCATTTATAGGGAGAACGATGCTCCTCTTGCGACGCGATTGTTTCCATTAGGCTTCTGCAAATAATAAAACACCCCATCCTGTAGGTGCCTAGTGTAAGATTAAGAAATTAAGCGGGTGTAAAACCCCCTCCCAGCCTCCCCCGACATCGGGGAAGGGGCCGGGGGATGGGGTTTACCCGCTTATTTACTTATTCTTCTAGAAGGCACCTACGGAGGATTTATTTTCTTGCAATGGCCTCAGAGACATCCTCAGAGACATGTCGTAGCAGTGGAAGCCCTCTGGCCGCGTCGCGGCATGTCTCTTGCTGCTTAATTGGAAGGTTGCGGCGATGGTGCTACTCCATAAAATCTCCTAACAATATCTCCTACGATCATCCTCTGTAAACTGCAGCGACAAAATCCTGCGTCTACGCCCCATAAAATCTGCTACTTACATCCCTGAGATCAACCAAAACTTTCTAGAACGCGCGCATTGGTTTCGCTATACTGTGGTCAACGATTTGTGTTGAGTAAAGACGATGCACCGCCGGTCCATCGTGATGCATTGGGATGGGATATTCTATGCAAAACTCTATCTCTATGGAGAACACAACCAGCGCATCTTTGGCTGTACGCCTGTGGCGCTACCAGCGGGAGCGCTTCCCGCTGGGCAAGCACGGCATGGTCATAGCCGCCTTTAGCTTCTCTGCGGTGACGCTCTCTGCCCTGCTGCGCGGTGTCGCCGTCTGGCCGACCTGGCAAAGTGTACTAACCGCTTTTCTCACCTTGCTCGGCTTCTTTTTCCAGCTGCGCGTCGCCGACGAATACAAAGACTGGGCGGTCGATGCTCGTTACCGTCCCGAGCGTCCCGTACCCCGTGGTCTGGTGACCTTGACCGAATTACGCAATGTGGCCCTTGTCATCGCCCTTCTGCAGATCCTTGCCGCGCTGTGGTTAGATTCCCTGCTCCTTGTCCCATTGGGCGGAGTTTGGTTGTATATGGCGCTGATGCGAGTCGAATTTGGTATTGGTCCTTGGCTGCAGCGGTGGCCGCTGGCCTATCTGATCTCCCATATGGTCGTTGTGCCGCTCATCGATCTCTATGCCACCGCCTGTGACTGGCTGCCCCACCAAGGGACTCTTCAACATGGTACACCGCTTGGCTTGGGCTGGTTTCTCGCCGTGAGCTTCTTCAATGGCATCGTGATCGAGATCGGGCGCAAGACGTGGGCCCCGGCGCAGGAGCGCGAGGGCGTCGAGAGCTATAGCAGCAGTTGGGGGATCTGCCGGGCGCTGCTGCTGTGGTCGACAGCGTTGTTCGCTGCCCTGGTCTGTGCGCTTGTGCTGGCCGGGCGGATTGGCTTCTTCTGGCCCCTGTTGGGGATGTTGAGTGGTGCGGCGGCGCTACTAATTTGGCTTGGTGCGTGCTTTGTCGCCAACCCGACCGGCGCCGGCGCTGAACGTCTGGAAACGGTCTCCGGCCTCTGGGTGGCCGGTCTTTATGTCATGTTCGGTATTGTGCCGATGGGAGTGCAGTTATGGATTTAGATGAGCGCGTGTTCACCGTAGTCCGACAGCGGGCCGTACATCTGGAGACGAAACCGAGCGCTACCGCAGCCGCTATGCCCTATATCCTCTGGCCGACTGATCAGCCGGATCGGCAACGCATGGGGGGCAAAGGCGCGGCATTGGCGACACTCAACGCCCACTTTGCCATCCCGGCCTGGTTTGTGATTACGCCGGCGGCCTTGCGGGCTTCCTTGACCGTTGCGGAATGGCAAGCACTGAACCGAGGTGAGCCGCCACAAGAGTGGCACTTGGCCCCAGCGGTGGCCACGGCGCTGGCCGATGCGTTGATCGCACTTGATGCAAACCCACAGGCGCGGTTTGCCGTACGCTCCTCGGCAACGGGGGAAGATGGGGGGCACGCTTCGTTTGCCGGGCAGTTAGCGAGCTTTTTGCAGGTGCCACGCACGGAGCTTATGACACGGATCTATGCCGTGTGGCAGTCGGCCTTTGCTGAGCACGTGCGCCACTACCGGCGACAGATGGCCGCAACGACCGCAGAAATGACCAAGGATGTTCACGCTGACCTGTGGGCGCCCGCGGTCATCGTGCAGCGTATGGTTGCAGCCGATGTGGCGGGCGTGGCCTTTGGCGCCGACCCGGTGAGCGGTGCGCGCAGCCGTTGCACGATGACCGCGGTGCGCGGTCTGGCGGATCAGTTGGTAAGTGGCGCTGTGAATGGTGACACCTATCTGACCGACCGGCTGGGCACGGTGCTGGAGCAGCGCACGGTGGCCTCCATGCCCCTACTCGATCCGACGACCGTTCGGGCCATTGCAACGCTCTCACGTGAGGTGGAAGCACAGGTTGGCATTCCACAGGATATTGAGTGGGCGTTGGCGGACGGCAAGCTCTGGCTGTTGCAGGCGCGACCAATCACCACATTGGGCAAGCAGGCTGCGCAGGAAGAGCCGCGCGAACGTAAGGACAGACCGAGCAATCCAGGGGGGAAAACGATTTGGGATAACAGCAATATTGTCGAAAGCTACAGCGGCGTAACCTCTCCCTTGACTTTCTCGTTTGCCCGCCATGTCTATGAGCAGGTCTATCGGGAATTTTGCAAGCTGATGGGGGTGACACCGGCCAAGATTGCGCATGAGGAAGAGGCCTTTCGCAATTTGCTCGGTTACATCAACGGTCACATCTACTACAATCTGCTGAATTGGTATCGCATCTTGGCACTCTTTCCCGGCTTTCAAATGAACCGGCGTTTTATGGAGCAGATGATGGGCGTAAAGGAGCCGCTGGCCGACGAATGGCTCGACCACGTGGCGCCGCCACAGACCAATCGTTGGGCCCGGTTGGTTGACGGCTGGCGGTTGGCGCGTGCGGGATGGGGGGTATTGTGGGGCGAACTCACCATGACGCGCACGATGAAACGTTTTCAGCGCCGTTTAGATGAGGCATTGACGCTCACGCCGGACGATATGGCTTGTATGTCGCTGCCACGCCTGGCTGCCGAATATCGTCTAGTTGAACGCCAACTGTTGACGCAGTGGGATGCGCCTCTAATCAACGACTTTCTCTGCATGATCGCGTTTGGCCTGTCGCGTAAGCTGTTGGCGCAACAGGCCGGTGAGGCCGGGCTGGTGTTACACAGCACGCTGCTCATTGGCCAGGGTGACATCATCAGCGCGGAACCGGCCCAACGGATTCGGGCGATGGCTGCTCTCATCATGGATGACGATGCTCTGGTTGATATATTGATCAACCGACCGCTCGATGAGGCACTGGCCGCCCTCACAACGTTGCCCACATTGCAGGCCGCCTACGACGACTATCTCGCCAAGTTTGGCAACCGCTGTCTGCAAGAGCTGAAGCTGGAGAGCGCTACCCTGCACGACGATCCCACGACATTGGTGCGTGCAATCGGCCAGATGGCCCGGCGGCTGCGCACCCAGCCGGCCGAACAGATCGGCGCGCAGGCGGCGGTCGTCGGCATAGGCGAGCAACTGGCGCCGTTCTTTAAAGGCCAACCGCTGCGCCATCGGTTCATGCGTGGCGTCATGGGATGGGCTAAGCGGCGGGTCCAGGCCCGCGAAAATCTACGCTTTGAGCGAACGCGGGTCTTTGGCTACGCACGACAACTCTTCCTGGCAATGGGGACGCGGCTGGTCGAGGCCGGGCTATTGCAGGAGCATCGTGACATCTTCCTGTTGACTGCAGATGAGGTATTGGCCGTGGTCGACGGCACGGCAACCACCGCTGACTTGTCGGCATTGGCGGCGTTGCGCAAAGGCGAGCGGGCGCGCTTTAACCGTTTACCGGCTCCCCCCAACCGTTTCATCGGCAGTGGGGTAGGATGTGACGCGGTGGACCTTGTCTACATGGACGTGGAGCAAGGGGCGAATCACACGAATGAGCGACAAGGGATTGGTTGCTGCGCCGGTGTGGTGCGGGCCCCGGTTCGTGTTATCAAGGATCCGGGGGGCGCAACGCTACAACCGGGTGAGATCATGGTAGCCCAATTTACCGATCCGGGCTGGATCACCCTGTTTGCCAACGCCGCCGGCATTCTTGTCGAGCGAGGTAGCTTGCTCTCGCACTCGGCGATCGTCGCACGTGAACTGGGCATTCCCGCGATCGTTGCCATTGACGGGGTAACGGCATGGCTGCAAACCGGCGACATTGTCGAGATGGATGGCGCAACGGGACGGATACGCAAGGCAGAAGAATAACTATAGACATTCAGAAAAAGTTTCGTGGCATCAACACGAGTCAAACGGCGTTGTAACACCAAGAATCTTTTTCTGAGAAACTATAACAGAGGATGACGTGATGGTACAGCAAATTTTATTGACCGGTGGTTCCGGTGTGGTGGGTCAGGCGTTGCTGAAACAACTGGCTGCCGAGCCCTCTACCGATTACCAGATGATCTGCTTGACCCGACAGCGACCGCTCACCAATGGCAATCTCATGACGATTCCCGGCGACATCTGCCAGTCGAAGTTGGGGCTGGATGATGCGATGTACAAGCGGTTGGCAACCCAGGTCGACTGGATCATTCACGCCGCTGCAATCACTGACTTTGCCCAACCGTTCGCCGCATTGCGCCGCTGCAACGTAATCGGCGCCCGTAATATGCTGGCCTTTGCCAAAGCCGCCAACGCCCCAATGATTCACGTCAGCACCGCTTTTGTCCAGCCGCGGCGAGGGCATCGCTTCAATGCCTATGAGCTTTCCAAACGGGAAGCAGAAGCGGTCGTGCAGCAGAGTGATGTGCCGGTAACGATTGTGCGGCCATCGATTATCGTGGGCGATTCGGCAACTGGCTGCATCTGCAAGCAGCAGGGCATGCACCGCATTATGAGCCTTTTGCTCGAAGGCGTGTTGCCCGTCGTTCCGGGTTCCCCGGCAGCCCGCATCGATTTTGTCCCACAAGATAGGGTGGCGGCGGCGCTGCTCGCTTTGCTCCGCCACCAACGGACCGGCGGTGAGTATTGGCTCACGGCAGGCCAAGATGCACTGTCATTACAGGACGGGTTGGATATTTTGTTCGATCATGGTTCACATCTGCTACAACGTGCTATTGTCAAGCCGCGGCTGGTCTCCGCCGCGGCCTTTGCGGCCACGTTGCGGCAGAATCAGCGCCTGGTGTTGAGTGCCCACCAGCGGCAACAGGTGGAAGAGTCGATGGGGCTCTTCCACTATATGACCATGAGCGAGACCTTTCCCACATCCTTTTCTCGCTTGTATGAAGAAATTGGACTCGCCGCCCTGCCCGATCCGCAATTGACCTTTCAGCGCACGCTTGAGTACATGATCAATTACAACCGGGAAAAGGCACGGCCGTAGCCGCTGGACAAGTGATAAATGAACTGCTGCAGATAGCGATGGAGGGCAGACCAATGATGGCAAACAGTTTAGCCAGTTTATCCAATAGACGACAAACCACGGCGTTTCGGTGGGCGAGTGAAATTGCCCAAAAAGCGGATTTCGCGCTGATCCGCTATGCCCAGGTGTGGGAGGATACCGATGTGCTGCTGGCGGGGCTGGATGTACAGCCGGGGGAGACTTGCCTGTCGATTGCATCGGCAGGGGACAACACATTGGCACTGTTGACGGCGCATCCCGCGCGTGTCGTGGCACTCGACTTGAATCCAGCGCAGCTTTATTGTCTCGAGTTGCGGGTGGCCGCTTACCGTACATTAACCCATCCCGAACTGTTGGCCTTCATGGGCTCCCGACGCTGTACCGATCGCGCTGCTCTCTATCTACGGTGTCGTCCCTTGTTGGGTGAGAATGCGCGTCGCTTTTGGGATGGCCAGGTTGGCGCGCTTGCGCACCAAGGACTGGCTGGTGTGGGCAAATTTGAACGCTACTTTCGCATCTTCCGCACGTGGTTGCTACCGCTCGTCCATGACCAACAGACGGTACAGCGCCTGTTGATCCCCCGTCCCCCGACCGAACGGCAGGCGTTTTTTGAACAGGAATGGAATACGTGGCGATGGCGGCTTTTGCTGCGTCTCTTCTTCTCGCAAGCCGTGATGGGGCGTGTGGGGCGCGATCCGGCCTTCTTTGCCTATATTGATGGAGATTTTGCGAGCCATGTGGCACAGCAGGTGTGGCGGGGTCTCTGTACATTGGATCCGGCAACCAATCCCTATGTGCATTGGATGCTGACCGGTAGCCACGGTGCGGCGTTGCCCTTTGCGCTGCGGCCGGAGAATTTTGAACCAATTCGCAACAACCTGGATCGATTGGAATGGCACCTCCTTTCGGTGGAAGAGTATGTGACACAGTGCCAGGCAAATGGCCAGCAAGTTGACAAATTCAATCTGAGCAACATCTTCGAATACATGTCGCTGGCCAACTACACAGCACTCTTGCAAGGGCTAGTGTCGGTGGCCAGCGCACAAGCCCGGCTGCTCTACTGGAACATGTTGGCGCCACGCTCCTGCCCATCAACGTTGCGCGATCGGCTACAGCCGCTGCGCACCTTGGCCGATGCATTGCATGGTCAGGACAAGGCGATTTTTTACAGTACGCTGCAAATTGAGGAAGTAATCCCATGATTGTGTGGCTTAAAATCGTTCTGGTTGTTGGTGCATTGGTTGGGCTGTTGGTGGTCGTGCGTGGTCTGGGCACGCGCCGGCACTGGCATCCTGAGTGGCAGCGTAAAGCTCTGCACATGGCACTCGGCCTAACCGCCACCACCTTTCCTTGGCTTTTTCGTGCTATTTGGCCGGTCTGGACCATCTGTGGCGCGGGGATTCTCATTATGGGGTCGCTGCGCTACGTGCCTATGATCCGTCGCCGCCTCGGAGGGACGCTCCACGATGTCCAGCGCGACTCAACCGGCGAACTGCTCTTTGCCCTGGCGATTGCCCTGCTCTTTGGCCTGGCTCATACGGCGCCGGTTGTCTATGTCGTGCCACTGGCCATCCTAACCGTGGCCGACAGCGCAGCAGCACTGGTGGGTCTCTACGGCGGACGCAACTGTTTTGCCACGCCGTTTGGCCGCAAAAGTTGGGAAGGGGTAGCAGCCTTTGTGCTCACGGCTCTCGGGGTGACCATGCCCTTGCTGGCCTGGCTGACCCCACTTCCGTGGCCGACCCTGCTTTTGGTAACCGCGACCGTGGTCTTGCTGACGACGCTGGTGGAGGCGATTGCCTGGCATGGCCACGACAACCTGCTCATCCCCGTGGCTGGCTATTTGACACTAACTTTGGCATTGGCCGAACCGGCCTCTCTGTTGCTCGACCATCTCGCGCTGTTCGCAGGCGTGAACCTGCTCTTTGTGCCACTCTGGCAACAGTTGCCGACGCACACAACGCTCACTGGCCTGCTGATTTTTGCCACACTCTGGTTGGGTGGGCCACTGCTCTGGTTGGCGGGTCTGTTGGTACTGCTCTTCGGACGCCTATTGCGCCGGCAACAGCCCCATACCGTAGTACCGTTCCGGCTCGACGCCCTGCCGGCACACTTTTGGTTGGCCTTTGTCGGCTGAGAATGGATCCGAGACGGCGGTTTTGGTCCAGCAGGAACAGCGAGTTTTCGGAGAGACACAGATAGAATCCATCTTGAAATTAGTCTGAGGGCTTATGAACAGATCATTTCTTTCCTCATCACATACATCGCTTTCGCACGCAGCGCTGGCTGTTGCTTCGCCGGCGATTGTGAATCTACGTTCCCTTGCGCCCGGCATGGTGGAAACCATCAATCACCCGGCAATGCCCGATGTGGCAAGTTTACGCCATGGCTCCCAAGCGGAAAGCTGGTGTCTGGTGGAGCGGGGTAAGTTGGGGGCGATCTGTTCGCTGTGGTTGGATGCCGTGCCGAGACCGGACGGGGCGGGCCTCAAAGAAAAGTGCGCCGCGCTGGGTCACTTTTTTGCACAGGACGCAGAGGCGGGAGGCACGCTGCTCGGCTTTGCCTGCGCCCGGCTGCGCATGCTTGGTGCCCAATACGTCGTGGGCCCGCTCGACGGCGGCACGTGGCACCGCTATCGGTTGGTGACCCAGGCTGGGGAACGGCCCCCCTTTTTTCTTGAGTACTACACGCCCTGTGATTGGCCGGAGCTTTTTGTCGAAGCCGGGTTTTCACCTGTTGCCACTTACCGTTCCGCCCAAACGGCAACGGCGAACTATGCGGATCGCTCGGCAGAAAAGTTTGCCGGGCGCGCTGTGCAAATGGCCTTAACCGTGCGTACATTCCAGCCCGAGGAGACCGCAGCAACATTGGCGGCACTTTATGATCTTTCGGTGCAAAGCTTTGCCCACAACGTGTTCTACACCCCAATCACACGGCAAGAATTCGAGGGGATCTATCGGCCACTCTTGCCGTACCTGGTCCCCGACCTTTTTCTGTTGGCCGAGCACAATGGCCAACTGGTGGGCTTTGTCCTGGCGATACCGGACTATGGACAGCGCACACGGGGAGAGGCCATTGACACGATTGTCATCAAGACGTTGGCCCGCCATCCGGCCCGATCTTACGCAGGGTTGGGCAGTTACCTGGCTCAGGAGATCCACCAACGGGCCGCCGCGTTGGGCTATCGCACGGCAATCCATGCCTTGATGCATGATAGCAATGCATCGCGCATCATTAGCGATAAATCGGCACAGACTATCCGCTGCTATGCCCTCTACGGAAGAGAACTGTAAAGAAGAAAGCTGAAAACGATGACCACAAATTTGATCCAGGTACTCGATGCCATTCTTCTCACTTCGCCCGATAAGGTAGCCCTGATCCACGGCACGGAGCGAATCACCTATCGAGAACTTGAAAAACGTTCGCGTGCCGTTGGGGCATTTTTCCAGGCCAATGGGGTACAACCGGGGCAACGGGCACTATTGCTGATTCCCTTGGGCATTGAGTTTTATCTGTTCTTTCTCGGATTGGTGCGCATTGGTGTTGCCGTGGTGCTCATCGATCCGGCTGTCGAGTCGGCGCAGATCCAGGCCTGTTGCCAACTGGCACCGCCGGATCTCCTGGTCGGCTCCCCCAAAGCCCATCTGTTGCGTCTGTTCAACCGAGCGATCCGCCAGATTCCGCGTAAATTTGCGACGGCACGCGGGGTTCCCGGCAGTACCTTTGTCAACTACCGCGATGGGCAGCGCATGGGTCAGGATGAGGTGACCACACCCGATACACCGGCGTTAATTACCTTTACCAGCGGCTCGACCGGTCGTCCCAAAGGCATCTGTCGCACCCATGGCTTTCTGCTGCAACAGCATGCGGTGCTCTGCCGTACCATTCCCGCACAGCCCGATGACGTGGAGATGAACACGCTGCCGGTCTTTATCCTCTCCAGCCTGGCCCGTGGCCTTACTGTCGTCATGCCCCATAGTTTTCGTGGACACCCAACTACGGTGAACGCGGCCGCGGTCATAGC
>ERZ795053.6154-NODE-6154-length-12078-cov-6.877984_pt1 | contig 12078 bp, 9 predicted proteins | sample MGYA00375137_ERZ795053 | MGnify/ENA primary metagenome ERZ795053 (study PRJEB30182, sample SAMN05720284) | activated sludge metagenome | isolation source: Anaerobic digester | place: Hong Kong | collected 2014-12-17 ... | reverse complement strand
ATTGTCTTTCCCATAAGAAGAAGAGCAGTGGGGAAGGCAGCCAGACCGCCCAGAAAGCCTGTCCCCAGGACTTCTCCTATTGCTGCGGCGATATTACGTCTGAAGAGGCGGTAAAAGAGCCCGGCCAGAGCCGCCCCGAAGAGACTCCCGGGAAAAGCCAGAAGAGTTCCTGTTCCCAGAAGGTTCCTCAGAAGAGAGATGGCAAAGGCATTGAGTAGGGCATAAGCCGGCCCGAGAAGCACCGCAGAGAGGACATTGATGGTGTGCTGAACAGGAAAACAGCGGGATACCCCCACAGGTATCGAGACAATGGGCCCTGTCAGGACCCCGGCGGCGACGAAGAGAGCCGCATAGAGCATTTTTTTTAAAGGCATTGAACCGTCCCCTTTCTGACTGACAGATCATTTGCAGGGGACGACCGGGAACGATGGACGTAAGATGTATTTCCCTACGCTGGCATTACCCAGATCAGGTTGAGGGTTAAAGGAGAAGCTCCTTACTCTCAGCCGGCCCTTCCGGCTCCCCTAATACAGGGTCATTTTAAAGAAGTTTTCCTACGTTGTCAAGAGGGATGCAAAGGCGGAAAATATTTGATATACTGAAAGTGAGAAAGGAGTGGTTATGAAAAGAAGTATAGCTGTCATCGGAAAGGGTGATGCCTTTCAGGGGAGCCCCGATTATGAGATAGCCGAAAAGATCGGGTTTACCCTGATCGAATCGGGATACCGGCTGATCACAGGGGGCCTGAAGGGAGTCATGGAAGCTGCTTCACGGGGAGCGCAAAGTGCTTCTCGCCATCAGGAAGGGGATGTGGTGGGGATTTTGCCCGGAAGTGACAAAAAGGAGGGAAACCCCTATCTGGATCTTATCCTGCCCACGGGGCTGGGGATCGCACGGAACATGATCGTAGCCGCCTCAGACGCTGTCATCATCATCGGGGGTGGTGCAGGGACCTTATCGGAAGCGGCGCTTGCCTGGCAGATGAGACGCCTTCTTCTGGCCTGGAGGGGGGAAGGCTTCGGATGGAGTGCCCGTTTGGCTGATAAACCTCTGGACAGCCGGGAGCGTTTCCCGGGGTTGGAAGAAGACCGTATTTTCGGCTTTGACACGGCCGGAGAAGCCGTATCTCTCCTGCAGAAACATTTAAAAGACTACTTGTAGAGGCCTTCCTTGTCTTTTGGGCAAAGAGCGTTATATTAAGAATATTAAAAACATAAGGAGGTTGTGTATGCGTCGAGTTGTAGTTGTGGTGCTTGTCTCCCTTTTCATTCTGGCCGCCTGCGGAAAGAATGCTTTTACGGAGACGACGGAAGTGGTCAAAAAAGCTGTAGGAATCGATAAGGCTTTCCTGGAAAAGATGGAAAGTGCAGACAACCCTGAAATAATCGTCAAGGCCATGGAAGGCTATACTCAGGAGCTTGAGGCCCTGGGCCCCCAATGGGAAAGCGTATCAGCCCAGCTGGATTCCCTGGAAGGGGAGACAAGCCTGAAAGCAAAAGTGGACGGGGGAAAACTTATGGTCGCCGCCGGGGAATATATGGTCTCTCAGCTGACGGTCTGGGAAAAGGTTCACTCTGCTCTGGAAGACTATCCTGAGGATGCTGCTTTGAACGCCGCCGTGGAGAAGTTGGACAATACACTGGCCAGATGGTTCCGCAATGAAGATGAAAAAACAGAGTAGTTTTTTTATTTTCTCCTTGTCAGTTTTTAAAAAATAGCGTAGTGTGGAGCGAATAGGAGGTATTCAGATGAAGAAAGTTGCTCTGTTTTTGCTCGTTGTTGTGTTTATAGCGGCTTGCGGCAAGGGAAGCTATAAGGATCTCAGAGGCGTCATGGAAGAGTTCCTCACAGCGCAGGAAGCGTATGTAGAGGGAATGGAAAGTGTCCAGACCGCTGACGATCTGGCAGCGACCATGAATAATTTCGCGGATGCTATCGAAAAGATCGGCCCCAAGATGAAAGAGATGACTGAAAAGTATCCTGAGATCATGAAAGAAAACGAGATGCCTGAAGCCCTGAAAGACCTGGATGAGAGGGGAAAGGCCCTTCAGACCAGGATGCAGAACCTTTCACAGGATAAGTTCAATGAGTTTATTTCCGATGATAAGGTTTTGGAAGCTGCCCAGCGTATGGGAAAAGCGTTTCAATCCATGATGTAATGGTGTAACGGACCGCTTTGAGGGCGTATCTCGAAAGAGGTGCGCCTTTTTTTTTATCTGAAGAAGATCTGACGATAGGCCTCGTAAGATGCTGCTGAGACAGCGTTGGAAAGGTTGATGGAACGGGTTTTTCCGGGCATGGGCAGGGAAAGGCAGTGTTCAGGATCGCTTTCCAGAAGAGCATCGGGAAGCCCGGCTGTTTCTTTGCCGAAGACAAGGAAGTCTCCATGGGAGAAACGGGCCTCAAAAAAGGTGCGGGGACTCTTTTTTGTAAAAAACCAGAAATTTCCCAGGGGAAAGGCCTCTTTGACTTTCTCAAAAGAAGAGAAGAGTGAGTAATCAAGCTCTTTCCAGTAATCCAGGCCGGCCCGTTTCAAGTATTTGTCCTCCAGGCTGAAGCCGAGGGGCTCCACAAGAAGAAGGGGGATATTCAACGCGACGCAGAGACGGCCTATGGTTCCGGTGTTGGGAGGGATCTCAGGTTCCACCAGGACAATGCGGAGAAAAGGGTCATCCATGAAAGATCCTTTCGATCAGCTCCAGGTAAGAGAGGCCTCCTGCCTTGAACGACATGGGGACCAGGCTCAGGGAGGTCATGCCGGGAAGGGTATTGACCTCAAGAAAGAAGTACTTCTCATCGTCCAGGCGGATATCGAAACGGACGACGCCCTTCAGGCCCATTTTTTCATAGAGAAGGAGAGCGTCCCGGTTCATCCTTTCCAAAAGAGGGGGCACTATCTCAGCGGGACAGATATATTGACTCATCCCTTTGCTGTATTTGCTTTCATAATCATAGAGCCCTTTTTTAGGCCGGATTTCCACCGGAGGCCAAGCGCCTGTCTCGTCAACGGTCAGAGTAAGTTCTCTGCCCGGGATGAACCGTTCGATGAGGATACTGTCATCGGCCTTAAAGGCTTCATGGAGTGCCTTCTCCCACTGTTCTCCGGTCTCGGTTTTGGTCAGCCCCACTGTCGAGCCCTCATGGACTGGTTTGACGATGAGAGGGAGGGGAAGTGGCGGAGAGGACGGAAGAGGTTTACTTTTAGTCAGAATCGTCCAGGGGGGGGTAGGGACTTCATAATACTCCATAACCATCTTGGAGAGGCCTTTGTCCATTCCCAGGAAAGAAGCCCCCATTCCCGATCCGGTATACGGAAGCCGGCAGAGATCAAGGAGGGCCTGGATATGGCCGTCTTCACCTTCGCCGCCATGAAGCATGATGCAGACTTTTTCGATACCGTTATTCTCCAGGTGGGACAGAAGGCCTTTCACCAGAGACGGTGAAGGGGGTAGGGGCTCTTTTTGCATCTGAGCCTCGAAATCGGTAAAGACTTCACTGCGCCCGGAATCTATAAGGAGAAGGGGGAAGTCTTTCCCCAGCGCTTCAACGATACTGCGGGCGCTTTTGAATGAGATGGGGCGCTCAGACGAGTGCCCGCCGCACAACATGGCCAGCTTCATGAGCCCTCCTTTTTTCAAAAAGTATAACATAATTTGAAAAAAATGAAGAAAAACTTTTTGAGAGAAGGGATTTGTGGTATACTTCCAGAATGGAGGTTTCTATGGGACGAAAAACTCTTTTTATCCTGTTTCTTTCTCTTTTTCTGGTGTGGGGCTGTTTGGAAGACCCCACGACTGAAGATCTGGATCCCCGAACCCTGACAGACGAGGGATGGGAATTATTTGAAAATGCTGTCTATGCCTATCCTGTGGATCAGGAAAGCCTATTCTGTAAAGCCATTGAAAAGTTCGAACTGGCCATCTATATGGATCCACAGATGGGGGATGCCTATAACGGCCTCGGATGGTCTTATATGCGGATCAGCCTGGAAGCGGATGCGATCCTGAACTTTTACCGGGGCCTTTCCCGTTCATCGGGAGAAGTGAAAAGAGAGATCGCCATCGGCCTGGGGTCGACCCTTCTGCAGGAGAGCAGTCTGGATAAAGCGGAAACCGGGGCTCTGCTCCTGAGGGCGGCGGTATTCGGAGAGGCCTCTTTCCCTCCCATCGACTCTCTGATGTCCATGTGGACTTTTCCCCATGATCCCGCGATCACAGCGGGAGATGTCCATCTCAACCTTTCCCTGGCCTATATCTTCATACACCGGAACTCCCCCGAACCGGTGGCCGTGCTGGGGACAAGCGACGACATGCCCAATGCCGATACAGCCTGGGGACAATATTATCAGGGGGAGATTCTTCTGGGCACTTCCGACCCTCGCGTGACAAGTGTCTATAATATTCTCATCCAGATCCAGGATATGTAGGAGGGACATATGAAAAAGCTTGTTTTTCTTCTCTTATGGGGATTTCTCTTTACGGGTTTTCTCCTCTCAGCTCCACAGGTCCCCTTCTCCTACATCAATTTGGAAAAGAATAAAAACGAATCGGAACCTCTCTATCTTTTAAGCTGGTGGCACGGCTATGACTGGTCTCTCATCGGAAGCCCCAGCATCGATCCGGCCAAAAACAAAGTCGGGACCCTCTTTATATCCCAGTGGGACGGCGGGCTCAAAGATATCGTCGTCTTCGAGAGGGCCACAGGACGTTTTTTTATCAAATTCAATGTGGGAGCTCTGCCGGATACTGCCCTGAACTTTGGAAACAGCGCTGATTATGACGCCTCCTTTTACAGCAACGACGGGATAAACCGTTTCGAAGATATTTCCGTGGGAGATTTCAACGGAGACGGGCTCGACGATATCGCTGTGATCTATCGCTCTGAAGAGGGGATCGTCTCTTCGAGGATTGGGATCTTCAGCGGCGCTTATTTCACAACATGGTCCGGGGAGAACAACGTCATCGACGAGACTGCCTTCGATCATGTCATCTATCCTGAGTACAGCGGCATAGGCCCTTCCCTTTATTACAATGTCGAGCTCATGGACCTTGATGATGATAAGATCGCTGACCTTCTCATCGCCGATTCAGGCCAATACGACAGCGGGACAGGGACTCAGAAGGGAGCTGCCCTCTACATCATCCGGGGAGGGAACTGGGTAGACGGGTCCGTCATTCATACCCTGGACGCTGCGGACACTATCCCGGGCCATCAGTATATTCCTGCAGGAGTCAAATGCATCATCCGCCGCCCCTATATGATGGGGGGGAGTCTTACAAGTGAGCAGCGGTTTGGCTGGACCCTTGCCTTTGACCCCGATATGGACCTTCTGGCTGTCTTCGACGCTTACGAACGGACCGATGTCCAGTTGAGCGGGGTACATCTTTTCACCCTTTTTGATTCCGTGGATTATCTGGGGTGGACCCTGGAGTCTACCATCGGGTATCCCGAGGTCGATTATGAAGCCGCTCACAGTACGATCTATGCCTTCATTACCCAAGACAAAGCTTTGACCGGGCTGACCTATATGGGGCAGACCCTGGCCTTCGGTGACAGCGACGGCGACAGTATTCCGGATCTTATCATCGGTGAAAGGGGAAACGTGGGCCTTGTCACCACGGGAAAATTCCATGAGGTCACCCTTTATCCGGGGTTTGCCTCCTATTACAGTGTCGTCCCGGCAGCAGATGTCCGGAAAAGAGTATTGGACACAGGCCTATATCCTGATGCTACAGACGGCCTGGAGGATCTTCTCTCTGTCTGCATCGCCGACTGGGACGCCGATGGCCTGAATGATATGGCTCTTGGAGTCTACAATGCCGTCAACAGGGGGAATCTTACCAATGCAGGAGAGTTCAGGACCGGGGGCGTTTATCTCTTTTTCCATGACGATTTCCAGGCGCTCGGGACAACCGTGGACCTCAACGGGACAGTTTCTCCCGCCTCTCTGACCCTTTACGGAGAACATGCTGCCAGCCGTTTCGGAAACGGGATCTGGGCTGCCGACTTCAACGAAGACACCTATGCCGAACTCTATTGCGCCGCGCCCCGCTTCTGCCCCTCTTATGATGACCTTAACCCGCCCACAAGTACCGAGTATATGGGAAAGATCTACGGATTTTATATGAATATGGACGGGCTGAAATATGTAAACGAGACCGGTTTTGAACCGGATGTCACCCCCGGAGGACAGGCTGTGGAGCCTGACAGCGGGAATTCCGATACAACGTTTCAGTTTCAAGTCTTTTGGAGAGATTACGGACGGATCAACTCTGTATTGGATATTGTGCAGCTGAGCCTCATGGTAACGGGGATAGACTGGAGGCTCGACCTTCCCCAGGACCTGCCGGCGGATTTCGATCCACGCCTGGATAATATCATCTCCTGGACCGAGTCGATCGACATCAGTACCCTTCCAATGGACTCTTCCTCTTTTCAGATGAATTTCGATGTGATCGATACGGTGACGGGCCAGTCCCTGGAGTCCTCCTTTTACAACAGTAACTGGATCACCATGGAGAACCGTCCCCCCCAGATCATTTTTCTCACAGAATTCCCTGAGGGACGCAACGAATCCATCGTCAATGAGGGAGAGGATCTGGAGTTCCGGCTTCTTTATCAGGATCCCGACGGACAGCTTCCACAGGTGAACAGCTGCTGGATCGACTGGAATGACAACGGCCTTGTGGATGCAGCTTTCCAGGAGGAGTACTTCTTCGTCGATGCCGATACCGGACAGACCACAACGGAGATCCCTAAAGAATATTTCCTGAACGTATCGCAGGATGTCTATAGCGGTATCTTTGACACACTCCGGGCTGATCCCGGGCTCGACCCCATCTCTGTTCTCTATGAGATCACCCTCTGTGAGTATCTGGACGGGGGAGAACCCAATCAGGCAAACGGCCCCCTTGAATTCTATCTTCCCTTTTCCCTTTATCCCGATTATGAGCACCCTCTGCCCACAGATCCTGTCCGTCTCGAATTCATCGGGCCGGTCCTTCCTGATTATGAAAAGACAGCCGTGAGTCCTCACATGGGCGCTCCCGGAGAGACGTTCACCTTTCTGATCCGCTATGTGGACGAGACATCGCCTTCGCTCCTTCCGGTTATGACGCAGCTCTATATCTATGTTCATGACAAGACAACCGGGACCTCTCTGGAATATCCCATAACCATGAATGCGACAGACCAGCTGGACACCAATGTGGGGGACGGAAAACTTTATACAGCTACCTTCGACCTTTCCATGGTCACAGGAATCCCTGAACCCGATGCCTGGATCCCCTACAGGTTTGAGTTCGGGCCCCTGAACGGCCCCTACATCAATTATCCAGCTTTTGAGGAGGGGACCCCTGCCAAGGTCATCGAGATTGCTACGTCGATTTTTTTGGTGGACCTGACCGAGGCTTTCCTGGCCTACAACTTCATAGACAGGGGGAAAGTCAATGTCTTTATCCCCTTTGTCCCTGTCATTCCCGAAGGGAATTCCTTTCTTATGCGTGTTACCCCTGCGATCCCTCCGGGAGAGACCTTCCTCCTCTATAATAAACTCTTCAATCCCGATTATAATGATTTCGAAGACGACCGGGCCCTGGCTCCGGGGATGGATTTCACCCGTTTCAACTTTCTTACCGAAGCCGAGCCCAATAACTATGTGCTTACATTCGAATATTACAGAGACGGGACACAGATCACCGATGTTCCCTCTGTAGAGCTGGCCCTCAGTGTGGATATGTTTGTTCCCCAGTCCTTAGTAGGCGTGGGGGTATTCCTTCTGGAGAACAAAAAGGATATTCCCTTTAAGGCGATGCTGACAGAGCAGGAGGACGGGAGTATAACTCTCGTGTGCGCCGAATCGGATCCCGGGGATGTCTGGCTTATGCAAAAGGAGGAGAAGAGCGGGTTTGGCATTTTCAGAAAGACAGGGGCTGACTCTTACGAGTTTATTGGCCGGGAGAGGGGAAGGATCAGCGCCTCAGGCCGTTATCTCCTCTTGAAAGATGTGACTCCTCCGGTAATCGAATCTGTGGCCTACAGCCAGGGGAACATCGTGGTCACGGCAGCTGATGAACTGAGCGGGATCGCCGGCTATACCATCCAGCCGCCTGAAGGAGAACCTCAGACTTCGGAGACGGGCTCTTTTATAGCCTCATTCCTGAAGGAAGGGGATAATCCCCTGGTCGTCACCGTCACAGACGGCATGGGGAACCGGCAGTCCCGGGATATGGTCCTGACTGTGGGGATCCCGCATCCCCTGGCGTCGGGATCCAAAAAGATCATCAATTATCCTAATCCCTTCAATCCGACGACGGTGATAGGCATCCGCTTTGAGGCCCCTGAACGGGGAGCGCTCTATATCCTCAATGCCCGTAAACAACAGGTCCGGTTTATCGAATCGGGCCTTTTTGAAGCGGGGATCCGGGAGTTTACCTGGGATGGCCGGGATGAAAAGGGGCAGATGTGTCCCAGCGGACTCTATTATGCCCTCTTCAAAGGGGAGAGGCGGACAATGATCCAGAAAATGGTCCTTGTGAAATAGGAGGCCTTATGAGTAAGAAAAGATTTATTCTCTTATCCGTTCTTTTGATGACAGCTGTGCTTTCTGCTCTTCCGGCGGCTCTTTTCGGACGTGTGGAGTCGGTGCAGGGAACCTTCATCCGGAGCACCTCTTCAGGAGAGGAGGCTTTGAACGCAGGTGATATCCTCTGGGAAGAGGAGCGGCTGACTCTTGCGGACGGAGCAAAGGCGGTCATCCGGTTGGCTGCAGGCCGTGTAACAGTAGAAGGCCCCAGGACCTTTACATTGGCCGACCTTTCCCGTGAAAAGGGGACCTCAGAAGAGAAGGCCCGTGTAGAATATATTTTGGGGAGACTGTATCTTGTCACAGACGAGGATGAGACTATCCTGAGTGCCGGAGACGGCCTCTCTGCAGGCGACCGGATAAGGACCGGAGACAACAGTTACGCTGAGATCAGCGTCGGAGATAAGATATTGATGAAGATGGACCAGAACACCACACTGGAGATAAAGGAATTCGAAGAAAAGAGTAAGGGGATACGGCAGACTCTCGGCCGGCTGTGGGTGAAAGCCAAAAAACTGGTGGCCGAAAAGTTTGAAGTGGATACCCGGTTCGGGACAGCGGGGGTCAGGGGAACCTCTTTCGGAGTAAATCTTGATGCCCAAAGAGGAATGGACGTGGAGTGCGAAGAGGGTGAAGTCTATCTGAGAAATCCCGAAGGGACCGAAGTCGGGGTCAAAGCGGGGTACAGACGTTCACTGGGAAGCGACGGTGTTATTTCAGACCCCGAACCGCGTGAGACAGACAGCGGCTTTGACCAGTTCGGAACCGGGGCGAGAGACGGGATCCCCGCCGAAATCATTGAAGAATACAAGCGTCTGACTTTGAGCGCACAGTCCCTTATCCGCTTCCCCGACGGAGTGAAGATCGCCTTCTTCCTGCGCGATCTCAATCTGTTTAAGACAAAGACAGCTGCCCTGGGCCTTGAGGATGCGGGAATGGATATCGGTCAGCTCACCGAGTGGGCTTTGGTGTTTCAGAAGATGAAAAGCGAATTTGAAAGGCTGACTGATGAAAGCCTCGAGCTTCTTACGCTTCTTGAAAACCGCTTCAACGAAGAAGATTTCCTTGTTTTGAAGAAAAAAGCCGCTCTCATCAGCCGGTTTGTCACAGAATGGAATTTCCCCTGGGAAGAGTATGAATCTTTTATGAAAAGAGTCTCTCTTCTCCAGGCGACCCTTGTCAGCGAAACCGATGTTCAGAATGATGATTTCTCGCTCTCTCTTCTTGACCAGGAGATCTCCAAATGGGAGGAACTTCTCAATATCTCAGGTTCTGCAGTGGATTTTACCCGGTTGAGCCTGAATGTGAACAGGTTTACCGAACGCTATAAAGCCCTGCTGGCCGAGGTAAAGGCCCTGGCCGGTTCCTCCTCTGTGAGCCGGCAGACGGCCTTGGCGGCAGAAGGCCTAATGAAGCGACTGGAGCGGCTGTATGATTCTCTTCCCCTTCTCCAAGAGGTCATCGCTTTTGAAAAACGGACCTATGAGCAGATGACACAGGTCAGAAACCGGATCTTCGTCTTCAAGCAGACTCTGGAAGCCTTCTCGGCACAGACTGATTCAGCAGCCCTCTGGATAGAACAGGCTGTCAGCGCTGCCCTGACCGGGGAGAGCCTGTTGAAATACAAGGCTGAAGCAAGGATTTGGGACCGTTTTATCCGTGAATATGAAGCGCTCAGGAGTGATTTTTCCCTCTATGAGAAGATCATAAGAGAAGCCCGTCAAAAAGGCGTATTCTATACGTCACCACGCATTATCCGGGAATACGATGAGATGGAACGGCTTCTTAACAATTTTAGGATCAAAAAGGGATGCTGCCTGGTCACCATGAACTTCGGACAGATCCGAAAAGAGCTGATCCTGATCAAGAATTTTCTGCTTACAGCAGAGGGAAGGAGCCTGCTGTCATGAAAACGGGTATCGTGAACCTTTTTTTATGCCTGATTTTCCTGGCTGCCTGTGAACCTCTGGCGGCTCTGGACGGTACCGTCTCCTTAGGCGGGGGATATGACTCCTCCTTCAGGAAAGAGATCGACGGGTCGGAGATCCGTGAAGAGAGCGGATATGCCCAGGGCTCCCTCTCCCTGACCCTGCTTCAGAGAGAGAGCCAGTGGGGGCTCTATGCCGATATGAGCCGGGATGACTTCTACGATGAAAAAGAGGGACGTCTCTCTTATACCGGGATACATTCTTTCTGGGGGAACTTTTATGGGGCCCTCAATTATATCGACCGTGACGATATCACGGAGACGGACAACAACAGTTCCACCTTCTCGTTATATCTTTCCTCTGTCCGTTACCGCCCGAACGGGGGATACTGGAGCGGAGACCTGACTTTTGAGCAGACCGGGTACAGCCGGGAAGAGACGGGCCTTTCCGATTATACCGGGTTTTCAGGGAATATCGCTGCGGGACTGGGAGATATCTATCTCTCTTTGCGGGGGGAGAGGAGAGACTACAAGGGGGAGGTCACCCCTGATTATACAGGGGCTGATCTCATGGCCAGCGGATATTTTTATCCGGGCCTGTGGGTCATCAATTCGACAGCCTCTTTTTCACACCGGACCTATGCTTTTTCCACCGAAGAGATGGATGACTACAACAGGGGAGACCTTTCTCTCCGTCTGGGTTACAAAACGGCGCCTTCATTTACCCCGTTTCTGCTGGGGGATCTCTCTCTCTACCGGGAAGACCTCGGCCTGGGGGATTATCTCCAATGGGAAGGAGGGATCGAGCTCAATTTCTTTGAGAATCCCCTGACACTGATCATCAAGACAGGGAACAAGTCTTTTGAGCGGGAATCAGAGAGCCGCCTCTCATACTCCTATTATATGGCCGAAGGCTCCTGGTCTGTCTGGACGGGCCCGTGGACTTTCTACGTGGGAAATAACTGGGAACTCCAGAAGATCGAAGACCTTGCCTCGACGACTTACCCCGAAGCCAAAAACAGTAACTTTATCAATAATCTTTACGGCGAGGTCTCCCGAAGTCTGGGACGGGCTCTGACTATCAGCAGCGACTTTTCCTATGAGTGGAAGCAGTATTTCATCGAAGATGAGATGAATGCCGACTATACCCAATACGACCTCTCCCTGGGGCTTCGCTATAACCTCTTTTTTAAGTATATCTTCTCACTGGAAGGGGCCTACACATCCATTCAGTATCCCTCCTTCAGTGAAAATGACAACCGGAAGTGGACGGTGACCACTTCTATGGAATATTCCTTTTAAGCAGGGTTAAAAGGGGAAAATCTTCCCCCTGAACCCTCTAAATAATCGATAAATCTCGATATATCGATATATCTTCTCTTTTTTGAACTTTTTTAAAAAAAATGTTGCTTTTATAAGCGGCATCAGTATAGTGATTTTGGTAACAATATGAAAGCGCGTATGTTAGCTTTATATAACATTTTGGGTTATTTCGTTTCACCGGAAGGAGGATTTTTTTATGGAAGCGTTAAAAATCCATATTCCTGACAATGAACAATATCGGGAG
>ERZ795053.6153-NODE-6153-length-12078-cov-16.866256_pt1 | contig 12078 bp, 8 predicted proteins | sample MGYA00375137_ERZ795053 | MGnify/ENA primary metagenome ERZ795053 (study PRJEB30182, sample SAMN05720284) | activated sludge metagenome | isolation source: Anaerobic digester | place: Hong Kong | collected 2014-12-17 ... | reverse complement strand
TGTGGCAATTTACCGAGAAATGTTCAAAGAGCCGCATTTGGCGAAGCGAACTTGTTTCAACCCACACGAAATGAAAGCGAACCACTTTTTTTCGGTAGTTTTTTGTGGTATGCTTGGGCATCTTTTCACCCGCTTGCGGGGAGTTTGAAAAAAAAGGAGGAGAGTCCCGTGGAACCTACCCATGACAAGAAAATGAACTTCATCGAGAAGATCATCGCAGACGATCTGGAGAGTGGTCGGATCCAGCAATGTGTCACGCGTTTTCCCCCGGAACCCAACGGCTACATCCATATCGGGCATGCCAAATCGGTCTGCTTGAACTTCGGCCTTGCGGAAAGCTTTGCGGGGAAGTGCAACTTGCGGTTCGACGATACCAACCCGGAAAAAGAAGAAGAACACTTCATGGAAGGCATCAAGGAAGATATTCGGTGGCTGGGGTTCCAATGGGCGAAGCTCTGCTATGCCTCCGATTACTTCGACCAATTCTACGACTGGGCCATCGACCTGGTGAAACAGGGCAAAGCGTACGTGGATCACCAGACTGCCGACCAGATCCGCGAAAACAGGGGTACGCTCACGCGGCCGGGGGTGGATTCCCCCTACCGGGAACGTCCCGTGGGAGAAAACCTGCAACTGCTGGAGAAAATGGCGAACGGAGAATTGGAAGAGGGTAGCTGCGTTCTGCGCGCCAAGATTGACATGAACAGCCCGAACATCAACATGCGTGACCCGGTGTTGTACCGCATCCTCCAGAAACCCCATTACCGAACCGGCAACAAGTGGTGCATCTACCCGATGTACGATTTTGCCCACGGGTACGAGGATGCCATCGAGGGAATCACGCACTCGCTGTGCAGTCTGGAGTTCGAAGATCACCGCCCGCTGTACGACTGGTTCCTGGACAACGTGGATGTGCCCCACCGTCCCCACCAGTACGAGTTTGCCCGGTTGAACTTGAGCTACACGGTGATGAGCAAGCGCCTTCTGCGCGAGCTCGTGGAGACAGGTATCGTGGAGGGTTGGGACGACCCGCGCATGCCCACGGTGCGGGGATTGCGCAGGAGGGGCTTCACCCCCGCCTCCATCCGTCGCTTTTGCAGCGACATCGGTTTGGCGAAGGCGCAGAGCATGGTGGACTACGAGTTCCTCGAAGCCATACTCCGCGAGGAGCTGAACGTCACCGCGCCCCGTGCCATGGCGGTGCTAAACCCGCTGAAAGTGGTGATCGAGAACTACCCCGAAGGCCAGGTGGAGCAGATCGAGGCGGAGGTGAACCCCGAAGATCCATCTGCCGGAACGCGCACCATGCCCTTTTCCCGGGAAATCTACATCGAGGCGGATGATTTCATGGAAAACCCGCCCAAGAAGTATTTCCGGCTTTCTCCTGGCAAGGAAGTGCGCTTGAAATACGCCTACTACATCACTTGCGAGAAAGTGATCAGGGACGAGAACGGCAACGTGGTGGAAATTCGTGCGAGCTACGATCCGGAATCCCGAGGGGGCGGAACCCCCGATGGCAGGAAGGTGCGGGGAACGCTTCACTGGGTGTCGGTGCCCCATGCAGTTCCCGCGCAAGTTCGCCTCTACGACAAGCTGTTCACGCTGCGGGACATGGCCGCGATGGAGGAAGGTAAGGGGTACCAGGATTACCTGAACCCGGAGTCCCTGTGCGTGCAGGATGGTGCCATGGTGGAGCCCATGCTGGCGCACGCCCCGGCGGAGAAACGCTTCCAATTCTTGCGCCACGGCTACTTCGTGGTGGATCCGGAGAGCACCCTGGAAAAACCGGTATTCAACCGTTCCGTGGCATTGAAAGACAGCTGGGCCAAGATCCAGGCAAAAAAGTAAACGCAGCTTGTTCCCAATGCGATCAAAAACCCTACCGAGGATATGTCCGGTGGGGTTTTTTTATGCCCCCAGCGCGGGAATGCGTACGGGGCAAATCCCCGGGGCGGGGTGATTTCCCAGCAAAACGTCCAGTAGGGCCACTTGGGAAGGATAGGTGTAACCGTAGGAGAGAAGGGCGTTCCGAACCCCCGGGATTCCCGCATCGTAAGGGTTTCGTAGCGCCACGAGCACCAGCTCCGCGTAGCTTTCTTGTAGTGCGGAAACGAGGGTTTTCTGCCCTGGAAAAAGGGTGGCGTTCTCCGTGAAAAGCACGGCGATGCGCCCATGGTTGCTGGCAGCCATCTGCCGTGCTTCTTCCGGAGATAACCGGGGGTCAAAAGCATGGTGGTGCACCCGAGGGAAACGCTTTTTCAGTTCCGCGAAAAGGAAATGTCCTGCCTTTCCATCCTCGACGGTAGACAGGCGGAGCGGTCGCACCGCAAAGATGGCATCCCTTTCCTCCAAGGCAGGAAGGGGGATGAGGTTGCTTTCGTTTTTGCACAGCGTGATGGATTTTCGGGTGATCTGTGCCATCTTTTCGCGGTTGGCGAGACTTCCAGGAACCGACGGGGAAAGGTCGGTGGGGCGAAAAGCGTGTTTCCGCAACAAGACTTCGATCCGATCCAGGGCTTCCCGGATATCCCGCCGAAGCGAAGGGTCTTCCTGTGCCTGCTCCACAACGGCTTCAAAGGCCCTGAGTTGGTTATGGGGGCCGTGGCAGATGTCGACCACGTCGTTCCCCGCTTTCAGGCTCAACACCGCTGCTTCTTCCACCGAGAGCGAATTGCGAATTCCACCCATCGTCAGGTCATCGGTGATCAAAACGCCTTGAAAACCGAGGCGCCGGCGCAATATGCCCTTTCCCACCTCCGGGGAGATGGTTGCGGGGACGGCTTCCTTGGTGATGCGTGGAAGGTGCAGGTGGGTTCCCATCACGCATTCGATCCCCCGTTTCATGAGGTGGACGAAAGGGACCATCTCCTCGTTTTCCAGCTCGGGCAAGCTCTTGTCCAACACCGGCAGATCGAAGTGCGGGTCGGCGTTCACGTTGCCGTACCCCGGGAAATGCTTGGCGCACCCCGCAACCCCTGCCTCCCGGTTCCCGTGGAAAAAGGCTTCCGAAAAAGCTTGCACGGTGGAGAGGGTGTCACCAAAGGAGCGAACGCCCAGGCTCGGGTTGAGTGGGTTGTTGCACAGGTCTACAACAGGCGCAAGGTTCAGGGTGATGCCGCACGCGCGCATTTCCTGTCCGAGTATTCTCCCTGCTTCGCTCGCGGCAGGAAGCTCGGCTGTGGCCGAAAGAGCCATGGCCCCCGGTGAAACGCTGAAGCCCGTTTCCAGGCGGGTCACGATTCCCCCCTCTTGGTCCACCGCGAACAGGAAATCGTCTTGCATCACCCCGGCAATCTCGCGGACCAGGCTTACCAGCTGGGAGGGGGACTGCACGTTCCTCTGGAATAGGATGATCATGCCTGGCTGTATCACTTCCAGGGCTTCCCGGCTTTCCGGGGATAAACTCGTTCCCTCGATTCCCAGAAGAAAAAGCTTTCCAATCCTATCCTTTGCGTGCATTCTTTAAACCTCCAGCTTTCGATAGCATTAGGGTGGGGGGGTCTGGGAGAAAAACGCCTCCACTTCCCGCATCTCTTTTTCCACCTGGGAAAGGAGTTGCACGAGGTGATCGGTACGGGGTTGCGGCGCGGTGCTTTCCTTTTCCATGTCCTGGAACAGACGGGAAAGCTCCAGGGCACCCAGGTACCGGCTGGATGCCTTGAACGAATGGCTGACCAGTTCCACTTGCTCCCATCTTTCTTCCTGCAGGGCTTGCTGCAGGTCGCGGTGTTTCTGATTCCAATCGGCGAAAAAGGTGGGGGCGATTTCCTGGTAGATGAAATCCAGGTTGTCCACGTGCTTCAGGATTTCCGCCATGTGCACCGGTTGTGGGGAAGAGGCCGTGGATGTGGAATCTTTTGGGAGTACTTTCAGGATTTGGCCCACGAGTTCCTCCAACTGGATGGGCTTTGCGGCAAAGCCTTCCATTCCCGCTTCGAAGCAGCTCTGCCTGTCACGTTCCAGCACGCTCGCGCTCAGCCCGATCACTGGGATCTGGGAAAGGGGTGCGGGCATTTTCTTGAGTTTCCGCGTGGCCTCGAGGCCGTCCATTTCGGGCATCATGACGTCCATCAAAATCACCTGGAAGGTGGATTGGCCCACGCGATCCAGGCACTTCTTTCCACTGTCCACGGTTTCCACGTGCCACCCCAGTTTTTCCAGTAATGCCCGGGCCACCTTGCGGTTCACCTCGTTGTCGTCGACGACCAGCACTTTCAAGCCGCGCGGGCAGCTTCCCTCCTGTAGGAATCGCCCGCGGGCGGGGCTTTTGGAGGGAACTTCCTGCGCACTGGCAATGGGAAAGGGAAGGCGAAAGGAGAAAGTACTCCCCTTGTTCTCCTCGCTTTCCATCCAAATGCTTCCGCCCATCATCTCCACCAGGTTCTTGGAAATGGCCAGCCCCAGACCCGTGCCACCAAACTTGCGTGTCACGGAGCTGTCCGCTTGGGAAAACGTGGAGAATAGCCTGTGTTGCTTATCACGGGGGATGCCCACCCCGGTATCCCGAACCGCGAAGCGCACGAAAACGCCGTTTTCTGCCCCCGTTTCTTTCCAGGCGCGAAGGCAAAGGCTTCCCTGCGGGGTGAATTTCAGGGCGTTTCCCAAGAGATTGAGAAGAACCTGCCGCAAGCGTACGGGATCCCCTCGCACGTAGCGGGGAAGGTTGGGCTCCAGTTGAAGAGATGTCTGAAGACCTTTCTGGGATGCTGAGGCGAAGATCAGCCCGCTCACGTCTTGCAGCAGTTCCTGCAGGTCAAACGGGATGGATTCCACGTGCATCTTTCCGGCTTCGATCTTTGAGAAGTCCAAAATGTCGTTGATCACCTGGAGCAGCGAGCTGGCGGAAGAGCGCAAGATGCGGAAAAAATCGTCTCGTCGGTTGCGATCGCTTTCATCCTCAAGGAGGTCGAGCGTGGCAAGAATCCCGTTCATGGGGGTTCGGATTTCATGGCTCATGCTGGCCAAGAACTCGCTCTTTGCGCGGTTTGCTTCGGTAGCGTTGTGCCGGGAGCGGTTCATGAAGAATACCAGCAACACCACGAAAACTACCCCGAGAAAGGTGCTGGCAAGGGAAATTGTGTTTTTCTTGCGGGTATCGTGGAACGTGGAGTCGCGTTCCAGGGAGAGTAGGTATCCCACCTGTTTTCCCCGCACATTCTCAACGGGGAAGAAAGCGAGCACGTAGGGTTCGGAGGCGAGTGTCATGTCGATGACGAATCCCTCCGGATCGCGGGGCGGAGGGGGAATTTGTCTTCTGGCTTCTTCGAAGATGTCTTCCCACGGATAGGGGTTGGGGTACGAAAAGCCCTTCACCGATTCGTAGGTTTCCTTGTCCAAAACGTACCCGGGCAGCAATTGGCTTTCCTGGTAGTTGTGCTGTTCTTCCTCGAACACCGTTTGCAAAACGGTGATTTCGTCGAGTAGGAAATAGAAGGGGTTTTGGAAATCCTGCACCAAGTCCATGCACAGAGTGGTGAAAGAAATGCTGACTTCCACCGTACCCCTGTCCGCACCATAGGGAAGGGGGAAAACGAAGCGGAAGCCGTTGTAGATTCTCCCCTCTTCGAAACCGCTCACAAATTCTCCCCGCTGGTTGGCGAGGCGGATGGAATCGCGTACCTCGAACAGGGGGTCGCCGTACTTTTCCGGGCGGTGCATGCGCAAAAAGCTGGTTCCGTCGGGGAAATGGAAATGCAACTGGCGAAAATCGTATTGCTGCAACTTTGTGTTCAGTTCCGAAAGGGTCTGCAACAACGTGGAACGCGCCCAGTCACGGTTTTCGGGCTGGTTCCATCCGACATCCAGAAGCTCGAGGATGTGGGGCTGGTCGATTTCGCGCTCGAAGAGGAAACGAGCGAAGTTGGCGTAAGAACCCACCAGCGAGCGGTACAGCCCCTGCACTTCCAGGAGCTTTTTTTCCTGGAGCAAGGAAAGTTCCCCCGAAAAAGACGTCCCCAGTTGAACCAGGAGAACGGTTCCAAGAATGACCACGGTCAGCATGAGGACCCAGAGATAATGCTTCTTCCAGAACGAAAGCAAGGAACGCCACTCCTTCCATTTGCCTTTTCGGGGGCAGGAGATGATACTCGATTCTCTCTCCCCAATGATACCACGTAGATCAAACGGAATACCATTTGCGCAAACGAATTTTCGAAAAGCGGAAAGAATCGGCGCATGGCTTTGCCTCGGTTTCCAAGTAGCGGATTAACCACTTTCTCGGCTCCCTAATACCCGAGAACTGGTTTGTAGAAAAGAAAGAAAAGGGGTATTCTTAATGCAAACGATTGCGGAAAGGTTTGTGCAAACGTTTGCGAGGAGGAGACATGGGAAGACCCAGCTTGAAGGATATTGCACAGGTTCTCGGGTACTCCGTTTCCACGGTATCGCGGAGCTTGAACAACAAGGGAGAAATCGATCCCAAAACCCGGGAACGCATCCGGGAAAAAGCCCGCGAAATGGGGTACGTTCCGAACTACGCGGCGCGCTCGCTGAAGGGGAAGAACTCCCAGCTCATTGGGGTAATTATCGACGATAACACCAATCCCTTCTATGCCGAGGTGTTCAAGGGGATGGAAAGAGAAGCCCAGAAACGGGGATACCACTTGTTGCTGATCAACACGCATAGTTCGCTCGAAGACCAGGAATACGCGCTCTCCCTTATGAAGAGCCGGGGAGTGGATGGGCTTTTGGTGGCACCGGTGCGGGATACCAACCCGGAGGACTTGGAAGGTGTGAAACTGCCTTTTGTGATTGTGGGGCGACATTTCGACGGCTCTGATTTCTACGAGGTGTACAACGACGAGGTGCTGGGCGGATACCTGGCGACGCGGCACCTGATCGAGGACGGAAAAAGGTGCCCGCTGCACATTCGTTCCCGGCTTGACCTTTTCCCAGCCCGCGGTCGTCTGGAGGGGTATCTTCGCGCTTTGAATGAGGTGGGAATGGGAGAGTGCCCCGTATTGGCGGTGGAAAGGGATCCCGCGGAAATCCCCGCACTGCTCGAGGGATTCTTGGACAGCGGGGGGAAGTTCGACGGCATCTTTGCCTACAACGACCTGTACGCAATGGAAACCCTGTTGTTCCTGAAGAAAAGGGGAATTGCCGTTCCCAAAGAGGTTTCCGTGGTGGGGTACGACAACATCCCCTACTCGGCGTACACTTCGCCCTCGCTAACCTCCGTGGCCCTGGACGAGATCTGGCTGGGAAAGAAAAGTGTTTCCCTGCTCACCTCGCTGTTGGAGGGAAAGAAACCAAGGAAGAAACAATGGATTCAAAAACCGATCCTGAACGTGAAGGAATCCGGTTAATCTTGAAACTGAGGTGGTAAGGATGAAAAAAATGCTTCTGGTGCTTGCTCTTGCAACCGTGTTTTCCATGCTTACTTTGGCTGCAGCGGTTACCCTGGAATACTGGAATGGTTTCACCGGTCCGGATGGGCGGTTCATGCAGGGAATGGTGGATCGCTTCAACGCCGAGCACGAGGGAGAGATCCAGGTGAACATGTCCACCATGCTGTGGGGAGATTACTGGACCAAACTTCCCATCGCGCTTGCCAGTGGAAAGGGTCCTGACGTGGGAGTCATCCCCGTGGACAACTTGAAGAACATCGCGGGTCAAGGGATGTTGATCCCACTTGACGCCTACCTGGGGAAGATGGGGTTGGGGGCAGGGGACATCGTTCCCTCGCTGTGGAACGCCGCCCAGGTGGATGGGGAGCAGTACGCCATACCGCTCGATACCCACCCGTTGACGTTTTACTGGAACAAGGAGCTGTTCCGGCAGGCTGGTCTTGACCCCGAGAACCCCCCACGCACGCGGCAGGAATTCTTGGATGCGGCGAAAAAGTTGACAAAAGACCTGGATGGGGATGGCAAGATCGACCAGTGGGGAACGATGATTCCCGTAGGTTGGCCCAACTTCTTTATTTGGTACTCGATTTTCTTCTCCAACGAAGGGGTGCTGTTCAACGAGGAGAACACGCAAGCCCTGTTTGGCAGTTCCGAAGGCCTGGATGCCATGCAGTTCCTCGTGGACCTGGTGTACACGTACAAGGTCTCCCCGGAGAATGTCCAAGTCGACGCGGACGTGGATGCCTTCAAGCGGGGCCAGGTGGCCATGGAGTTCAATGGCATCTGGATGCTCACCGGCTACCTCGATGTGGAAGGCCTTGATTTTGGAGCCGGACCGGTTCCGCAGCTGGGAAGCGAAAAACCCGCGCAGTGGGGCGGTTCGCACACGATGAGTATTTTCAAGCAGCGGAAGCCAGATCAGGCGAAGTTGGACGCCGCTGCCACGTTCATCGGCTGGATCAGCAACCACAGCAGCGATTGGGGTAAGGCGGGCCAGGTGCCCGCGAACCTTTCGGTGCAGCAATCCGCGGAGTTCCTTTCGCTCCCGCACATGGAAACGATTGCCAAGGGGGCTTCCACGGTGACGTTCCCACCCTTCTTCCCCCTGTACAACGACGCCACCGGGCCCATCTGGGAGGCGCTGAACCTGGCCATTTTGAACCAGAAAACGGTGGAGCAGGCGATGCAAGACGCGGTTTCGATTTCAAACGAGATCCTGGCGGAATAAGCCTTTTTTCGGTCCCCTCGCCGCGGGTGCGGCGGGGGGCTTTTTCGGGGAGGTGAACCGGTGAAAAGGAACACGGTTCTGGGATACCTTTTGCTTCTGCCCCACGCCGTTTTTTTCGGGCTCTTCGTGGTTTTCCCACTGGCAAAGGTCCTGGTGATGAGTTTCTCGGAGTGGGGGCTTTTCCAGGGTTTCCTCAAGTGGGTGGGTTGGGAAAATTTCGGGGTGCTTTTCCGCTTCGACGGGTACAGGGCCAAGTACTTTTGGCAGTCGATGGGTGTCACGGCATCGTTCGTCGCCTGGATCGTGCCCCTTATCACCCTTGTGGCGATCCTGCTGGCCATGCTTTTGAACAATCCGCGGCTGCGCTTCCAAAAATTCCTGTTGACCAGCATCTTTCTTCCCACCGCCCTCGCGGTAACCGTCACAGCGGTGATCTGGCGCTGGATTTTCAGCTTCGACGCGGGGCTTGTCAACCTGTTCCTTTCTGGAATGGGCTTGGAAAAGATCCCCTGGATCACCACGATGCCTTGGGCGTTCATCACCGTGGTCATCGCCACGCTGTGGTGGACGTTGGGTTGGAACGTCATCATCTTGCTGGGGGGGTTGCAAAAGATCCCCGAAAGCTTGTACGATGCCGCGCGGGTCGACGGGGCCAACGCGTTGCAGAGGTTCTGGAACGTTACTCTTCCCGGATTGCGCAACGTGCTGATGTACGTGGTAATCACGCAAGCGGTTGCCACCTTCGGCATTTTCGGGCAATCCCAGTTGATGACCTCGGGCGGTCCCGGCCGGCAGACACTTCCCGTGATGCTGCAGATCTACAACGAGGCTTTCAACACCTCCCGCCCTCGCATGGGCTACGCTTCGGCCATGTCGGTGGTGTTTGGCGTGCTGGTGCTGAGCGTGTTGGCGGTTCAGTACTTCCTGTTCACGCACGAAAGGAAGGGGGTTCGCCATGCCGCGTAAGGAGAGAATTTCCCGCCCGGGGAGAAGACGCTGGTCCACGCTGTGGGTGAACCTGGTGGGGGGAATACTGGTCGTTACCTTCCTCTTTCCCATATACTGGACCTTCCTGACGTCACTTCGAAGTGAGTCGGAGATCCTCAAGTGGCCTCCCGACCTGCTTCCGGTGAACCTTACCCTTTCCAATTACGGGGAAATCATGCAGCGCTCGGATACCCCGGTGCTTCGCTGGTTCTGGAACAGTTCGATCGCGGCACTCTCCTACGCCACGCTTTCCCTTTTCGTGTGCGTTCCCGCAGCCTACGCGCTCAGCCGGTTGCAATTCAAGTTCCGAGACTTGTACTTCAAGGTTCTGCTGGCCTCGCTGACGATCCCCGGGATGATCCTGTTCCTTCCCAACTACACAACAGTGGATGCGTTGGGTTGGACCGACAGCCTGGTGGCCATCATCTTGCCGGGGCTGGGTGCAACCATCGGGGTTTTCCTGCTGCGGCAATTCTTTATCGGAATCCCGCGGGAAATGGAGGAAGCCGCGTTGATGGATGGAGCGGGCGTGTTCCAACGCATTTTCCGCATCATCATCCCCATGTCCCGCGAGGCCATCATCACGTTGTGGATCATGAACTTCATGGCAAACTGGAACGATTACCTTTGGCCGCTGGTGACGCTTTACTCCCCGGACAAGCGCACGCTTCCCGTGGGAATGTCCACGCTGCAGGGTGCCTACGTGCACTACTACGGGGTCATCATGGCGGGGGCGGTGCTGATCGCCCTTCCCTCCATCGTGATTTTCCTGCTGGTCCAGAGGTACTACGTGAAAGGAATCAGTATTGGTGGAGGTTTGAAAGAATGAAACGATATGGACTTGTTCTGCTTGTTCTTTTGCTCACGATGTGGGGGTGCTTGATGGCAGGTTTTGTTACGATTGCGCCCAACGGGCGGTACTTCCAGCACGATGGCACGTTGCTCGTTCCCCTGGGTTTCAACGATGCCATTTCCTGGCCCTCGTTGGCCCCGGTGGTTTCCGGGGATGATAAGGGAGCGCGCCGGTACTTCGAGGAGATCTCTCGGAGCGGTGTCAACGTGCTGCGCGTGATGTTCGAGTACGCGCAGGATCGAAGCAACGTGTTCTTGATGGAAGATCCACTCGGGCAGCGAAACGATTTGCTGCTCGAATCCTGGGATCGTATCTTGGAACTGGCGGAAGAATTTGGCATGTACTTGATCATCACGCCCTGGGACCCCTTCTGGGCGTACGAGAACTGGGACGTCAACCCGTACAACCGGAAAAACGGTGGGCCCATCGATTCGTTCCGGGAATTCTTGACAGACCCCGGAGCCATTGAAAACGCCAGGCAACGTTTCTCCTTGCTCGTGGAACGATACGGGCACAGCGAAAACGTGCTCGCCTGGGAGCTCAACAACGAGATCGAACTCTGGTACGGAAAGATTTTCCGCACACCGGATGCTACCGTGGCTCGGGAGGTGCAGCAATGGGTGCAAACCATGTCCGCCTTCATCCGGCAACGGGAGCGAGAGTTGTATGGCCAAGCGCACCTTGTGACCGTTTCCACGGCCTCCCCTGCGCTGCAAGGCACCCTGGCACGTGCACTGTACAACAACCCTTCGCTGGATTTCGTCACCACGCATTTTTACCTGGACGGTATCAAGAAATACTCCGATCCGAAGACGGTGAGCGAGGAAGTGGTGATGACCATCGCCTACCACCAGTACGTGTTGCAAACTTCCCAGCCGTTCATGGACAGCGAAAGTGGACCCATCGATCAGTGGCCCAAGTCCGCCGCGCACGATCGTGCGTGCTTCAAGAGTTTTAGCTGGAGCCACCTCGCTTCCGGAGGAACGGGGATCGGGATGCGCTGGCCCTACACGATTCCCCATCGCATGCCTTCCTACCTTCTTTCCGTTATCCATGGGGTGCATGCGTTCCTCGAGGCTGGGGGCATCAACTGGTTGCATTTCGGGGCGCTGGAAAATTCCCAGTCGATGCAAGTGGAAGCTGACCAACCGGTGTTCTTCGCGTACTCGGTGGACACCTTCTCGGAAAACCAATGGGCCATGGGCTGGCTGAGCAGTGAAAACGGGAAGGCGATACAGCGGGCAACGCTTGGCATGGAAGGATTTGCTGCCGGGGAATTTGTCCTTGAGGCTTGGGACACCGACGCCGGGGTTGTACTGGCACACTGGCTGGGCAGAAGCGAAGGGGAATGGCTTACATTCCAGGTGGAAGGGCTTCCGGCGGATTTCGCGTTCAAGGTGTATCCAAGGGGGGAGAAGCATGGAGAATGAGGGAATGATGTTCATCACCGGCATCGAGGACACGTTCGTGGCCAACCAGGATGCCTTTTCCAACCGTTCGCTGGACGAGTACGAGCTCACGGGGCATTACGCGCAATTCGAGACGGACTTGCAGATGATTGCCAGCGTGGGGTTCCCGAAAATCCGCTACGGCATTCCCTGGTACCTGGTGCACCCGGAACCGAAACGCTTCGACTGGTCGTGGGTGGACCGTGCCATGGA
>ERZ795053.6150-NODE-6150-length-12080-cov-20.721913_pt1 | contig 12080 bp, 4 predicted proteins | sample MGYA00375137_ERZ795053 | MGnify/ENA primary metagenome ERZ795053 (study PRJEB30182, sample SAMN05720284) | activated sludge metagenome | isolation source: Anaerobic digester | place: Hong Kong | collected 2014-12-17 ... | reverse complement strand
ATCACGCGCCCCGACAGCACGATCTATGTTGCCGCGCGCGATGGCATCAGCCCAAGCCCCTACTACAGCACCGATCTGGCTGCACTCGATCTCACCCAGTACCACGTCTATCGTGTCGAATGGGACGGAACCACGACACGCTACTTCGTCGACGGTGTCGAGCAGACGACGCACCCCGGCACGGCAACGTTGGACACCTATGCCTTCTTGTATAGCCAGACGCCGGTCGGCCAGGGCGCCAGCCCGCTCAATGTAGATTGGGTACGCGCTGGCCAGTATGCCGCCAACGGCAATTTCGTTTCATGTGCACAAGATGCAGGTCAGCCTGTTGACTGGCTGTCTCTGACGCTCGATAGCGCAACGCCTGCCGGCACGGCTGTGTCGGCCTGGACGCGCACCTCGACCGATGGCGTCACCTGGAGCGATTGGGCGGCGACAAATGGCACCGCGATCGCCAGCCCGGCCGGGCAGTTCCTGCAGTACCGGCTCGACCTGAGCACGACGAATTCATTGCGCTCGCCCGAAGTACGCAGCGTCACGCTTCAGAACGCGCCCGTTGGCGCGCCGACGAGTACGCCTACGGCAACCAACACGCCCACCGAAACCGCTACGGCTACCAACACCGCGGTGCCGCCCACGGCTACTGCAACTGCGACCAACACGCCGCTGCCGCCGACGAATACCCCTGTGCCGCCAACGGCCACGGCGACCAGTACGCCGACGCCGATTGCCCTTCCAGTCGGGGCAGGCGGATTTGTCCAGACCAGCGCCACGGAGTTTGGCGCCCCCTGTGCGGCGCTGACCGCCGCCAGTGTCAGCGATGCGCTCGGCGGCGAAGTGCGCCTGGCAGCTACCGTCGAGGACTACTTCACCGCGCCCGCGATCAACACGAGCCGCTGGTTGGTCGGCTATGCCAATACCTGGTATACCGTCCCTCCGGTCGTCGGCAACGGCGTCGTCTCGCTCGACGGTTCATACCTTCGCACGCAAGCGAATATGCAGCCGGCGCAGCCGCGCTTCTTCGAGGCGCGCGCCCTGCAACGGGTCAACGGAGCCGCTGCCGGCTGGCCCGATCTCGGCTTCTACCGCGACCAGGCGCCGCTCACCTACGGCAGCGTCTATCCATCCGACAGCGCCCTGCGCATCTTCGTGACGCGCGACACCAACACCACCTATGTGCGCGGGCGCGATGGGAACGAAAACCAGCCGCTGATCGACATCGACATCCCCAGCCAGGATTTGAATCAGTACCATACCTTCCGCATCGAATGGGACGCAACACAGACGCGTTTCTATATCGACGGCGTGCTGCAATCAACCATCCCTGGTGTGATGAACCTGAACACGTGGGGTTTCATCTACCACCAGATGCCAACGACATACGGCACCAGTCCCATGAACGTTGATTGGGCGCGTATCGGCCAGTACCCGGCAGCCGGCGCCTACACATCCTGCGTCTTCGATGCCGGCGCCGCCGTGCCATGGGGCACGCTTGCTCTGGAGATGGCCAACCCGACGGGCACCGGCGCGACAGTGCAGACGCGTACCTCTGCCGATGGCATTACCTGGAATGCGTGGGCGCCGGTCAGCGGCAACGTCATCGCCAGTCCCGCCGCACGATTCTTCCAGTACCGGCTCGATCTGACCACCACCAATGTCATGCAGTCGCCCGAGGTACGCCAGGTGACCGTTGCTATCACAGGCCCGACGCCAACGCCGACCAATACACCGTTGCCGACCAACACGCCGCTGCCGACGAATACGCCCACGCCCGGGCCGACACCGACGAATACACCCGTGCCGCCTACGGCAACGGCCACCAATACACCGTTGCCGCCGACTGCGACGCCGACGGCCGTAGCCGGCGTGAATAACGCGCTGCAATTCGACGGCGTCAACGACATCATCAGTGCGGGGCCGTCCGTCGGTAGCGGGCCGGTGACGGTCGAGATGTGGTTGCGACCGGGCGCCGCGAACGAGACCGGTGTCGTCGTGCTCGGCGGCAACGACAATAGCGGCTGGTCGTTGGAGATGGAGAATGGCCGTATCGCCTTCTGGGTCCGCACCAACGCCGGCTGGCAGTCGAGCTATCATCCGGCAACCTTGCAGGCCGGCGCCTGGTATCACGTGGCCGCGACCTATGGCGCCGGCGCCGTGCAGACATTTGTCAACGGCCAGCCATCCGGCGCAGGCAGTGCCGGTGCGACGCTCACGCAAGGCCCCCTCGTGCAGATGGGCGGCTTTGCCGGCTATCCCTTCTTCGCCGGGACCATCGACGACGTGCGCGTGTCAAACATCGTTCGTTATACCACCGCCTTTGCGGTGCCCACGACGCCACATGCCGCCGATGCCAACGCCATCGACATCTGGCGCATGGACGAAGGCGCGGGCCAGTTGACCGCCGATGCGGCGGGCGCTGCCAACTCGGCGACGCTCGGCACCTCCAGCCAGGCCGACTCGGCCGATCCGACGTGGGTTGCAGGCTACCCGTTCCCCAATCTGGGGCCGACGGCGACGCCGACGAACACGCCGACCAACACGCCAACGCCGCTGCCGACCAACACGCCGCTGCCCACGAATACGCCGACGCCCGGCCCGTCGCCGACGCCGACCAATACCCCGACCAACACGCCGACGCCGCTGCCGGTCAGCAACTTCGCCCTGTCATTCGACGGCGCCAACGACTTCGTGTCCGCGCCGCGCTCGGTCAGCGCATCCCGTTTCACGGTAGAGGCCTGGGTGCGCCCGGCCGCCGCTGCCGCCAACGGTATCCTGCTGGCTGAGGCCGATGACAACAACGGTTGGTCGCTCGAACTTGATCAGGGTCGGCCAACGCTTTGGCTCTCAACCAATGTCGGCTGGCAAGGCGTAATCTATCCGACGGCGCTGCCGGGCGGGCAGTGGGCCCATGTGGCTGCGGTCTACGATAACGGCACGGTGCGACTGTTCGTTAATGGCGTGGCGGCTGCGCCGGCAACGGTTGGCGCAACCTTGCGCATCTCGGCCAGCACGTTGCGTATGGGCGGCGTCGCCGGTTATCCCTTCTTCGCCGGCGCGCTGGACGACGTGCGTCTCTCCTCCGACGTCCGCTACACTGCGGCCTTCACGCCGCCGGCAACTCTGGCGGCGCCCGACGCCGCGACCCTGGGACAGTGGGCCTTCAATGAAGGGACCGGCCAGAGCGCTGCCGACGCGTCGGCCAACGCACGTACCGGCACGCTCGGTGCGTCGTCGGCAGCCGGCAGCGATGATCCGGCGTGGGCTGCCGCCAATCGGTAGCATGCATCTGGCTGGCCTGCATCGCGTCGTGGCGATGTGCCTGCTGGGCGTGATGGTGGGCGGCTGTGCACAACCCGTGACACCGCGCTTGATCGATAGGAATGAATCGGCTGCACCGACGACCCCGGCCGGTGCAGCCGATGCCTACCCGACACCCGCGCTCGATACACTTGCCGCGGAGCAGCGTGAAGTACGTATCGCGGCGCAGGACGCTATTCTTGCCGGAGAACTCGACTTGTCGGGGCGAGAGAATCCAGCTCTGGTCTTTATCATCCATCATTCCGGACCCGTTCCGCGCGATGCCTATGGCTATATGGCCGAGCGCCTGGTCGAGGCAGAGGTTGCCGTCTTTCGCTTCGACAAGCGCGGCACAGGTTCCAGTTCGGGCGTCTACGGCTGTTGTGAAGCGGAGGATGCCGTCGCTGCGTACCGGGTCGCCGTTGCGCAACCGGGCATCGATCGCAGCAGGGTGTTCATCGTCGCGCAGAGCATCGGCACGGAGATCCTGGCCGACCATTTCGATGAGTTTTCGGCGATACAGCCTCCGGCGGGTGTTGTCCTCCTCTCTAGCTTGCTTGGCCCCGATCGTGTTGTTGCAATCGAGGCGCCGCTGCATATCATTGTCTCTGATAGCGAACCTGCCCTTGATGCCGTCGGACCTCAGGCGGCGGCAGCCCATACGGAGCAATGGCCCTTTGGCGCTACGGTCTATGTAGCAGAGCAGAGCGAGCACACGCTTTTTGACATAACGGATGGCCCGATTGACTGGAGTGATCCGGGCTGGGTTGAGCGCTATCACCGCGGCGCCATGCAGAGTCTCGTCGATTGGCTGAAGTCTTTCGACGAGACTCAGAAAGAGGAGAGACCGTGAGCAAATGGGAAAGACGCGCAAGCGCACGCCTCGTATGGGTTTGTATCGTTCTGGCCTCGATCGTGCTGCCTGGTCTTGTACCGGCGCCGGTGCAAGGGCAGGCAGCAGGCTATTCGCTGCGTTTCTACGGGCACGGCGTTGACGACATCGACCGGGCCAAGATTCCCGTACAGAGCTCAGCCAGCAGCCTGCCCACGGACATTGGTGCTGCCGATTTCACAATCGAGTTCTGGCTGCGTGGGTTTCAGAACGAGAATCGAGGCAGGGCCGTTGTCTGCGGAGACAACGAGGATTGGATCTACGGCAGCATCGTGCTGGATCGCGACCGCTTCTCCAGCGGCCGTAAGTTTGGGCTGTCGATCGACGGCGCAGGTCGCGTCGTCTTCGGTGTGACGAACCAAGAGCGTGCGGCGCGCACCGTGTGCGGTACAGGGAACGTGCTGGATGGACAATGGCATCACGTGGCCGTTCAGCGCAGCCGCGCGGATGGCCGGCTCTCGATTTTCGTCGACGGTCGCCAGGATGGCACGGATGCCGGCCTCACCGGCGATATCTCTTATCCGGACGGCGTCGACGTCACCTTCCAGGGACCCACCTACTGCCAGGGGCCGGCCGGCGCCTGGGGCGGGTACTGCCGCAACGAGCCCTACATTGTGCTCGGCGCGGAGAAGCACGACGCCGGCGCGGCCGAAGGAAACCCAGCCGCCTACCCGTCGTTCAACGGTTGGTTGGATGAGCTGCGCCTGTCCACGACTCTGCGCTACACCGGCTCCTTCACAGTACCGCGAGCGCCGTTTGTGGCCGATGCTGCGACCGCGGGTCTCTATCATTTTGACGAAGGCCCAGCCGGGCCTTGTACCGGCACATTGCGCAACAGTGCAGCGGGTGCTTCTACCAGTTCCGATGGTGCATGTTTCTACGGTGGGAGCGGTAGCGCCGGCCCGGAGTTTTCGTCGCAAAGCCCATTCGCCGGCTCCATCATACTCCCAACCAGCACGGCAACCGCCATCGCGCCCACGGCGACGGCGACGGTAGCACCGCCGACTGCCACCTCAACATCCACTCTTGCACCGCCAACCTTGACGGCTACTGCCACTGCCATACCGGCAACGGCCACTTCGACTGCCACACCGGCCCCACCCACGGCGACGCGGACCAATACGCCGATTCCACCAACGGCGACTTCAACGCCAACCAATACCCCGGTTCCGCCAACGGCCACGTCAATGCCGACCGCTACGGCAACCAGCCTTCCACCAACCGCAACACCAAGCCCGGCGGCGAATTACGCGCTCGCCTTCGATGGCGTCGACGATGTGGTGATTGCGCGTCCTGTCACGCACGGCGGGGTGCTGACGGTCGAGTTCTGGGTGCGCCCCGCGTCGAGTTCCATGGAGGCAATCATCGTCAACCAGGCCGACGACAACAACGGCTGGTCCGTCGAGCTGAATGATGGACGGCCATCGTTCTGGGTGGCGACGACGCGTGGCTGGGAGGTAGTTCGGCACTCGACACGCCTCGCCGGCGGCACCTGGTATCACGTAGCTGCGACCTACAACAACGGTGCGGCGCGGGTCTTTGTCAACGGCCAGCCTGGCACGGCCAGCACGCTCCAGAGCGGTGTGAGCGTCGCCGGCAACCTGCGCTTCGGCGGCATTGCCGGATTTGGTCGCTTTGCCGGCGCGCTCGACGATGTCCGTGTCTCGCAGGCGGTACGCTACACCGGTGCCTTTGTAGCGCCGAGCAGATTACCGGCGCCGGATAGCAACACGCTCGGCCAGTGGGCCTTCAATGAAGGGAGCGGGCAAGTCACGGCCGATGGCTCCGCAGCCGCCAACCGCGGGCAACTTGGCGTGACTGCGACCACTGACGCTGCCGATCCGGCGTGGGTTTCAGTCGTTCGTTGATGAATCGGCTCAATACTCGCCGGCGCGTGCGGAGCGGCCCGGCCATGCTCGTTCTGGTCACCGTCGGGCTGGCTTTGATTGCAGCGCTGGCAGTGGACGGACGGCGGTTGTTTGCACCGGCGCCCGTTTATGCACAGGGCGGTGGCTATTCGCTGCGCCTGTACGGCAACGGCGTGGCGGCGCCGGGTCTCGATCGCGTCATCATCCCGATCGACGCGCCGGCGCGCCCGGCCGATCTGGGGGCAACGGACTTTACGATCGAATTTTGGGTCAAGGCCATGGCATCTGAGAACTCCGGCTCCGTTCAGTGCAACACAAATGCCGGCTGGATCACGGGCAACACCCTGATCGATCGCGACATTTTCGGTGACGGCGATTTCGGCGACTTTGGCATTTCCTTAGGTGGCGGTCGCATCGCATTTGGGGTGAGCGTGGGTACGGCCGGCACGACGCTCTGCGGCGCGACAGTCGTCGCTGACGGGCGATGGCATCACGTGGCCGCCGTGCGGCGCCTCACCGGCGCGCTGCAACTATTTGTCGATGGCGTGCTGGACGGGTCGATACAGGGGCCGAGCGGCAATGCCAGCTATCGTGATGGCCGCTCGAGCAACTATCCATACGACCCGACCCTTGTGCTAGGTGCGGAGAAGCATGACGCCGGCGCCGAATATCCCTCCTTCAGCGGCTGGCTCGATGAGTTGCGTCTATCCACGACTGCCCGCTATTCGGCCGCGTTTGTTCCGCCATCGGCTCCATTCGTGACCGATGGGGTGACGGCTGCGCTCTATCACTTCGACGAAGGCCCGGCAGGCGCCTGCCAGGGGACGGTACTGGATGTATCGGGCGCCGCCGGCGGGCCGAGCCACGGTGCGTGCGCGTATGGCGGCTCACCGGCCGGACCGGTTTTCACCACCGATCAACCATTCGCTTCCCTGCCGCCGACAGCTACCAGCACCAGCACTGCTGTTCCGCCAACCGTGACCAATACGCCCACACCGGTGCCGCCGACGGCAACCAACACCGGTACCGCTGTTCCACCAACGGCGACCAATACGGGGACACCCGTGCCGCCAACCGCAACGAGTACGAGCACCGGCATTGCGCCCACTGTGACCGGTACGGCGACATCTGCCACGGCGACGGCAACGGGCACCAATACGGCCACCAGCGTTGCACCCACGTCGACGGCAACCGGCACGCCCTTGGCTCCGACCGCAACGGGTACCGCAAGCTCGCCGTCGCCGACTGCGACAGGAACGCCCGGCGCCGAAGCTACAGCGACAGTGACGGCGACGTCCCTTGCGCCGACCGCCTCGCCAACTTCGACCCCGCGCGCTGTCACGGCGACAGCTACGCACTCGCCAACGGCAACCGATACGCCCGCCGGAACGATCCCGCCGGCGCCTTCGTCTACCCCACAGGGGGCAGGCACGCCGGATCCTGCCGTGCTGCCGACGCTGCCGCCGTGCCCGTCCGCAACGCCGTCGCCGGACGTGGCGCCATCGCCCGTGCCGACGCGCGAGGAAAATGGGCAGAGCGTGAGCGGCCCGACCTTGTTCCTGCCGGCTATTCAGTTTCAACCACCATGTGCAGCAACGACGCGCCCCGACTAGACCAAGTGAGCATCCGACGGCGGATGGCGCTGAGCCGGCGCGATGCCCTGAAGCTGGCCCTTGCCACCGGTGTCGTGGCGGCCCCGGCCATCCTGGGCGGGCGCGTCCTGCTCGAGAGCCGCGGGGAGGCGCAGCCCAATGCGGATGTCTTTGTCTCGCCGCCGGCACCCGGCGCCGGAGCGTCACCGCTGGTAATCGTCCTGCCGGCAGGGACGCCGGTCACGAGCGCCGAGCACTGGCAGGAGCTGTTGCGGGTGGAAGGCCTGCCTTATGCCCAGGTGATCGACGTGGCGGCGCTGGACCGCGCAAGCATGGGCGCGGCGGCTGCGATCATCCTACTCCCTGGCGCAATCGATCACAGCACGCTGGAACTGCTGCGCGACTTCGTCATGGACGGGGGCGGCCTCGTTGCCGTACAGCCGGACACGTCGCTCCTGGCGCTCTGCGGGTTGGAAGCACTGACGGAGCGCACCGATCATGGCTATCTGTGCGTGCGCAGCAGCGCAGCATCGGCCGCAGGCATTGCGACCGGCGCGCTCCAGTTTCATGCCCCCCTTATCCATACCCGTGCCGTCGAGGCTGAGCCGGTCGCCTGGCTGTGTGACGCAGCGGGCGTGGCGACGACGATACCTGCCGCAACGGTCCGGCGCCTGGGCAGCGGCATGGTCGTTGCCTGGAGCTATGACCTGGCCGAAAGCGTCGTGCTGACGCGCCAGGGCGATCCGGCACTGGCCGGCGACGAAAACGATGGGCTCGACGGCGTGCGGGCCTGCGAACTCTTTGCCGGTTTTGTCGATCTGGACCGCATCGCCGTGCCGCAGGCCGACGAACAACAGCGCCTCTTTGTGAATCTCCTAAATGAAGTGGCGGCGGCCGGCTCGCCCCTGCCACGTCTCTGGTACTTTCCAGATAACGCCGACAGCATGCTGATCTGCACGGGCGATTCGCACAACAACCCGGCGTATGCGGTGGAGGATGTCTTGCAGCGGGTCGAGCGCTTTGGCGGCGCCATGTCAATCTACTACACGCCGCCGCCGACCAGCACGGTGCGACGGGCGGTGCGCCGCATCCGCAACTGGGCGGAACAGGGCACGCCCCTGGGCGAAATCCTGCCGCAGTCGGAGGTCGTCACGCCGTACCATGCCGATGCCTGGCGGGCGCGCGGCCACGAATTCGCCCTGCACCCTTACGTTGAGGAGGGGCTGGAAGCCGGTTGGGCTCGTTACTGGGAGCAGTTCACGGGGCTTGGCTTCGGCGCGTTCGATACCACGCGCACGCATCGCGTTCTGTGGCACGGCTGGGCGGAGACCGCTCGCGTGCAGGCAGGCTACGGCGTGGGGATGAATCTCGACTACTACCACGTCGGACCGACCTTCCAGCGCGCCGACGGGTCATGGGCGTTTGGATACTTCACCGGCAGCGGGCTGCCTATGCGTTTTGTGAACGACGACGGACGCCTGCTGTCCATCTGGCAGCAGACGACGCAACTGGTCGACGAGCAGCTCATTGCGATGCCGTGGGGTGCGAACTTCACCGGCGTTGATACCGCCGAGGCCATCGAGATTGCCGGGCACCTCGTGCGAATGGCGGCCGGCGGCGCCTATGCCGCACTGGGCGGCCAGTTTCACGTGGATCCCTTCGCCGTGCCAGGCCCATGGACAGAACCGGCCGGCGCCTACCTGGTGGGCGTGCTGGCGGCGTGCGCCGAGCGCAATGTGCCGATCTGGTCGGGCGCTGCCTGGCACGATTTCGCGCGCGCCCGTGCCGAAGGAGGCTTCGACCGCATCGAGTGGCAGGCAGAATTCGGCACGTTGCAGGTGGAAATTGGCGCGCAGACGGAGGAACTGGTGCTGATGTTGCCGCTTCAGTGTGGCACCCGCCGCCTTGCACAATTGCAAGTAAATGGTAAGGAAAATCGGGCCGCGACGCGCCAGGTCGGTGCTACACTGTATTCAGTTGTAGTGTTGGAGCCGGGGGCCAGCCTGATTGATGCGCGGTATCACACCGCCTGATTGGGCAGGTGCTGCGCGCTTCGCTACGCTGGACTTGCTTTATTCTCGATTTGGCGAGAGTGTTGCGCCCGAATGGCGCACACTGGAATGGTGGAGAGAGATCTCATGCAGAAGGTGATAACGACATCCGCGCCGGCCCGAAATGGCGTGGGGCGTTCTCTGGCTGTGGGCGTGGCTGCCGTAGGTTTGGTGACCGTGCTGGTGGCGCTGCTGGCATGGCCGGCAGCGGTGGCAAAGGCGCAGATCGGCGGCAACGGCACCGTCGTGCAGGACACGGCATCGCAATTCAGCGCCGCCTGCGCTGTCCTGCCGGGCGTAGCCGCCGCACCGGCTCTCAGCGGTACGATCATCAGCCCCGTCAACAACGGCGAGATCAGGCTGCGCGCCACCGTGGAGGACTACTTCGACGGGACCGAGATCGATGCGACGCAATGGATCACGGGCTACTCAAACCCAAGTTATCCGAACGAGGCGCCGGAAATCGGCGGCGGCCTTCTGACGCTTTATGGCAGCTACCTGCGTTCGCAGACTGTGTTTACAGAGTCGCTCTCGCCGCGTTTCTTTGATGCAAGAGTCCAATTTGTTGGCGGTGGCCTGCCCTCTCCAACGAACGGCGACATCGGCTTCTATCGCGTATTACCTCCACTCCGGATACCGCCCGGCGACCAAAGCTCCATCCGACTTTTTGTCAGCCAGCCCTTCAACTCGACGAACAATCGATTGATGTACGTGCGGTCGCGGGACGGCACGAGCGTGCCGCTGATCGACACCCTGGTTGATAACTGGACCGATGATGAACCGACCCAGCGAATCGGGCTGTCAGTTTTCCGCAATTATCGCATCGATTGGGGCGCAACCGATACCTGGTACTCCATCGATGGCAGCACCATCATTACCGCCGGCGTCGGTGATAATCCGCTGCCACATACGGGCGTGGCGACGCGCACGACCTACGCCTTTCTCTACAACCAGGATCCCGAAGTGAATTCGCCGGATCCGCTACTCATCGACTGGGTGCGCGCCGGGCAGTATCCCGCAACGGGCAGCTATACCTCCTGCGCGCAGGATGCCGGGCAGGTCGCCAACTGGTCGCAAGTGACCGTCTCCAGCACGCTGCCGGCCGGTACGTCGGGTGTTGTCGAGACACGAACATCGGTTGACGGCGCCACCTGGTCGGCCTGGACGAGCGCCGGCGCGCTGGCCAATGGTTCCGCCACCCTGCCGGCGGGCAGCCCCAGCGGCCGCTACTTCCAGTATCGCGTTTTGCTCGCCACGACCGATCCGCTGCAATCGCCGGAAGTGCAGCGCGTGGCGTCTGCCTACTTCGGGCCGGATACCATCGCGGTGGCGCCCAGCCCGGCTACCCTTGATCCTGCTGCGAGTCAGCAATTTGCTGCTGAAGTGCGTGATTCGAATACATCGCTAATCACAGGAGCGTCGTTGCGTTGGTCTGTGCAGAATGGCGGCGGTGTCATCGACGCCACAGGTCGCTTCACGGCCGGGCTTCCTGCCGGAACGTTTGCAAACACGGTGTTGGTTACGGCAACGACGGCTGTCTCCAATGTCGCCTCCGTCATCGTGCGCGACCTCGCTCCGGTTGCCAACGCCGGCGGACCGTACACCGGCAATGAAGGCCAGGCGGTTTCGCTCAGTGCTGCCGCCAGCAGCGATCCGAATGGCGGTTTGCTCAGCTATGCCTGGGATCTCGACAACGACGGGGAATTCGACGATGCGCTTGGCGTGAGCACCAGCTATGCCTGGCCGGACAATGGCGCGTTTCAGGTCGGCGTCATTGTCACCGATACCGCAGGGTTGACCGGCACGGCGACGGCCAGTGTCGTCATCAGCAACCTGGACCCTGTGATCAGTTCGGTTGTCAACAATGGTCCGGTGCGGCGTAGCCAGACGGTCACCGTCACGGTCAATGCCAGTGATGTCCCGGCCGACACGCTGCTCTACTCGTTCGACTGGGACAACAACGGCAGCTACGAGGTGGTGAACCAGACATCGAACGTTGCGGCGACGAGCTTTGCGGCAACCGGCTCCTACGTGGTGGGCGTGCGCGTGGTGGACGGCGACGGCGGCGTGGCGACGGGCACGACGACGGTGGTGGTGCAGCCGCAGACGCTGGGCGTGACCGCGACGAACAACGGTCCGGTGCGGCGTGCCCAGCCGGCAACCGTGACGGCGACCGGCACGCAGGAACTGAGCGACACGCTGCTCTACTCGTTCGACTGGGACAACAACGGCAGCTACGAGGTCACCAACCAGACATCGAACGTTGCGGCGACGAGCTTTGCAGCGACGGGTTCCTACGTGGTGGGCGTGCGCGTGGTGGACGGTGACGGCGGCGTGGCGACGGGCACGACGACAGTGGTGGTGCAGCCGCAGACGCTGG
>ERZ795053.6146-NODE-6146-length-12084-cov-25.191953_pt1 | contig 12084 bp, 9 predicted proteins | sample MGYA00375137_ERZ795053 | MGnify/ENA primary metagenome ERZ795053 (study PRJEB30182, sample SAMN05720284) | activated sludge metagenome | isolation source: Anaerobic digester | place: Hong Kong | collected 2014-12-17 ... | reverse complement strand
ATCTGCATGACGACGGCCTTGGGCTCGGTGAAGAACTCACGGCTGAAGTTGCCGCCTTCACGGCCGACGCCGGAGTCGCCGACGCCGCCGAACGGGGTGCGCAGGTCGCGGATGAAGAAGCAGTTGACCCACACAGTGCCGGCCCGCAGCTTCGAGGCGACACGGTGCGCACGGGAGAGGTTCTCCGTGAACAGCATGGCGTTGAGTCCGTAGCGGGTGTCGTTGGCGAGGTGGACGGCTTCCTCTTCGGTCTCGAAGCGGTTGACGACACAGACCGGGCCGAAGATCTCCTCGCAATAGGGGGCGGCGTCCAGCGCGAGGCCGTCGATGATCGTCGGCTTGACGACCCAGGACCCGTCCTCGGCGATGCCGCCGGTGTGGAAGGTGCCGCCCAGGTCGCGCGCACCCTCGACATAGGAGACGACCTTGTCGAAGTGCCGCTTGCTGGCGAGGGAGGAGAAGTTCGTCGCCGGGTCGAAGGGGTCGCCGATCGTCAGGGCTTCGGCTGCGTCGACGAACCGCTTCATGAACTCGTCGTAGATGGCGTCCTGGACGAAGAGCCGGGAGCCCGCCAGGCAGATCTGGCCGGCGTTGCGGAAGATCGCCTCGACGGCCCAGTAGACCGCATTGTCGATGTCGGCATCGGCGAAGACGATATTGGCACCCTTGCCGCCGAGCTCCAACGAGACTGGCGCCAGATGCGTTGCGGCCGAAGCCATCACGGCCTTGCCCGTGGTGCTGGAGCCGGTGAAGGTGACCCGGTCGACGCGGTCGTCGCCGGTGATGGCGGAGCCGGCCGGGTGCCCGTAGCCGTTGAGGACGTTCAGGACGCCAGGCGGGAAGCCGGCCTCGGCGGCGAGCCCGCCGAGATAGGTGACCGACGCGGGAGTGTCCTCCGACGGTTTGATGATGCACGTGTTGCCCCAGGCGATGGCGGGCGCGATCTTCCAGCTGGCCATCATGAGGGGGAAGTTCCAGGGCGAGATGGCCGCGACGACGCCAGCCGGCCCGAATTCGCTGTAGCTGTGGTGGCCGCTGTCCATCGGGTAAACCTCGCCGACGCTGTCGCGCTGGTGGTCGGCGAAGAACCGAAAGTTCCAGACCGAGCGGGCCACGTCGTGCTTGGCCTGCTCGAAAGGCTTGGCCATATTGGTCGAGTCCAAGGTGGCGATCTCGTCGGCGCGGGCCTCCATGAGGTCCGCCAGTTTGTGGATCATCTTGGCCCGCTCGACCCGGCCCATCCGGGGCCACGGCCCCTCGTCAAAGGCCTTGCGCGCGCTGGTGATCGCGCGATCGGCGTCCTTCTCACCGCCCTCAGCGGCCTGTGCCCAGACCTCCCGCTTCCACGGGTTCCAGACATCGAAGCGCTTGCCGTCGATCGACTCGACTTCCTCGTTGTCGACGATGTGTCCGAAGAACTCCAGATCAGCCATGCCCCTACTCTCCTCTGCCCCCGCCCCGTTCCGAAGCACCCGTTTCCCCATGCGGAACGGTGCACGCCGAGCGCCCTGTCAACAGTCGAAAGCGCACGACGCGCCGTAATGCTTTTTCATTACGGCGCGTCGTGCACGCTCGACGAGGTTCAGGGCCGCGCGGCGCGGCGTTCGGCGATGGTGACGTCGCCGGCGGCCCAATGGGTCGGGGGCACCTCGCGGAGCACGACCCGGATCGACTCCCGGGGAGCGCCGACGGCCTCGACGGCCGCGTCGGTGAGCTTGGTGATCAGGGTCCGCAGCTGCTCCGGGCTGCGCCCCTCGGCCAGGGTGACGTCGATGAACGGCATACCGCTAGCCTGCCTCGCCACCGTTGAGGAACACCGACCCGAGGTTGGTGAAGTGGCACGCGATCGACGAGCCCGGCGGCGCGAAGACCGCGTCGGTCATGCCGCCGGTGAGGACGATCCAGCCGGCCTCGATGGCGTGGCCGCGGCTGGCCAGGTCGTTGGCCGCCAGCGCGAGCGCCTCGCCCGGGTGTCCCTGGACGGCGGCCCCGGTGGCGGAGTCGACGATCTCGCCGCCGACCTCGACGAGGACGCCTTCGAGGGCGAGGTCGAGTTCGCTCGGCGACAGCCCGACCGGGCCGGTGACGAAGGCGCCCGACGACGCGTTGTCGGCCGCGACGTCGCCGGCCGTGAACCGGAAGTCCTTGTAGCGGCTGTCGATGACTTCCGCTCCGCCCCAGACGGATTCGACCGCGGCCATGGCCTGTGCGTTGGTGACGCCGGGGCCTTCGAGCCGGTCGCCCATGATGAAGACGATTTCCGGCTCGATACGCGGGTGGATCAGCTTGTCCTGCGGCACCGGGTCACCCGTGGGCAGGATCATCGCGTCGGTGAGCCACGCCACGAAGGGGAAGTGCACCCCCATCCGTTGCTGCTTGGCGCGACTGGTCAGGCCGAGCTTGACGCCGATGAGCTTCTCGCCGCGATCCAGTCGCTTCTGCAGGTTGAGGTCCTGGATCTCATAGCCGGTCGCGAGGTCGAGTTCGGGCCATTCGTCGGTGAAGGGGGGCCGTTCGATGCGCTCGTCCTCGCATCGGAGCAGTTCTGCCGCAATGGATTCGACGGTCCATCCGCCCTCGGGAGCCGTGCCGTATGCCGGAGCGTCGGTGGTCGTGTCCGTCATGTCAGCGCACCCCCGCCGCAGCCAGGTCGCCGAGCGCCATGCGCTCCTTCTCCTGCTGCAGTTCGAGGGCGATGTCGATGATCATGTCCTCCTGGCCGCCGACGTAGCCGTACTCGCCGACCTTCTGCAGGATCGCGTGCGCGGGCACGTCGTAGCGTGCTGCGGCCCGCTCGGCGTGCAGCAGGAAGCTGGAGTAGACGCCGGCATACCCCTGGGTGATCGAGGCTCGGTCCATCCACGGCAGCCGCGGAATGAACGGCCGCACAACGTCTTCCGCGGCCGAGAGCACCTCACCGAGGTCGACACCGGTCTTGATGCCCATCCGCTCGAAGGTCGCGGCGAGGACCTCGGTCGGGCTGTTGCCCGCGCCGGCTCCGAGGGCGCACAGGGCGCCGTCGATCTGCTTGGCGCCGGCCTGATAGGCCAGCACGGAGTTGGCGATGCCGAGGCTGAGGTTCTGGTGGCCGTGGAAGCCGACCTGGGCACCATCCGGGCCGATCTCGTCGATCACGGCCTGGACCCGCTCCTGGGCGTCGGAGAGCACCAGAGCCCCGGCGGAGTCGACGACATAGACGCACTGGGCGCCGGCGTCGACCATGATCCGGGCCTGCTCGGCGAGCTTGGCCGGGCTCGCCTTGTGCGAGAGCATGAGGAAGCCGACGGTCTCCATGCCGAGCTTGCGGGCCTCGCCGAAGTGCTGGATCGAGACGTCGGCCTCGGTGCAGTGGGTGGCGATGCGGGCGACCGAGGCACCCATCTCGTGGGCCTTCTTCAGGTGGTGCACGGTGCCGAGCCCGGGGAGCATGAGGATGGCGATCTTGGCCTGCGTGGCCTCTTCGACGGCGGCCTTGATGAGGTCGAATTCGTCGACCTTGGAGAAGCCGTAGTTGAAACTGCTGCCGCCGAGGCCGTCGCCGTGGCTGACCTCGATCACCTGGACCCCGGCCCGGTCGAGGGCGCTGACGACGCCGCGCACCTGCTCCTCGGTGTACTGGTGGGCCATGGCGTGCGAGCCGTCGCGCAGCGTGGAGTCGGTGATGCGCAGATCGGTCTCCCCGCCGGCCTTGGGGAGGTTCTCCAGGACCTCACTCTCGGTGACGATGTGGTCGACCTTCGGGGCATCCTCGGGACGGATTGTCATGTCGCCCATGGTGTTCAGACTCCTGCCTTCTCGGTCTCGACGATGGCGTCGGGGGCGTCCCCGAGATCGGCCGAGGACTTCCACGACGTTTCGACGCCCAGTCGGTGGGCGACCATGATGTCGCCGACGCGGGCTGCGGCGGCGGTGATGATGTCGAGGTTGCCGGCGTAGTCGGGCAGATAATCGCCGCGGCCCTTGACCTCGATGGGGACGAAGACTCGGGCCATGCCCTGCCAGGTCTCGCGTGCGTGGTCGAACTGCGGTTCGGCCCTCAGGTGATAGCCGGGGACGTAGTCCTGCACGGTGCGGACCATCGCGTGGATGGACTCGAGGATCTTGTCCTGGAGCTCACCGGGCTCGCCCGCTTCTTCGGGGATGGCGCAGAACACGGAGTTGCGCATCATCAGCGGCGGTTCGACGGGGTTGAGGATGATGATCGCCTTGCCGCGCTCCGCGCCGCCGACGACTTCCAGGGCGGCGGAGGTGGTTTCGGTGAACTCGTCGATATTTGCCCGAGTGCCCGGCCCGGCCGACAAGCTCGAGATCGACGCGACGATCTCGGCATACGGCACGGGGACGACGGAGCTGACAGCCTTGACCATCGGGGTCGTGGCTTGCCCGCCGCAGGTGATCATGTTGACGTTCATCGCGTCGAGGTTGAACTCGAGGTTGACCGGCGGGCAGAGGTAAGGTCCGACGGCTGCGGGGGTGAGGTCGACGGCGAGGATGCCGGCCTCGGCATAGCGTGGCGCGTTGGCCTCGTGCGCCTTGGCCGACGTGCACTCGAAGACGATGTCGGGCAGCTCCTCCTGCGCGAGCAGCCAGTCGACGCCCTCGGCGCTGGCTTCCAGCCCAACGGATTTCGCGCGACGCAGCCCGTCGCTCTGGGGGTCAACGCCGATCATGTAGCGCGGTTCGATGATGTCGCTGCGGCGCATCAGCTTGAACATCAGGTCGGTGCCGATATTGCCCGGCCCGACGATGGCGGCAGTGCCTTTGGTACGCACGTGAATCTCCTAGTTATGAAAACCGAGCAGTGACGGAGCCGAGGCCGGCGAAGGTCGCCGTGACCGTGTCACCGGCGGCGACAGGAACCATGGCGCAGACCGCGCCGGGCAGGATGACGTGGCCCGCGTCGAGGACGACTCCGCGTGCCCCGACCGTATTGGCAAGCCAGACAAGGGAATTGATGGGCGAGCCGAGGACTGCTCCGCCGGCGCCCGTGCCGGCGACCTGGCCGTTCTTGTGCATGACGGCACCCATCAGGCGCAGGTCGACGTCGGCAAGCGGCGTCGGCGTCGAGCCGAGGACGACCGCGGCGGACGAGGCGTTGTCGGCGATGGTGTCGAAGAGACCGATCTTCCAGTTCTCGATGCGGGAGTCGACGATCTCCAGTGCGGGCAACACATAGTCGACGGCCGAGATTGCCTCCGAGACAGTGACTCCCGGCCCCTGCAGCGGCTTCTTGAGCACGAAAGCGACCTCGGGCTCGATGCGTGCCTGGAGGAAGCGTGAACTCGGGATAGGCATGTGCTCGAGATAGAAGAAGTCGTCGAGCAGGTGCCCGTAGTCGGGCTCGCTCACCCCGAGCAGTTTCTGCATGGCGGCCGAGGTCAGCCCCACCTTGTGCCCCTTGATCGTGCGGCCGCGCTCCAGGAGGGCCGAGATCTGCAGCTGCTGCACGGCGTACGCATCGTCGAGGGCCATGCCCTCGTAGGTCGCGGTGAGCGGTGGGATGGGACCGCCGTCGTATGCCGCGAGCAGGCGCTCGGCGGCGTGGGCGCGGGTGTTGTCGTCCACGCTTCTCCTTTCGCCGGAGACGGATGTCTCCAGTTGTGACGCTATGAGTGCAGGACAGGGGGCAGGGTGCTCGTTCCGCCTGCGGGAACGAGCCGCTTCGGTGCTGGCGACGAGTAGGGTGTCTTCGTCGTGTCCCCGCGAAGGAGCAGAGCGGAGAACGTCGGAGCTGCCTTATCCCGAGTAGGACTTGGCGATGCGATTGGCGGCGGCGGTGAGGAAGGGCACGAGCTTGTCGATCCGGGGGGTGACCGCCTCCGTCGGGCCGAACGCGGACAAGGACCCGACCGCCTGCTTGCCCCGCATGATCGGGACAGCCACCGAGGAGGCGCCGTCGAACGACTCGCTGGTGGACGCGGCATACCCGTCCTTGCGAGCCTGCTCGATGACGCGGATCCAGTCCCGCTCCGAGCGGACGGTGCCGCGCGCTCGTGGCGGGAAGCCGGCGGCCAGCCGGGCGGCGTTCGCGCGATCGTTGAAGGCCGCGATGATCTTGCCCGACGAGGTGCAGTGTGCCGGCAGGCGCCGCCCGGCATGGCCGAGGATCCGCACGCCGTCGGTGTTCTCCAGCCGCTCGACGAAGACGACGTCGGCGCCGTCCGGCACCGCTAGGTTGACGGTCAGGCCCGTCGACTGGGCGACCTGCCGCATGATCGGCAGCGCGACATACCGAAGTTGGTTGCGCTGCAACGCCAGTTGGCCCAGCTCGTAGATGTGGATGCCGAGGCGGTACTGCCCGGTCTCCACGTCCTGCTCGACAAACCCGCGGCTGACGAGAGTCGAGAGCAAGCGGTGCGCGGTGGACTTGGCGCAGCCGAGGCGACGGGCGATGTCCGACACACCCAGCTCGCCGTCGGTGGCGAAGCATTCGAGGACGTCGAGCGCCGAGCCGACCGACTTCAGACTCGCCGCGGCGGAGTCGGTGGGACGGATCCGCTTGGGCGTCGTCAGAACCCAGGCACTGTCATCGGTCAGCGTGCTCACCGCCATCCCTCCTCGTCGAGTCGATGGGATGACAATCCCGGCAAACTCCGATTGAATCAAGGGATGCGTTCCACTGACCGGAACACCGCCCGCGACGCCCGCGAGACGGGGAACCGGACCGTGCTGCACCGCATACTCGCCGTGCTCGGCGCCTTCGACACGAGCACCACCCGGCTCGGGCTGGCGGAGTTGAGCCGGCGCGCCGGGCTGCCCAAGACGACGGTGCACCGGATCGCGGGTGAGTTGGTGGAGGAGCGGCTGCTGGTGCGTGACGAGCAGGGACTGTATGCGCTGGGCATGCGGCTTTTCGAGATCGGTGAACTCGTCCCGGTGCACCGGACGCTGTCGTCGGTCGCCCTGCCGATCATGGAGGACCTGCGCGAGGCCACCCGCAAACGCGTGCATCTGGCCGTGCTCGACGGGATCGACGTGGTCTACGTCGAGATCCTCGGGGCCACGTCGATCGACGTCGGCTCGCGACCGGGCGGCCGGATCCCGGCTCACGCCACCGGGGTGGGGAAAGTCATCCTCGCGTACTCCCCCACGGCGACGATCCAGGCGCGCCTCGAAGCCGGCCTGCCCGCCCTGACCCCGCGAACCATCACCACCAAGGACGCGCTCGTCGCCGACCTGCGCAAGATCCGCAGCATCGGCATGTCCCTCGACCTCGAGGAATCCCACCTCGGCGTCTCCTGCGTCGCGGCTCCGGTCTTCGGCTTCAACAAGCGCATCCGCGCCGGGTTGTCGATCACCGGCCCGATCGGCTCGATGGACCCCGGCCTCCTCGGCCCGGCCGTCCGCACCGCCGCCTTCACGCTGTCCCGGGCGCTTCGGGACGCCGGTCTCTAGGCCCCGAACTGGTCACGCCGCGACGTGCCCTCCGCCGGCGGGACACGGCCCCGGCGCGCGGCCGGTGCCTCGGCCCGTATGGTTTTCCCTCATGGGTGGACGGCACGCACGACGCAGCCCGGTCCCTGCGTATGCCGCGGCCGCGGCGCTCGCGGTCGGGCTGACGGCGACCGTCGGCATCCTCGCGATGCGGGATGACGAATCACCGGCATCCGCGTCGGGAACGAATTCGACGCAGTCACGCAGCGCCACCGGCTCGGCGACAACCCCGGCGAACACGACCGGCGGTGCCGAGTGCGCCCCCGACGCCGCCCCGTTGCACGTGCTCGTCGCGCCCGAACTCGACGCGGTCACGCAGGCGGCGGCCGAGCGCGTAACCGCATCCGACCCGTGCCGGACCTACACCGTCGACACCGCCGCGGACCGAGAGGGAGTGACGGCTGCGCAGGCCGACCAGCCCCCGCAGGTCTGGGTGCCGGACTCGGTCACCTGGCTCGACACGTTGTCCTCGCAGGCCAGGGATCGCTACCGCGTCGACGCCGGCGTGGCGCAGTCGCCGATCGCCCTCGCCCGGCCGGCAGGCGCCGACGGCGCGGCTCCCGCCTCGTGGGCGGATGTCGTTCGGGGGTCTGAGCCGTTGAAGCTCGCCGATCCGGACCGCGACGCCGCCTCCCGCCTGGCGTTCTATACGGCCTGGGCACAACGATCCGGCCCCCTCGATCGGGCGGCCGGAAGCCGGCTGGTGCTCTTGTCCCGGTACACCAAGAACTCGACGTCGGCCTTGCTCAAGGACTACGAGACCAAACCCGACGACGCCTCCGCCTTCCCGATCTCGGAGCGGGCGGCATACGCGTTCGATCGGCAGCGGCCCAAGGAGCCACTCGTCCTTGCTTTCCCGAGGACGGGCACGCCGGTCCTCGACTATCCGTGGCTCAGCCTGAAGCAGTTGTCGGCGGCTCAGGCCCGCGACATGGAAGCGCTGCGCGCCGAGCTCGACTCCAGCGAAAGCCGGGATGCCTTGACAGCAGCCGGTTTTCGCGTGCGGGGAGCGGACGACGCCGGCCCGAAGGTCGCGGGCCGGTCGGCCCGGCCGACGATCATCGACAACCCGGAGAGCGCCACGCGGGAGGAGGCAACGGCTCAGTGGGACCTGTTGCGGACGGACATGCGCATGCTCGCGGTGATCGACGTTTCCGGATCGATGGCGTGGGACAGCGGCACCCCTGGACAGAGCCGTATGGATGTCCTCCTCGGCTCGGCCGGCCGGGCACTGGGCACTCTTGCCGCTGGCAGCGAGATCGGCGCCTGGGTCTTCTCGACCGCGCAGGACGGGCCGAAGCAGGACTGGCGTCAACTCGTCACCATCCGGCGCCTCGACGCCAAGGTCAACGGCCATACCCAGCGCGACGAACTGCGCCGCCAGCTGGCACGGATCCCGAGCCGCATCCAGGGAGACACCGGGCTCTACGACACGACTCTGGCCGCGTTCTTGAGAATGCGCGATTCTTACGACGGCAACTTCGTCAACTCGGTCGTGCTGATGACCGACGGCGTCAATGACGACACCACAGGCGGGCTCGGCCTCCGAACGTTGCTGAGCCGGCTGAAGGACGAATTCGACCCGGACCGCCCGGTGCGCGTGGTCACGATCGGCATGGGCGAGGCCGATGCCTCCGCGCTGAAGCAGATCTCGGCGGCCACGGGCGGCACCTCCTATATCGCCAACCGGGCGGAGGACATCGACCGGGTCCTGGTGCAGGCGCTCCTGGCCCGCCCGCTGCCGGTCGCGAAGTAGGCCGGACGCGGGTCAGGCGTCGACCGACTCGTCGACGGCCGTCACGCTGCCCTGCTCCACCGCCCCGCCGTCCTTCTTCAACGACCAGCCCGTCAACAGCCCGACCATGAAGACGCCGATGGCGAGTGCGCCGATGCCGAAGATCGTGTCGCCCGGCACCCGCAGCCACACCAGGAGGGTCATGGTGTCGCCGGAGAGGAACTCGCTGCTGCGGGCATACCACAAGCCCTCGTTGATGCTCGCCCAGGCCTGACCCAGCCCGACCGGGAGCAGGGACATGAACGCCATGAGGAAGAGGCCGATGTTCATGCACCAGAAGCCGATCGCGATGGGCTTGTCGTTCCACTCCCGGCCCGGCATCAGGCTGCGGACGCAGAAGAGCATCAGCCCGATCCCGAGCATTCCGTAGACGCCGAAGAGCGCCGTATGCCCGTGCAGCGGAGTGAGATTCAGGCCCTGGACATAGAACAAGGAGATCGGCGGGTTGATGAGGAAGCCGAAGACGCCGGCTCCCAGCATGTTCCAGAAGGCGACCGAGACGAAGAAGTAGATCGCCCACTTGTAGCCCGCGACCCACTTGCGGACCTTGAGCAGCCGCAAGTGCCGGAAGGCCTCGAAACCCATCAGCGAGAGCGGCACCACCTCGAGTGCGGAGAAGCTCGCGCCGAGAGCGATGACCGGGGTCGGCGAGCCGGTGAAGTAGAGGTGGTGAGCCGTGCCGATGATGCCGCCGGCGAGGAAGATCACCGTCGAGGCCAGGGTGGCGCTCGTCGCCGTGCGCGGGCGGATGAGACCCAGCCGCGAGAAGAGGAAGGCCATGACCACCGTCGCGAAGACCTCGAAGAAGCCCTCCACCCACAGGTGCACGACCCACCAACGCCAGTACTCGGCGATGGACAGATGGGTCTCGTGCCCGATCCCGAAGGCGGCGCCGTAGAAACCGGCGATCGCCAGGCAGGAGACGAGCAGCATCGCGACGAGCGAGCGCTGCGATCCCGCGGCGAGCGGTGCGTCCGAGGTGGCCATGAGCTTGTTGATCTCGCTCGAGCGCTTCAGCGCCGGGGATGCGGCGCGCCACATGAGGAAGAGCCAGAGGAACAGGCCGATGGTCAGCCCGATCTGCCAGATCCGGCCCAGGTCGACGTACTCCATACCCTGCGTCCCGAACCAGAAGTTCGCCACGTCCCCGCGGCCGATCTTGCCCATGATCGAGGCCCACTCGCCGGCCATCGACCCGAGCACGACGACGACGAGCGCGCCGCACAGCACGTTGACGCCGAGGCGCTGGAACTTCGGTTCGCGCCCGCCGACGGCGGGGGCGACGTACAGACCCGTGGCCAGCCACGCGGTCGCGATCCAGAAGATGCCGAGCTGCGTATGCCAGGTGCGCACCACGGCATACGGCAGCACCTGGTCGATGGGTATGCCGTACAGCGCGCCGCCCTCGACTGCGTAGTGGGCGGCGATGATGCCCATGGCGATCTGGAGGACGAAGAGCAGGCCGACGATGAAGAAGTACTTCAGCGTCGCCCGCTGCGAGGGGGTGGACTGGTAGCCGAGCAGCGGGTCGTCGTGGGGCGCGGCGGCGTGTTCGTCGGCCTCGCGGTCGCGGTTGTCGTTGGCGGTGTGATACCAGACCATGCCGGCGATGCCGGCGAGCAGCAGGATGATGCTGATGATGCTCCACAGCACATTGCTCGGGGGCGGGACATTGTCGATCAGCGGCTCGTGCGGCCAGTTCTGGGTGTAGGTGATGTCGGCGTCCGGCGAGTTCGTCGACGACGCCCACGACGTCCACCAGAAGAAGGACGCCATCCGGCGCGCGTCCGCGGCGTCGGTGAGCACACCCTTGGGGATGGCGTATTCGTGGTTGCCGTCGGCGAAGAGCTTGGCGTAGTACGCGGCATTGGCGTCGAACGCCTCCTGGCGGATCGGATCCAGGGTGATCGTCTGGCTCGCGGCGTCAAAAGTGTTGGTGCGCAACAGCTCCTTCAGGCGCGCCTTGAGCGCCCCCTGCGGCTCGGGGTCGAGAGCGGCATACGTCGCGGCGCCCTCTTCACTCGCCCACCGGTCGAGGATGAACGTCGCCTCGCGATGCAGCCAGTCGGCGGTCCAGTCGGGCGCGACGTAGGCGCCGTGGCCCCACACCGAGCCGATCTCCTGTCCACCGAGGGACTGCCAGATCTTCTGCCCCTCGACGATGTCCTCGCGGGTGAGCAGCTGGCTCCCGCCCGTGACGGTCACGGCCGCGGGGATGGGCGGCTTGTGCGTGTTGATCGCCTTGCCCATCCACAGCAACACTCCGAAGGAGCCGATCAGGACGCAGGCGAGGGCGATCCACCAACGGCGGTCGTGCCGGCGGTGGTAGGCGTCCAACTCGTCGACGTCGACGTCCGGCGTGCGAGGCGTGACCGTGCTGCTCATGAAAACCCTCCTGGCGGTGAGGCTTTTTCCACTCGACAACGGAAATAGTGCCAGGTCACGGCCTAGGTCCACAATGGCCCCATGGGCACCAAACGCCCCGCCTCCGACGCGGCGGCCGCAGCGGCCGCCGCCCAGGCGAGCGCAACGCGTCGGGCTCTGGGCGAGCCGACGCGGTTCGCGATCGTCCAGTACCTGCATACCGCCGACCGGGCCGCGCGCGTCGACGAGCTGGCGCAGGCAATGTCAGTGCACCACAACGCGATCCGCGCTCATCTCAACGTGCTCATGGAGGTCGGCATCGTCGAGCGGGAGCGGGCGGCCGGGCTCGCGCGCGGCCGGCCGGCCTGGGTGCACCGCCTGACCCCGGAGGCGAGCGCCGTATGGCGTGGCTCGGCCCCGCAGGAAGAGCTCGCCTTGATGTTGCTCGATGTGCTGACGACCAAGCGCTCCCCGCGGGAGGTCGGGCGCGA
>ERZ795053.6145-NODE-6145-length-12086-cov-5.545424_pt1 | contig 12086 bp, 14 predicted proteins | sample MGYA00375137_ERZ795053 | MGnify/ENA primary metagenome ERZ795053 (study PRJEB30182, sample SAMN05720284) | activated sludge metagenome | isolation source: Anaerobic digester | place: Hong Kong | collected 2014-12-17 ... | reverse complement strand
TTCCAGGGCAGTATCGGGCGCTACGATCTGCCACTGGCCGATGGTCCAACCTTGCTGAAGAGTATTCGTGAAGAGTTGTTGACACTGCCCGATGACTACACGGTCCATCCGGGGCATGGACCTTCAACGACCATCGGTTATGAACGGGAATTCAACCCGTTCATCGGCAACGATGCCCATTCATTGTCCTGAACATACGGCTTGCTCATCAGAGCCGTATGCCCGTTGTGCAACTGGGCTGAAATCGGAAGATGCTAACATGGCGATTATTTATCATATGTTACCGTCCGCCACGTGGCAAGCATTGCCGCAGGATGCGGATTACCGGGCAGAGTCGCTATCGACGGAAGGTTTCATTCACTGTACGAGTGAGCCGGAACGATTGGTCGAAGTTGCCAACCGCTTCTATCGGCAGGAAAAAGGTGCTTTTCTGATTTTGCGTATCGATTCAGCGGCAGTACAGGCAACTGTGCGCTGGGAAGAAGCGGACGAGCATCTCTTCCCTCATGTCTACGGTCCGATTGCGCGCGTCGCCGTTGTCGCTGTGACCCCATTTCCGCGATTGGCGGATGGCACCTTTACAACGCCAATCTGGTAGGGTATGCGTATTTTGGAGATTCTGTTTACATTGATCACGCATCATTTGCTTCAGCAGACCCCATGCGTTTTCAATGTGTGTGAGGTATAGTGATAAGATAAACGTATGTCTATTTTATCTGATGGACTAAGTGACTGGTTTCGCCGCAATCGCGGCCAGGTCGATGAGGGACAAAGTGCAGCGCAGTCAACAACTGGTGGGCAAGGGGATCAGGAACCCGTGGTGGTGTGGCGAGCAGCGAATCAGATGGAAGCGCAAGTTGTCAAAGGACGGCTAGAGAGCGAAGGGATCCCAGCGATCATCCAAGGAGAAGCGCTCGGTGCGATCTATGGTCTCACCTCCGGCTCATTGGCGGAAACGCTTGTTCTTGTCCCAGCCCCTTTGGCGGAAAAAGCGGAAATGATTCTTTACGCCGATGAGACTGAAGTCCTAGCGGACGATGATGCTAGCGAGGATACTGCAAATAGTGAATCATCGCATTGAATGGCGACTTCCGAAATCTGATTCGCCTCAAACAAACGTTTCCTCATGGGAGGAAGCGCTCATGTCCTAAAGTATTTGTGGCGGGGTTGTCTAGAACAATCCACTGGCTCATCTGTGAAACCTGTGGAAACCAATGAGTGTGCTTCTGGGAAGTTATTGGGTTTTCACACTTTCGGCTGATGAGCGATCTATTATGTGAACAAAGAACTAAATGGTTTATCGGCGTTCAGCGCTCGCTCTACGTTTGAGCGGCCTGTCAACGACCGATAGTAAAAGGAAAGCGTGGTGAATCGATGGCCCAAGAGGTGTATCGTCCAACAATTCCAGCGCAACTGGCAGAGCGCAAGCGTGCCGGTTTTAACTTCAAGTATTTAGTCGGTGGCCTTTTGTTGTTGCTCTTTGTTGCCTACCTCGGTGTGCAGATGGTACAAGCCACGAGGACTACCGGTGCCTACTACATGACGGTGGGTGAACTCTATGCCCAGGGTGCTGAGATTTATGGGGAGCGTGTGCGCGTCAATGGGGACGTGGTGGAAGGTACCGAAGATTGGGATGCCACTAATGTGGTGTTGCGGTTCTCCATCAGCGATGAGAGCGGCGAAAATCTACCCATTGTCTTTTTTGGTCCTCGCCCGGACAATTTTCAACGAGCCGCATCTGCCATCATTGAAGGCGAGTTGTCGCCCGACGGCACCTTCCAGGCTGAAACGTTGTTGCTCAAGTGTCCCAGTCGCTATGAGGAAGAACCCGAAGAGATTGAAGTAAAGGCTGTACGGTAGCGCGTGAATCAATCATCATCTTCCCTCATCCAGATCAACTCTCTCTATAAGCGCTTCGGTTCCAAGATGGTGCTCAAGGGGGTCGATTTGACGATCAATGAAGGGAATGTGGTGGCACTATTGGGCACAAATGGCGCCGGCAAAACGACCTTGCTTCGACTCATCGCCGGCTTGACAAAGCCTGATCGCGGCGATATTGTGCTCGGCGGCGTCGAGTTTCGGCAGGCCGGCGCGGAACTGCGCCGGTATGTTGGGCTAGTGAGTCATGCCCCCCTGCTCTACGATCATCTTACGGCCTGGGAGAATCTACATTTCTTTGCCGGCATGTACGATCTGGAGCAGCCCACGGGGCGGATTGAGACAGTGTTGCAGGCGGTCGATCTATGGGCACGGCGCAACGACTACGTGCGCACCTATAGCCGTGGCATGCAACAACGCCTTGCCATTGCGCGTGCGATTCTCCACGATCCGCCCATTCTTTTGCTCGATGAGCCCGACAGTGGCCTTGATCAGAAGAGCCTGCAGATGTTGCAGTCGCTGATGCAATATTTGGGTGATAAGCGGCGAGCCATTCTCTTTTCTACCCATAATCTCGATCGCGCATTGACGTGGGCCGATTCGGTGGCCATGTTGGTGCAAGGACGCATGAATCATCATACGGCCACATCACTCTTTGATGATCCGGCAAAGATCCATCAACTTCATGTGGCAACAGGTGTCGAACCATGAGCATTTCATTGCCCGTTAGCCGCCAAACCGAGTACCTGGAAAACGAATCCTTGGTCATCCAGCCTGTTGTCATGCGGGCCGATGCGGGGCGGGGCAGTTTTTTTCGCAAGGTGTGGATGATTGCTGCCAAAGATCTTCGCATTGAATTGCGCGCCAAGGAAGTTTTGGGGGTGATGGCTGCCTTTAGCATTCTGGCGGTTATCATCTTGGGGATGGCCTTTGATTTACGGGTGCCCCGTTCCGAGATGATTGCACCCGGGGTGTTGTGGGGCGTTCTGCTCTTTACTGGACTACTTGGGCTCAATCGTAGCTTTAGCGCCGAATTGGATCGTCACACCCTATTGGCGTTGCTGCTCACTCCAGTGGATCGCAGCGCGATCTATTTGGGCAAGTTCGTGGCGAATTTCTGTTTCATGGCCCTCACGGCCCTGATCCTTTTGCCGGTAATGCTCTTCATCTTTGATGTGAATTTTTTTTCGCCCTGGATTTTGGTAACTGTGCTGCTCGGAATTTTCGGTTACATCAGTGTCGGCACGCTCTTCGCCGCCTTGACTGCCAGCATCCGTTCGCGCGAAAGTATGTTGCCGATCCTACTGTTGCCCGTTTTAGCCCCCCTCTTTATGGCCGGCCTAAAAATGACAGAGCTGGTTGTGGACGCCCGCTCACTCGCATCATTTCAAAATTGGCTGGGCATGCTTGTGGCCTTTGATCTGATCTTTTTCACGGCTGCCATCTTAGTCTTTGATCTGATTTGGGAAGATGTGTAAGTGTCCTGCAGTGTGTAGCCGGCAGCGAAGTTTTGTCGCGATGCACGGTTGACAAAGGTTTTCACTGGCGGTTGGCAATGTCTCAATTTGCAACCGCCAGTATTCATAGCATTCATGGAGGGAATGATGAGTAGTGGAACACTTGTTTCACGTAGCGTGCAAACCCGTTCGGGCGGCCGCAATCTCGGTTGGTCGCTGCTAAGTATTCTCACATTAATTGCAATGCCCGTCGCCATTTGGACATCGCTGATCTACGCTAAATCGGCAACCAATCTGGCCGGTACGGAGCAGATTGCACAGCGGATCTTCTACCTGCATATGGGTGCTGTTTTGGGCGCAGGCGTGGCCTTTTTGGTTGCGCTCGTTGGAAGTATTGCCTACCTTCTCACCCGTAAGCTGGAATGGGATCGGATCACACAGGCCAGCGTGGAGGTGGGAATTATCCTGGGCGCTGCGTTAACGCTCGCCGGTGCAATTTGGGCCAAACCCACCTGGAACACCTATTGGACCTGGGATCCCCGCCTCACCACGACCACGATCACTTTGCTGATTTATATAGCCTACTTGCTTTTCCGCAACGGCATCGACAACCGTCATGCCCGTGCTCGCTTTAGCAGTATCTATGCCCTGCTGGCCTTTACCAGCGTGCCCCTTACCTACTACAGCGCGCGCTGGTTTCGCTCGATTCATCCGGTGGTCTTCAATGGCCAAAACGCGGATGCGCAGGGGTCGTTTAATATTGGTGCCACCATGGGCCATACGCTGTGGGTCACCATGATCAGCTTTTGTTTATTATTTGTTACCTTGATGCTCTTCCGCCGGCGTCAACTGCACATGGAAGATCGCATTGAAGAGCTACGGGAGGAGTTGTTATAATATGGGATTTTTAACTGCTGCCTTTATGGGCATTTGGGCGCTTGTCCTTGTCTACGTGATCTACCTGGGGCAACGCCAATCCAGCTTGGAGCAGGAATTGCGTTCGCTCGAAGAAGTGATGAATGAGCGCAATCGTTCAGCGTAGGGTAGATTACATCCCGATTGGTATTGCCGCAGTAGATTGATATCAACCGCGGTACAGCTATTGTTTCGCAATCAGCAGGTGCCGTCAGGTTGTGCGCGATCGGCACAGTTGCTGGTTGCAAATTCAGTTGAGAAATGTTATGACACAGATCGTGCAAGACCCCCAAATGACAACAGCGAACGCTGATGCCCCAAAAGAAAAAGTCGGTCAACAACCGCAACGTGTTGCCAAGAGCAGTAACCGTCTGGCGGTTTTTCTCCATGCGCTCGCCTTTGTGATTGGCTTTGGCGCGGTCTTTACACTGATTGGCTCAGCTGCTGGCTTGTTGGGCTATAGCTTCTACCCCTATTTGCGCCTCATTCAGAAACTTGGGGCGCTATTGCTCGTGATCTTTGCGCTGGTGACCTTTGGCGTCTTTCGCTGGGGTGCAGCACTGATTCAGCGCAATATTGATCTCCATAAAAATCCGGCAGCGGCGGCATTGGTCAGTTTTCTTGAATTTTTCAATCGCCTGCTTTACACCGAGCGGCGCATTACCGATATGCATCAGGTCAACCGTAAGTGGGGCTACCTGAGCAGCGCCATGTTGGGCGTCAGCTTTAGCGCGGGGTGGGTGCCCTGTGTGGGGCCGATCCTGGCCAGCATTTTCTTCTTGGCCCAGGACAGCGCCACCGCGGCGCAGGGGGCTGGGTTGTTGGGGATCTATAGTTTGGGTTTGGGCATCCCTTTCTTGATCACAGGAGCCGCCTTTAGCTCCATGAGCAACTTCTTACGCCGCATCAACCGCTTTGCCAACATAATCGGCTTTATCAGCGGTGCTTTTCTGTTGGCTGTTGCCGTCTTGTTGTGGACCGACAGCTTGGCGCTGTTGACGACGCGCTTTTTCTATCTCAACGAATTCGTCTTTGAATTGGAAGATAGAGTCTCTCTTGCCTCGGGCACCGGCGGCGATCTCATTAGCATGAGCTTTGTGGCGGCAGCGCCTTTAGCCTTGATCGCGGGGCTGATTAGCTTCATCAGCCCCTGTGTCCTGCCCCTGGTGCCGGCTTACATCGGCTATCTCAGTGGCGCTGCGGTTGGCGGCCAAAAAGGCTAGCCATGCGTGTCACCCTCTACAGCAAACCGGACTGTCACCTATGTGAAACGTTAAAAGCCGATCTGCTCGCGATGCAGAGCAAGATCGGCTTTACGTTGCTGGAGCGCAATATTGAGGAAGATCCCGATGACTTTCTGCGCTTTCGCTATTTGATCCCCGTGTTGGATATTGAAGGCGGCACGCTCCTCTACCCGCCCCATACCTGGCATACTGTCTTCCAGGCTATTGTCCGGGCGGAGCAAAACGCCGCTCAAAGCCCCTGATAAAGGGCAAGCGTTGCTTGCGCACTTGCTTTCCAGGAGAATTGGTGGGCCTGTGCTCGCCCTTTCTCGATCAGCTCTCTCCGTAGGTCGGCCTCGGTGAGCAAAGCAGCAATTTGCGCTGCCAATGCGCGCTCGTCCTCTCTGTCAAAGGTGAGCGCACTCTCCCCAGCCACTTCGCGCAGCACGGGAATGTCACTACAGATCACCGGTGTCCCACATGCCATTGCCTCCAACACCGGCAGCCCAAACCCCTCAAAAAGAGAGGGATAGATAAAGCCTTCGGCAGCGTTGTACCACGCCGGCAACTCGGCATCTGGAATATAACCGGGAAAGTGAACCCACGCTGCTAGACCCAACTCCTGCACGAGTTGAAAGATCTCCCCATAGAACCAACCTTTGCCGCCCGCTACAATGAGGGCAACATCATGATCTGCACTTTCTCGCCGCCACCGCGCGTAGGCCCGGAGGAGGAGTGGTAGATTCTTCCTCGGTTCAAGCGTACCAACGTAGAGCAAAAAGCGTGCCGGGAGCTGATGGGTACGTCGAAATTCCGCAACCGTGGCCGCGGCATGGGGCTGAAACCTTTCCGCGACTCCATTGTAGATGATGGCGATTTTGTGTGGCGCTACGTGAAAATAGCGGATGAGATCGTCGGCCGTTTGACGGCTCACGGCAATCACCTGTGTCGCCTTCTGCACACTGGCGCGGCAGAGATGGGTTAAGTACCAACGCTTTGCCGCCGGCAGCTTCTCCTGCATGCGTACAAAACTTAGATCGTGGACGGTGACAATCCCGGGAGTGGCCGTCGCCAGCGGTAGTACGTTGACCAAACCATGCACGACATCGGCGCCCTGCCGCTGTAGCGCCAACGGAAAGTAGCTCTGCTCCCAGACAATGCGGGCCAGGGGCTGTTGCAGGGGTAGCCGGCTGCGCACGAACTGCACACCCTCCACCGTAAAATCGGGGACATTGACGTAGGCGGTCAACGCCAGGTGGGGAGCCTCCTGTGCCATCCCACCCATCGCTTTGAGGAGATGCCGGCTATAGTTACTGACACCCGCCCCGCGATAGCTTGCGGTTTGGCTAAGCAGTTGCGCATTGATCGCTACTTGCATAGGGCATACAACCGTTCATAGCAGTCCAGTGTCGCTTCGGCAACGGCAGCCATCGTATAGTTGTGCAGCACACGCGTGCGCCCCGCCGCCCCAAGTTGATAGCGGCGCGGTGCGTTGTCAAGCAAGCCCTGTAACTGTACGCGCAATTGCTCGACATTCTTCTCTGGAACAACCACACCGGCCTCGCCAATGACATTGGGAATTTCGCCACTGTCGCTGCCCACTACACAGACCGCACAGGCCATCGCTTCGATCAGCACGCGGCCAAACTGCTCCTTCCAGTTGGGCTGCGTGCGGCTGGGCAGGACAAAGAGATCGAGCGTCCGGTAAAAGTCGGCCATTGCTTCGCTATCAACCTTGCCGACCCAGGTAACTCGTTCGGCAATCCCCAGGGTTGCGGCCAGCTTTTGCAAAGAAACTTGCTCGCTTCCTTCCCCGGCAATTGACAGTTGCCACGCTCCTTGCAGGCCGGCGCAAGCCCGCAATAGTAGATCGATCCCCTTTTCCGGCAGCAAGCCCCCCGCATAGCCAATGTGACAGCAATCGCGTTGGGGATGGCTGCTCGTGATCGGCGAAAAGTGCACCGGATCAATGCCAAATTGGGGGATAACCGTGATTGCACCGCCAAAGCCTTTGCGTTGCAAAACAGCCGCCGCATCGTGGTTGCCGGCAATGGCGATGGGCACACGCCGGTAGCTCTGTTGCTCCAGCCAGCGAAACGGCGGTGGATACGAGCGATAAAGATTTTGCCAGGTGAAGAAAGTCCCCACCGCCCCCATCCGACCAGCCGCGCGCAGCCCCAGCCAGGTTGCCAGATTGTAGGGTTCTTCGTCCATATGAACGATGTGGGGTCGTAACCTTTGCAGTTCGTGGGCAAGGGTGGGGTAGTAGTGGAGATGGAAATTGCCGTTGAAGCGCAACGGGATGACGCGCAGGGTGTAGCCGTCTGTATGGCGCAACTCTGCCATCTGGGTGCCGCGCCGATCCCGCCAGGCCGGTGGAATCAGGACAGTCAGTTCTAAGCCCCGACCAGCGCCCAGTCGCGCTAACACTTCCGCTTTTCGTTGATAGGCGCCCACAACCAGCGCTTTGCTCACCATAACGACTCGCATAGAGTGGCATTATAGCAGGCGAGGTGGGGAAAGCAGTAAATTGGTAGGGAAGTAGAGAGGTAGATAGGTGCCTTTGCCAAGTGGTGGAATAAGGCATAATATGTCCTGGTCAAGATAATGGTGAACTCACGCAAAGCCTGCAAAGGCGCAAAGAACTTGAGACAGTTAGCGATCTTTGCGCACTTTGTGTGAATCAATCGCTTCCACCATCTCGCTGACCAGCACAGAATAAGGCATAATGTTGCAAACGCTCTGCGCGACTGTTTGGGTTCACTTGCGCGGTCTGCGGGAATATTGACACAATGTTCTGTGCCTTCTGTGTGTTCTTCTTACTCTCTGTGGGTTAGCTCATGGCAGTACGTCCACTTTACCCCGCAAGGCCCAGACTCTTTACGAAATTCGTCAATGTGAGTACAATAGCATCATGACAAGTACAACCTTTTGGCACACGTTGCCGCGACCAATTTTGGCCCTTTCTCCCATGGATGGGGTGACGGACCAGCCATACCGCTATCTGCAGAAGAAGTATGGGCCCCCCATGCTCATCTATACAGAGTTCACCAGCGCCGAGGGACTTTGTCTGAGTCAGGGACGTCTCTTGCGCGACCTGCTCTACGATGAGACGCAGCGCCCGATCATCGCGCAGATCTTTGGCAAACGACCCGATTTCTTTTATCAGGCTGCCATCATCGTTTGTGAACTGGGCTTCGATGGCTTTGATATCAACATGGGCTGTCCGTCGAAGACGGTGGCCCAAGGTGGTTCCGGTGCCGCCCTGATCCGTACACCCCAACTGGCGCAGGAGATCGTGCGTGCTGCGCAACAAGGCGTGCGCGATTGGCAGAATGGTGCGACTGTCTATGACTGCCCCGATCTGCCGCAGCGGGTGGCCCATCTGATTGTGCAGCGCAAAGCGCAACTGCCTTTGGCGTACCAGCAACGCCGCCCGATTCCCGTCAGCGTCAAGACACGCATCGGCTACGAAACACCGATCGTCGACGAGTGGTTACCCTATTTGCTGGATGTGGCACCGGTTGCCATTGGCATTCACGGGCGTACGCTAGAACAGGGCTATGGGGGCGAAGCGAGTTGGGAAGAGATCGGGCGGGCTGTGGAAGTGGCACGGGGGAGCGGCATTCTCATTTTGGGCAATGGCGATATCGCTTCCCTGCCGCAGGCCCACCAACGGGTGCAGACCTATGGCGTCGATGGTGTCCTGGTCGGGCGGGCAACCTACGGCAATCCGTTTTTCTTTGATCCCACCGCCGAGTCCTTTCCAACGGCAGAACCGCCCGAACCGGCCATGCTGCGTCAGTTTGCGCAACTCATGGTTGAGCATGCGCAAATGTACGAAGCCACCTATCAGCACTATGAGAAGTACTTCTTCAGCCCCATGCGCAAACATTTGGGCTGGTATGCCCGCAACATGCATGGCGGGAAAAAGTTGCGTATTCCGCTCATGCAGACCAACAGCCCCAGCGAGGTGATGACGGTCCTGGCGCAACAGGGCTATTGGGCTGAGCCGGTTACGCGACCGGTACTAGCACCGATTGAGCAGTTCAAAGCAGTACCGCAATGGGTGGCTGCGTAAATACCCTCCTGCGCGTTGGGCGACGGCGGACACTGTATGGTCGATTTCTGACATATCGCAAACGTTTTGCCAGTATGCTGCTAACAGTGTTACTATACTCTCAAAGGTAATACACTGTGCGTTTGGGGCCACTATCCCAATAGATTTCACTACTACATGATGGCGTAAATACCACGGCAGTCAATAAGCCCAAGCTGCTCGGGTGGATAGGGCAAATTCGCGATGGGCTTATTTACGCCGGGATTTACTACTTGAGTTCTGATTCGGTGAGGAGACGGTTATGCCGATCTATGAATTTGCTTGTGCTGACTGTGGCACAACCTTTGAAAAGCGTGTTTCGTTTTCGGCTGTCAAGGCGCCTGCCTGTGACAATTGCAACAGTGAAAATGTTGAGCGCCAACTGAGTGCGCCGGCCATCCACTTCAAGGGAAGCGGTTGGTATATTACCGACAGCAAGAAATCCTCCAATGGTGAGGGGAAGAAGGATTCGACGAAGTCCGATTCAAGTTCGAGTGAGTCGAGTGGCAAAACAAGCGCATCGACGGAAACAACTTCTTCATCCTCATCCTCATCCTCATCCACGTCTTCGTCTTCGTCTTCATCTGAGAGCACAGGCAGCACACCCGCCACTGCGGAGAAGAGCGCGGCAAGCGCATAGCAAACCGCAAGTATCGCGATTCGAGCATTCGGAACTGCTCTGTCCTATCAAAAGACCAAGTCTACAGTTGAGACTTGGTCTTTTCTGTTATTTGCCCATGAATCGCGGCGGCATTGCACGCTGTCGGCATACCCACCGAATGGCGCTGTGCACTTAGGCCATTGCATGAAAATCAATCCTGCGTAGGTGCCTTCAAGGCACCTACGCAGGATTGGGTGTTTTATTATTTGCAGAAGCCTTAAGGCATCTGGCTGCGATGATCCGCGGTGCGCAGCTCAAATTCGTACTCCGCATATTTGGGCATGGTAACGGCGCGCGCTATGGCCAAAGCCCGCTCAATGTCGTAGGGCACGCGCACAATCTCGATTCCCAGCGGCCCTTCCACTGTGCTCTCCCATTCGCCCCGCAAAATCGCGTACCCGGCCAGGGTGCAGTAGTCCAACGAGTTGCCAACACTGCCCACGTTGAACAACCTCCCCCGGTCGACCGGCAGCAGGTAGGGGTGATGAATGTCGCCATAGCCGACAATAGCGGGCGGTGGCTGTTCATGCCCCGTGGCGTCGGTGTTGAGAAACATATCACGCAGCCGCTGAAAATCGTGGCGAAAGGAGACCCGATGGTGGACACTTTGCGGCGACGCGTGAAAGAGACGCACGCGTCGCCCACTGATCAGGAAATCGACGGCAAAGGGCAGGTTGCGTAGATAGGTCAGCCGCGCATGCCCCAGTCGCTCCCGGTTCCACTGCCAATGGGCACTCGTCCCACGTTCCTCATCAACCATCGTTTCATCCCAGTTGCCGCGCACGGTTGCTGTGCAGACATCACGGCAAAGATCAATCACTGCCGCCGAATCCGGTCCCTTACCCACCAGATCGCCCAAGCAGTAGATACGCTCTATTTGGCGCTGCCGGATGTCCTCGAGCACCGCTTCCAAGGCCGGCAAGTTGCCATGAATGTCAGAGATGATGGCGATCTGCTCCATCGCTTCACACCTCGTCGGGCAGCTTCATTGCTTCGCTATCGCGATAAAATTGTGCCAGCCGCAGCGACAGATCTTCTTGCAACTGAATTGTCAACCCGCCATCGATGACCAGGGTGTGCCCCGTGATGAATGATGCCTGATCGGAGCAGAGAAAGGCCACCCCATTGGCGATATCTTCCGTCTGCCCAACCCGGCGCAGCGGATACTGTTGCTCAAAAAAGGGAAAGAGCGAGGGATTTTTCGCCCACCGCTCGTGCATCCGCTCCGTCATGATGTGGCCGGGACAAACCGCGTTAACCCGGATACCCATGGGGCCAAAGTCACATGCCATCTGGCGCGTGATGCCAATGACTGCCGACTTTGCCCCTTCGTAGGCGAGCTTCCCTTCCACCATCAACAAACCGTGGACCGATGAAATGTTCACGATACTCCCCTTGCCCTGTTTTGCCATGTGGGGCACGGCGTGGCGCGCCGCCCAATAGTGCGACTTGACCATCACATTCATGGCATATTCCCAGGCGCTCTCCGACAGCGTCAGCGCACTGCCATCCGGTTCTTTGCCCCGCCACGCATTGTTGACCAGCAGATCGAGCCGTCCCCAGGTTTCTACGGCGTGCGCAACCATCGCCTCAATCTGCTCTGTTTGTGCAATATCGGTGCGGATCACCGACGCCTCGCCGCCTGCAGCGCGCACCCGTTCCGCATTGGCCAATGCCCCTTCTTCATCGTAGTCGGCGATGACAACCTTCGCCCCGGCTTCCGCCAATCGGCGCACCGTCGCACCACCGATACCATTTGCCCCGCCGGTGACGATGGCAACCAATCCCTTCAGCATAACAAACTCCCTCTCTCGTGTAGTGTTCAACGCTTATCAACTAATGTGTCACGGCTC
>ERZ795053.6144-NODE-6144-length-12087-cov-9.000083_pt1 | contig 12087 bp, 10 predicted proteins | sample MGYA00375137_ERZ795053 | MGnify/ENA primary metagenome ERZ795053 (study PRJEB30182, sample SAMN05720284) | activated sludge metagenome | isolation source: Anaerobic digester | place: Hong Kong | collected 2014-12-17 ... | reverse complement strand
GCCTCGGCGCCGTTGGCGCCGCAGCACTTCTTGTACTTCTTGCCGCTGCCGCAGGGGCATGGGTCGTTGCGGCCGGGGGTGGCGCTGGCGGGCTTGCGCGGGGCCTCGGTCGACAGCGGCTCGGCGGCCGGCAGGCCGAGGTCGCGCCAGTGGGCGAAGATGTCGTTGACCGCCTCGCCCACGTCGGCGAGCCAGCCCAGGCGGGTCTCGTCGTCGGCCTTGGCAGCGTCCTCCTCGCCCCAGGGCGCGAGCACCTCGTCGAGGGTCTCGCGCACGGCCTCGACCGCCTCCGCGTCCAGTCCCTCCTCCCAGCCCTCCGGCCACAGGTCCAGGCCCTGCGCGAAGCCGTCCACCCAGGCCTCCCCGAGCTTGAGCCCGTCGCCCTCGGCGACCGCGAAGCAGAACGGCTCCCAGCACGCCTCGTCCTCGTCGTCCAGGCCCAGGGTCGCGAGCAGTTCGTTGTGATACGCCTTCACCAGGCGGATCGCGCGCTGCAGGCCGCTGCCCGAGCCGAAGCCGACCTCGTCGCCGTGCGCCGACCACACGCCGGGCATCCAGCGCTCGGGCGCGATCGGCCGCGGCGAGATCATCACGCCGGCGAGGTAGCCGTCGAGCATCTCGAGGTCCATGCAGTCCTCGGGGACGATGTCCGAGGTGAGGATCTCCTCCAGCGCCTCGAAGTCCTCGTCGCTCATCGTGCGCAGCGCGGACGCGTCCGCGCCCTTCTCTTCCATACCGTTCATGGCAATCTCCTGTGACCGGCGCCAAGGGTGGCCCAAGGCGGCGCGGCGGGCAAGCACGATCTTGCGGAATCAGCCCGCGGCCGCGAGATCCAGCCCGATGCGGTAGAGCGGTTGCCCCGAGTCGCGGTACTTGCGCTCGAAGGGGGTGAGCGGCGTGGCCGCCTCGAAGCATTCCCACGCGACCTCGCGCCCGAGCACGAGGCCGAGCGCGCAGGCGAACTCCTCGATATAGACCTTCCAGTTGCTGCGGCATTCCAGCACGCCGCCGAGGCGCGGAATCCACGGGAACACCGGGTGCGCATGCCAGCGCCGGCCGAGGTGGCCGATCTTGGGCCAGGGGTTGGGATAGAGGAGGTAGTGGCGCGCCAGGCGCAGCCCGGCCTCGTCGAGCAGGCGCCAGAAGTCGACCAGGTCGGCACGCACGAAGACCATGTTCTTCGGCAGCAGCGCCTCGGGATAGGGCTTGCGGCGGGCGAGGCGATCGGCAGACTGGTCGACGCCGATCACCCAGTGGTCGGGAAACTGGCGCGCGATCTGGATGGTGCTGTGGCCGACGCCGCAGCCGGCGTCGAGGATCAGCGGGGCGCTGCGGTCCCAGTCGGCGAGGGCCTCGGCGAGTGCAGCGCGATTGTAGTCGGTGCAGGGCTTGCGGAAGGGGTGCTCGAGGTGCTTGCGCACGCGCTCGGCGAGCGCCTCGTGCACGCCCTGCTGGGCGCTCTGCGGGATGCGGGAGTTGGCGTAGCTCATCGGGCCGGTCTCATCGGTCGGGACACGTCGTGGTGCAGGTCTGCCGGGGCGCATCGACAGCGGTGGCGGGCAGGTGGTCGCGGGCGGGGATGCCGTGGCGGCGCAACTCCTCGTTCATGCGCGCGGGGTGGACCACGCGGCGCACGGCCTCGTGCAGCCGGCCCGCCGCAGGGTAGTGGCGCCGCAGCATGCCAAGCCACAGCTTGAGCCGGCCGCAGGCATGCACCGGCGCCGCGCGCCCCTGCACGCCCTCCCAGTAGCGCAGGATGTGGGGGTGCAGTTCGACCCAGTCGTGCTCGTCGGGCTCGGGGGCGCGCTCGCCGCGGATGCGGCGCGCGAGCCACGGATCGGACACCGCGCCGCGGCCGATCATCACGTCCTCTGCGGCGGAGACCGCGCGGCAACGCGCCCAGTCAGGCACGCCCCAAACCTCGCCGTTGGCCGTCACCGGCACGCGCACCGCATCGCCGATGCGTGCCACCCACTCCCAGTGGGCGGGCGCGCGGTAGCCCTGATCGCGGGTGCGCGCATGCACGACGATGGCCTGCGCGCCGCCTTCGGCGAGCGCCTGCGCGCAGTCGATGGCCTGCGAAGGATCGGCGATGCCGAGACGCATCTTCGCCGTCACGGGGACGTCGGCGGGCACGGCCGCGCGCACCGCCGCGGCGATGTCGTGCAGCAGGCGCGGGCGGTCGAGCAGCATCGCACCGCCACCGTGGCGGTTCACCACCTTGGCTGGGCAGCCGAAGTTGAGGTCGATGCCGTGCGGGCTCAGCGCGGCCAGGCGTGCGGCGTTCCCGGCGAGCAGGTCCGGATCGCTGCCGAGCAGCTGCACCGCCACCGGCGTGCCCGCGGCGGTGCGGCCGCCGGTGAGGATCTCGGGGCAGATGCGCTCGAACATGCGCCGTGGCAGCAGGGTGCCGGAGACGCGGACAAACTCCGACACGGCGAGGTCGTAGCCACCGATCGCGGTCAGCACGTCACGCAGCACGAAGTCGGCCACGCCCTCCATCGGCGCGAGCAGCAGGCGCACGCTGGGTCCCCCTCGGTGGTTGATCAGGGGCGCGATTGTACCGGTCCCACGCCTGAAAACCGCCCGACGAGGCGCTCGGGCCGTGTTTTTCCTTGTCAGGATCGGCCGGCTGGCTGATAATGACGCGCTTTACGACACAGGGCGGTCACAACCTCCGCCCGCAAGATTCAGGAAACCACCATGAAAGCGGACATCCATCCCAAGTACGCCGACGTCAACGTCACCTGCTCGTGCGGCAACACCTTCGTGACGCGCTCGACCATGGGCAAGCCTCAGTATCACGTCGAAGTGTGCTCGGCCTGCCACCCGTTCTACACCGGCAAGCAGAAGATCGTCGACACCGCCGGCCGCGTCGAGCGCTTCCGCCAGAAGTACGGCAACGTCCAGCGCGCGAGCTGATCCGCCGCATCGCCGGAATCCTCACCGCCCCGTGCGGTCGCGGCAGGATTCCGCAGACACCGAGAAAGGCAGCGCAAGCTGCCTTTTTTTGTTGCCCGTCGCCGGCACGCCTCCCCCGCTCCGCCCTGCCCCTCCGCCGCGCTTGGTCCGCGCAGCCACTCCGACGCACAATGCCCGCATGTTCCGCGATCCCGCCACGCCCACCCTGTTCCAGCGCCGCGTTTACGGCACGATCGGCCTGACCCTGCTGGTCGGCCTGTACCTGCTCGTCGGCCTGACCTCGCACGACCCCTGGCGCGGCGACGACGCGCGCCATTTCGGTCCGGTGCTGGCGATGCTGCGCGGTGAGTCCTGGCTGTTTCCGCTGCTTGCCGGCGAGCCCCTGGTGGAGCATCCCCCGCTCTACTACTGGGTCGCCTCGGCCTTCTCCGCGCTCACCGCTGCCTTTCTGCCCGCGCATGCCGGGGCTCGCCTGGCGAGCGCGTTCTTCGTGGCCCTCGCGATCTGGTGGCTGGCGCGTGCTGCAGAGGCGCTTCACGGCCGCAGCGCACGGACGCCCGCCGCGCTGCTCGGTCTCGGCACGCTGGGGCTCGTCCTGCATGCGCACGAGACGCAGCCCCTGCTCGCCCTCTTCGCCATGCTCGCGCTCACCCTGTCCGGCCTCGCGGAGCTGCCCGGGCGGCCGCTCGCTGGCGGCCTGAAGGCAGGCGTGGGCAGCGGCCTGGCCTTCCTCGCTGCAGGTTTCGGCGGCCTGTGGATGAGCGCCCCACTGCTGCCTCTGGCGATGCTGCTCAGCGCCGACTGCCGCAGCCCGCGCGCCAGCGGCGCATTGCTGCTCGGTCTGTGCGCCGCCATGACGATCGCCGCGCTTTGGCCGCTGGCGCTGCACCTGCAGCAACCCGAACTCCTGGGCCTGTGGCTGCGCAACGAATGGCAGTGGCTCGGCGGGCCGGCGCTGCGCGCCGCGGAACTGCCGCGGCTGCTCGAGCTCGGCGCCTGGTTCATGTGGCCGCTGTGGCCGCTGGCCCTGTGGGCGCTGTGGCGCGGTCGCCGGCAGGCGGGCGGACTGGCGATCCTGCTGCCGCTCGCAAGCGGCGTGCTCGCGCTGGCCTGGCTGCTGGCGATCGACGACCTTTCGCAGGCACGCCTGATCCCGCTGGTGCCCGCACTCGCCCTGCTCGCGGCGGGTGGCGTGGCCAGCCTGCGCCGCGGTGCCGCGAGCGCGCTCGACTGGTTCTCGCTGATGAGCCTGGCGGTGTTCGGCCTTCTGGTCTGGTTGGCATGGAGCGCCCAGGTCGTCGGCTGGCCGACCGGCCTCGCGCGCCACGTCGCGCGCAACGCTCCCGACTTCGTGCCGCCCGACGCCGACCTGCGCCTGTTCGCGGGCGTGGCGATCAGCGCGCTGTGGATACTGCTGGTCGCGCGCCTGCCGCGTTCGCCCGCGCGTGCCCCGGCAAACTGGACAATCGGCCTGGTGATGCTGTGGAGCCTCGCGGTGGTGTTGCTGATGCCCTGGTTCGACCATGGCCGCAGCTACCGCGCGGTGGTGGAGTCGCTCGAGATCGCGGTCCGCGGCGAGCGTGGCGCCCAGGCGAAGGAATGCATCGCCACCACGGGGCTGCCCGACGCGATGAGGCTGTCGATGGATTACTTCGCGGGCCTGCGCGCGCGCGCCATCGACGCCGACGCCACGCCGTGCGCGCTGCTGCTGGTGCACGTCGAGCGCCGCGGCCAGGCCGCTGCGCTCGCGCCCGAGTGGGAGACCGTTTGGGAATACCGCCGCGGCGCAGGCAAGCGCGCCGAGACCTTCCGGCTGCTGCGCCGCGCCGGCGGCTGAGTGCGGGCCCTCGCCGGGCTCAGCCGTAGATCTTGCACATCCCCGGCAGCGAAACGGGATTGGTGAAATAGCCCAGCACGCTGAAGAACAGCGACAGCAGCGCGAGCACGATCAGCACGCGCCGGTGGCGGCGCGCCCAGGCGAGCAGGCTCCGCAACAGCGCCGCGGGATCGATCCTCATGGCAAGACCCTCGTCCGGCGGGTGCTCAGGCGAGGCGCAGGAAGTGGTCGCGGTAGTGGCGCAGCTCGGCGATCGACTCGTGGATGTCGGCGAGTGCGGTGTGGCTGCCCGCCTTCTTCACCCCCGCGTAGATCTCCGGACGCCATCGCCGTGCCAGTTCCTTGAGCGTGGACACGTCGAGGTTGCGGTAGTGGAACCAGGCCTCGAGCTCGGGCATCCAGCGCGCCAGGAAGCGGCGATCCTGGCACACCGAGTTGCCGCACATCGGCGAGGTGCGCGCGGGCACATGCTCGCGCAGAAAGGCCAGCACCTGCGCCTCGGCCTCGGCCTCGGACACCGTGGAGGCGCGCACCCGGGCGCTGAGCCCGGACTTGCCGTGGGTGTTGCGGTTCCAATCGTCCATGCCGTCGAGCACGCTGTCGGGCTGATGGACGGCGATCACCGGCGCTTCGGCGATCACCTCGAGCGCCTCATCGGTGAGCACGATCGCAATCTCGATGATGCGATCACGGTCGGGTTCGAGGCCGGTCATCTCCATGTCCAGCCATATCAGCGTCTTCGGGTCCTGTGCCATAATCGTTGCGGCCCTTTTTCGGGGCCTTCCTGCGAAACAATCGAGGGCGCGATTGTGTCACAGATCGTACAGGCTGCCGGTTCCGGCGCGGTGCGATCGAGGCAGGCCGTCACGGGCGGCGTCGAATGGCAACGCGGGCCGGGCTGCGTGCATGCCGGGAGCCGCAACTTCCATCCACCGCCTGCGCACCGCAATGACCGATTCCGCCCTCTTCCAGCTCTCGCCGCTCGCCTTGCAGCCCTTCTCCCTGGTGTTCCTGGCCTTCCTGCTCGCCGGCACCATGCTCGGCCTCGGCCTGCTGCACCGCCACGCCCACCACGTGCGCCGCCATCGCGACGCCGTGCCGCAGCCCTTCGCCGACTCGATCCCGCTGCATTCGCACCAGCGCGCGGCCGACTACACCTTCGCGCGCGCGCGCCTGTCCGCCATCCACGCCGTGGCCAACGCCGGCTTCGTGCTGCTGCTCACGCTCGGCGGCGGGCTGCAGGCGGTGCACGACGCCTGGGCCGGCGTTCTGCCCGCAGGCGGGCTCGGCCACGGCGTGGCGCTGCTCGCCAGCCTGGGCGTGCTCGGCTGGCTGTTCGAGCTGCCTTTCGCGCTGCTGCGCACCTTCGGCATCGAGAAGGCCTTCGGCTTCAACCGCATGACGCCGCGGCTTTACCTCGCCGACACCCTGCGCGAGGCCGCGCTTGCCGCGCTCATCGGCCTGCCGCTGCTCGGCGGGGTGCTGTGGCTGACGCTGGCGATGGGCGAGCTGTGGTGGGCCTGGGTGTGGGCTTTCTGGCTAGGCTTCAACCTGCTCGCGATGGTGATCTGGCCGACCTTCATCGCGCCGCTGTTCAACAAATTCACCCCGCTCGCCGATGCTGCGCTGAAGGCGCGCGTCGAGGCCCTGCTCGCACGCTGCGGCTTCCGCGCCAAGGGCCTGTTCGTGATGGACGGCTCGCGCCGCTCGGCGCACGGCAACGCCTACTTCACCGGCCTGGGCGCCGCCAAGCGCATCGTGTTCTTCGACACCCTGCTCGACAAGCTCGACGCCGACGAGGTCGAGGCGGTGCTCGCCCACGAACTCGGCCACTTCCATCATCACCACCTGGTGCGCCGCCTGGCGGTGCTCGCTCCGGCCAGCCTGGGCGTGCTCGCGCTCCTCGGCTGGCTCGCGCAGCAGCCCTGGTTCTTCTCCGGGCTGGGCATGCAGGGCAGCGACATGGCGAGCGCGCTCGCCCTCTTCACGCTGGTGCTGCCGGTGTTCAGCTTCCCGCTCGCGCCGGTGCTGAGCCACTGGTCGCGCAAGAACGAGTTCGAGGCCGACGCCTACGCCGCCCGCCAGGCCGACGCTGGCAAGCTGGTGAGCGCGCTGGTCAAGCTCTACCGCGACAACGCGTCCACGCTGACGCCCGATCCGCTGTACTCGCGCTTCCACGACTCGCATCCGCCCGCCGCGCTGCGCATCGCGCGCCTGCAGGCGCTGCAGCGGTGAGCCGCATGCGCAAGCGCACCCACGCCGGCACCATCTCCGAAGGCCGCATCGACGGCCTGGTCGTGGCCGCCTTCGGTCGCCACTACGAGGTCGACACCGCGCGCGGCCGACTGCAGTGCTATCCGCGCGGCAAGAAGAGCAGCTACGCCTGCGGCGACGAGGTCGAACTCGTGCCCGGCGGCGACGGCCAGGGCGTCATCGAGGCCCTGCACCCGCGGCGCAACCTGCTGTGGCGGTCGGACGCCTTCCGCGAGAAGCTGATCGCCTCCAACCTCAGCCATCTGGTGATCGTGGTCGCCACCGAGCCGGGCTTCTCCGACCTGCTGGTGTCGCGCTGCATCGCGGCGGCCGAGAGCCAGGGCATCGTGCCGTTGATCGTGCTCAACAAGGCCGACCTCGCCGAGCGCCTCGAGGCCGCGCGCAGCCAGCTGGAGCCCTTCCGCAAGCTCGGCTACGAGGTCGTCGAGGTGTCCGCGCTGCAGGGCGCGGATGCGCTGCGCGCCCGCCTCGCCGGCCTGCAGGCGATCTTCGTGGGCCAGTCGGGCATGGGCAAATCGACCCTCACCAACGCCATCGTGCCCGAGGCCCGGGCCGCCACCCGCGAGATCTCGGACGCACTCGACTCCGGCAAGCACACCACGACCTTCGCCCGCCTGTACCGCCTGCCGCTGGAGACGGATGAAGCAGGCGGCGGCTGGCTGATCGACAGCCCCGGCCTGCAGGTCTTCGGGCTCGCCCACCTCGCGGCGGATGATCTCGCCGAGACCTTCGTCGAGCTGCGTCCCCATCTGGGGCGCTGCCGTTTCCGCGATTGCCGCCACGACAGCGAGCCGGGCTGCGCGCTGCTCGGCGCGCTCGCGGCCGGCGCCATCCACCCGCGGCGCTGGGAGCATTTCCGCGCCATCCGCAGCGAGATCGCCGAGGCGCGGCGGCTGAACCCGGGCTGGTAGACCGCCGTGCGCGGGCGCCTTGCCCGAGCGGGACGACGATCGGGAGCGTCACCTGCCGCGACCGCCCATCGTGCACACCCCGCCGCAGCCTGGCGCCGCGTGCTCAGGTGCCGAGCAGGAAGTCGCGCACCACGGCGATCTGCGCCGCATCCATCAGCATCGGCGCGTGGCCGACCCCGGAAAACTCCACCGTCCGCGCCTGCGGCCCGCGCGTGCCCATCGCCGCCAGCGTGCTCGCCTCGAGCAGGTCGGACTCGGCCCCGCGCAGCGCCAGCGTCGGGCAGCGGATCGCCTCGTACACCGGCCACAGGTCGATATCGACCGGGACCGGGTTGAGCCGGAAGACCTCGCCCAGGCCGGGGTCGTAGATCATCGCGTAGCCGCCCTCGGCGTCGTCCATGCGGCGCACCGAATATTCGGTGAGGTGTCGCCACTGCGCGTCGGCGAGCGCGCCGAAGGGCGCGCCCACTTCGCGGATGTAGGCTTCCGCCGCCGCCAGGTCGGCGAAGCGCGGCGCGCGCCCGACATACTGGCCGATACGGCGCAGCGAGGCGGCGGTGATCACCGGTCCGACATCGTTCAACACCATGCGCGTGATCGGCGTGGCGGGCTGGCTCGCGAGCAGCATGCCGATGATGCCGCCCATCGAGGTGCCCACCCAATGCACCTCCTCGACGTCGGCACGCGCGATCAGCGTGACCATGTCCGCCACGTACACCGGGAAACCATAGTCCGCCTTGTCCGCCAGCCAGTCGCTGCGCCCGCGCCCGACGACGTCCGGGCACACCACCCGGTATTCGCCGGCGAGCGCCCGCGCGAGGTCATCGAAGTCGCGGCCGTTGCGGGTGAGGCCGTGCACGCAGACCAGCACGCGCGGGTTCTTCGCGTCGCCCCATTCCGTATAGGCCATGTTGTGCAGACCATGCGGCCCGCTGCACAGCACCCGCCGCGCGCGCGGCTGGAGCGCGCTGCCGATGGTGGGTTCATGCCCCACGGCAAGCGTTTGCCCCCCCTGCGTCGTATTGCGGTCGGCGGCGGACTCCGCCGCGGACGGGCGGAAGAGCTTCTTGAGCGAGTCGAGCAGGGACATGAGGCGCGGGTACTCCGATCGGGCTTCGGGTGACTGCAAGTCTAGCCCGAAGCGAGGCGGCCGGGACGCATGAACAGGATGATCCGGCCGTGCACGCATCGCGTTGCGCACCGCCGTCTTCGCGCCTGCCGCCGCTCCTCAACAAGAAAATCGAAGCCGCCCCGCCTCCTGTAGGAGCGCCGGCAGGCGCGAAGGCGGCGCCCGGAACCGGCACGCGCGTCGGCTCCTCGACGCCCTTTTGCCTGCCGTCACCCATTCCTCTCCGGCCTCAGCGGCCGTGCCAGTAGCGCGGCCGCGTCTCGCGCACGGCGCTCACCTGTACGCCATCCCCGGGCGCAGCAGCGAACTCGATCACGATCGCGCCCTGCGCATCGGTGCGCCAGTTGCGAGCACCGGCATCGGCCCAGCGTGCCCACACCTCGGGGTGCGGATGGCCGAAGCTGTTGCGCCGACCGACCGAGTGGATCACGTGTTCCGGCAGCGTCGCATCCACGAAGGCTGTGGAGGACGAGGAACGGCTGCCGTGATGGGCGCTGACCACGACCGCGGCAGCAAGGCTTGCCGGCGCCTGGCGCGCGATCAACTTCGCCTCGGCGATCGTGCCGATATCGCCGGTCAGCAGCAGCGCACCCGCCGCAGCGGAGATGCGCAACACGCACGAAGCGTCGTTGTCGTGGGCGCCGGAGGCCTGATCGCGTGGCGGGCCCTCCGGCGCAGGATGCAGTACCTCGAAGCGCACGCCGTCGCTTTGCCACGCCGGCGCAAGCGCACAGTCTGCAGGCTCGCGTCCCTGGCCGAGCCGTTCCGACCAGTCCGCACGCTCGCGCGCATCGCGAGCCTGTCCAGCCAGCACCCGCTCCACGGGAATCGAACCGAGCAGCGAGGCCGCACCGCCGGCATGGTCCGCGTCCGGATGCGACAGCACCAGCCGGTCCAGCCGGCGCACGCCGGCCGCGCGCAACCACGGCAGGATCACGCGCTCGCCGGCATCGGTCGAACTGCCGAAGGGGGGGCCGCTGTCGTACAGGAGGTCGTGTGCGCGCGTCTGTACATGCACCGCCAGGCCCTGCCCGACATCCAGCACCCAGGCGCGAAAGCCACCCTCCTGCGGACGTGGCGGCTGCCAGAACAGCAGCCCGGCCAGCAGGGCCGGCGCCACCAGCCGACCCGGGCTTGCGCGTGGCAGCAGCAGCATCGCCACCGCCACGAGTGCGCAGCCGAACAGCCAGGGCGGCGGTAGCGCACGCTCGACCACCGCCATCTCGAGCGCTGCGAGGGGTGCAAGGAACGCCATCATCCAGCCCGCGGCAAGGTCGGCCGGCACCAGCAGCAAGGGGGTCGGCCAGGGAATCGCGAGCAGCACCAGCGGCGTGACGACGAAGCTCACCAGCGGGATCGCGATCAGGTTGGCGAGCGGCGACAGCAGCGGGACCGACTGGAACTGCGCGAGCAGCAGCGGCACCAGCGCGAAGCTGATCGCGAACTGCACCCGCAGCGCGCCGCGCCAGCCGGCCGCTGGCGCCACCCGCCCGCCGAGCACGGCGAGGATCACCGCCACCGCGCCGAAGGAGAGCCAGAAACCGGCGGACAGAACCGCCCACGGGTCCACCGCGAGCACCACCAGCAGCGCCACCGCGAGCACCCGCGAAGGCGCGATGTGGCGCCCGACGAACAGCGCGAGCGCACCCACCAGCAGCATCAGCCACGCGCGCAGCACCGGCACCCCCATGCCGGCGAGGAGCGCATAGGCGGTCGCCCCGGCCAGCCCCGCCAGCGCCCCCGCGCGCTGAACCGGCATACGCAGCACCAGGGCCGGCAGCCGGCGCCAGGCCATCGCAGCGAGCCCGCCGCAGAACATGGCAACGAGCCCGACATGGAGGCCCGAGATCGACACCAGGTGGGCGACGCCGGTGCGGCGGAAGATCTCCCACTGGGCGGTGTCGATGCCTTGCTGGTCGCCGACTGCGAGTGCCACCAGCAGGCCGGACTGCTCCCCCCCGGGCAGGGCTGCAAGCAGGCGCTCCCGCACCACTGCGCGCAGGCGGTGGACCTGCTGCATGAGGGTGGCGGACTGCTCGTCGAGGAGACGGCCCGGTCCGCGCACGCTGCCGGTGGCACGCACTCCACGCTCGAGGAGCCAGGCCTCGTAGTCGAAGCTCGCAGGATTGGCGAAGCCGTGTGGCCGCCACAGGCGCACGGTGAGCGCCCAGCGCTCGCCCGGGCGGGGCATTGGCAGCATCCGCGGCGCCACGGAGTCGGCGTTGGTGTCGGCATCGCCTCCCTCGGGTCGCCAGCCGAGCTGCACGAGGCCGGGTACGCCCGGCGTGTCGGGCTCGACCTCGAAGTCGAAGCGCCAGCCCGGCCCGCTCGCCCGTGGCAACCCGGCCACCCTGCCCCGCAGCCGCAGCTCGACGCCCTCGAGCGCACCGGCGAGCTCGTCACCCAGGCGGACCTCGGCCCGCCACGCTGTCCAGGCCACGCCTGCGGCGAGCGCGGCGAAGGCGGTGAGGGCGATACCAACCCGGCGTCGGGTCGCTTGAACCCTGAGGAGGCCCTGCGCCAAGGCCAGCCGCAAGCCCACCGCCGCGCCCACCCCTAGCCCGCCCGCGACCGTGAGGCCGTCGAGCGTGTCCGCATTCTGGACGAGGAGCGTGCCTGCAAGAAAGCCGAGAGCAATGATGCGCATGGCATTCATTATGTCTCAGACATTCCCGGGAGCGCGTTCTTTCACCGACCGGTTCCACCCGAACCACCTGGCGCAACGCCGCCAGCGGTTGGACGCCAAGCAAGGCCCGCACCCACATCCCGATGTCGGCACCGCCCCATTCGCGGCTGCCGCCGCTCCTACACGCGCCTCCAGACGCGGAACGGTTTATGCAGGAGCGCCGGCAGGCGCGAAGGCGGCGGTGGAGTTCTGTACGCGCGTCGATCACCGGACCGCCGGGTTCGCAGCTGCCGCAGCTCCTACAGGACGCCCGGGACGCGCGGCGGCTTCTGTAGGAGCGCCGGCAGGCGCGAAGGCGGCGGTGGAGTTCTGTACGCGCGTCGATCAC
>ERZ795053.6143-NODE-6143-length-12087-cov-11.267703_pt1 | contig 12087 bp, 7 predicted proteins | sample MGYA00375137_ERZ795053 | MGnify/ENA primary metagenome ERZ795053 (study PRJEB30182, sample SAMN05720284) | activated sludge metagenome | isolation source: Anaerobic digester | place: Hong Kong | collected 2014-12-17 ... | reverse complement strand
GGGGCCTTTTTCATCGCCGGGCCGCCCCAAGATGAAAACGCCCCCTCGGGGGGCAACGCACCACGCGCAGCGGGGGAGCGTGGGGGCCTTTTCCCTCATGGCGGGGCCAGCCGATTCAGCCCCGCCCGGTCAACCACCCAAAGACCGTCAGCGCGCCGATCAGCACCGGCTGGTGCAGCATGTAGTAGCTCAGGCTCCAGCGCCCCAGGCCGGCGAGCGCCCGGCCCGGCACGCTGCCGCCACCGGCCAGCCAGCCGGGCCGATGCGCCAGCAGCCAGCGCCCGGCCGCCGCGCCCCAAAGCACCAGCCCGAGCCAGGGGATCAATGGCACGTAGTCCTCGGTGATCGGCTTGCGGGTGACCAGGCCCAGCCAGTTCAGCGGCCGGCTGTTCAGCGCTTCAATGACGGAGCCGCCCGCCCAGGCCGACAGCGCCGCGGGCGCCAGCCAGAACAGCGCCACCAGCAGCGCGCCGGCCACCAGCAGCGCAGCGCCGGACACGCGCCGCACCAGCAGCCAGCGGGTGGCGATCAGCATCACCGCCAGCCCGTGCAGCACACCAAAGTAGATGAAGCTGCGCGGAAACATGAACCAGGAGCCCAGCGTCACCAGCAGCGCGCAGCCCGCCACCTGCGCCCAGCGGCGCCAGAAACGCGGCCAGCCCTGCCCCTGTGCCACGGCCACCGCCTGCCCCATGCCGGCGGTGAACAGGAACAGGCTGACGATGGCGCTGCGCTGCCAGGTCCAGACCGGGTTTTCGTAGAAGTTCTGGTGGATGTAGCCGGCGTGGTTGAGATCGAACGCGAAGTGGAAGGCCGTCATCCACAGCATGGCTAGGCCGCGCAGCGCGTCCAGGCGCTGCAGACGCTGCGCAGGACCAGCGGTGGGGATATGGGAGCGGTATTGGGGGGACACGGACACGACGTGATCGTAGCGCGCCGCCACGGCCCCGGCGCCCGCGGCCAAGTTTCAAGCCAAAACGGCTTCCAACCCAGGAACAGCGGGCGCAGGCAGCTATTTCTACGATAGCAATCTGCGATCCCTGCGGCGCTTGCCCGCCGCCCGTCGTCCGCAACTCAGAGCTTCTCGGTCTGACCGCTGCTCGGCTGCCACTTCATCAGGTGGCGCTCGGCCAGGCCAACCAGGCCGTCCAGCACCAGGGCGAACACCGTCAGCAGCACGATGCCGGCGAACACGGTGTTGATGTCGAAGCTGCCCTCGGCCTGCAGGATCAGGTAGCCCACGCCGTTGGCCGAGCCCAGGTACTCGCCCACCACCGCGCCCACGAAGGCCAGGCCGACCGAGGTGTGCAGACTGGAGAACACCCAGCTCATGGCGCTGGGCACGTACACGTGGCGCATCAGCTGGCGCGCGTTGGCGCCCAGCATGCGGGCGTTGGCCAGCACCACCGGGCTGACCTCGCGCACGCCCTGGTAGACATTGAAGAACACGATGAAGAACACCAGCGTCACCGCCAGCGCCACCTTGGACCATATGCCCAGGCCGAACCACATGGCGAAGATCGGCGCCAGGATCACCCGCGGCATGGCGTTGGCCGCCTTCAGGTACGGGTCCAGCACCGCCGAGGCAAAGGGCGACAGCGCCAGCCACAGCCCCACGCCCAGCCCCACCAGCGTGCCGATGGCGAAGGCCAGCAGCGTTTCCACCAGCGTCACGCCCAGGTGCTTGTAGATGTCGGCGTCGGTGACGAACCAGCGCCACAGCTTCTGCGCCACCTCCACCGGCTTGCCAAAGAAAAAGGCCACGTTGTCGGAGGCGTTGGAGGCGAAGTACCAGACCAGCAGGATCACCAGCAGCAGGCCGACCTGCCAGACGCGCATCAGGGTCCGGTTCATCAAACTACCCTCCGCGCTGCGCGCTGCGGGATTCGCACTTGGGAGCGGCCCTGCGTGCTCATGCCGCCCTCCTCTTCTGCTGGTCGTAGCCCTTGAGCACCTCGTCGCGCAGCACGGCCCAGATCTGGGCGTGCAGCTCGACGAAGCGGGCCTGGTCGCGGATCTCGGCCACGTTGCGGGGGCGCGGCAGGTCGATCACGAACTCGCCGATCGGCCGCGTGGCCGGCCCGGCCGACAGCACCACCACCCGGTCGGACAGCGCGATGGCCTCGTCCAGATCGTGCGTGATGAACAGCACCGCGCGGCCGTGGCTGGCGCCGCTGGCCGAGGGCGCGGCCCACAGCTCCAGCAGCTCGTTCTCCATCAGCTGGCGGGTCTGGATGTCGAGCGCGGAGAACGGCTCGTCCATCAGGATGATGTCCGGGTCCAGGATCAGCGTCTGCGCCATCGCCACGCGCTTGCGCATGCCGCCTGAGAGCTGGTGCGGATAGCGGTCTTCGAAGCCCGCCAGGCCCACGCGCGCCATCCAGGCTCGGCCCAGGCGGTCGGCCTCGGCGGCCGGCGTGCCGCGGAACACCAGCCCGGCGATCACGTTGTCCAGCGCGGTCTTCCAGGGCATCAGTGATTCGGTCTGGAACATGTAGCCGGCGCGCCGGTTAAGGCCGGTGAGCGGCTCGCCGAACACGCTGACCTGCCCGCTGGACGGCGCCAGCAGCCCGGCGCCCACGTTCAGCAGCGTGCTCTTGCCGCAGCCGGTGGGGCCGACGACCGAGACGAACTCGCCCGGCGCTACCGACAGGGTCGCTTCCTGGACGGCCGTGTAACGCTGGCCGGGCGCTTCGCGGCTGGTGAAGACGCAGGTGATGGCCTGCAGATCCAGCGCGGGAGCCATTGATGTGTTCACCATGAAATCGGCCTGCAGCCTAGGTACAGCAGGCGCAGGCAGCTATGAGTTTTGAAGCATTGTAGCCGCTGCGCGGCACCCGGGCGCCGCCGCCCGCGGTGCGCGCCGGCGCCGCTCAGGCGTACTTGGCCGCGGCCTTTTTGGCGAAGGCGTTGGTGTAGGTCTTGGACAGGTCGATCTGCTTGGTCTTGAGGCTTTCCTCGAAGGTCTGCAGCACGCGCAGCGCGGTGGGCGGGCCGGCCTCGGGCATCAGGCCGTCGGGCGACATGGCCTCGCGCACCTTCTCCCAGGCCGCCAGGTAGAGCGAGCGGTCGCCCAGCAGGTAGGACTCGGGCACGGTCTTGACGATCTCCGAAGGCCCCGCCTTCTGCAGCCAGCGCAGCGCGTGCACCATGGCGTTGGCCAAAGCTTGGCAGGTGGCCGGGTTCTCCTGCACGAACTTGTTGTGCACGTAGAGCACGGCCGCCGGCATGGGGCCGCCGTAGACGGCCTGGGTGTCCTTCAGCGTGCGGGTGTCGGAGATCACCTTGATCAGGTTGTCGCGCTGCAGCATGGTGATCACCGGGTCGAGGTTGGCGATGGCGTCCACCTGCCCGGATTTCACCGCCGTGATGGCGCCGCTGGACGCGCCTACGCCGATGAAGGACACGTCGCTCGGCTTCAGCCCGCCCTTGGCCAGCACGTAGCTGGCCATCATCGCCGTGGAGGAGCCCGGCGCCGTGACGCCGATCTTCTTGCCCTTGAGGTCGGCGATCGACTTGTAGCCCGGCATGGTCTTGGTCGACACGGCCAGCACGATCTGCGGCGCCCGCCCTTGCAGCACGATCGATTCGATCGGCTGGTTCTTGGCCTGCATGTTGATGGTGTGCTCGTAGGCGCCCGACACCACGTCGGCACTGCCGCCCACCAGCGCCTGCAGCGCCTTGGAGCCGCCGGCGAAGTCGGGGATCTCCACCTCCAGCCCCTCGGCCTTGAAGTAGCCCAGCTGCTCGGCAATGGTGAGCGGCAGGTAATAGAACAGGTTCTTGCCGCCCACCGCGATGGTGAGCTTGCTCTTCTCGGGCGCGGCCTGCGCGAACGCGAAGCGCGGCAGCGCGATGGCGGCCGGCGCGGCCAGCAGGGTCTTCAGGATGGTGCGGCGCATGGCGTGTCTCCAAAAATCAATGCGTGTGCAGACGATCGGGCGACTTTAGCAAAGGGCTTGCGCGAGGTACTGCGGGATGTCCCTTAGCCAGCCATCGCGGTTGGCGGGGCGCGCCGCGCGCTCCGGCGACGTGCCGCGCCCCCCCGGCGGCCGTCCGGAATCACCCCACCCACTTGCGCGCGTTGCGCCAGATCTGCATCCAGGGGCTCAACTCGCCCTGCGGCAGCGGGGTCCAGCTGAACTGGATGTTGCGGAACACGCGCTCGGGGTGCGGCATCATGGCCGTGAAGCGGCCGTCGGCGGTGGTGACGGCCGTCAGGCCGCCGGGGCTGCCGTTGGGGTTGAAGGGGTACTGTTCGGTCGGCTGGCCGTGGTGGTCCACGTAGCGCATGGCGGCGATGGCCCGGGCGGCGTCGCCACGAGCCGAGAAGTTGGCAAAGCCCTCGCCGTGCGCCACCGCGATGGGCAGCCGGCTGCCCGCCATGCCGGCCAGGAACAGGCTGGGCGATTCGACCACCTCCACCAGCGACAGGCGCGCCTCGAAGCGCTCGCTGACGTTGGTGGTGAAGCGCGGCCAGGCCTGGGCGCCGGGGATGATGTCGGCCAGCTCGGCGAACATCTGGCAGCCGTTGCACACGCCCAGGCCGAAGGTGTCGCCGCGCGCGAAGAAGGCGCCGAACTGCTCGGCCAGCGGCGCGTTGAAGGTGATGGAGCGCGCCCAGCCGATGCCCGCACCCAGCGTGTCGCCGTAGCTGAAGCCGCCGCAGGCCACCAGGCCGGCGAAATCGGCCAGCCGGGCACGGCCGGTCTGCAGGTCGGTCATGTGCACGTCGAAGGCCTCGAAGCCGGCCTCCGTGAAGGCGTAGGCCATCTCCACGTGCGAGTTCACGCCCTGCTCGCGCAGGATCGCCACACGCGGGCGGGCGCCGCCGATCACTATGTTTTTGCTAGCTGCCTGCGCCCGCTGCTGCTGGGCCAGGGCCATGTTTTGCTTCAGATCGTCGGACAGGTGCACGCCCAGGCCCGGATCATCCGGCTGGCCGGCGGCCTGGTGTTCGGCGTCGGCGCAGGCGGGGTTGTCGCGCTCGCGGGCGATCTTCCAGCTCACGCTGTCCCAGACCTGCTGCAGGTCGTGCAGGCTGGCGGCAAACACCTCCCTGGCGTCGCGCCAGATCGCGATGCGGCCTTTGCCATGGTCCAGCTCGGCATCAGCCGGGCGGGTCTTGCCGATGTAGTGGCTGTGGCGGCTCAGGCCGTGCTCGCGCAGCGTGCGCATCACCGCGTCGCGCCCGGCGGTGGGCACCTGGATCACCACGCCCAGCTCTTCGGCGAACAGCGCCTTCAGCGTGAGCTCCTCGCGCCGCGCGCTCACCTGGCTGGCCCAGTTCTTGGCGTCGCCGGTTTCCATGCGGCTGTCGCTGATGCCGTCGCCCTCGGTCACCAGCAGGTCGATGTTGAGCGCCACGCCCACGTGGCCGGCGAAGGCCATCTCGGCCACGCAGGCCAGCAGGCCGCCGTCGCTGCGGTCGTGGTAGGCCAGCAGCTGGCCTGCGTCACGCAGCTGGTGGATGGCGGCGACCAGGCGCTTCAGGTCCTGCGGGTCGTCCAGATCGGGCACGCCGTCGATGTCGGGGCAGCCGCTCTGGCCCAGCGCCTGCGCCAGCACGCTGCCGGCCAGGCGGTGGCGGCCGTGGCCCAGGTCGATCAGCACCAGCGTGGTGTCCCCCTCCGCCACCAGCTGCGGCGTGAGCGTGGGCCGCACGTCGGCCACCGAGGCGAAGGCGCTGACGATCAGGCTCACCGGCGAGGTGACCTTGTGCGGCGCGCCCGCCGCGTCCTGCCACTGCGTGCGCATGGAGAGGCTGTCCTTGCCCACCGGGATGCTCACCCCCAGCTGCGGGCACAGCTCCATGCCCACAGCCTTCACGGTGGCGTAGAGCGCGGCGTCTTCGCCCGGCTCGCCGCAGGCGGCCATCCAGTTGGCGCTGAGCTTGACGCGCTCCAGCTCGATCGGCGCTGCCAGCAGGTTGGTGATGCTCTCGGCCACCGCCATGCGGCCGGAAGCCGGCGCATCCAGCGCGGCCAGCGGCGTGCGCTCGCCCATGCTCATGGCCTCGCCGGCAAAGCCCGCGTAGTCGGCCAGGGTGACGGCGCAGTCGGCCACCGGCACCTGCCAGGGGCCGATCATCTGGTCCCGGTGCGTCAGGCCGCCCACGGTGCGGTCGCCAATGGTCACCAGAAAGCGCTTGCTGGCCACGGTGGGGTGGCCCAGCACCTTGATGACGGCGTCCTGCAGCGTCACACCGCCCAGATCCAGCGGCTTGAAGCGGCGCTGGGCGGTGGTCACGTTGCGGTGCATCTTGGGCGGCTTGCCCAGCAGCACGTCCATGGGCATGTCGACCGGCTGGTCGGCGCGGGGCGCGGTGGCGTCGACCACCTCCAGCTGCCGCGCCTCGGTGGCCTGGCCGACCACGGCGAACGGGCAGCGCTCGCGCGCGCAGAGCTGCTCGAACAGCGGCAGCGATTCGGGTGCGATGGCCAGCACGTAGCGCTCCTGGCTCTCGTTGCACCAGATTTCCTTGGGCGCCAGGCCGGATTCCTCCAGCGGCACGCCGCGCAGGTCGAAGCGCGCGCCGCGGCCGGCGTCGTGGGTCAGCTCCGGGAAGGCGTTGGACAGCCCGCCGGCCCCCACGTCGTGGATGGCCAGGATGGGGTTGGCCACGCCCAGCGCCTGGCACTGGGTGATGACCTCCTGCGCGCGGCGCTGGATCTCGGGGTTGCCGCGCTGCACGGAATCGAAATCCAGGTGCGCGGCGTTGGTGCCGCTGGCCAGCGAGCTGGCCGCGCCGCCGCCCATGCCGATGCGCATGCCGGGCCCGCCCAGCTGGATCAGCAGGCTGCCGGCCGGGAACTCGATCTTGTGGGTGAGCGCGGCGTCGATGTGCCCCACCCCGCCGGCGATCATGATGGGCTTGTGGTAGCCGCGCTGCACCGGGCCGTCGGCGCCGACGTCGCCCGCGTCGTCGCCCACCAGCAGCTCGTACTCGCGGAAGTAGCCCAGCAGGTTGGGCCGGCCGAACTCGTTGTTGAAGGCGGCGCCGCCCAGCGGCCCCTCGGTCATGATCTGCAGCGGGCTGGCCATGTGCTCCGGCTTGCCGCCCGGCTGGTCGGCCAGGCCGTCCCAGAGCTTGCTGACGGTGAAGCCGGTCAGGCCCGCCTTGGGGCGCGAGCCGCGGCCGGTGGCGCCTTCGTCGCGGATCTCGCCACCGGCGCCGGTGCTGGCGCCCGGGAAGGGGCTGATGGCCGTGGGGTGGTTGTGGGTCTCCACCTTCATCAGCACGTGGCGCAGGGCACTCTCTTTCTGATAGCTGGCTGCGCCCGCCACGCCTTGGCCAGAGGCCATTTTGGCTTGAAAAACCTCGACCTCGTGGCCTGCCATCACGGCGGCGTTGTCGCTGTAGGCCACCACCGTATGGCGCGGCTGCTGCTGGTGGGTGTGGCGGATCATGCCGAACAGGCTCTTGTCCTGCGCCATGCCGTCGATGGTGAAGTCGGCGTTGAAGATCTTGTGACGGCAGTGCTCGCTGTTGGCCTGGGCGAACATCATCAGCTCCACATCGGTCGGGTTGCGGCCCAGCCGGGTGAAGGCTTCCACCAGGTAGTCGATCTCGTCCGGCGCCAGCGCCAGGCCCCAGTCGCGATTGGCGCGCTCCAGCGCGGCCTTGCCGCCGGCCAGCACGTCCACATGGGCCAGCGGCTCGGGGTGCAGCTCGGTGAACAGCGCGGCGGCATCGTCCCGCGAAGCCAGCACGCTCTCGGTCATGCGGTCATGTAGCAGCGTGGCGACGACGGAAAGCTCATCTTTCGATAGCTGCCTGCGCCCGATCAGCGCCGGCTTGAGGCCAATTTGATACTCCACCATGCGCTCCACCCGGTGCAGCGACGTGCCGCCCCCGGCGCGCGCGCCGATACCGCAATTGCGGGCGATGTCGCTGGCCTTGCTGGCCCAGGGCGACACCGTGCCCAGCCGCGGGGTGACGATCACCGCCTGGCCGCCGGCCGGGCCATCGTAGGGTTCGCCGTAGGTCAGCAGCGCGGCCAGGCGCTGCAGCTCGTCCTCGGCGGGCGGGGTGTCGAACCCGGCCAGGTGCACGTAGCGCGCGCTGATGGAGGCCACCGCCGGGTTCACCGCCTGCAGGCGCGGCAGCAGCTGGCGCACGCGGAACTCGCTCAGGGCATTGCCGCCCTCGAAGAAATGGATGTGCTGGGTCACGTTCGGGGGCCTGGAAGACGGGCCGTGCGGGAGGCTTGGAAGATGGGATTCGCCCGGCCGCTGACTGGGGCCGGGCGCGACTGGCACGATTTTACCGAGCGCCCGCCCCCCACCCGGCCCTCGCCTGCCAGCCCGGCCAAGCCCGCCCTGGCTGCAAGGCCCGGCCCGCAATGGGATAATTTTGTAAATGAGCATCACCATCAAAGACGACGCCGGCGTTGCCGCCATGCGCACCGCCTGCCGGCTGGCCGCCGAGGTGCTGGACGCGATCACGCCGCACATCCAGCCCGGCATCACCACGCTGGACATCGACCGCCTGGCCGCCGAGCACATGGCCAAGCAGGGTACGCGCTCGGCCACCGTGGGCTACCAGCCGCCCGGCTACCCGCCCTACCCGGCGCACCTGTGCACCTCGGTCAACCACGTGATTTGCCACGGCATCCCGAACGACAAGGTGCTCAAGAAGGGCGATATCGTGAACGTGGATGTGACGGTGATCACGCCCGAGGGCTGGTACGGCGACACCAGCCGCATGTTCGAGATTGGTGAAGTCTCCATCGCCGCCAAGCGCCTGTGCGCCCTCACCTACGACGCCATGTGGCTGGGCATCGAGCAGGTCAGGCCCGGCGCGCGCCTGGGCGACGTGGGCCACGCCATCCAGAAGTTCGCCGAGGGGCACAACCTGTCGGTGGTGCGCGAGTTCTGCGGCCACGGCATCGGCCAGCGCTTCCACGAGGAGCCGCAGGTGCTGCACTACGGCAAGCCGGGCACGGGCGAGGAGCTGGTGCCGGGCATGATCTTCACCGTCGAGCCCATGATCAACCTGGGCCGGCGCGACATCAAGGAAATGCCCGACGGCTGGACCATCGTCACCAGGGACCGCTCCCTCTCCGCGCAGTGGGAGCACACGGTGCTGGTCACGCCCACCGGCCACGAGGTGCTGAGCCTGTCGGCCGGCAGCCCGCCGCCGCCCGCGTTCGTCCAGTAAGCAGCGCATGACGCAAACGTCCCCCCTCGCCGCCCCGGCGCTGGACGATCTGGCCAGCCTGCGCGCCAGCTACCGCCAGCGCAAGCAGGCCCTGCTCACGGAGCTGGGCGACAGCGGCAACCGCATGCGTGGCATGAATCACGTGCTGGGGCAGCTGGCCCGGCTGACCGACGAGGTGCTGATGGCGCTGTGGCGGCGTGCCGGCCTGAGGCCGCGCTTCGCCCTGCTGGCGGTGGGCGGCTTCGGCCGCGGCGAGCTGTTCCCCTACTCCGACATCGACGTGCTGGTGCTGCTGCCCGACGGCGCCGACTGCGACAGCGACCTGGCCTGCAAGACCGACCTCGAAGCCTTCATCACCAGCTGCTGGGACGTGGGCCTGGAGATCGGCTCCAGCGTGCGCACCGTGTCCGAATGCCTGGCCACGGCGGCGCAGGACATCACCGTCTGCACCTCGCTGGTCGAGGCGCGGCTGATCTCCGGCTCGCGCGCCCTGTTCACGCAGTTCAGCAAGCGCTTCAGGGAGCAGCTGGATCCGCTCGACTTTCTCGTTGCCAAGAAGCTCGAGATGCGCCAGCGCCACGCCAAGTTCGAGGACACGCCCTACGCCCTGGAGCCCAACTGCAAGGAATCGCCCGGTGGCCTGCGCGACCTGCAGATCATCCTCTGGGTGGCGCGTGCCGCCGGCCTGGGCAAGAGCTGGGGCGAGCTGGGCAAGAGCGGCCTGGCCACCCCGCGCGAGGCGCGCCAGCTGGCCCGCAACGACCGCCTGCTCAGCCTGATCCGTGCCCGGCTGCACCTGATCGCCAGGCGGCGCGAAGACCGCCTGGTGTTCGACCTGCAGACCGCCGTGGCCGAATCCTTCGGCTTCAGGAACACCTTCTCCGACGACGGCCGCCTGGCCGAGCGCGCCAGCGAGCAGCTGATGCGCCAGTACTACTGGTGCGCCAAGGCGGTGTCGCAGCTCAACCAGATCCTGATGCAGGTGATCGAGGAGCGCCTGCGCAGCGCGCGCGCGCCCATGCGCCCGGCCCGCCGCATCGACGACGAGTTCCTCGACAAGGGCGGCCTGCTGGAAGTGGCCAGCGACGACACCTACCAGAAGAACCCGCACGCCATCCTGCGCACCTTCCTGGTGTATGAGCAGGAGCTGGGCGTCAAGCAGCTCTCGGCCCGCACGCTGCGCGCGCTCTACAACGCGCGCTCGCTCATGGACAGCGAGTACCGGGCCGACCCGGCCAACCGCGCCATGTTCATGAAGATCCTCAAGCAGCCGGCCGGCATCACGCACGCCTTCCGGCTGATGAACCAGACCTCGGTGCTGGGGCGCTACCTGTGGCCGTTCCGGCGCATCGTCGGCCAGATGCAGCACGACCTGTTCCACGTCTACACGGTGGACCAGCACATCCTGATGGTGCTGCGCAACGTGCGGCGCTTCTTCATCCCCGAGCACGCGCACGAATACCCGTTCTGCTCGCAGCTGGCCGCCGGCTGGGACAAGCCCTGGGTGCTCTACGTGGCGGCGCTGTTCCACGACATCGCCAAGGGCCGCGGCGGAGACCATTCCGAACTCGGCGCGCAGGAGGTGCGGCGCTTCTGCACGCAGCACAAGATCGCCCGGCAGGACGCCGCGCTGATCGAGTTCCTGGTGCGCGAGCACCTGACCATGAGCCACGTGGCCCAGAAGGAAGACCTGGCCGATCCGGAGGTCATCACCAAATTCGCCCGCCACCTGGGCAACGAGCACCGCCTGACGGCGCTGTACCTGCTCACCGTGGCCGACATCCGCGGCACCAGCCCCAAGGTCTGGAACGCCTGGAAGGGCAAGCTGCTGGAAGACCTGTACAAGCACACCCTGCACGCGCTGGGCGGCCGCGCGCCCAGCGCCGGCGCGCTGGTCGAAGAGCGCAAGCGTGCCGCGCTGGAAGAGATCGCCCTGCACGCCATGCCCAAGGACGCGCAGCAGGCGCTCTGGAACACACTGGACGTCGGCTACTTCATGCGCCACGACGCCGACGAACTGGCCTGGCACGCGCGTCAGCTCTCGCGCGTGCTGTGGCAGCGCGCCCAGACCGGCGCCGCGGCCGCGAACGAGCCGCTCACCGTGGTGCGCGCGCGCATCTCGCCGGTGGGCGAAGGCCTGCAGGTGATGTGCTACACAGCCGACCGGCCGGATCTGTTCGCCCGCATCTGCGGTTATTTCGACCGCGCGGGCTTCTCGATCCTGGACGCGCGGGTGCACACCACGCGCAACGGCTACGCGCTGGACACCTTCCAGATCGTCACCGAAATGATCCCGGAGCACTACCGCGAGCTGATCGGCCTGGTGGAAGCCGGCCTGCCCGAGGCGCTGGCCAGCGACGCCGCGCTGCCGGCGCCGCGCCTTGGCCGGGTGTCGCGGCGGGTGCGCAGCTTCCCGATCACGCCGCGCGTGGACCTGCGCCCGGACGAAAAAGCCCAGCACTGGCTGCTGAGCGTGTCGGCCAGCGACCGCGCGGGCCTGCTCTACGGCATCGCCCGCGTGCTGGCCGAGCACCAGATCAGCGTGGAGCTGGCCAAGATCTCCACCCTGGGCGAGCGGGTGGAAGACACCTTCCTGCTCCAGGGCGTGCAGCTGCAGCACCAGAAAACCCAGATCGCCATCGAGCGCGAGTTGCTGGAAGGGCTGGAAGTGCAGTAGGCGCCGCAAGGTGCGGCGCCTGAATTGCTATTTCAACGATAGCTGGCTGCGCCCGCTGTGCTTGGGCTGCGGGCTGATTTTTTTCAGAATTTGTTCATCCGGCTGACCCGCGTTCACCGTTCAGGCTGAGCTTGTCGAAGCCTTGAGCGAAGCGTCGTCGCATCGCCCAGCTTTGTGCCCCTTGGAAACGCTGCAGGCCGGGACGTGCGCCCGGCGGCGCACCTACTTTTCTTTGCTTCGCCAAAGA
>ERZ795053.6138-NODE-6138-length-12093-cov-6.756936_pt1 | contig 12093 bp, 11 predicted proteins | sample MGYA00375137_ERZ795053 | MGnify/ENA primary metagenome ERZ795053 (study PRJEB30182, sample SAMN05720284) | activated sludge metagenome | isolation source: Anaerobic digester | place: Hong Kong | collected 2014-12-17 ... | reverse complement strand
AGAACTACGCGATCTTCCCGCACCTCTCGGTTTTCGACAATATCGCCTACGGCCTCAGGGCGCGGCGCTGCGCCAAGGCCGAGGTCGAGGCGCGGGTCGGCCAGATGCTCGAGCTGATCCAGCTCGCGGCGCTGAGGCACCGGCGCCCGCGCGAGCTCTCCGGCGGCCAGCAGCAGCGCGTGGTTCTCGCCCGCGCCATGGTCATCCAGCCCGACGTCCTGCTCATGGACGAGCCTTTGTCGAACCTCGACACGGCGATGCGCGTGCATCTGCGCGCCGAGATCCGCGCCCTGCAGCGCCAGGTCGGGATCACCACGATCTACGTGACCCATGACCAGGAGGAAGCGCTCCTGATGTCCGACCGCGTCGCCGTGATGAGCCACGGCCGGGTCGAGCAGATCGCCACGCCGCTCGAGATCTACAACGCCCCCGAGACGCGCTTCGTCGCCGGCTTCGTCGGCGAGTGCAACATGCTGCCCGGCAAGGTGGCCGAAGTGCTCGACGGGACGGCCACGGTGGCGCTCGGCGAAGGGGGGCTGCTCATCGTGGATGGCGTTTCCGGCGTCGCCTCGGGCGAGGCCCGCACGGTGGCCTTCCGCCCCCAGGACGTAGAGCTGCAGCCCGTGCCCGACGATGACATGCGCGGCCTATGCGGCCGGCTGGCCGATATCCAGTTCCTCGGCGGAACGGTGCGTTTCGTCGTCGATATCGGCGCCGGCGCCATCGTCCACGTCGCCGCGCAGCGCCGCACCGGTGCCGCCATCCCGGTGCTCGGCGGGCGCTACCGCCTCGACATTCCGGCCCACACGGTCCGGCTCTTCGAGCCGACCCCGGCATGACCCGGACGCCATGACCGGAGCAATGGTGGCGGCCCGGCGGCTGCTCGGCTTCTGGCCGTCGGTCACCGCCGGCATGCTGGTCGTCACGGCAGCCCTGCTGCTGCTGCCGGTCTTCAACATCGTCGGCCTGAGCTTCTCGGGCAAGGAGGACGCCGCCGGCGTGCTCCAGAACTACCGGATGTTCTTCTCGGAGCCGTATTACTACCGCACCCTGGTCAACAGCTTCATCGTGAGCATCAGCGCCACCGTGCTGGCGCTCCTGGTCGGCGTGCCCGCCGCCTACTTCACCAGCCGCTTCCACATCTGGATGCGCAGCCTGATCCGTGCCGCCGTGGTGCTGATCTTCGTCTCGCCGCCCTTCATCGGCTCCTACTCCTGGATCATCCTGCTCGGCCGCAACGGCCTCGTCACCACGACCCTGGCGGAATACGGCATCTCGCTGCCGTCGATCTACGGTGCTCAGGGCATCATCTTCGTCTTCACCCTGCATTATTTCCCCTTCGTCTTTCTGCTGGTGTCGTCCGGTCTCAAGTCGATCGACCAGAGCATCGAGGATGCCGCCCGCAATCTCGGATCGAGCGAGCTCGCGACCTTCAGGAAGGTGATCGCCCCGCTGCTGGCGCCATCGATCTCGACCGGAGCGCTCCTGGTCTTCATCGCCTGCTTCACCGATCTCGGCACGCCGATCATCCTCGGCGAGCGCTTTCGCGTGCTGCCGGTCCTGATCTATGGCGAGTTCGTCAACGATTTCGGCGGCCGGCCGGTGCTCGCCAGCACCCTCTCCGTGCTCCTGCTGCTGATCACGACCTCGGCGCTTCTGCTGCAGCGCTGGTACGCCTCGCGCAACGCCTTCGGCACCGCCGCGGTGCGCCCGCTGACCCTGCAGGAACAGCCGTTCAAAAAACGCCTGCTGGCGGCGCTCTTCGTCTACACGCTGGTCGGCGTGGCCCTGCTGCCGCTCGCCAACATCATCGTCTCGTCCTTCCTGAAGGCCAACGGACCGGTCCTGCTGGCGGAATTCACCCTCGACAACTACCGCCGCATCCTCGGCACCATCGGCAGGCCGCTCTGGAACACCATCTTCTTCACCACCACGGCAACCCTGCTGTGCGCTGTCTTCGGCACCATGATCGGCTACATCATCGTCCGCCGGCCGGGCCGCATCAGCGGCTTCCTCGACACCATCATCATGTTCTCGTTCGCGGTGCCGGGCATTGTCCTGGGGGTCGGGCTGGTGGTCACCTATCACCACCAGCCCTTCGCCATGACCGGCACGGCGCTGATCCTCATCCTGGCCTACTTCATCCGCCGCCTCCCCTTCTCGGTCCGCTCGTCCGTAGGCATGCTGCAGCAGCTCTCCCGCGACACCGAGGAGGCGTCGGTCAATCTCGGCGCCGGGCCGGCCATGACCTTCCTCAAGATCACGGTGCCGCTCCTGTCCGTCGCGATCCTCTCGGGCGTCCTGCTCACCTGGTCGAACACCATCCGCGAGCTGAGCGCGACCCTGATCCTGCAGTCGGGGCGGACGGTGACGGTCAGCCTCGAGATCTTCAACGAGGTGGTCAACGGAAACTTCGGCATCGCCTCGGCGCTCGGCACCGTCCTCATCCTCCTGACCTTCCTGCCTCTCTCCGTGCTGTTCACGGCGATGGGCAAGCGAGAGGATGCGCTCGTGTGAGGGACGGCCGGAGGCGCTCGACTGGCACCCGGCAGCCATCGACGACCCGTGGCGAGGAGCACGATTGGCCAGCAGGCAACGCATCGGATCGGGTCGTGGCAGCGCGCTGAACGACGATATCGTTCTGGAGGCGGCCTGGCTCTACTACTACGAGGGCAGGAGCCAGCACGAGATCGCCGGCACGCTCGGCGTCTCGCGCTCGTCGATCGTCGGCTATCTGCAGCAGGCACGCGAGACCGGCATGGTCGAGATCCGGCTCGATGCCGGGGTCTTCAGCCGCCATCGCCTGTCGCACGCTTTGTCGCAACGCTACGGGCTGGCCGAGACCTATGTCGTGCCGGGCGACACGTTCTCCCTCGAGCGGGTCGCCGTCGGCGCGGGCCGGCGCCTGCCGGACCTGATCGATCCCGGCGACGTGCTCGGCGTCGCCTGGGGGCAGACGATCTTCAACCTGTCACAGAACATCGTGCCGCGGCGGATCGACCGGCTGACGGTCATCCAGATGGTCGGCTCGATGTCGTCACCCTACGGCTTCGATGCGGAGATCTGCTCGTCGCACATCGCCCTGTCGCTGGGCGGCCGCTGCATCAACCTGCACGCCCCGGCCGTGCTCTCGACCAGTGCGATGGCGGAGGCGCTGCGCCAGGAGCCCATCATCAGGGCGCAGCTCGAGCAGGTCTCGCGCATCGGCAAGGCGGTCTTCGCCGTCGGCTCGTGCAACGAGACCAGCCATATCGTCCAGGCGGGCATCGCCTCCGTCGACGACCTCGCCCGCTATCGGCGCCATGGCGCCGTCGGCCTGGTCTGCGGCCGCTTCATCGACGCCGCCGGCAATCATATCCATGGCCACCTCGACGAGCGGCTGATCGGCGTGACGCCCGATTGCCTGCGCGGCTTGCGGATGGGCATCCTCGTCTCATCCGGCGCCGACAAGATCGAAGGCATCCACGCAGCCCTGCGCGGCGGCTACGCGACCCATCTCGTCACCGACATTCCCACCGCCGAAGGCATCCTCACCCTGAGCCGCTGAGGCTGGTTCACCCGGGCCGGGACCGCCTCAACCGTCGAGTCCCTCGGGCGGTTGCCAGCCCGGGGGTGGCGGCTGGCGGGGGGCCTGGGGGATGGGGACGTGGAAGTTGGCGTCGGCGCCGTTCATGTCCATGCGCCGCTCGGCGATGCGCCAGCCTTCGGGCGTGCGCCGCAGGGAATCGAGATAGCGGCCGTAGACGGTGGCGGTCCGACCGTCCGGCCGCTCGTGCCAGGCGTGGACGCAGCTCTCCGCCCGCGCGGTGTCGGCCGAGTCGAGCCAGACCCGCACATTCGCCAGGTGATGCGCCGTGCGGCGCCAGCGCCACATGCGCGCCAGCGAGCGCGCCAGCGCCTCGCGACCGACCGCGGCGAGCCTGGGTTCGGCGCCGTAGGTGACGCGGCAGTCGGTCGTGAAGAGGGCGGCGAGCGCGTCCAGCTCCATCCGGTCCAGATGGCGGCAATAGTCGACAAGCAGGTCCTCGATCTGGCGGCGGTCGAGCAGCTCCCGCATCACCTCAGCCATGTTCCCGCACCCACTGGGCCAGCTCGGCGTGGGTGGCGAACCAGGCCCGGCCCTTCGCCTGCTCGATCAGCGCCTCGAGGATCCAGATGCGCGAGCGGTAGCCGATGACGAAGGGGTGCATGACGAGCTGGAAGACGCCGCCCTCGGCCATCGCCGCGTCCAGCTCCCGGCGGAAGATCGCGAGAACGTCGTCGGGTGGCGTCCAGGGCCGGGTCGCGGGCTCGCGGTTGAAGAGGAAGTAGACGGCATCGTCGCGCAGCCATTCGACCGGCACCTCGACGACCCCGGTGGGCTCGCCGTCGCAGACCAGCTCGTAGCAGGCCTCGTCGGCCATGAGCGAGCTGTCGTAGGCGAGGCCCAGCTCGGCGACGAGCGGGATGGTCGAGGGGCTGAGATCCCAGTTGGCGGCGCGAAACCCGACGGGGGGCATTCCGGTCAGCCCTTCCAGGGTGTCCCGGGCGCGCAGCATCAGCTCGCGCTCCTCGGCTTCCCCGAGCAGCGAGGTGTTCTCGTGGATCCAGCCATGCATGGCGACCTCGTGCCCGGCGCCGACGATGCGCCGGGGCTCGTCCGGGTCGATGAGGCCGGCGACCGCCGGCACGAAGAACGAGGCCCTGACCTCGAGCCGGGCGAGCACGTCCAGGATGCGCGGCACGCCCACGCGGCGGCCGAACTCGCCCCAGGCGAGCCGGCCGATGGCGCTCCCGCCCCGGCCGAGCTCGAAGGTCTCGTGATCGCAGTCGAAGGACAGCGCCACGGCGCAGATGGCGCCGCCCGGCCATTGCCGCGGCGCCAGCGCCCGGCCGGCACGCACGCGCCCGACGCGGCGGCGCCATTCGCTCTCGGGCATCTGCCAGGGCTGCGGGAATTCCGCCAAGGGTGTCGCCCGTCCTGCTGTTCGTCGGGTCCGCCGAGCCCGTCGCGGCGCCGCGGTTATGTATTTGACAGCCCCGTGCCGAGCCTTGCAAATGCCAAAACAGCCCGGACCGGCGCATGCCGCACAAATGTTCGCAAAAAAGGGAGACCGCTCAGATGGCTCGAATCGACCTCCTCGCACGCGCATCCGCCATCGTCGCCGCCACCGGCCTCATGGTCGGCGCCTTCGGCGCCACGGCCCAGGAATCGATCACTTGGCGGGTGCAGACCGGCTGGCTGCCCGGCAACACCCTCTACGACAGCGTGGTCGAGCTGGCCGAGCGGATCGACCTGCAGAGCGAAGGGCGGCTCAAGATCGAGGTCCTGCCGGCCGGTGCGGTGGTCGCCCTCAACCAGACGATCGATTCGGTCAAGGCCGGCATCATCGACGGCCACATCTCCTATGCCGCGGTCTATGCCGGGCTCGACCCGGGCTTCGCGCCCCTGGGCGACATCCCGGGCGCCTATGACGACCGGTTCCAGACCATCGAGTTCATGTACTACGAAGGCGGGCTCGAGCTCTTGCGCGAGGCCTATGCCCAGTTCGGCCTCCACACGATCGGTGTCGGCACCGGCTCCTGGGAGGCCGTGCCTTCGCGGGTGCCCCTCGAGAGCTGGGACGACTTCGAGGGCGTGAAGCTGCGCACCCCGCCCGGCATCGGCTCGCTCATCTGGGAGCGGCTGGGTGCCGTGCCGATCGTCATGCCGCAGACCGAGGTCTTCTCGGCGCTCGAGAAAGGCGTCATCGACGCCGCCGATGACGGCTCGCTCTCCTACAACTTCCAGGTCGGCGACTACGACATCGTCGACTTCACCCTGGTCAACAGCCCGCATTCCAACGGTGTCTGGGACTTCACGGTCAATGCCGACCGCTGGGCGGAGCTGCCGAACAGCATCAAGTCGATGCTCGAGATCAACATGCGCGAGATCATGCTGCGCAACGTCATGAACGCGCTCCGCCAGGACCAGGAGGTGCTGGCCAAGGCCGACGAGATCGGCCTGACGCTCTTCGAGCTGACGCCGGAGGATCGCGCCAAGTATCGCGCCATCGCGGTCGAGGTCTGGGACGAGTGGGCAACGAAGAGCGAGCTCTCGAAGAAGGCCGTCGACGCGCACAAGGCCTTCTTGACCAAGAAGGGCCTGCTCTAGGCCCGCCACCCTCCGCAGCCGCCGGGACATCCTCCCGGCGGCTGCGCTTCGCTTTCGCGAGCGGTGCCCGCCGATGATCACACGCTTCAACGAGCAGCTCGGCCTCGCCCTCTCCTACGTCTACGCCCTGGTCGCCGTCCTGACCTTCGGCGAGGTCTGCGCCCGCTACTTCTTCAACTCCCCGACCCAGTGGACCATCGAGGTCGTCGTCCTCCTGGCGGCGATGCACTACCTGATCGCCGGGCCGCAGGCCTATGCGAGCGAGGGGCATATCCGCATCACGGTGCTCTACGACCGCCTGCCCTTGCCGGCGCGACGGGCGCTGACCGTGCTCGAGCGGCTGGTCGTCGCCACGACCGCAGGCCTCGTCGGCTGGTGGGCGCTCGGCCAGGCGCAGTCCGCGCTGGCCATCGGCGAGCGCACCGGCAGCAACCTCAACACCTACTCGCCGACCATCCTCAAGGTCGTGCTCGCCATTGCCCTCGGCCTCCTCGCCCTGCAGGCCCTGGCCCACCTCGTGCGGGACCGGGGACGGGCGCATGGCGGCTGAGGTCGCGACCTATCTCGTCCTCGGGCTGCTCTTCTTCTTCATAGCCATCGGCACCCCGCTGGCGATCGCCACCATGGCGACGGCGATCATCGTCGGCTGGTCGCTCTTCGGCTTCAACTCGATCCTGCTGATCGCCAACCGCATCTACGACGCCTCGACCAACTACGTGCTGATCGCGGTGCCGCTCTTCATCCTCATGGGCGTGCTGATGGAGCGGGGCGGGATCGCGCGGCGGCTCTTCACCGTCCTGCACATCTGGTCCGCCCGGCTGCCGGGCGGCATGGCCGTGGGCTGCGTCTTCGCCGGTGCGATCATGGCCGCCATGGTCGGCATCGTCGGCGCCGAGATCATCACGCTCGGCCTCGTCGCCCTCCCGGCCATGCTGGCCCGCGGCTACGACAAGCAGCTCACGCTCGGCGTCATCTGCGCCAGCGGCTCGCTCGGTGCCATGATCCCGCCGAGCCTCGTGCTCGTCTTCTACGGCCTGATCGCCGGCGAATCGATCGCGCGCCTGTTCGCGGCAGCCCTCGTGCCGGGTCTGGTCCTGGCGCTGAGCTATGCGATCTACATCGTGGTCAGGGCCAAGACCCGGCCTCACCTCGCCCCGCCGCCGTCGCAGGACGAGCTCGAGATGCCGATCGCCGAGAAGCTGGCGCTTGGCCGGGCCCTCTTCCTGCCGGCGCTGATCATCACCGGCGTGCTGGGCTCGATCTATTTCGGCATCGCCGCCCCGACCGAGGCCGCGGCCATCGGCGTCGCCGGTGCCTTGCTGGCGGTGATCGTCAGCGGCGAATTCCGCCTGGCCGACCTGCACCACACCGTCGTCCAGACCGGCAAGGCGATCGGCCCGGTGATCTGGGTCTTCTTCGGCGCCAACTCGCTGATCAGCATCTACTCGCTCTCGGGCGGCGTGAAGTACCTGGCCGGCCTGATCGCCGCCGTGCCCCTGCCGCCGCTCGGCGTCCTGCTGCTGATCGTCGCCATCCTCTTCCTCCTCGGCATGGTCATGGACTGGATCGGCATCGCCATCCTGACCATGCCGGTCTTCCTGCCGGTCGTCGGAGCACTCGGCTACGACCCGATCTGGTTCGGCGTCATCTTCTGCATCAGCATGCAGATCGCCTACCTGACCCCGCCCATCGGCGCCTCGGCCTTCTACCTGAAGAGCGTGGCCCCGCCCGACGTGACGCTCGGCGAGATCTTCATGTCGATCTGGCCCTTCGTCGGGCTGCAGCTCGTCGTGCTCGCCCTGGTCATCGCCTTTCCCGCGCTGGCGCTCTGGCTGCCGGCCCAGATGGGCTGAGCCCTATCTGATCTCGAGCAGGCCGCCGTCCACCGGGATGATCTGGCCGGTCATCCAGGCGGAGCGCTCGGAGGCGAGAAACAGCACCACCTCGGCGATCTCGGCGGGGCTGCCCCAGCGCGGCAGCGGGTAGCGGCCGATCACCTGCGCGAGCAGCGCCTCGAAATGCGCCTCGTCCGTGGCCCTGGCGCGGAACTGCGATTCCGAGAGCGGGGTGCGCACCGCGCCCGGCGCCACGGCGTTGACCCGGACACCCCGGCCGGCGAAGTCGGCGGCGAGCTGGCGGGTCAGCGCCACGACGGCCCCCTTGCTCGCCGAGTAGGCGGCCGTGCCCTTCATGCCGACGAGGCCCACGGTCGAGGCCGTGAAGACCAGTGTTCCCGCCCCGCTCCGGGCCAGATGCGGCAGGGCGGCCCGCGCGGTGAGGAAGCTGCCCGTGGCGTTCACGGCGAGCGCCCTGTTCCATTGGGCGAGCGAGAGGGCGAGAATGTCGCCCTCCACCATGATCCCGGCATTGGCGGCGACGCTGTCGAGCCGCCCGGTCCAGGCCAGCGCCGCATCCACCATGGCGGCGACCGAGGCCTCGTCGGTGATGTCGACCGCAGAGGCCTTCGCCGCATGGCCAGCCTCGCCGAGCGCCATCGCCACCCGCTCGGCCGCAGCACCATCGAGGTCGGCGCAAAGGACCGAAGCACCTTCGAGCGCGAACCGCTCGGCAATGCCCCGGCCGATGCCGGAAGCGGCGCCGGTGACGATCGCGGTCCGCCCGGCAAGCGCTCCCTCAGCCAAGGCGGGCCACCGCGTCGACCTTCACCGTGACCCCGGCCTGGGCGGTCGGGATGAACGGGACCTCGGCCAGCTCGACCGCACAAAACGGCAGAGGCCTCTCCTTGATGAGCCGCGCCAGCAGGTCCCGCTCGCTGGCTGCGGTATATTGCAGCCGGAGATGAACGACCCGCTCGAGGCTCGAGCCCGACGCGCGGAGGATCGCCTCGAGATTGCTCATGGCCTGGGCGAGCTGGACAGCGGAGCCGCCGGGCACGGGTGCCAGGCTGCCGGAGGCCGGATCGCTGCCCACCTGTGCGGTGACCCAGACCCCGCCCTCGTGGGCTCGCGCATGTGGAAAGGGCGCGCAGGGCGCCGGGCCATCGGCGGCGATGATGGCGGCATCCGGCCCGCTGCCGGGTGGTGCTCCGGTCGCCGCCACCGCCCCGACCTCGACCAGCCCGCCATGCGCGAGGCCGGTGGCAGCCGAGACGCAGCGGGCCGGCCGGGGCATGGCGGCGAAGCCCGCGAGAAACGCCGCCTGCAGCGCGCCATAGGCCTCGGGCCCGCTCCGGTCGACGCGGATCTCGGCGCGCAGGACATGGTCCAGCGAGCCGCCCGCCGCCCGAAGCCTCGCCTCGAGCCGCGCCAGGCTCGCCCGGAACTGGGCGCCGAAGCCGTCGGGCATGCGGCCCTGCGCGTCGAGTGGCGGCTCCGGCGGGAAGAGGCGAGCTTCACCGATGCCGGCGGTTGCCTCGGCGAGCCTCTCCCAGCAAGACAACTCGATCACGTTCTGCACGACCACCCGCCCTTCCTCAGCTTCCCGCCTTCGCCCGGGTCGCATGGAGGTGCGGGTAGAGATTGCGCACCGCGTCCTCGTCGAGCTCCGCCTTGAACTCGTGCCGCTCACCGATCGCCAGCGCCCGCTTCGCCGCCGGGCGAGCACCGATCTCGTCCACCAGCCGGCCGAGATGCGGGAACTCGGCCATCGCCTCGTCGCCGAGCATGAAGGGGATGCGCGTGGCCCAGCCCCAGACCGACATGTCGACGATGGTGTAGCTGTCGCCCAGCATGTAGGGCCGATCGGCCAGCCGGTCGTCGACGATCTTCCAGTGCCGCCGCGCCTCGAAGGCGTAGCGCTCCCGCGGATAGGGATCGGAAACCGGGGCGAAATGGCGGAAATGCACAGCCTGCCCCGAATAGGGGCCGACGCCGCTGGCGACGAACAGCAGCCAGGACAGGAGCTCGCCTCGGGCCACCGGCGTCTGCGCCGGCAGGAACTGACCGGTCTTCTCGGCGAGGTAGAGGAGGATGGCGCCGCTGTCGAACACCACGACCTCGCCGTCGACGATGGCCGGCACCTTGGCATTGGGATTGATCGCCAGATACTCGGGCCGGTGCTGGTCGCCCCGCCGCGTGTCGATCGGCACGGCCTCGTAGTCGAGCCCGGCCTCTTCCAGGAAGAGCGCCACCTTGATGGGATTCGGAGCCGTATTGTAGTAGAATTTCAGCATCGCCGCGGGCCTTCCTCGTTGCTGCTTCGGCTGTGGGGGGAGGTTTGGCACAGAATGCGCCCGTCGACACGCGCCGCGTGTAGCGCGGTCTGTCGCTTGGACTGGCCTGCCGCCATTTCCGCATTGACAGAGGCACGGCGCGGCGACCTGCCGAAAGGGTGAGTGGGGCCGGCCGTGATGGCGCCCTCATCAGGGGAGGGAGCAGGTGTTGCGTGACGAGCGGTTCGAGGTTGAGCCTTTCACCGGATCATTGGGCGCCGCCATTCGCGGCATCGACCTCGTGGCCGACGACCACGCCATGATCGACGAGGCGCGGCGCTTCGGGCCGTTCGGCGGCAACCCGGTCCACACGCCGGTCGAGGGCTACGAGGACATCATGCGCTTCGCCCGCGAGCCCGACGACAGCGGCAAGGTGATCGGCGAGGAAGGGCACATGGACCTCGCCTGGCTGGCTCGGCCGCCCGGCATCGTCATGCTCGTCGGCGAGGAGGTCCCGCCCGTCGGCGGCGACACCTGCTTCACCAGCCTCGAGGAGGCCTGCCAGTCCCTCTCGTCCCGCATGGTGGCGATGGGGGCCGAGCTTGCCGGCATCCACAGCGGCCGCGGCGTCTTCGCCATCAACGCCGCCTCGCACGCCTCGGCCTGAAGGACGAGCACGAGGCCGTGGAGAACATGCGTCCGCATCGAGGGTGCCATCCCGGTCGGCGCATTGGCCGAACGCAGGAACATCGCCGAGGCAACGGCCCTCTTCCTCGTCTCCGAGGAAGCCTCCTACGTCACCGGCGCCACGCTCTACGTCAATGGCGGCTTCTAGATGGGCCGACCAGGCGCCCGACCTTTTCGCCGGCCGCCAGCGTCTCCAGCCCGTCGAGCGGCCCCTCCACCAGGGCGAGGACGGGCACGCGCCCATCGACCGCGAGACCCGCCGAGCTGATCCAGCCGACATTCTCCCCCCGGCGCAGCACGGGCTCGAGCGGCTCGATCGCCGCGGCCTCGACACGCGCCGCAACCAGCCGCGCACGCGGTGCGCTATCGCCTTCGCCCGCCACGGCCGCCCGGCCGACGAAGTCGCGACCCAGCTCCAGCGACCCGACCAGCCCCGCCGCCAAGGCACCGTGAACAGGAGTCGCGTCGATCCCGGCGCGCGGCCGGCCGGCCAGGATGCGCAGCGTCTCGTCGACCAGGTGCCCGGCCGGCCTGGCACCTTCGCGCCGCAGCGCCTCGTCGACATGCACCGCCATGTCGGCGGGGACCAGAAGACGCCAATGCGCCTCCGCGAGGTGGGCAATCACGCCCTGGCCCAACGCGAGCCCGGCGCCGCGTGCCCGACCCGGCATCGGCAACGGCGCATCGTCGGCGACCCGCGCCAGCAGCGCCTCGGCGGCCGGGCCCACGAGATCGAGCGCCGCCCACTGCGCCCCGGCATCGACCACGGCCACCCGCTCCGTCGGCAGTGGCTGCACCGCCCGGCGCAGCCAGCCGAGCCCGTCCGGATCGGCGAGCAGCAGCCAGCTCGCCGCGTCGAGCCGCACCGCCCAGGGGCAGGCCACGACGCCGCCCCGCGCGTCGAGCATCGGAGCCAGCACTGCCGCATCGTCGCGATCGACGCCCACGGCCCCGCTGAGCCGCCGGACCATCGCCCCGGCGTCCGGCCCGGCGAGCAGCAGCTTCGCGTCGGCCGAGCGCTCGATGCGGACCACGGCCCCGCGCGCGGCGGCGAGCTCGGCCGCCGCGCTGCCATTGCCAGTGAACCACAGAGGCCGCTCGTGCCCCGCCACGGCCTCGAGGACCGCCCCGTCCGCGACATGCCGGGCGTGCAGCGGCGAGC
>ERZ795053.6136-NODE-6136-length-12094-cov-16.700390_pt1 | contig 12094 bp, 9 predicted proteins | sample MGYA00375137_ERZ795053 | MGnify/ENA primary metagenome ERZ795053 (study PRJEB30182, sample SAMN05720284) | activated sludge metagenome | isolation source: Anaerobic digester | place: Hong Kong | collected 2014-12-17 ... | reverse complement strand
GTAGATAACCCCAAGCAGGTTCGCAAACTGTTGCAAAGTACTGCCAATCTGCAGTTCTGGGAAACCTATACCATTCAGGAATTATCTTCTAACCTGACCAGTGCCAATGAAGCCCTTCGTACCGCTCTGGAAGGGGGTGTGGATGAAATTGCAGAAGAGACTCCGGGAGATACCACCCAGGCTGCTGAAAATGGTGAATTCTTTGCACAGGCAGACACCACCGCCGGTGATACTACTGTAGAATCCGGTCTGCTGAATGACACCCTGCTGGCAGATGAACCTCTGACCGACAGCACTGATGCTGCCGCCGGCCCTCTCATCAACAAGGTGCTGCTGCCTCCGGGTAGCGGTGGCCCGGTCATCGGATATGTGAATGTGGCAGATACAGCTCTGCTCATGGACTATATGCATCGCGAAGAAGTGCTGAATGCCATGCCCGGCGATTGTAAGATCATGCTGGCGAGCACGCCACTTCCGGACAACAAGGATCTGTATGCTGTCTATGCCATGAAGACCAAACTGGATGGCACAGGCGCCCTGCTGGAAGGAGATGTGATCAGCAAAGCATACCAGGATTTCGACCCCACCAACGGTACACCTGAGGTGACCATGGTAATGAAATCTGACGGTGCCAAGGCGTGGAGAAGGATCACCAGTGAGAATGTGGGTAGTTTCATTGCCATTACACTTGACAATCAGGTTTACTCTGCTCCCCGTGTGAATGAAGAGATCCCCAACGGACGATCTTCCATCTCCGGCAGCTTTGATATCAAGGAAGCACAGATCCTCGCCAATATCCTGGAAGTAGGTAAGCTGCCGGTTCCATCCCGCATCGTACAGGAAGACATCGTAGGTCCTTCACTGGGTGCTGAATCCATCCGCGTGGGTCTGATCTCTCTCGTGATCGGTCTGTTGATGGTGGTCTTGTTCATGATCTTCTACTACAGCAATGCCGGTGTGATCTCTGATATCGCACTGTTTGCCAATATCTTCTTCATTTTCGGCGTACTGGCCTCCCTCGGAGCGACCCTGACCCTGCCCGGTATTGCCGGTCTGGTACTGACCATGGGTATGGCCGTGGATGCCAACGTCATCATATTCGAACGGATCCGGGAAGAACTGGCCAAGGGTAAGACCATGGTAAAAGCCATCGCCGATGGTTACCTGCACTCCTATTCTGCCATCATCGATGCCAACATCACCACGCTGATCATCGGTTTCATCCTGTCGCAGATCGGAACCGGTCCGGTGAAAGGATTTGCAGTTGTGCTGATCATTGGTATCCTGTCATCCCTGTTCTGTTCCATCTTCATCACCCGTCTGATCCTGGACAGAATGTCCAGAAAGAACAAAGAGGTGAAGTACTATACCAGCATGACCAAGAACTGGTTCAACAATGTGAACATCAACTTCATGGGCAAACGCCGTATCGGTTACATGTTCTCTGCCGGTCTCACCATCATTGGTCTGGTATTCATGCTGAGCAGCGGATTCGATCTGGGTGTGGACTTTAAAGGTGGACGTACCTACACTGTCCGATTCGACCAGCCGGTAGAAGCAGAATCCGTACGTACCTATCTGACCAACAATTTTGACAACAAGATCCAGGTGAAGAGTTTCAGCGGAAACGACAAACTCAAGATCACCACTTCTTATAAGATAGATGAAACCACCCCTGAAACAGACAGCCTGGTTGCGGTGGCCCTGTATCAGAACCTCACCAGTTTCTATACAGGTGATGTAAGCTTTGATACCTGGGACAGCTCCTACAAAGAAAGCCAGATGAAAGTGGAAGCTACTGTGGCTGATGATATCCAGCAATCTGCCGGAAGAGCTCTGGCTGTAGCGCTGCTGGCCATCTTCGTCTATATCGTGTTGCGTTTCCGACGTTGGCAATTTGGCCTCGGTGCACTGGTTTCACTTGTACATGATGCTTTCATGGTGGTAGCACTTTTCTCCATATTCAAGAACCTCATGCCGTTTTCCATGGAGATCAACGAAGCATTTATAGCGGCATTGCTGACTGTGATCGGTTACTCCATCAACGATACCGTGGTGGTGTTTGACCGGATCAGGGAATACCTTCGTGAAAGCCGCTCCGGCAGTATCAAAGACATCTTCAATGCTGCCATCAACCAGACCCTGAGCCGTACCCTGATCACCTCAGGCACCACGCTTCTGTCTATCATCGTTCTGCTGATCTTCGGCAACGATAACATTCAGGGCTTTGCCTTTGCACTGTTCATCGGTATTGGTTTCGGTACCTACTCATCCATCTTCGTAGCCTCCGCCCTGGCAGTCGATTTCTATCGCAGAAGCGACCGCGACAAAGCTGCAGACAAGGTGATGAAATGATACAAGGCATAAATTTTGTGATAAACCTCCCTCAGGGGAGGTTTTTTTTTAGCTTTAACCAATGGGATATCTCACCCTGCAACAATATTTCATGCGTACATTTCTGATCATGCTGCTGTTATGCAGCACCGGGTTGGTTTCTGCCCAGGTGGTAACCACCAGAACTGCCGGAAAAAAAGCCTCCAAATTCATGGAGCAAGGCATACAGTATGCTATGGCCAATGAATTCATCCTGGCACTGGATGCCTTTCAGAAGGCCATCGAAGCTGAGGCTGACTTTATTGACGCCTACCTTTTTGCCGGCGATGTCAACATGCAGATGGGTCATTATGCTGAAGCCAAACAATATTATGAGGAAGCCATCGGCCTGCAGGATGATTATGATGTATCCATGTATAAAAAGATAGCTGATGCAGAGCAACACCTGATGGAATACACAGAGGCCATTGTTCATATCAAAATATTCCTGGAACATCCTGATATTGTTGGACAGACCAGACTAAAGGCCCAACGTTTCCTGACCAGTCTGGAGTTTGCCGAAGAAGCCGTGCAACATCCCCTGCCCTTCAACCCCGTCAATATGGGTGCAGAGGTGAACAGTCATCTGGATGAGTATTTTCCTTCCTTGTCGGCAGACCGCTCCATACTGGTTTTTACCAGAAACCTGGTTGACACCCTGGAGCGCCCCGACGGAGGATACATGTTCAGAAGAAATGAAGACTTCTACCTCAGTTCAGATGAGGAAGGAAATTGGTCGCCGGCTATCAACATGGGCAAGCCTGTCAACACAACTTTCAATGAAGGAGCCCAGAATATTTCTGCAGATGGCCGTTGGCTGTATTACACCCTGTGTAACGGCCCGGATGGCTTTGGCAGTTGTGATATTTACTATGCCTACCAGTATGACGGGGTATGGAGTTACCCGGAGAATTGCGGCAAACGCATCAATTCTGCCAACTGGGATTCGCAGCCATCGGTTTCATCTGATGGCAGACATTTGTTCTTCGCCTCCAACAGACCGGGTGGTCAGGGGGGAAGTGACATATGGATGAGTACACTTGGCGATGACGGCTACTGGGGACCGGCACAGAATCTGGGCCCCGAGATCAACACACCGGGAGAGGATAATTCGCCTTTCATACACCCTGACGGAAACACCCTGTATTTTGCCAGTGACGGACATCCGGGAATGGGAGGGCTGGATCTTTTTTACAGCCGATGGAATCCGGATAACACCTGGGATATTCCGGTAAATCTTGGTTATCCGTTAAATACCAGCGGAAATGAGGCGACCCTTCATGTAAGTGCCGACGGATCAACAGCATATTACAGCAGTGACCGGGAAGACTCATACGGAGGATTGGATCTCTACCATTTTGTCATGCCGGAGATCATTCGCCCCAAGCCGGTCACCTGGGTCAAAGCATATGTGAAGAGCGAAAAAGATAAAAGGCCATTACCTGCCAATGTGCAGTTGTTTGACCTGGAAACGAACTCTTTGATCACTGAGTCTTCCTGCGATGCGAACGGGCTGTTTCTCATCACCCTGCCCAGCGGACATGATTACGGGCTCTTTGTCAATATGGATGGCTACCTTTTCCACTCAGAAAATTTCAGCCTGGAAGAAGGTTTCCCCGAAGAACCATATATCCTGGAAGTATTGCTGAAGCCGGTTTCTGTGGGTGAGGTGTTCACCCTCCGCAATATTTTCTTCGAAAGCGGATCTGCCGAACTGCTGCCGGAATCAGAAACCGAACTTGGTAAACTTCTGAAACTCCTAACCGAAAACACAGGTATGCGTATTTCTATCAACGGACACACAGACAATGTGGGTAGCGATACGGATAATCAGAAGCTTTCTGAAGCCCGGGCTGCAGCAGTGAGATCGTATCTCGAAACCAATGGTATAGACGGAAAACGCATGGAAAGCAGGGGATTTGGTGAAAGCAGACCTGTAGGTGATAATGAAACAGAAGCCGGAAGGGCACTGAACCGAAGAACAGAGATCGAAGTGCTGGGACTCTGATATTTAATATTTTGTTAAATTGACAGGAAAACTATAGCTCAGGTATGATTGTTGTGGAATAACCACTAAAACAACCTGGTATGAAACTCAGAATCGACCATACAGTTCCGGTGGTTGATGGCACCACCATTTCGAGAGAAGAATTTACCCGGGAATACCTTAAAAAACAACGACCTGTAGTGCTTCGGGGGTTGTGGAAACAATACCCCGCTTATTCCAAATGGACCGCAGATTTCATCAGCGAGTCTCTGGGAGATGCAGAGGTCGGGTTGTACAGCTCCACCCAATCAGACCCGGGAAAGACGCTGACCACTCCTACCACACGTATGAAGTTCAGTGACTACATGCGGCTGATAAGACGTGAACCCACAGACCTCAGGCTGTTCCTGTTTCCGGTATTCAAGTATAAGCCGGAACTATTAAAGGATTTTGGTTATCCTGATATTACCAGGGGCTACATCAAGTTACCTTTCATGTTCTTCGGCCCAACCGGTTCTATAACCAGAATGCACCAGGATATAGATATGAGCAACGTTTTCCTGACCCAGTTTGAAGGCAGGAAGAGGGTGGTCCTGTTTCCTCCTGATCAAAGCAGGTTACTGTATAAACTCCCTTTCAATGTCCATTCTACTGTAGATATCGACCATCCCGACTATCAAACATACCCGGGGCTTGCTTATGCAGAAGGAATGACCGCTGTTCTTGAATATGGCGACACACTGTTCATGCCCAGCGGCTACTGGCACCATATAGAATACCTGGAAGGTGGTTTCGGATTGAGCATACGGACGGTGGCCCCTACCCTCCGCTTGAAGTTACTGGCTGTCTATCACCTCACAATGGAAAGATGGACCGATCGGTTGATGAATCGTTTGTTTGGCCAACGATGGTTTATCTTTAAGAAGAATCTGGCTTCCCGCAGGGCAGAAAAAGAGATCAGACGCATAGAATCAGATCACCACCACCATCATGGGGGAGAAATGGCCTTTCATTAGATGAAACGTTTTATATTCATATCTGTATTTATTCTTACAGGAGTAACATCTGTCTGCGCACAGCATGCCTGCTGCCAACCAGCCGACCAGGCATTTGCCGGCCTGGCTGATGATCCGAGATTCGTGATGCAACATGATGAGCCTGTTCCTGTAACGCTCCATGACCAAGCAGGAACTATGGTATCTTTTCCAACCGCCGATGGGAAAGATGCCCGTGCCTATGTGGTAAGACCAGATCAGGCTGGCAGTAATTTTCTGATCGTATTCCATGAATGGTGGGGTCTTAATGACCATATCATACAGATGGCAGATCAGCTGGCTGCAGATCTGAAGGATGTGACCGTCATTGCTGTAGATCTGTATGATGGTCAGGTGGCCGCTACCCGCGAAGATGCTGCCAGTGCCATGCAATCAATGAGCACAGAAAGAGGTATTCATATCATCCGGGGAGTTCAGCAGTTGGTTCAGAACCAGTACACAGATGAACAGCCCACTTTTGCTACCATAGGATGGTGCATGGGCGGGGGATGGAGTTTGCAGGCTGCCCTTGAGTACCGAGAATTATCTTCAGCCTGTGTCATTTACTATGGTATGCCTGAATCAGATGCCGACAGACTATCACAACTGGAATGTCCGGTATTGTTCGTTTTTGCCAAACAGGACAAGTGGATCAGTTATGACGTGGTTTCCGGATTCAAAAAGAATATGCTTCATGCTGGAAAAAAACTCAGGATACTGGAATATGATGCAGATCATGCGTTTGCCAACCCAAGCAACCCTGGTTATAACAATGAAGCGGCACTGGAAGCTTATGCAGAAAGCCTGTCTTTTCTCTATACCGCACTGCACTAGACCAGCACACCTCTGATGGCCTGTTCAAGTGCATGTGCAGATTGCACACCTGACTGACGCCAGAGAATTTCTCCACGTCTGAAGAGGATCAGGGTAGGCACTCCGCGGATCTGGTAACGACCTGCTACAGCAGGGTTCTGATCAACATCGATCTTGATGATGCGCACATCATTGCCAAGTTTACCTGCTACCTCCTCCAGTATAGGTGCAAGCATTTTGCAGGGGCCGCACCAGGCGGCTGTAAAATCAACCAGAACCGGCTGTTCGCCGGAGATGAGTTCAGAAAAAGATGCCTTCATGCAAACAAAAATAAATGGAAGTGCCTGTCTGAGAAGTGATGGAAGTCACTTCATGGTAAAGGACGGTTTCGGGCTGTAAGCCAGAGGTCATACCAGTGTTCCTTACTCAACTGCACCGACAAACTTTGTGCTGACATTCTAATTCGTTCCGGATCTGTTGAACCTATCAAAGGTTGAATACTTACCGGAAGTTTCATAAGCCATGCCAGCACGATCGCATAGGTACTTGTTTCATAGGAGGCGGCCAATTCTCTTACTTTCACAACAATTGCTTCATCCTGCTGATCCATACCATCCCGGTATCCTCCGGTAAACCTTCCCCGGTCTGTTGCACCCCACACCTGCCAGTCATATGTGTCTTTCAGAAAAGCACCCCACCATCCCTCACTACCATCGGCATGCTGATAAGCCCTTGTATGAGCGTCCACAAGGTGAGCGATCAGATGGTCATGCATCAGACTGCCCTGTAGCTGGTGTGTTCGCATAGGGTCCTTCCAGTAATGCTGTATGGATCTGACCACTGAAAACGGAAAGTTGCTGGTACCAAAAGTCTTTACAAATCCACGTTCCTGCATTTCTGCAAAGGTGTCTGCTACTTCTCCTGCATCCATAAGCGGATCTGGTCTATGCAACAGAAAAATATCCAGGTATTCGCATTGCAGTCTTTCTATACTTCGCTGTACTGACTCCAGCAGATAGTTCCTGCTCAGGTCGTACACATTGGAGCCGTTTCTTCCGACACCGATCCGGATTCCTGCTTTGCTCTGTATGATCACCGAAGACCGGTCAGCACCCGCTTTTCGATACCAGTTTCCGAATGCAGCTTCAGCTTTTCCCAGTGTGTAAATATCTGCGTGGTCAAAGTGGCTGATACCACATTCCATGGCCGCCTGAAGAGCCACATCTGCATGTTGCTGATCATCGGCTGTAAGTGGATCATGACTCCAGCTTCCCCCCAACCCCATGCAACCATATATCAGTTTTTTCTCCATACGGTAGCTTTTGCCGAAGACACAAAATCAGGGTCAGACAGTGTTTTTAAAAAGGCTACAATAGCCTGTTCTTCTTCTGATGAAAGATGCAGCGGCCGTATAAGCGGGTCGCGATGGGGGTGGGCTTTACCGCCGGTATTATAATGGTGCACCACTTCTTCCAGTGTTGCTATACTACCATCATGCATATAAGGCGCTGTCAGGGCAATATTGCGGAGAGACGGCACCTTGAACAAGGAAAGATCTTCCTGTTTACCGGTGAAGCGCATCCTTCCTATATCAGCATAGCTTGTATCCAGTCCGTTGTTGGCAAAGCGGTAATCGGTGAAGTTGAATCCACCATGGCATACAGAGCAATTGGTCCTGTCACTGAAGAACAGTTCCATCCCTTGTCTCTCCAATTGACCGAACGCCGCTCCCTCCTCCTGCCTCATCAGCTGATCATATCTGCTGTTTCCACTCAGCAGTGTGCGTTCAAAAGTGGCCAGGGCATGGGTGATCACAAATGCATCCGGCGGACGATTATAGGCGCTGATACTCATGGCCACATAGCTGCTGTCGCGTTCCATTGCGGATGCAATAGCCACGATATTGTGTGCCATTTCATTCTCCTCCTGAATGGGAACCAGCACTTGTTGTTCCAGAGTGGGTACACTGCCTTCCCGAAGAAAATACGGGTGATAGGCCACATTAGCTAAAGACGGTGCATTCCGCACACCCGGGCGACCGTAAATTCCCGGACTCAATGCCACCTGATCACTGAAAGCGAGTTCCGGCAGATGACAGGAAGCACAGGATATGCTGCTGTCTGCCGAGAGGATCGGATCATAGAAGAGTCTTCTTCCCAATTCATAACGGTCTGCTGTGAAGGTATTGTCTTCAGGATAGACCACTGGTGGAAAACCCTCCGGCACCTCGGGCTCAAATCCTGAAGATGTTGCCCCGAAGAACAGTATCAAAATAAGCGGAAGGTACCAGAATGACCTGTACATGTTCAGAAAGGTGAGGCGTACTTGGGGTCGTTGAGAAGGCTTTGATCTGTTAATGTTTTCAGAAAAGCTATCAGATCAGCTTTGTCTTCCTCCGTCAGCATCAGACCGGTTTCCATTGTATAGGCAAGTTGCGGCTCCAATGATGCAGACAATTGTAGGCCGTCGTTGTAATGGTCTAATACTTCTTCTAAGGTAGAGAACCTGCCATCGTGCATATAAGGAAAGGTAACCTCTATATTACGCAGAGTAGGCACTTTGAACCGGCCTTTGTCAGCAGGATCGCCGGTAACCAGCTCTCTTCCAGCATCCAGCAAATCAGCATCAGAATCCAACCCGTTATTCATATACAGGTCGTTCTCAAAATTAGAACCGCTGTGGCAGTGTGCACAGTCAGCACCGCTCAGGTCAGGAAAGTATGGATTGTATTCTGCAAAAAATAATTCACGACCTCTGTTTTCGCTTTCGGTCAATTCCAGTTCACCTCTCAGATACTGATCATATTTGCTGTTGCTGGAAACAATGGAAAACATGAATTGCTCCAGTGCCAGAGAGATCAGATCAGAGGTGATCAAATTGGTGCCAAAAGCTTTTACAAACTTGTCTGTGTACCGATTGTCAGCACTAAGTTTCGCAATTACATGGTTCAAAGTCTCATTCATTTCCAGAGGATCCTGAATTGGTAAAAGAGACTGGTCTCTCAGCAAATGAGCTCTTCCATCCCAAAAGAATTCATTGCTATGCCATAAGGTGTTAAATGCTGCCATGGCCTGGCGTTTTCCGGGAAGCCCTTCCACTCCGACAGAAAACCTTGAAGTATCAGAGAAGCCAAATTGCTGTATGTGACAACTCGAGCACGACATGGATCCGTCAGCAGAAAGTGCAGATTCATAAAAAAGCATTCTGCCAAGCTCTACTTTCTGGATGGTCAGCTGATTATCTTCCGGTATTTCTGGTGCCGGCAATCCGCCATATGATAAGACATAAGGGGTGGCATCATACTCGGGGTAAAAATCAGCAGAGGAGTCACTGCAGGCATACCAGCCAGAAAAAAGCAGGAGTGCCAGTAAAATTGGTACGGATCTGACTTTGATCAGTTGATATACAGTTTTTTCCATGCCAGAGTTCCGTTGGTAGAGATCAGCTGGACCAGATAAAGACCGGCAGGAAGATCACTCACATCCAGTGTGACCTGACTTTCTGCAGGTACCTGCATGATCTGTCTGCCACTGTAGTCGGTCAGAGCAATATTGTTTCCTGATGTCATCTGTCCGGGTATGCGGATCTGCACGATGGAACCGGCAGGGTTTGGAGCTACCACGATAGAGGCCGCACCAGGGTTATCCAAACTACTGACAACTGAGGCTTCTCCTTCTTTAAAAACAAAATCATGGAAATTCCACAGTAACTCAGCAGACTGTTCTGTTTCACCATGGCTGATCACACCGGCAGCCACAGAAATATCGCGAATGGCTTGTGCATAGTCTCCTTCAATTGCAACAACCAGAGAACCGTCCAGGATCGCACCGGAGGTAGCAATTTCAGTAGTCCGATAGTTGATATCTCCCAGAGCATGTATTTGAAAGTTTTGAGCAAAACCTTCACCTGCCCACCCTTCCATAGCCACAAACCTGTATCCTGATGCCCAACCCCAATGCATACTTGGCAGTTGAGGTGCCAGGGGATGGTCGCCGGGATAGGCAGAAGGATCCAGATGATTATGCTCCTGATCTACACCTACACCGAAGCGTACAGATTCCAGTGTAGTAATGTCGTGAGAGCCAAGAAAGGCATTTACCGTTTCTCCTGCATCCACCAATAACCACAGATCAGGAATAGTAGTCTCCTGCCCTCCATCGTGAATGAGTGTGATCTCAGACAAATAATATTCCAGTCTGGTTACCTGAAAGTCTTCAGACAGATTGGTAGAAGCCGTTGCTTCATAAGCAAAGGGAGCATCGCCCAACATATGGTGGATCTGCAGATAAACATCCGTCTGTGCATTTGTCAGTAAGACAGCAACAGATGAAATCAGTGATAGTAAACCTTTCTTCATAGTGTACAAAAATAAAAAAAGGCCGGAGATCCGGCCTTATAATCATTGAATTCTCAGTGAAATTATCGCTGCAGTACGAAGGGCTCTGTATAAGGTACCCCATTCACATACAGTACAGCCAGATAAGTTCCATTCACCATATCTGACGGAAGCTCATTGCTGTATAAAGCACGACCCTGGTCGTTGGAGAGATTAGTCTGGAAGACCATTCTTCCGGTCAGGTCCATAACAGCCAGCTGCAGTGAAGCAAATTCATCAAATCCGAAAGCCAGCAGATTCAGTAAACCGGAGCTTGGGTTAGGAGACACCCTGAAATCAGGTTGAAAACTGGCATAGCCATTAATGGATTCTTCCATACCTCGTGCCACCTCATCAGTGGTGAACATGACGAGGTCTTCCAGGTCAGACTGATTGGTACCATAGATGAAGTTGATCACCTTGGTTTCTCCTGCCAGTATGGTTGGGATGCGGAAGGACATTTGTATGGCCATATCACCTGTAGTGGACCCGCTGGTACTGTAAGGAGAAACGCCATTATAAGCAGCTGCAGGATCCATTCCGGCAGTAGAGAAGGCGCCATAACTGGCAATAGAATTGGTCTGCTTGGAAGCCATGGCAAGATAGCATCCTGCAGATGTACCGGTAGCTGAGACCAAAGCCCAGGGGTCAACAGGATGGTTCTGTACCACGATATTCTCAGTAACAAAAGTGGCTCCTGATTCAAAATCATTATCAGGGTCTGCATTTCGTGAATAATACACATTGAGTACAGGCAGATCTCCTGTATTCTTGATCTTCACAGTGGTGAGTACGGTACTTCTGTCTATAGGAACAGTGGTGACCTGAGTTACCTGAAGACCGGCGGCGGGCACACTGCCTCTCCAGACAACATTGGCACCTACCGGGGTGGCATTGTAGCTCAATACAGAGCCATCAATGTCTTCTACATAGAAGGTATTGTAGTAACTGGCTCCGTCCCACTTGATAGCAAAACCCTCTTCAGGTGAACCAGGCTCAAAGTAATCGCCACAGAACATAGGTGAACCTACATCCCAGCCATCTTTACCCTGATCTGCTACCATGCCAAAGCCGGTAAACCCGCCTGCATCATGGTAGCCTGCCGGTGCTGCTTCATCAGCGATATAGGTACCATGATCATTGATACCCACTTCGACATAATCTCCCTGAATAAAGGCATTTGTTCCGACGATCTGTGCGATACTGTTTACTGACCAGGCGGTCAGGACAGTGAGGAGTAAACTCGTACAAATAGTTTTCATAACGGTGTGTATTTAGTTACTTTAAATTACACATTCTCTATCAGTTATCCGGATAAAATCATGCAGATGACATATTTATGACAATCGCATACACAAATACCTCTCGATGATGATCCAACAATAGGCTTTCGGCCAAACCTTTCATGGAAGGTGCATCGTATTATTACCTATGTGAATGCCGGTAAATCTGCATTACCATTGTCAGGCGGATCAAACTGCCATGTTTTCCTTACATCGCCTGGTGCGCTAT
>ERZ795053.6135-NODE-6135-length-12095-cov-6.673422_pt1 | contig 12095 bp, 12 predicted proteins | sample MGYA00375137_ERZ795053 | MGnify/ENA primary metagenome ERZ795053 (study PRJEB30182, sample SAMN05720284) | activated sludge metagenome | isolation source: Anaerobic digester | place: Hong Kong | collected 2014-12-17 ... | reverse complement strand
ATCATTGCCTTCGATATCTAGAATGGCTTTAAAAAAATGAGAAGGCACTCTGATCTTGTTTTGTTTACCTATGCTTCCTTGATTGTCCATAAATATGGGCCCGGAGGTAATAAATATTCGATCATCATCAAAAGCCCAATCCCTCACATCTTCTTCTAATTCTCTCCATATACCTCCATTAAATGCGGAGAGCTGTGGTGTGATATTGCTCATGAGGAATGTTTGTGTGAGAGCCGTGTCATTCCATGACATGTCTGCTGCGGGTACGAGATGACCTCGAGTATATCCTGAGCCCGTATAATCACCGTATTTAGCGGATCTTGTATTAATATCTGTGTCTGCCTCAAATCGGTCCTTCCTTGGTAGATTCGGCAATTTCAACATTTTTTTTGTCAATTCATAAGCTACCCAGCTCGCTTCTTCATCGGCTTCATTGTAACACAGCGAAAACTGCGAATGATGAACCAACTGCCCTTTGCAGGGGATGGGTAGATAATAACGGTTATCACCGGTAGCTCCAGCGGGTATGGAATAATTAGGAATATATTTTGGCTCGGTATTATCCTTGGAGATATACTTATAAATCCATAAAAGTCCTGCCACGAACATAATGAAAAAAATCACCAATCTAATGGAATACGAAGCCCCTTTTCCTCCTCCTCTTTGATGATTCGTTCTAAATTTTGCCAATGTTAATAAATTATGATTACCTTGCGAAGGTATACAAAATATTTGCGAAATCATCATGTTGAGAGCAATCGTAATAAATCTATTTTTGATTTTAGGAACAACTGTTTTTGGCCAGTTTGGGACGGTGTCATTAGGAGGAGCCAGTTATGTTTCATTGGCAGGATCAGGGAGTGCCATCGGTGGGGTAGAGAGCATCTACACGAATCAGGCGGGCATCATAAAGGTTAAAAACTTTGGTATTGATGCCAATATTGAGAATAGGTTTGGTCTGGAGGCGACCTCAGCCATTGGGATATCACTGGTAAAAAACACAAAAATGGGACATTGGGGACTGACATTGCAGAGGTTTGGTCTCAAGGAGTACAGTCAAAGTAAAGCAGGTGTTTGTTATGCTATGTCTTTATTTTCGAATTTACATTTGGCGGCACAACTCAATTATTACAATCTGAACATTGAAAATTATGGTAAAACCAATTTGTACAATTTTGAGACAGGAATGTTGTTCGAAATTAATGGGCAATTTGATTTAGGCATTCATGTGTTAAGTCCGATTAGTAAAAAAATATCTGAAAGCTCACAGATTCAGACTCAATTTACGGTAGGCGTAGCTTATAAGCCGGATTATAAGGTGACCGTGTTGGCCGATTTTTCTAAGCCCGTAGATTTTGATCCTGAGATAAAAGTGGGACTGAGTTATTTAGCTTCTAGCCTTTTCGAAGCCCGCATGGGTTACAATATTACCATAGGGAATTTTGGATTTGGTGTCGGATTACGATTAAATAAAGTAAAGGCAAGAGCCGCATTTTCTATCAATAATGTACTTGGAAATACACCGGCGTTGAGCTTTCAGTATAACAATTAATCCTTGCGTTTATGAAAATTTTATTGGTTGCTGCGACATCTTACGAACTGACGGGAATTTTAGATTATCTAGACAAAAAGGCAAGAAAAGTTTCTTTTTTCGAATATGAATTGAATTCAAACCACATCTTTCCCATGGTACTCGGTGTGGGTAGTTTTATGACAGGATATGGAATGGCAAAAAGCCCTACTAAAGGAATGGACATGGCCATACAGATTGGGATTGGCGGCAGTTTTGATAAGTCTCTAGAATTGGGAACAGTTGTAGAAGTTAGCACAGATCAATTCGCAGATATCGGAGTCAGTGAGGCGGACGGCAGATTTACCTCAGCATTTGACCTTGGTTTGATTGATGCCAATACATTTCCATTTAGTAATGAGATTGTAACGGCGAACAATAAAAATTTAAGTGTTTCTGCTCCCAAAGTGCATGGCATTACAGTGAATAGAGTGACCGGTACAGAAGATGAGATAGTACAAATTCGGCAAAAATACCCGAATGCCGTCTGTGAAAGCATGGAAGGGGCTGCTTTTTTGTATGCTTGTCGAATGTTGGATTTGCCGGGAACACAACTACGGTCGATTTCTAACTACATAGAACCGAGGAATCGCGACAATTGGAAAGTAGAACTAGCACTCGAGAGAGTTTCAGGATACGTTATTGAAATATTGGAACGATGAAAATCAAGTGTTTAGGGATAATTTTTCTTTTTATTTTTGGACATGTTGCGTTCGGGCAGGTTGATAATATTCGTAATCAAGAAGCATCACCTAAATCTGGCCTTAATGAATTGGTTGTCAAATATTTTGGGATTGAATTTAATGATACTCAGAGAAGAAAATTAGATAATATAGAATTAGAATTTTTTTACATCATTGATACACTAGGCAACGCAAAATTATCAGAAGTAAACGGAATAGATGATGCTGCAATTATTGATAGTTTCAAATTTAAAACAAATGAATTGGAACCATTCAATCCAAAATTTGAGAATGGAGTACCTACATCTTCAATTTATTCAATAAGGTTTTCATATCCTACCTATGAATATTCTCAATATACTTATTATTATCAAAATCAATATTATAGAGAAGCCAAATTGGAAGATTTTGAAATGATTAAAGAATCTGGCAAAAGATTAGATGTAGGCATTTCATTTTTTGGAAATCAATTTATGGGGAATCCGTCAAAATATCTTTCTTTGGGAGGAGGGATGAGAGTTGATTTTTATTATTTTCCAAATAAAAAATTGTTTTTTGGAATAATGATGGCTTTTGGTGAAAATGGCAAAGAGAAAAATTATCCAGTATTAGGAACTACAAAATACCGTAATCCGGTGACTGGGTTTATTGGGGTTTTCTATGGTCGAAAACTCAATAATTTTCTTGTTCAAGGTGAGATTAGTTATGTAAATCAAGGATTTTCACGAAATAATAATTTGGACAATATCGAAATTGATAATTTTGGTGGTTGGAGTCCCGCTATTTATTTATTTAGACCAATTACTCTTGGTCAGGATAAAACGTTGAATTATTATGGAGGTCCTTCTTTATTTAACCATCTATTGACTGTTCATTTAGGGTTGAGGTACTTGGATTTATCTATAAAAGAAGGAAGTGGTCTCATGTTAGAGCTTGGGGTAGGGTACAGATTTGTTTTTAAGTCCGTGAGTGAATACAAATTAAAGAGTGATTTTTTAGAAAGACGATGAGTGATAAGCAGAATTTAACCATGGTTTCGTATCAGAATACAAAGCCATTCGAATACGGAATGACCAAGTATTTTATTGATAATGAGCTAAATATACATTTGAAAAATCCTTCTTTATGCTTTGAGAGCTTTCAAAGTGGTGAGTCTGAAATCGCATTAATTCCGGTGGGGTCATTGCCATTGCTAGATGCAGCCGATTACCAAATAATTACGGATTTTTGCATTGGAAGCATTGATTACGTGCGGACAGTATGTCTCTTTTCCAATCAACCCATTTACACGGCCGATAGTGTCTACCTCGATAGTGACAGCATGAGTTCCCAGCTACTGACAAAGATTCTTTATAAGCATTTTAAAAAAAATAAACCACAATATTTTGCAGGACTACCAGATGACTTTAATTTAAAGAATAATCAAGCCATGCTGTTAATCGGGGATAAAGTATTTGATTTAGAAAATAATTTTGAATACAAACTCGATTTAGGACATGAATGGAAGATGATGACAGGACTTCCTTTTGCATTTGCCGTATGGGTTGCCAAAAAAAATGTAAAACCTGAAATTCTTGTTAGATTAAATGAATCATTGAAGTTCGGAGTTCAAAATATTGATCAAATGCTGGTTGAGCAGAATTTGGTAGATTCTGAATTGCATTCATATTACAAGTACAATATTAGTTTTGATTTTGATGACCAAAAGAGAGCGGCTGTTGCCCGATATCTTCGATTAGTGGAAGAACTAAATTCTTAATTTTAAAAGTTAAGCACTTTGGTTACTTAAGTTAATCATCAACAAAGCCAAAACTTTATTAACTTTGCCCACAATAATACTGAATAAAATCACACCATGTCTTGGAAGGATAAGGGTCAACAGCTGGTATATCGGATTATTAATCCACTGATCGAGTTGCTCATCAAACTGGGAATCACTCCCAATATGGTGACTTTTCTAGGCCTTTTATTAAATGTAGTGGCTTCTGTAATATTTATTTACGGTGCCGAGCATGGGTCAAGGTCTGATCATCGATATGTTGGTTATGGAGGATTGGCAATACTCTTGGGTGGATTGATGGATATGGTGGATGGTCGACTGGCAAGAGTAAGCAATAAATCTAGTAAGTACGGAGCATTATTCGACAGTGTTCTGGATAGATACAGTGAAATGATTATGTTTTTAGGTATCTGTTATTATTTGGTTTCTTTCAAATATTTTTACAGTTCATTATTTGCTTTTATTGCAATGATAGGCTCCATTATGGTGAGTTATACGAGAGCAAGATCAGAAGGTCTGGGAGTATCAGCGAAAGGAGGGATGATGCAGAGACCCGAACGAATCTTAATCATTGGAATCTCAGCGCTATTGTGCGGAATTGTATCAGGAATGGGTTATGGTGATACAAAAATCATCGTGGATTGGTTGCCATTCCCATTGTACGAAACAATCAGTATATTTACATTTCCAATTTTTATATTGGCGATATTTGCAAACATTACTGCTATTAATCGGTTATTGGAAGCAAAGGAATTGTTAGAACCTAAAAATTAAAATAATGATTTCACAATTATATAATAATCAGGAAGATTTTCAAGCCAAAGCATCCAGACCTTCAGATTATCCTACACCTTCTGGAGATAACTTATTATTTTTCATTCAGACGAATGCCAATTTGAATACCGTGGCGTATGAGTTAAATCTGAAATCAACGGGAAGTATAGACCCTCAGCAACCCATGCATACCTATTGGATAAGGTATTCAACTGATGGGCAAGTCGAAGAGTTAAATTATATGCAGAACAAACTCGCTTATGGCTATGATTTTAGTTACATAAATGACAATACCATAGAATTCGTATTGGTTTCATACCCATCGAGAAAACTATATATCACTAAAAACAAACAAGATAAATACGTCGTGGTCACAAAGATTGATAATGAAATGTCTGTTCTTGAGAGCATATATGTTGTGATTGATGAACTCGGGGTATTTCCTAACGTAAAGTATGTCGAATTGTGGGGCTCAGAAATGGAAAAAGGCTTTGGATCTTATGAGAAAATAATAATCCAATAGTTTTTTTAAACCACAGATTTTATTAGGCTTGCAGGAGATGAAAAGTGATTTTTTTAATTTAAATTTCGATAAAACTACCACGTATATACTTTTGGTATTTACGGTCGTTTATGCCTTTATTACGATTGGCATAGTGGGATTTAGGATTGACCACCTCTATTTTTATCTTCTGCTCGTATTTTTGTACACATTTCATCCCTTGACACGGAAAATGGTGTTGAGCTTCGTGTTTTTTATTATTTTTTGGATTATCTACGACTCCATGAGAGCATTTCCAAATTACCTTTTCAACACGGTACACATCGAAGAACCGTATTTGTTAGAAAAGTCACTCTTTGGAATTAATTATATGGGGAAAATCTTGACACCTAACGAGTATTTTTTGCTCAATTCTAATAAAATTCTGGACTTCATCAGCGGCATTGCATACCTATCTTGGGTGCCGGTACCCCTGATGTTTTCACTTTTACTATTTTTTAAGGACAGGTTGCTCATGTTAAATTTTACCATGGTGTTTCTTCTGACCAATTTATTGGGATTCATACTTTATTATTCCTATCCGGCTGCGCCACCCTGGTATTTCGAAGCCTATGGATTGGTAGAGAAATTTAATATTCCAGGGAATGCCGCACAATTAGTTAATTTTGATAAATTGGTGGGTATGGACATATTTTCTAATTTATATACAAAAAATTCCAATGTCTTCGCAGCCATTCCTTCTTTGCATGCAGCGTATCCACTGGTCACATTTTATTTTTCTCTCAAGAAGGGATATAAATTGATATCAATATTGTTATTTTGCAATGTTATAGGCATTTGGTTTTCGGCAGTATACTCATTTCACCACTATGTGTTGGATGTGTTGCTGGGAATTCTTTGTGCCTTTGTAGCTTTATTGATTTACAATTTTTTAATTTTAAATCACAAACCTGAGGAAGAGCTTGTGAAGTACAACCAATTCATAGATCGAATAAAATAACATTTTAACCATATTATTATGTTGAAACAAAAAGTAGCTTCATACAATATACCACAAAAGATTCAAGCACTTGGTTTGTATCCTTTTTTTAGAACCATTGAATCAGAGCAAGATACAGAGGTAATCATCAATGGTAAGAAGGTGCTGATGTTTGGCTCTAATAGCTATTTAGGATTGACGAATCATCCCAAATTAAAAGAAGCATCTAAAGCCGCAATCGATAAATATGGGTCAGGTTGTGCAGGGTCGCGATTTCTCAATGGAACCTTAGACTTACACCTAGAGCTAGAGAGAAAATTGGCAGATTACGTTGGAAAGGAGGAAACCCTTGTATTTAGTACAGGATTTCAAGTAAATCTAGGTACGATAAGTTCCTTGCCGGGAAGGAATGATTACGTGATACTCGACGAATTAGATCATGCATGTATCATCGACGGATCGAGATTATCGTTTGCCAAGGTGCAGAAATACAAGCACAATGACATGGATTCCCTCGAAAAAATATTATCAAAATGCGAATCTGATAAGATTAAACTTATCGTGATCGACGGTGTATTTAGTATGGAAGGAGACCTGGCAAAGTTGCCTGAAATCGTAAAACTTGCCGAAAAATATAATGGTAATGTCATGGTAGACGATGCCCATGGACTCGGTGTAATGGGGCCATTGGGTGCAGGGACATCGGCACATTTTGGACTTACTGATAAGGTGGACTTAATCATGGGTACATTTAGTAAATCACTGGCTTCCATCGGTGGTTTTATAGCGGCAGATAGTGATACTATCAACTATTTAAAACACAATGCACGGTCGCTTATATTTAGTGCCTCGATAGCACCTGCCAATGCGGCAAGCGTTATAGCTGCCGTCGATTTGATAAAATCAGAACCTGAGAGAATTGAAAAATTGTGGGACAATACTCATTATGCAAAAAAAATGTTGGAAGACGCTGGGTTTGACCTCGGCCATACTGAGACACCTATTATTCCCATTTATATCAGGGATGATTTCAAGACCTTTAGCTTGACCAAGCAGCTTTTGGAAGCTGGAGTTTTTGTCAATCCAGTAGTATCACCTGCTGTGGCGAGTACTTCATCTTTGATTAGATTTTCTTTGATGGCGACACACGAAAAAGTGCAAATCGAAGAAGCAATTGATAAAATAACTAAACTTTCTAAAGAACTCGGAATATTACAATCCTAATAAATTAAAATCATGGCAGCAATCAGCATTAAGGAAATCACATCTAAATCCGACATTAAAAAATTTATTGATTTTCCTCATAGCCTGTATGCCGGAGATAAAAATTACGTACCCGAGCTTTTTATTGCGCAAAAGGAGATGATGGATAAGAAAAAATATCCATTTTTTGATTATGCTGAGACCGCAATGTTTCTTGCTTATCAGAATGATGAAATAGTGGGAAGAATTGCAGCAATCCATAATAGTAGGTACAATGATTTTCACAATTCTAATGTCGGTTTCTTTGGTTTTTTAGATTTTATTGATAGCCAAGAAGTATTAGACAAGCTTCTGGAAAGTGCTGAGCAATGGTTAAAAGGACGAGGTCTACACGACATGATCGGTCCTACAAATTACTCTACGAATGAGACTGCAGGAATCCTCATAGATGGATTTGACAGACCGCCGATGCTCATGATGACTTATAATAAAAAGTACTATCAAAAACTACTGGAACAAGCAGGTTGTGTCAAGGAAATGGATCTGTATGCATACATGATTTATACCAAAAATGCCAGTCAAAAGTCTATCAGAATAGCTCAAGCACTTGAACAACGTCTCGCAAAAAATGGAATTACGGTACGAAACATCAACCTTAAAAAGCTCAAAGAGGAAGTTCCAAAAATCAAAGAGATATATAACTCAGCTTGGGAAAATAATTGGGGTTTTGTGCCATTTACAGATAAGGAATTTGATCATTTGCGAGCCAATCTCGGCATGATTGCAGATCAGGATTATCTTTTTATCGCAGAGAAGGACGGAAAGGCCATCGGTTTTGGAATTACCCTGCCAGATATTAATGAAGTGACCATTGATATTAAAAAAGGAAGGCTACTGCCTACAGGAATTTTTAAACTGTTATTCAATAAATCAAAGATTAAATACGTTAGAGTTTTAGCTCTAGGTGTGATGGAGGAATATAGGAAAATGGGAATCGAAGCTTTGTTTTTTGCTAAAAACATTCAGACTGCGGAAAAGAAAGGTCATTTGGGTGGTGAAGCGTCTTGGATACTAGAAAGTAACGATATGATGGTGAAAGCGGCAGAGAATCTAAATGGTGAAAAATATAAGACCTATAGACTGTATCGTAAAAAGTTCTAAATTATTATTTTAGATTTTTTAGTGAAAAATCATTCAAATAGTTGCCTTAACCCAAAAACCAACTGAGAAATATAATTTAGTAAAGTGTCAATAAAAATTAATATTATTTTACAATAACTAACTATTGTTTGACGTTAAGGAATAATATTTTAAAAAGGTATATTTTAATATTATTTATTTTTATATGTTTGCATTGTGTTTTGAAATATTGCATTTTGAAGGTAAGCAGCGTTTCAGAGCTTAATTGCATCTCAATTAATAACAACAAGTATGAAAAAAATCATTTTGATCTCGGCAGTAGTGTGTTTTTTTAGTCTCAACATGAACGGACAAGACACAAAATTTGGTGTAAAAGCCGGTATCGGTGCTATATTAGCCGGTACAGAAATTTCTGAAGTGGGTAATGAAGAAAACGTATTGACTCATAGGGTGAAATTTACAAGTGGAAGCCCGATATATTATGGTGGATTATTTTTTAATCAAAAATTTGGGCCATTATTTTTACAGACAGATTTATTGTACAATCAATATTCAATGAGTTATGAAGTAAGCTCTAAGGCTGTAAAAGACATCCCCAAAGGTACCGTAAGTGAATCATTCCAATACGTCGATTTTAATATTAGTGCCGGACTGACGGCTAATGGTTTTAGCTTGGGTGGAGGTCCTACCATTCACAGGTTGTTGAATTTTAATTCAGCCTTAGATTTCATACCTGCTTACAATGATCATGCGAGAAAGAACAGTTATGGTTTTGTGGGGTATGTCATGTACGAATTTGACCGCATGGGCATACAGCTTAAGTACGAGGGAGTGTTTAGGTCAATAGGTGATCACATCTATTATGGGGAGTACAATTCTCATTTTAAAGGAAATCCTAATCAATTAAGCTTGTTGTTTTCGTACAGCTTTATTTAAAAGATTTTTTATTGTGTATAGATTTAGATAAGGCCTTGAAATTTTTTTCAAGGCTTTTTTTGTTTTGATAACTCATTATTTAATCTTGAAACCCTTACTTTTGCCATTCGATAAAAATACACTGAATAAACTTAAAGTCAATGCCTGAGAATTTAAAATTAATAGAAGAATCGGCCAAACAATTTGCTCAATCTGAAATTCTTCCTCATGTAATGGAATGGGACGAAAGTCAATATTTTCCAGTAGAAGCCATGAAAAAAGCCGGGCATTTGGGATTTTTAGGTGTATTAGTACCTAGCAATTATGGCGGTTCAGGATTGGGATATCAAGAATATATCAGTGTAATAGTTGAAATTGCCAAGGTCTGTGGATCTGTGGGCTTGTCAGTGGCAGCACACAATTCTCTTTGTACGGGTCATATATTACAGTTTGGAAACGAAGAACAAAAACAGAAGTACCTTCCTAAACTAGCGACAGGTGAGTTTATCGGTGCATGGGGTCTTACTGAAGCCAATACCGGTAGTGATGCCCTGCGTATGAAATGTGTGGCGGTCGAGGATGGCGATTATTTTGTGTTGAACGGTACAAAAAACTGGATTACACACGGCATTAGTGGCGATGTAGCCGTGGTATTGGCAAGGACAGGCGACTTATTAGATAGCCGAGGCATTACGGCATTTATAGTGGATCGCAATACTCCCGGATTCAGTGGTGGTAAAAAAGAGAATAAACTAGGAATGCGTGCCAGTGAAACCGCTGAGCTGATTTTTGATAATTGTAAAATTCATAAATCTCAGGTTCTCGGAAATGTAGGCGAAGGGTTTATTCAAGCGATGAAGGTACTCGATGGTGGTCGAATAAGTATTGCGGCATTGTCGTTGGGTATAGCCAAAGGAGCTTATGAAGCAGCGGTGAATTATGCGAAAGAACGAGAGCAATTTGGGAAACCAATCGCTGAATTTCAAGCTATTTCCTTCAAGTTGGCTGATATGGCGACTAAAATTCAAGCCGCAGAATTATTGACAAGAAAAGCGGCCGACTTGAAAAATCGAGGAGAATTTGTTACGACCACGTCTGCTATGGCTAAGTATTATGCGTCAGAAATATGTGTGCAAATCGCAACGGATGCAGTACAAATATTTGGCGGATATGGCTATACTAAAGATTTTCCGGTGGAGAAATTCTATCGAGATTCTAAATTGTGTACCATAGGAGAGGGGACTTCCGAAATACAAAAATTGGTCATTAGCCGAAATATTTTGAGGGACTAAGTATTCATCAACTGTTTTAATTTGAATTTTTGGTGACATCGTATTAGCTTGTTAAAGAGTAATCAATGCCACTGAGGATGAATTTATTTTCAATTTTCAATTAACTTCTCATAGTGAATTATCATCTGAACGAAAGTAGAATAGCTGTTTATTCCGGTACTGACACCGTTGGATTTTAGGTATTGGTCATAGATGAGATTTCTCAAATCTGGTAAAATATCTGGGTACAAATCCATCTGCGAAGAAATAGCTGTGATATCTTTTTTCACAAATTCATTTAATCCAATCAAAGTATCTCTTACTTCTTTTGGAATATACCTCTTAAGATAGGCATACAATGACATCTCGGCACTGTATTTTAAAACGTCATTTGAGCTACTCTGGCATGCCAAATAAGCTAAAAAGTTGCATTCGCCTTCGTCTGTTATTCCAAATCCATGGGCCATTTCGTGAGCCATGGTAAACGGAAGTTGAAGTTCATATAAGCCAGCATCATAATAACCTTCGAAACCAAAAGGAAAATAAAAACCGGAAGTAGAAAACCTCAGAAGTACACCTTTGGGTTCTAGCTTCTTTAATCTAGAAGATGAAATATTTTTATAATTATACTTTTTTAGCAGTTCTATTTCAGTTGTATTGAGTTGAGATAATAGCTCATTTTCATCCACTTTAAATTTTATATTTACTTGTTTTATAGTATTTAATATATTAACAGATTTTATATATCTATCGACTAATTCCGAATGGGTTATAATGTTTCCTGATGTACTAAAACTGTTCGATAGAGTCGTGCATTTATAGTTAAAGCCCCAAAGAATGTAAAACCAACAAAATAATAAAACAAGCCATTTGAAGAGTAAAATCAGTCCGTTTTTTATTCCTTTTTGAATACTTTTTCGAATGATAGAAAAGACAAAAATTACAATTATTACGTATAAAAATGGTAGAGAAATCCAATTAGAAATAGGAACAAACATTTTTTTCATCCATGCGAAAAAATAACTTCTGTAAAATGTGGTAAAGGTTTCCTGACTTAAAAGAATAGAAAGAATATAAATCCAAAGGTAAATCACAACTATAGAAATCAATCCATAATTTTTTCTTGCTATATCTTTTATATTAATTTTCATACTTGCTGACCCACCATTGTCAACTATTCCATTTTATTAAGAGTAAAGTTAGGCTTATTATCTGAATTTTATGAGGTCTATCAATTTCAGAAGTTATTACTATTGGCAAGAGCCCCTGATAAGATGT
>ERZ795053.6133-NODE-6133-length-12100-cov-7.013200_pt1 | contig 12100 bp, 8 predicted proteins | sample MGYA00375137_ERZ795053 | MGnify/ENA primary metagenome ERZ795053 (study PRJEB30182, sample SAMN05720284) | activated sludge metagenome | isolation source: Anaerobic digester | place: Hong Kong | collected 2014-12-17 ... | reverse complement strand
GCGGCTTGTGTTTCTAATTTAAATAAAACTTGTCCTTTGCGAACTTCTTGACCTTCATCTACTAATATTTTTTCTATATAGCCCGCAACTTTTGGTCTAATTTCAACATCTACAACTCCTTCTAATGTTGTTGGATATTCTGAAATTAACTCTGTATTTGTTTTAACAACTTGTGTTACTTTATAAGGCATTATAGGTTTTTGTTGTGGTGGTTGCTCTTTTTTACAAGAAATTGCTGTTAAAAGTAGTGCTGCAATAAAAAGTATTTTTCTCATTATTTTTAGTTTAGTTGTTTTCTATTTCAATTAATTTGTTTGTTGTTTCTAATAACAGTTCTCGCATTTTAAAAAGATGTTCTTTGTAGGCAATAATTCTTTTTTGAACGTTATGATCTTGTGTTCCGATAATCTGAGCCGCTAGAATACCCGCATTTTTTGCGCCATTAAGCGCTACGGTTGCCACTGGAACACCTGCAGGCATTTGAAGAATACTTAAGATAGAATCCCATCCATCCACACTATTTGATGACTTTATGGGTACCCCAATCACAGGAAGTGGGCTGAGCGAGGCGACCATACCCGGCAGGTGAGCAGCTCCTCCAGCACCGGCAATGATGACATGAATCCCCCTCAAGTGGGCATTATTGGCATATTCATATAGTCGATGCGGTGTTCTGTGAGCCGATACGATGGTCATTTCGTAAGGAATGTCTAACTCCTTGAGAATTTCTGCCGCTTGACTCATTACAGAAAGGTCTGAATCTGAACCCATTATTATTCCTATCATGATATTACTTTAAGGTTTTCTTTAATGAAATTTGCTTTTTGCAAAGCTACTTTTAATTTTTCATCACAAATAGTAACATGGCCCATTTTTCGATTGGGTTTGGTGATTTCCTTTCCATAAATGTGCGGATAGACACCTGATAACTCAAGGCATTCCGCAAAACCCTGATATCTTGCCTTGCCAGTATAGCCGGCTTCTCCAAGTAGATTGACCATCACCGACGCTGATTTTAGTGTAGTTTCGCCTAGAGGAAGCCCTAGAATGGCTCTTAAATGTTGTTCATACTGTGAGGTGACACAGGCCTCTATCGTGTGGTGTCCACTGTTATGTGGTCGCGGTGCCGCTTCATTCACTAAAATGTTGCCATCATCATCCAAAAACATCTCCACAGCAAGGAGTCCTACGATTCCAAGCCTAGAAGCCAAATTTTCAGCTATGACCGTCGCATCATTTTGTTGTTTTTCAGTGCAATGACTCGGACAAAAAAGATAATTTACCAAATTGGCTTGAGGGTCAAAAGCCATTTCTACCATCGGAAAAGATTTCATATTTCCATTTACATCTCGAGCCACGATTACGGCAAGTTCTTTGTCAATGTTCACTTTGGGTTCGATAACGGATTTAGTGTCCATGAGCAACTCCAATTCTTCAACAGAATTGACCACTTGCACTCCGCGACCATCATATCCACCTAATGCTGCTTTCTGCACAAATGGTAGCTTGATATCACCCGATTCTATCGCATCCAAAATCTCAACCTTTCCTTCAAAAATTTTGAAGTCTGTCGTCGGAATTTGATGATCTTTGTAGAATGTTTTTTGAATTGATTTATCTTTAATGATTTCAATGACAGAGGGTTGTGGATATATCTTTTTACCTTTCGACTCGAGTGTTTTAAGAGCATCCAGATTAACATCTTCTATTTCTATGGTTATCACATCACAACCTTCACCAAAAAATAAGACATCATCAAATCCTTTGAAATCTCCCTCGAGAAAATCACGGCACACAATGCCAGCCGGAAACCGTTTGTCAGAATCTAAAATTCTGCAGTGAAGGCCTAATCTAGATGCCGATTGGGCAAGCATTTTGCCCAGTTGTCCTCCCCCTAATACCCCGATTTTTACTTGATGTAAATCCACTACTTTCTCTTACAGTTTAAAATAATTAGGGTGCAAAAGTATTGAATATTATTTTTGTAGAAAATTATACAATTCACTTTAATGCAAAAGATACTCATAAAAGATGCTCGCATCGTCAATGATAATAAGATTATAGAAGGAGATATATTGATTGAAAATGGCCGGTTTGAGAAAATAGGCGGGATAATAGATGCGAATGCAGAAGAAATTTCTGCGACGGGAAAATATGCACTACCTGGAATTATCGACGATCAAGTCCATTTCAGAGAACCCGGATTGACTTATAAGGCCGATATCAGATCAGAATCTATGGCCGCCGTAAGTGGTGGAGTAACGAGTTTTATGGAGATGCCCAATGTGAAGCCACCGACCCTAACACAGGAGTTGTTAGAAGAAAAATATAAAATAGGATCAAATAATTCCTATGCCAATTATTCCTTTTTCATGGGAGCTTCTAATGATAACCTTGAAGAAGTGCTCAAAACAGATCCAAAAAACGTCTGTGGTGTCAAAATTTTTATGGGTTCGAGTACGGGTAATATGCTAGTAGATGAGGAATCCACCTTGGAAAATTTATTTTCAAAAGTTCCCATGTTAATAGCGACCCATTGTGAAGATGAAGCGACGGTTAGACATAATTTGGAGGTGTACAAATCACGATTTGGAGAGAATCTGACGGCAAAGTACCATCCTCTGATTCGGTCTCGAGAAGCATGCTATCTGTCGAGTAGCAAGGCGGTTCAGATGGCCAAAAAATATGGAACAAGATTGCACATCTTGCACATATCGACCGCTGAGGAAGTGAATCTATTTTCAAATGACATTCCTCTTATAGCTAAAAAAATCACTTCTGAGGCTTGTGTTCATCACTTGAGTTTTAATGATTCTGATTATGAAAAGTTGGGTAATCAGATAAAATGTAACCCTGCCATCAAGTCAGAACATGATAGATTGGCTATTTTTCAAGGAGTTCTGGATGACAAAATAGACATCATCGCGACCGATCATGCACCGCACACTTGGGATGAAAAGGAGAAATCTTATCTTGAAGCTCCCAGCGGATTGCCACTGGTTCAGCATTCACTTTATATGATGATGAACCATGTGAAAAATGGGAAATTGACTGTGGAGAAATTGGTTGAAAAAATGTGCCATGCCCCGGCTCAATGCTTTAAAATTCAAGATAGAGGATATATTCGTGAGGGTTACTGGGCAGACATGGTGCTTTGGAATCCTGAAAAACTTTATACCGTAGGTAAATCTAATATCCGATATAAGTGCCATTGGTCACCCTTAGAAGGAATGACATTTCAAGGGGAAGTATCTAGTACCTTTGTCAACGGTGTATTAGTATATAACGAGGGTGAGTTGCGACCAATTCCTGTTGGTAAACGGTTGCAATTTTTTACTCATTAAGTAATTATGGGTATATATGCCACCGATTCTAGTGTATTCAAATCTTTGTTTATTCTAAAGCAATAGGTGGAAATTCCGTTGGTAATGAGTTGATAGGGTGCATTAATTTCTTGGTTGTAAGCCAATATTTGATCCACCACGTGCTGGTTAATAATTTGGCTAAATGATTTACATTCCACGATGATGAAAGGTTTAGCTTTTCTATCGAAAACTACAAGGTCAAACCGCCTAAGTCTTCCATTAATTTTAATACTTTTTTCTACCGCCATAAGACCTTTATCAAATCCCTCTTCAAGCAAATAGCGGATCAACAATTGTCTCACCATTTCTTCTGGCTGAAGTACATAATAGTGCTTGCGAATGGGATCCCAAAGTAAATTCGATTGGTCTTCAGTTTTAATTGACAGTTGATTTTGATAATTTTTCAATGGTAATTTTAGGTCAATCATCAGCACTATTTATAAGTTACTTTTAATTCTTCACCGATCGATAAAACCCCACTTGAACTGGAGACCATTTTCATGCCTAGAGCAATTCCTCGAAGCCTACGCCTTTGAGGTGAAAGTGTTTTTAATAAATTGAAATCTATGTGGCCTGTGGCTTCCGACATATTGATGATTTTGCAGCGATAACACTCTTTATCAACATTAAAAAAAAGATGATTGGACTGGAGGGTTTTTATATCGTCTTCACCATACTCCTCAACACCTTGAATGACAATGTTCGGTCTAAATCTAAGGGGTGAAAGCTCATGATTTACCATCGTACCTATATGCTTAACCGTCTCTGCACTCAATAACAACAAAGGGTAGGAATCTACATAATTGGTATTGACCACACCTTGAGTTGTTTGCTTAGAACGGGAGTCGACACGGTGTTTTTTTACGAGTCTGACAGATTTATTGAGATGGTCGGATAACCATTCGTTTATTTCTGGCAACGCCGTGATACTCTTGACTTTGTCATTCCAAATTTTTACATCTTCACGATTCTTGGACCAAGCATATTCGTCAATTTTTATGACTTCACGATTGACTGATATAATAAGGGCTTCGTTTTCGATTTTTAACTGAAAATTTGTTAGTTGAGGCTCTTCTCTTAGTGTGACGAATTTATTTTTATCATCGATGAGCATCATAGTTCTATCTCCTTGAATGCAATTTGGGGTAATAAATGTTGTCTCCAAGGATATTCCCGGCATGGACTTGATAGGGTAGATGAATATGTTTTTAACTTTAATCATATTGTTCCCAAAAATTTATATTAACATTTTTATTTAAATAGATTTATATATTATTATAAAATTTAATATAAATTGTATTTCAAATCGGATTAAATAAACGTTAATCCCTGCAAATGTATGAATAATGATTACTTTTGCAACGTTTTATTAAGATACAATCTTATTGATAGGAAGTAGTAAAGATAGCCTTTTTAATGGAAGAGAATACGAATCAAGTCAAATCAAATAAATCTATGTTGAGGCGAATCCTCAAGTGGGTTTTTAGATTTGTATTATTGGTCGTATTTTTATTATTCCTGATAAATCTAAAACCTGTACAAAGCTTTATTGCCAAAAAACTGGCAAAATCTCTGAGTGAAAGGCTTGATGCAGAAGTGACTTTGGATCACTTGAGTATCAGTATAATTGATGGATTGGTACTAGAAGACTTCAATGTTGTCAGTGCTTCCGACACCGTTTTGGCATGTAAGGAGTTGGATATTTCGCTTCGTAAGAGTCTTTTGAATCTATTTTCGGGAAAGCTGTTTCTCAACAAGATTAAACTAAATGGTTCTTCGATTAATATCGTAAAAAATTCGGGGGATGATTTCACGAATTTTGAAATGCTTCTCCAGAAATTAGGTTCTGACAAGCAGCAGAAAAGCAATAAATCCATTGTACTTGAGCTGAGTGCTATTGAGATTGAAGATGTTCATGCAACCGTCAAAATGGAAGACAAGGGCATAGAATATGATTTTTTACTCTTTGAAGCATATCTAGGTTTTGATCAAATAGAACTTGAGAGTGGGCGGTTTTTATTAGATTTTATCCAATTAAACAAACCGATTATAAATATCAATCGCTTTTGTGAAGATTTTACGGAGCAAGAGGGAGTCGAGGAGGATTTGCCTATTGATACGATTTCAAGTGATCTTTTTATCTCTATAACCAATGCCATCATTAAAGAAGGAAAATTTTCCTATTCAAATCAACTTATTGAAAAATCAAAAATTGGCGGGTTTGATTCTAATCATTTTGTGATTGGCAATATTAACTTTGATGGAGATTCATTAGTGTATGACAAATTGGACTCCATCCGATTGAGTCTCAACGAATTTGCTTTCAAGGAAGAAAATGGAATAAACTTGAAGAAATTTAGTATTTCTAGGTTTTATCTCACTGAGCAAAAACTTCAACTTGAGGATGTTTCTTTGATTACCGATGACTCAGAGATTTTTCAATCTATACAGTTAAAATACCCTTCGAAGGAGCATTTGTTTAGTTTTGATAATTCTGTAGTATTTGACGGAAATTTTGACAATTCAAGGCTGGATGTTAAGGACTTGCTGTATTTTTTACCCAAATTAAAAGATAAGCCTTTTTTTGTCAAAAATAAAAATTTATCTCTTGACTGGTCAGGACACATTCTGGGTAAGCCCAATAATTTTATTGGTAATGACATTTCCATAAAGATTGGTAATCGACTAAGCTTAGACGGCACCATGAGTATTAAAAACATTCAAGATATGGACAATGCCTTGGTCAATTTCAATATTAAAAACTTAAATTCTTCAGTTCAACTGCTTCGTGACATCATCCCGAATTTTAATGCTCCACCCAATTTTGATAAGTTGGGAAAATTTAATTTCCAAGGAAAATTCAATGGATTTATCAAGGATTTTGTAGCTTATGGAAAATTGAATTCCGACATTGGCCAAGCAGAGATGGATATGCGATTAGATCTAAAGCATGGCACAAATAATGCCTCTTACAGCGGAGAAATGAGTTTGGTAAATTTTGATTTGCAAAAATGGACAGACAATCCTAATTTTGGTAAAATCAACTTTTATACCCAAGTTTCTGAGGGTAAAGGACTTACGGGAGCCAATGCAGAAGCTGACTTAACGGCACGGGTCAATTCGCTAGAACTGAAGGGATATGCTTACGAAGATTTCGTCATCGATGGTAAAATAAAGAATAATAATTTTGATGGATCATTTACCATTCACGACCCTAATCTAGACGTTGTATTTAATGGGCAAGTGGATTTAACGCAAAAAACACCATTTTTTAATTTCAACTCTAAGATTAATAACCTGGATTTAACCGCTTTAAATCTATCAAAAACACCTTTGAGATTTAATGGAGACTTTGATATCAATATGCTTGCAAGTAGTATCGATGATTTGACTGGAACAATCGCAGGAAATGACATCAATGTATTTCGCAATGACACGATTTATAATATCAAAGAATTAAAAATTAATAGTAGAGACCTGACCAATGGGCAAAAATCTCTAAACGTCAAGTCTGATTTTACGGAAATCAACATTGAGGGAATCTATAAAATCAGCAATTTTGGTAATAGTCTCAAAAAATTGTTTGAGGTCAATTATGCCTACCCAGCCGAACTGCTTAAAATTCATGCAAAAGAAATAGAAGAACCTGAAGCTTATTCATTTAGCTTAGATGTCACCGATAGCAGAAATCTATTTGAACTGCTCAACGTGAAAGATGTGCGATTGCAAAATTTTAAGGCAAAAGGTAGTTTGGATACCGAAAATAACGAATTGGATTTTGCGGTAAATGGTCCACTAGTCCAAGTCAAGGATTTGAAATTTATGGATGTACAAATCCTGGCAAATTCTAAGGGTCAGAGGGGTGATATTTTGATAAATTTGGACTCCACCTATGCATTTAACCGAGGTTTTAATCCTATCGAAATCCAAGCAAAACTCAAAAAGGACACGGCGTCTATTCTGCTTTCAACTTTTCAAATTCAGGACTCTATTCAGCGATTTGACATACTCACTGAAGTGATTCCACACGAAAAAGGATTTGAAGTTCACCTCAAAGATGAAGGCATAAGAATATTCGGTAGGAAATGGAAACTAAATCCCGACAATAAAATTATTATTGGAAAAAATTATCATCAGATCGAACATTTTGTCCTGACTGATGCTAATAGATTTGTAGAACTATATGGTATAGATGATAACGGAATCGGCCTAAAATTGCGAGAATTTGACATCGATTTAGTCAACGGACTTATCCATTATGATAAAATGAAGTTTACCGGTATTGGGAATTTGAATATCCGTGTTGAAAATATTTATAAAAAACCGGAGATTTATGGTCAATTCATCATTCCTGATTTCAAAATCAATGGTGATAGTTATGGCGATTTGGAAATAGATGTCACAAAACAAGATGGTGGCTACCTCGATGGTCTATTCAGCCTTATCAAAGACGATCAATACATTAAGGCTGATGGGAAATACAATACCGATCAAAAAACTTTAGTCTCTACCGTGAAAGGCAATAAATTTCCTTTAAAAATCCTCGAATACCTATTGAAGGATGGAATCTCTGAAACTCAAGGGACTATTGACCTCGATGCCGAGATTGATGGGCCCATCAAATCTCTGCAAATGAGTGGAGGAGGCATAGTCAAAGGAGGTGCTGTAAAAGTCAATTATCTTGGATCCAAGTTTTATTTTGACAATCAAAGAGTTAAGCTTTCGGAAAATAAAATTGATCTGACCGGTGCAAAAATCTATGACGAAAACGGTCAAGAAGGTATTGTGAAAGGGTGGCTTTACCATGATGCATTTAGAAATTTTGGTGTTGATGCAAACATATCTGGCAAGGATGTATTGATATTGAATACCACAAAATTTGACAATCCCATATACTATGGTAAGGGAAAAGGGGATGTATCGGTTGACTTTAAAGGCTCGTTTGACCAAGTGGATATGACCATCAGTGCCGTGACCAAGGCAGGTACAGAAATTAGTATCCCCATTAAAGAGACTCGATATGGTGCAGAAGAGAGTTTTATAAAATTTGTCACAGAGCAGGATCTTGAGAATCCTGACCAAGAATTCAACCTTAAGGATTTTGTAATCAAAGGACTTTCCGTCAAAATGGATTTAACCCTGACGCCAGATGCAAAAATCAATCTAATCTTCGACGAAGCGACGGGAGATATTATTAGCGGAACCGGGCAGGGTGACTTGAATATAAATATCAATCGATTTGGCGATTTTGAAATCTTTGGCGAATACACGATCGAACAGGGAAGGTATCTCTTTACGATCAAAAATTTTGCAATAAATAAAGAATTTACGGTACGAAGGGGGAGTAAAGTGGTTTGGACAGGAGACCCAATCAATGCTAGGCTCGATATCAAAGCAGACTATACCGCTCGCACTTCGTTGACTAATTTTATTTCGGAGTCCTTGCTCACAGAGCAGTTACAAAATGCTGCTCGGGCATCGCAAGAAGTTAATTTGATACTATTGCTCGGAGGAACGCTATATAGTCCTGATATTCAGTTTAATATGGAATTTCCAGAGCTTACCGGAGGAGAATTAAAAAGTATTGTTGATAACAAAGTGAACTTGATTAAAGACAGTCCCAATGAATTGAACAGTCAGGTGATGGCCATCTTGATGTGGAATACATTTATTCCTTACACCGATCTATCGAGTAATATTGCGAGTGGGTCATTTTTGCAATCTACAGGAATCAGCACACTAAGTGAATTCGTATCTAACCAATTGTCTATCTTTCTCACCGGATTTATCAATGAGGCACTTGAGGATAACAAGCTCATTTCTTCGATGGATTTTGATATTTCAATGAGGAACAATGTAGATCCTTTCGGTATTTCTGGAGCCAATTCTTCACTTGCTCCATCCGAGATTGAAGTGAGATTGAAGAATCGATTTAGATTTTGGGATGAGAGATTAGAGTTGCAATTGGGTGGAAATTACGTGAGAGAGTCAATCTTACCTGTTCAAAATTATTTTGCACCAGATTTTGCAATTCAGTATTTTCTTACTTCGGATAGAAAATTGAAACTTCGACTTTATGGAAAATATGATTATGACCTTATTGAGACCAATGCTAGAAACCAAAAATATGGATTAGGTCTAGGTTATAGCACAGAATTTGGAAGTTTGTATCATTTGAAGCAATTCGTCAAAAATGCCACGTCGGAACAAGAAAATAAGTCGTAATCAGGACACATTTATAGGCACAGGCACAAAACTTGTCTTCGTGATATTTCGTTAATAATTAAGTTTGAATAAAAATCTAATAATTTCACTATGTATAAAATAAAATATTTACTCGTTTTCTTCGCTTTTACTAGCATCGCAATGGTCTCCTGTAATAATGATGACGATGACAAAACCTATGATTTAAGTATCAATTTTACGGCAAATTATGCAGGTCAGGATTTGGTCTTATTACAAGATTATGAATATCCTTCGGGAGGAATCGTGAAATTTCAAAAAGTTTCTTTTTATCTTGATAAATTGGATGTTGCCAATCAATCTTTTTCAGATAACATTATCCAATATATCGATTTTAAAAGAACGGATGTAAATGCCGACGTTGAGAAATTTAGTGTAAATATTGATAACATAAAGGAAAATACCTACTCAGGAATTGATTTTTTGGTAGGAGTCAATCCAACGGATAATGCCAAAAAACCTTATGAATTTACGGTTGATAATCCATTGTCTTATGCCTCAGAATATTGGGATGCGTGGAATAGTTACGTTTTTGCAAAACTCGAGGGCTACTATACAACACCTAGTGGAACGACCCATCAATTTGCCTATCATATTGGAGGAGACCAAGCTTTGATTACAATGAATATGAACCACAGCTTCGAATTAAATAAAAATCAAACACTAGACATTAGTCTTGATGTGGAAAAAGTGTTTGAAGGTGAGACCATATTCGATATTGAATCTAAAAAAACGGTTCATAACGAAGGGGAATTACCCTATATGATGCAGTTAGTTGGTAATATGAAAAATGCATTTAGCATCAATTGATTTGTCGCTTTTTATTAAAAAACAGGGTCATTGAAACATTCATTTGATGATACCATAATTGCATTATCCACACCACCTGGTGAATCGGCGATTGCGGTAATCCGGCTTTCAGGAGAGAATTCGATCGAATTAGTTGACAAACATTTTCCTGCCAAAGATTTGACTTTAGTGAAGTCTCACACCTTGCATTTTGGTACCCTCCAATCATTGGAAAATGAGTTACTCGATGAAGTAGTCATTTCGATTTTTAAGGCACCGAATTCCTATACAGGCGAAAATACAGTGGAAATAAGCACACATGGATCACCCTATATTGTGTCAAAGGTATTAAAAAACCTCATTTCCTCAGGTGCTAGGCAGGCAGATAGGGGAGAGTTTACATTGCGAGCCTATCTGAATGGCAAGATGGATTTGTCACAAGCCGAAGCCGTGGCAGATATCATCGCTTCTGATAGTGATGAAAGCCATCGAATGGCAATGCAACAGATGCGAGGCGGTATTTCTAAGAGAATCCAAACATTAAGGCAAGAGTTGATTGATTTTGCAGCTTTATTGGAGTTAGAATTGGATTTTTCGGAAGAAGATGTGGAATTTGCGGATAGAACTAGACTTAAAGCACTTTTGCATTCTATTTTTCAGGAAATTGAGAGCTTAAAGGCCTCATTTGACCTAGGAAATGTGATGAAAAATGGAGTGGCCACCGTCATCGCGGGGCGACCCAATGCGGGCAAATCGACCCTACTCAATGCACTTCTTCAAGATAGGAGAGCCATCGTATCGGATATAGCCGGCACGACCCGTGACAGCATCGAGGAAGTTCTTAATATCAATGGGCTGAAATACAGATTGATCGATACTGCAGGTATTCGCATGACCGAGGATACGATAGAGGCAGAAGGCGTAGAAAGAACTTTGCTGCATGTGCAAAATGCGAAAATATTACTGTATCTCTTTGATATCATGCACTCGAGTCCAGAGGAAGTAGAGACTGACATTCAAGAGCTCATATCAAAAAATCACTTGAATCCAAAAACAAAAATATTACTCGTTGCCAATAAAAGTGATCTATCCCAAAACATAGATTTAGATGATTTTCGAGAAAAAATGGGTGACGCAGAGATCTTGTCCATATCAGCCCTAAATAATGATGATGTCGAAGATTTAAAAAGTAAATTGTACGACTCCATAATTTCTGGAAAAGTCACAGAAGATAAAAGTATGATTAATAACATACGGCACTACGAGGCACTACAGAAAGCAAATGAATCCCTCCAAATTGCCCTCGATGCAATGAATACGGGTATGAGTACAGATTTGATAGCACTGGACATTCGAAAAGTCCTCTTTCATCTTGGTTTGATCACGGGTGAAGTGAGCTCAGAGGATTTGCTGGACTCAATATTTACGAGGTTTTGTATCGGAAAGTAGTTATCCTTCTCTTATTTGATAACTACTTGTTTTTCTTGATTTTATACACTACGTTTTCTTCTCTTTTTTGTTGCCTGGTTGTTGCCAAACACCAGAATTGTTGCCCACTTTAAGTTTTCAATTCTTTTGGCGTAATGATGCACAATAGAGCTACCATCTGCACTTCCAAGCGACAGAGGATTAGTAATCTTCAGTTAGTAGTTTTTTCTCTTGATTGTTGTACATTTGTCATTATTTGTCAAGTTAAGTAAAGA
>ERZ795053.6132-NODE-6132-length-12105-cov-15.473444_pt1 | contig 12105 bp, 11 predicted proteins | sample MGYA00375137_ERZ795053 | MGnify/ENA primary metagenome ERZ795053 (study PRJEB30182, sample SAMN05720284) | activated sludge metagenome | isolation source: Anaerobic digester | place: Hong Kong | collected 2014-12-17 ... | reverse complement strand
GAGCCCGAACTGATGCATGAGATGCCTGATCGGTGGCGCCAGATGTGGCAAGGGGTCAGCAGGCACCGGCTCCGCGGCAGGCTTCGGCTCCGCAGCAAGCTCCGGCTCCGCAGCAGGCATCGGCACCGGCTCCGGGACAGGCTTCGGCTCCGCAGCAAGCTCCGGCTCCGCGGCAGGCTCCGCCGCGGCTTTCCCAGCCCCCTGCGCCTCGATCCGCGCCAGTGGCGTTCCGACGGGCACCAGCGTGCCCGGCTCGATCATCAACTCGGCCACCACGCCGCTCTCGAAGACCTCGACGTCGATGGCCGATTTCGCCGTGTCGATGACGGCGACGACCTGCCCCTTCTTCACTTCGTCGCCGGGCGCAACCATCCATTCCAGCAAGGTGCCCTCGTCCATGTCCGCCCCCAGCGACGGCATCAGGAACATGCCCATGGCACTCAGCTCTCCCCGCGCATGGCTGCCTCGGCGGCCCTCACCACATCCTCGGCGCTGGGGATCGCCGCCTGCTCCATGTGACGCGCGTACGGCGTGGGCACCTCCTTGCTGCACACCCGGCCGATCGGCGCGTCCAACTCGTAGAACGCCTGCTCGGTGATACGTGCGGAGATCTCCGCGGAGATGCTGCCGCTGCGCCACCCCTCATCGACGACGACGGCGCGATGGGTCCTGCGCACGGAGTTGACGAACGTCGCGTCATCCAGCGGCCGCAGCGTCCGCAGGTCTATCACCTCGGCGTCGACTCCCCGGCCGGACAGTTCCTCGGCCGCGGCAAGCGTCGTGGGCAATGTCCCGCCGTAGGTGATGAGCGTGATGTCTTGGCCCGCCCGCCGGATCGCCGCCTTGTCGATGTCGAGCGGTCCCGCAGCCTCGGGCAGTTCACCGGTGCTGTTGTACAGGGCTCCGTGCTCGAAGAACAGCACCGGATCCGGATCTGCGAGCGCGGTCTTCAACATCCCGAAAGCGTCCGCCACCGTCGCCGGCGCGACCACACGAATTCCGGGGATGTGCGCGTACCACCCGTCGAAGCTGTGGGAGTGCTGGGCCGCCAACTGCCGACCCGCGCCGGTGGTCATGCGGATGACCACCGGAACGTTGAACTGCCCGCCGGACATGTGCGACAACGAGGCCGCGGTATTCACGATCTGGTCGAGGGCCAACAGGCTGAAGTTGACGGTCATGATCTCGACGATCGGCCGCATCCCACCGAGCGCGGCCCCGATCCCGGCGCCCACAAAAGCGGACTCCGACAGCGGGGTGTCCCGGATCCGCTCCGGCCCGAACTCCTCGAACAAGCCCATGCTCACGCCGAAACATCCGCCGTACGCGCCGATGTCCTCGCCCATCATGAACACGCGCTCGTCGTCCTTCATCGCTGTGCGGATCGCCTGCCGCACCGCCTCGCGATACGTGATCGTGGCCATCAGATCCTCCCCGCCGCAGTGCTGTCAGGGCTGTACACAAAACGCATGAGGTCAGCAACATCCTCGTCGGACGACTCCTCGGCATACGCCACCGCGTCCTCGACTTCCGCTGCGATCTCGTCCTCCATCTGCTGCAGAGTTTCGTCGTCGAGGTCGAGCGCCTCACGCAGCAAGTCGATCGGGTCGCGTTCGCGCCACGTGCGCACTTCCTCCTTGTCCCGGTACAACTCCGGGTCGAACATCGAGTGTGCGCGGAAGCGGTACGTGCGGGCCTCCAGGAAGTGCGGCCCGCCACCGGCGCGGATCGCGTCCACGGCCCGGCGTGCGGCATCGGCCACCGCCACGACGTCCATCCCGTCGACCGTCCAGGCGGGCATCTCATAGGCCGAGGCCTTGATCGCCAGGTTGGTCTCGGATTCCGACCGGCTCAACGCCGTGCCCATCGCGTAGAGGTTGTTCTCGCACACGAAGAAGACCGGAAGGTTCCACAGTTGCGCGAGGTTCATGGACTCGTGCCACTCCCCTTCGGCCATCGCGCCTTCCCCGAAGAAACACACCGTCACCCGGTCGCGGTCCAGCATCTTGTCGGCCAGCGCCAGCCCGACCGCGGTGGGAAAACCCCCGCCCACGATCGCGTTGCCGCCGTAGAAGCCGTGCTCCTTGTCGAACAGGTGCATCGACCCGCCGCGGCCACGGCTGCACCCGGTGACCTTGCCGTACATCTCGGCCATCACCTTGCGCGCCGACATTCCTTTGAGCAGGGCATGACCGTGCTCGCGGTATGTCGCGACCACCGCATCATCGGGCTCGAGTTCGGACATGACCCCGGTGGCCACCGCCTCCTCGCCGATGTACACGTGCAGGAATCCACGGATCTTGGTCTGGCTGTACAACTCGACGCATCGCTCCTCGAAACGCCGTACGCGCAGCATCGATCGCAGCAATTCCACCGAATCGCTCACTTCGAGTCACCTCCGGGTGTCTCCAGCGTGGACAGGTCGCCCTCCGGCAACCCGAGTTCGCGGGCCTTCAGCAGCCGTCGCATGATCTTGCCGCTACGGGTCTTCGGCAGGTCGTCGGAGAACTCGATCTCGCGCGGCGCAACAGCGGGCCCAAGCCTGCGGCGGGCGTGCGCGGTGAGTTCGCGCCGGAGCGCCTTCGGGTCGTCGTCCACCCCGGGCTTGAGCGAGACGAACGCTTTGATCCGCTCACCCATCATCGGGTCGGGCACGCCGATCACGCCGGCTTCGGCCACCCGCGGATCCTCCATCAGCACACTTTCGACCTCGAACGGCCCGATCAGGTGCCCGGCGGTCTTGATCACGTCGTCTGCGCGGCCGATGAACCAGAAGTAACCGTTCTCGTCGCGTTTGGCGAGGTCCCCGGTCAGATACCACCCGTCGACGAAACACTTGTTGTAGCGCTGTTCCTCGTCGAGGTAGGCGCGGAACATAGACGGCCACCCGGTACGCAGCGCGAGTTCCCCGATCTCGCCTGCCGGGACCTCGACGACATGTCCATCCGGACCCGCCTGGGCCCGGCCCTCTTCGCCGCGCTGCAAAACGCCCGCTGTGATTCCGGGCATGGGTTGCCCCATCGAGCCCGGATACACATCGCAGGCCGCGTAGTTGGCGATCATGATGCCGCCGGTCTCCGTCTGCCACCAGTTGTCATGGATGGTCAGTCCCAGCACCTCGCGTCCCCACACCACTGCCTCGGGGTTCAACGGCTCACCGACACTGGCCACGAAACGCACGCTGGACAGGTCGTACTCCTCGGCCAGTTCCGGTCCTGCGCGCATCAGCATCCGGATCGCAGTGGGAGCGGTGTACCAGACACTCACGCGTTGTTCGGCCAGCGTGCGGTACCACCGCCGCGCGTCGAACTCACCCTCATCGACGATCATCGTCAGCCCATGGGTCAGCGGCGAGATCACGCCGTACGACGTACCGGTCACCCAGCCTGGATCAGCAGTGCACCAGTAGATGTCTTCGGCATGAAGATCGAGCGCGAAGTGACCGGTGGCGTAGTGCGCGACGACAGCCCCATGTACGTGGACGGCGGCCTTGGGCGTGCCGGTCGTGCCACTGGTGAAGTGCAGCAGGGACATGTCCTCGGGCCCGGTCTGCGCCAGGTCGAACTCCTCGGATTGTTCGGCGAGCAGTTCGGTCAAGTGGAGCGCCCCGGGGATGTCCGAGACGTCATCACCGGGCTCGTCGACCAACAGGATGTGCTGCAAAGTCGGCATCTCGTCGCGGACCGGTGCGACCTTCTTGCGATACAAGGCCGCTGACGTCACCATCGCGACCCCACTACCGATGACGACCCGTTGCTTGACCGGCTCGGGCCCGAACGCACTGAACAACGGCGCGAAAACGCTGCCTGCTTTGAGTGTGCCGAGGATCGCCACGTACAGCGCAGGCACCCGGCCCACCAGGCTGAAGACGCGCTGCCCGGGCTCGATCCCCAAGGACCGCAGAGCATTCGCGAACGTGTTCGTCCGCCGGGCCAACTCGGCGTATGTGATGTCGGTCTGCGTCTGCTTGCCCAGACATCGCAGCGCCACATGATCACCGCGGCCATGAACCACGTGCCGGTCGACTGCTTCGTACGCGATGTTGACCCCGCCACCGGGAAGCCCGTCGATCCACTCTTGCGCCGAATCCCAGCTGAAAGCCTTGCAGGCAGCCGCGTATTCGCGCAGATTCGGTTCGACGGACAGATCCGCAGACTTGCGGATGACGGGGAGTTCCATTGACCCACCCATACTTCAGGTATACACCCGCGAGGGTAGGCGGCGGTGGGCGATCACCGAGATTGGTCGCGCCCCCGACCCAATCGGCCTCCCGGCTATCAATTGGGCAGTCCAACGCCGAACAGCTCAACCACCCGTGCGATGGCAGGTAGCCTGCAACGGTGAGCACCCGCACCCGCTTGACCGTCGGCGCCATGACCGCCGGACTCGCCCTCGGCCTGGCCGCCGCGCCCTCGCCGGCATCACCCACCACCGGGGTGTCGGCGAAAGCAGTCGCCACCTCCGGCACGAAGCCCCTCGTCTACATCTTCGTCCTCGACGGGGTGGATGGAGACCAGTACGACAAGGGGCGTCTGAAGACCCTCAAGGGGCTCGTGGACAAGCGCGGCACGTACTACCAGGAATCGCGCGCGATCATGGTCGCGGAAACCAACCCGAACCACACCGCCATGATCACCGGGGCCTACGGCGACACGTCCGGGATCCCGGCCAACGACTTCAACATCTACGGCAATGGCGCGGCATCGGTCGACGGCTGCCCGCTGGTGACCACGAGCAGCGGGCCGACCAAGGCCGGTCTGGCCCCGGGGTGCGTCAAAGCCCAGACAGTGTTCCAGAGCACCGCCGCGAAGGCGGTCCGCAACCGGATCACCACAGCCGGGATCTTCGGCAAGCCCAAGCTGGCCACGCTGTTCTCCGCCAAGCGCTCCACGAAGAAGTACGCGGCCGACTACCTGTGGACCCCGTGCACGTCGACGAAGACCTCCTACTGCCGCAAAGCGCCGCTGAACGCCTTCGGCTATGCCGACGACAAGTTCACCATGGATGCGGTGCTGACCACTGTCCGCAAGGGCGTGAAAGCTGAAAAGGGCAAGCGCAAGAAACCCAACCTGACGTTCGTCAACCTGCCCACGCCCGACGTCACGGGTCACACCAACGGAGTCGGGAAGAAGTACAACAAGGCAGTCGTCGCAGCCGACGGCCAGATCAAGCGGTTCGTGCGTCAGCAGAAGAAGCTCGGGTTGTGGTCGCGCACGGTCATGTTCGTACTGTCCGACCACTCGATGGGCACAACCGACCGCAAGGTGTCGCTGACCGAACGCCTCGTTGCCGCTGGCATCGCGCGCGAAGCGTTCACCATCGCGGCCAACGGCGGAACTGACATGGTCTACCTCACCGACCGCACCTCACCGCAGCGCTTCGATCTGCTGCGACGGATGCGCGAGGCAGCGCTGTCGGACACTAGCGCCACCGGCATCGACGAGGCCCTGTACCGCGAGCCGAACCCGCAGGACGGCGACCAAGCGCACACCCTCGATGGGGTCCACCCGGACTGGCATCTGGCAGGAGACCGGACCGGCGACCTCGTGGTGACTCAACTGCCGGGCGGTGCTTTCACCGACCCGGTCAACCCCACTGCCGGCGGCCACGGAGGCCCCAACACCGCCGACAACCTGTTCGTCATCGCAGGCGGGTGGAAGGGCCTGGCGAAGAACGGCACCCTCGCCGGCCAACGGGGATCGCGCTTCGACGACACCGCGATCAACCCGGGTCAGGCCGAGAACGTGGACGTCGCCGCCACGGCGATGCGACTACTGGGCCTGCAGCCGCCGCGCGACAACCAGGGGCGCACGCTCGACGAGGCGTTCCAAGGCTGGTAGCCGACACGCGGCCCGGTGAACGATCATGCCGCCAATGAGGGTCGATACTCGATCTCATGCTCGGAGGCCTCAGTAGTCGCGCTCTACCCGATGTTCAACGCCGCACGCTGGATGAACTGACCGAAGACCTGGATCTCACGTACGGCGACACGCGCTCGAAGCAGTCCGCGTTCTGGACGATGTTGATCCTGTCGGCCATTATCGCCACCGCCGGGGTGCTCTCGGACTCCACAGCCACGGTCATCGGCGCAATGATCATCGCACCCCTGTCAACACCGATCATGGGCATGGCACTGAGCATTGCGAAGCTGACGCCGGGAGGGGCTCGGACAGCCGGGCGTTTCGTCCTGCTCGGCGGGCTGCTTGTGGTCCTGATCGGAGCGGCCTTCACGTTGATCCTGCCGGGCAACTACGACTTGCTGGGCAATCCTCAGATCTCGGGACGCACATCACCTGGGCTACTCGACCTCATCGCCGCGGTGGCCACCGGTTTCGCGGGCGCCATCGCCCTCGCCCGCCGGGACGTGGCCGCGGTCCTTCCCGGGGTTGCGATCGCCATCTCCTTGGTTCCGCCGTTGGCAGTCGTCGGCGTCTGTGCAGGACAGGGTTCCTTCGGGCTTGCGACCGGCGCGTTGCTGCTCTTCTTGTCGAACATCCTGGCCATGGTGATGGCCGGCACCTTGGTCTACACAACGCTGGGCTACAGCGGCGAGACCGCCGCGGCCAAGGGCGTGTCCCGGCGCAAGGCGTACATCACCATCAGCGTTCTGTTCGTACTCGTCGCCGTCCCTCTGCTGTCGAACACCGCCGCCACTTATCTGCTCTCGATCTGGACCACGCGTGTTGAGGCGACCGCGGACGAGTGGATCGCCAGCGTTCCCGGCGCCTCGATCGACAACGTCGATGTCGTGTCCAACACGGTGTACATACAGGTCCAGACCCCCGGCGACATCCCCTCGGCGCAAGACCTGGTGACCAGCCTTGAGGGCCAGATACCCTCCGGCGTACCAGTGGTCATCACCACGTCCGTGGGGCAGGAGATCGAGGCCGGGACGGTGGGGCAGTAACGGTCGCGCGGAGGCTGTTTCGAGCCCGCGTCGGCCGTTTCACGTTGTGCGCCACACCGGACTCAGGTTGGCCGCATCGGGTCAGCCGTTCAGCCGCCCACGAACTCCACAAGCGCAGCCGCCAGATCCTCCGCGTGCGCCTTCTGCACGTTGTGCCCACCGGACTGGAACTCGATGCGCGGACCCGCCGGCACCATATCCGCCAGCGCCTGGAACGTGGACGTCGAGATGATCGGATCGTCGGTGGCCCACGCGACCATCGTGGGCACACGCATCGCTTCCAGGTTCCGCCGGTGCTCGGCGAAATTGAAGGCGGCCGCGTCGAGCATCGCCAGTGCGCGTTCACGGTCGGTGAGGTAACTGGGGAAACCCTGCAGCGCGTACAAACGCTTGAGAATCGGACTCCACACCTGCTGTCCACCGGGCAGGCGCAGCAGTCGGGCGAACACGTGCAACGGCCCGCGCGAAAGGTGGGCGCGGGGCCCGGTGGCCGAGATCATCACCGCAGTGTGAACGAGGTCGGGTTCGTGAGCAGCGATATGCGCCACCACGGCACCTCCGGCCGAATGCCCCACCAGCGTCACGGGCGGGAGGTCCAGTTCGGAGATCACCGTTCGGACGGTCTCCGCCCGGTCCGCGATGGACATTCCGACGAAATCCCCACGCGTCGCACTGCCGTACCCCGGGGGATCGATCCGGATCACCCTGGCCCCCCGAGCCGTGAGCTGCGGCGCCAGCCAGCGGTAGTCCCGCCCGCTTCCCGGCAACCCCGGAACAGCCACGATCGTGCTCGGCCCCTCACCCTCGTCGGAGTAGCCGATCCGCGAGCCTCCTGAGGTCAGGAATTGCCTCGGCGGGTCACTGGGTTGTACTGCAGTTGGCATGAATCCAGGCTAGATGTGTGGTTCAGGTGCTCGATACTCAGGACGCCCTGGCACGGGTGACGACAGGATGAAGACCATGAACACTGTTGAGAGATTCGCCACCGCCATGGTCGTGGAACGCATCGTCGTCGGCGCTGCGGCGATCGTCGCCCCGGGCCCGCTGCTTACCGGTTTCGGCGCTCCGGCCGACGCCGACACCCCTGCCCTGCGCTACACGACCCGGTTGTTCGGGATCCGCAACGTCGCTCTCGGCGTCCAGGTGTGGCAGGCCCGCAAGGACCAGACACGACTGGCCGCGTTGTCGGGCCAGAACGCGACTGTCGAGCTCACGGATCTGGTCGCAGGAGCAGTCGTGACTTCGACCGATTCGCAGATGCGTCGGCCCGGTGTCGCGGTGATGGCCACTTCCTTGGCGGTCGCCAGCGGTTTCCTCGTGCTGCGTCGCCTGGCCTCGCGACCGTAGGACGACGGTGCCCGCTCAGTTGGGAAGCCGACCGGTTTCATAGGCCCAGATCGCGATCTCGACGCGGTTCCTCGCGCCGATCTTCGTCATGATCGCGGCGACGTGTGCTTTCACCGTACTGATCGACACGTACAGGTCCTGGGCGATCTCGGAGTTGGTGAGACCTCGAGCGACAGCGAGAAGGACCTCCTCCTCACGGGGGCTCAGTGGCTCGATCGGTGCCGGGGGTGGCTGACCGGCCCGCGCACCTGCGAACGTCTCCAGCAAGCGGGCAGTGACGTTGGGCGCGATCAGTGCGTCACCGCGGGCAGCAGCGTGCATGGCTTGTACGAGCAACTCCGGCTCGGCGTCCTTGAGAAGAAAACCTCTGGCGCCGGCCCGCAGCGCATCGTGGACGTACTCGTCGAGATCGAAGGTGGTGATGACCACCACGGCGATGGGGTCACTCACATCAGGTCCGGCGAGTTGCCGGGTCGCTTCGATGCCGTCGAGGCCCGGCATCCGGATGTCCATGAGGCAGGCGTCGGGCCGCAAACGGCGCGCAAGGTCGACCGCTTCGTCACCTGTTCGCGCCTCACCGACCACCTCGATGCCGGGCTGGGCGTTCAGGATGGTCACCAGACCCACACGGACGAGGTCGTGGTCGTCGGCCACGAGGATCCGCAGATCGTCGGTCATCGTGGCGCCTTTCGCGGAATCGTGGCCGTCACCCGCCAGCCCCCACCCTTGCACGGACCCGCTGTGAGGTTTCCCCCGAGCATCTCGGCGCGTTCCCGCATTCCGGGGATGCCGAAGCCCGAACCCCGCCGATCGCTGGGGCCACGCCCGGGCCGCCCGTCGTCGACTACATCGATCCTGACGACGCCCTCCTCGCCACAGACCCGAACCTCTATCCGCGAAGCGTCGTGCGCGTGCCAGCGGGCATTGGTCACCGATTCCTGAACGATCCGAAAGACGGCCGCGTCGATCGACGCGGGAAGGCCGTCCACATCACCGCAGACATCGAGACTCACCGCGGGGCCTTCCACCGGGTCGTCGGCCAACGCGGGCAGGTCTGCCACCCCCCGAACGGGGTTGCGCTCGGCCCGTTGCTCATCGCGCAGGACGGTCACCAAGGAGCGCATCTCCGCCAACGCGGTTGTCGCTGTCTGCTCGATCACGGGAAGCACGTCGAGAGCACCGGCCGTGTCCGTAGCGCCCAGTATCCGGCCGGCCCTGGCCTGGATGACGATGCCCGACACGTGATGCGCGACGGTGTCATGGAGTTCGCGGGCCAGTTGATTGCGTTCCCTCATCCGCACCTCTTCGGCCTCACGGCGCCGCAGGCTCATGAAGAACCTGACTGCGGCGCCCAGGGCCACCGGGAAGAGCAAGAACCCGGCACCGATGAGGTTCTCCTGAAGGCCGAAGCCGTAAAGCGGCTCGCGCACGAAGTGACCCACCATGAGCACCACCACGCCGATCACGATGTGCCGGCCCGAGCCCCACCGCGCCAAGGAGTACGGGAACAGCAGCACCACCGCCGTGGCGTTCAGCACACCGTAGTCCAGGCCTGCCAGTGCGGGACCCACCCCGGCCAGGGTCTGCGCACCGAAGGCGAGCACGAGCATCCCCAACGGGTACTGCGCGCGCCACAGCACCGCCAGAGCGCACACGATCGACAAGGCGATCGTGTATACGGGCCACGGGACGTCGCTGCGGGCGATTCCTTCGAGCACCGCCGAGGGCACGAGGACGGCCACCACTGCGATGTCCCACCACGGCCGCGTGGCCGGCGCAGGAACGCGCGGCTCGTCCCACACCGCGCGCAGAGCCTTCGAGATCACCATTCGAGCCTAAAGAATCGGCAGTCCTGGGGTATTGGCCATGTGGCCATGGCGCGGGTGTTCTCGTGGCCAGGTGGGTTGTGGCCCCGATGCCGATGTGGTCGATCGGGTCGCCGCACAACAGTGGAGACATGACTACACACGCAACAACCCAACCCGAAATAATCCACACCCGGACCGCTGGGACGAGCTCCCTGCGACGCGCTGGGGGAATCGCCGCGCTGGTCAAGGCAGCCACCTACATCGTGGGATTCGGCGTCATGGGCGCCTACCTCGCACCCCGTGGCTTGGCCGATGCACAAGGCGATCCGGGCGCATCGTTGTCCTTCCTGCTCGACAACCAAGCGGCGATGTACTCCTGGTACCTCGTGCTCTACCTGGTGGGCGGGATCGCGCTGGTGAGCCTGGTCCTGGGGGTGCACGACGCACTCCGCCGCAAGGCTCCGACGCTGTCGCTGACCGCGGGCGTGTTCGGCACCATCTGGGCGGGCCTGCTCCTTGCCAGCGGCCTGATCAGTCTCGTCGGACAGCGGGCGGTGGTGGAACTCGCGACCTCCGACACTGTCATGGCTGAGTCCACCTGGTCTTCGGTCAGTGTGATCCAGGACGCTCTGGGCGGCGGCATCGAGATCGTGGGCGCGGTCTGGGTCTTCCTGGTGAGCATCGCAGGGATCCGCTCCGGCGTTCTCGGTCGCGGGTTGTGCGCCCTGGGCATTGCCACCGGCGTCATCGGCGCGTGGACCCTTCTGCCGGCAGTGGCCGACGCTGCCACCGCGATGTTCGGGATCGCCTTCATCGTCTGGTTCGTGTGGGCCGGAGTGGTCCTTCTGCGCGGACAGCGGCGCTGAGCATTCGCACAAGGGGCCCGGCCGGGAAACTGGTCGGGCCCCTTAAGCGTGCGCCGAACCCGTTGGCGCGAGGTCGACATGAGCATCGATCCGCTGGGTACGGTCGCCACGTGGAGATCAAAACAACGACTGTCGTGTTCGACGCCGCCGACCTGGACGCCGAGAGCGGGTTCTGGGCCGCCGTGACCGGTGGAACGGTGGACAAGGACCAGGACTGGCACACCATCACCACTGACGGTCCACTGCGTCTGGCCGTGCAACTGGCACCAAACCATCAGCCGCCACAGTGGCCGGACGGGCTCCCCCAACAGATGCATGTCGATCTGCGGGTGGACGACGTCGAGGTGGCGGAAGCTGAGGTCCTCAGGCTGGGAGCCCGCCGCCTGCGAGCCGTCGACGAGGAGAACTGGCGCGTCTACGCAGATCCCGCTGGGCATCCCTTCTGTTTGTGCTGGGACCCGCAGTAGGTGGCGAACTAGTTGCGGGTGGGGTCCCGCACTAGCCCATTGGTTGCGCAGTGACCCGTAGCTTGGAGGCCATCGCGCAACCAGCGGGACATTCCAGGAATCTAGGTGCCCGCAGCGTCGTCCCCTCCACCTACGCCCGCGGGTTTGTCCCCGTCGCGCACCCAGACAGTGCGCTGAGCGAACGGGATCTCAATGCCCGCGTCATCGAAGGCCGCCTTGATGCGCTCGCGCATGACGCGCGAGGCGGTCCACTGCGCGCCCGGCTTGGTCTTGACGACCATGCGGATCACCACACTGTCGGCTCCCAGGTCCTCCACGCCCCACACCTCCGGCGTCTCGAGGACAAGCTCGCCGTACTCGGGATCGGTGTCCATGGCCCTGCCGACCTCCACCATGATCTCCTTGGCCTTCTTGATGTCGGCGCCGTATCCGATCCCGATGTCCAGAACAGTCCTCGACCAATCCTGACTCTTGTTGCCCACGCGCATGATTTCTCCGTTGCGCACGAACCACAGGACTCCGTCGACGCCGCGGATCTTGGTGACGCGCAACTGGACATCCTCCACCGTTCCGGTCGCGTCCCCCACATCGACGACGTCGCCCACTCCGTACTGGTCCTCCATCAAGATGAAGATCCCGGACAGGAAGTCAGCCACCAGGGACTGGGCGCCGAAACCCAACGCGACTCCGACGATGCCTGCGCCCGCAAT
>ERZ795053.6129-NODE-6129-length-12113-cov-4.253525_pt1 | contig 12113 bp, 3 predicted proteins | sample MGYA00375137_ERZ795053 | MGnify/ENA primary metagenome ERZ795053 (study PRJEB30182, sample SAMN05720284) | activated sludge metagenome | isolation source: Anaerobic digester | place: Hong Kong | collected 2014-12-17 ... | reverse complement strand
GACGGGCGTTTCGCCATAACACATAGGTTGTCCCAAAACCCAGGGCAAGGACCAGCCACGGCAGCGCCAATAACAGCCGTTTTGGCGGGATGGGCTGGGTCAGCCATTGCAGGAATAATTTTGTCATCGGCTTTTTCTTTCGGGCTACGCGCCTGTCGGGTTACGCGTCGCTTATGCCCGGCCGACCACTCCTTAGATTTAATCCGATTCAGGTCTGCCGGTGCGGATTTTGTTCAGTAAAACCAGTGCTCCCGAGTAGTCGAACACATTAATATGGCGCTCCATCTCGTCCGCTGCAGGCCCCAGTGCCGCCCGCAATAACCCGGCGGATTCGCGGAACACCCCGCTGGCCTCCATATCGTCTTCCATCAACAGCGCCTCCAGCCGGGCCAACACCTCGTCGACGTGCGCCGCGTTCACCGCTACCGGTAAAACATCGCTCTCAACGGGCAGCGCCGCTTTCAGCGCCGCTATCAGGGTCCGTTGTTCAGCTTCCACCTCGGCAATGCATGGCTCAAGATCGACGTCGCCCGGTTGCTGAATCGCTTGCTCCAGGCCGACGGCCAGCGGCTGTAACCGCGTCGCTCCCAGCGTACCCGCAACGCCTTTCAGCGAATGCGCGATGCGCCGGGCGACGTCGCGGTCGCCCGCCATCCATGCCGTGCGCAGCTCGTCCAGGTCATGGTCATGGTTAGCGGTAAACAAGCGCAGTAATCGGAGGTAGCTGGCGACTTGGCCACGCACCCCGCGCAGTCCGAGAGCCAGATCAAGGCCCGGTACTTCGGCCAGGGGACGCAGCGCGTCCGCCGATTCGGTCCCCTCGCCAGCCCTCTCCCTCAACCCCTCTCCCGCCAGCGGGCGAGGGGAGTGAACGGTTGCATGATCATCGGCGGGCAACCAGTGCAACAACGTAGCGAACAGGGCGTCGGGATCGACCGGTTTGCCGACATGGTCGTTCATGCCCGCCTCCAGACAGCGCTGGCGGTCCTCAGCGAAGGCATTGGCGGTCATCGCCAAAATCGGCGTAGTCTCCCGCCCCGGCAAGCAGCGAATGGCCCGCGTCGCTTCCAGGCCGTCCATGACCGGCATCTGAATATCCATCAGAATCAGTGCGTAGTCGGTCGCCTGGGCCTTGGCGAGCGCGTCCCGCCCATCGACCGCCGTGTCCACCGCCAACTGCACCGCGCGCAGTAAATCCAGGGCGACTTCGCGGTTGATAGCGTTGTCTTCCACTAACAGCACCCGCGCCCCGGCGTAGCGCTGCCGCAGGGTGCTCTCGGCATCCAGGACGAACGCCGCCAAATCGGGGGTCAGCCGCCGCCCACGCTGCAGTTGCGCGGTGAACCAGAAAGTGCTGCCTTGGCCGGGTTCACTCTTCACGCCAACCTCCCCGCCCATCAGTTCCGCCAGCCGCCGGGTGATCACCAGCCCCAGCCCGGTGCCGCCGTATTGGCGGGTGGTCGAAACATCCGCCTGCTCGAAGGCGTTGAACAACCGGCTCTGCTGCTCATGCGTCAGGCCGACCCCGGTATCCTGGACTTCAAAACAGACCGTTAGCCGTTCGCCTTCTTCGGCCTGTAGGCGGGCGCGCAAGGTGATCCCGCCCTGAGCGGTGAATTTGACCGCGTTGCTGGCGTAGTTGAGCAACGCCTGACGCAACCGGGTGGCGTCGCCACACAGCCATGGCGGCACGGCGCTTTCATCGATCGTAATCGTCAATCCTTTTTCTTTGGCGGCATCGGCGATCAGCGAGCGAACATGGTCAAGCAGCGCCGAGAGATGAAAGTCCATAGACTCCAGCTTCAGTTTGCCGGCTTCAATCTTGGAAAAGTCCAGAATGCCGTTGATCAGCGCCAACAGATGACGGGCGGCCGTGGCAATCTTATTGAGCCGTTCCGCGTGCGTGGGTGGAACGTGGTCGCGCCGCAGCAGGTGCGTCAGTCCGAGAATGACGTTCAGCGGCGTGCGGATTTCGTGGCTCATGTTGGCCAGGAAGGCGCTCTTGGCCCGGTTGGCCTGTTCCGCCGCGTCCTTGGCAGCGGCCAAAGCCGCTTCAGTGCGGCGACGCATCACGATGCGCCAGAGGTCGTCGCCGATCAGTTGCAATTCGTGCTCGTCCGACGGGTCGTAATCGGTTGGCTTGTTGCCGACGCCGAGCAGCACCCGGACTTTGTCGCCTTCCACGATCGGGACGCCCAGGTGACGGACCAGGTGCGCGTGGCCCGCCGGATAACCCCGGCGGTCGGGCAGGTTCTGGTAATCATTGTGGACGACCGGACGACGCAACCGCGCCGTGTCGGCCCAAATCCCGGCCAGCGAAATCGGGTAGTGGCTTTCGTACACGGCGGTGCAGTGTTTCAGAGTCTCGGCCGACCAGGTGTAAAGCTGGATGGTTTCCTGATCGTCATTGACAAAATGCAGGTAGCCGATCTCGCTGCCGGTCAGGCGCACGGCCTCTTCGATGCCCCACTGCAACAGTTCACACTCATCCATTCGATCCGACTGCTGGCTCATCTCGAACATCGCTTGCAGCCGCATATCGCTGACCACCAATTGCCGGTTGGCGGCCTCCAGTTCCGCCGTCCGTTCGGCGACCAGCTCCTCCAAATGATGGCGGTACTGGTCGAGTTCAGCGGCGATGCGCTTGCGCTCAGTGATGTCCTGTACGGTGCCAATGGCGGACACGGCCACGCCGGCGGCATCGCGGACGATCTCGGCGCGCTCGCGCACCCATAGCACTTTACCGCCGACCACGATGCGATGTTCGAGATCGTAAGTTGCGCCGGCTGCGGCTGCATCCCATTCCGCCGCCACCCGCGCCCGGTCTTCTTCGTGAATGCGGGCCATAAACGCATCGAGCGTGACCGGCGCATCGGGCGGCAAGCCGAATATGCGATAGGTTTCCTGCGACCAAGTCAAATGGTTGTCGGGAATATTCAAATTCCAACTACCGATTCGCGCGATGGCTTGGGCTTTGTTAAGGGAGCTCTCGCTCGCGCGCAGCGCCTCTTCCATGTTCCTGCGTTCGGTGATGTCGCGGCCTACCGATTGGAACTCGATGCAGCGACCCTGCTCGTTCAGCAAGGGCGCATCCACCCACTGTAACCAGCGGACCTCACCGTCGCGGGACTGCACCGGATGCTCGTAACATAGCTTGCATGGGTTGGCGGCCAGTTCCTTGTAGCGGGCGACCACCGCCGCGCGGTCGGTTTCGGGGATGAACTTAAACCATTGGTGACCGATCACACTGTTGTCCGGCAAGGCGAACAACTGCCGGTAGGCATGGTTCACGAAGGTTAACGTGCCGTCGGGAAGCCAGCGGCACACGGCGTCGTCCTGGCTTTCCACCATCGCCCGATAGCGCTGCTCGCTGTCGCGCAGCGCCGCTTCGGCCTGCTTTTGTTCGGTGATGTCGCGCCAAGTGCCAAGAAAGTAATCCCGGCCGCGCAAGCGGATCACGCGCACCGTGACGTGCGCATCGAGGATGCGCCCGTCCTTGCAGCGGTGCCGAACGTCGAAGTTAGCGCCGCCAGTCGCCAGCAGATGCGCGCATGACGCTTTGAGGTCTTCCTCGCTCAAATCCGCCTGAATCGCCGCCAGCGGTAGCCCGATAAACTCGTCGCGGCGGTAGCCCAGCATCCGGCACGCCGCCCCCCCGCCCTCGACGAAGCGCAGGGTTTCAGCGTCCACTAGATCGATGGCCTCACCGGCCTGGTCGATGATGTTGCGATACAGTTCCTCTCGTTCTCGCAACGCCTCGCGCGCCTGCTTCTGCTCGGTGATGTCGCGTGCGGTGGTGACGAAGACGTTGCGTCCGCCGATTTGCGCTCCTCGGGCGCTCACCTCGACATCGTACAGCGTACCGTCCTTGCGCTGATGGCGGGTTTCGAAGGTCACGTTAACTGAAAGCGGATCGGCGAACCCGGCGCGGATGTCTGCTTCAGTCAGGTCCGCGTCCACGTTCCAGGAATAAAGGCCGATCATGTCTTCCGGCGCGTAACCCAGCATCTCGGCAAAGCGCCGGTTGACCTCGATGATCCGGTGGTCCTGGTCGAAAATGGCGATCCCGTCGCGGGAATTTTCGATCAGCGCCCGGCGCCATTCGGCTTCGTTGGCTAACGCCATCCGGCCTGCCTTCTCGATGCCGACATCGCGCCAAACGGCCAGGCAATAATCCCGGCCGCGCAGGCGAACAATCCGGACGTTGATCTGGATATCGAGGATGCGGCCATCCTTGCAGCGGTGCCGGTTGTCGAAGCGGGCGCCGTCCGTCGCTTGCAACTGCACGATGCGCGCACGCAAACTGGCTTCGTCCAGGTCAACCTGGATATCCGGCAAGGAAAGTCCAAGCATTTCCTCACGGCTGTAGCCCAGCATCTGGCACGCCGCGTCGTTGGCCTCGACAAAGCGCAAGGTTTCCACGTCCACCAGCTCGATGCCATCACCGGCCTGATCAACGATAGCGCGATAGAGTTCCTCGCGCTCGCGCAGCGCTTCGGCCGCGCGCTGTTGCTCGGTGATGTCGTGCCAAATCCCTGCGAGATAATTCCGGCCGCGAATCGCGATGACGCGATTGGCGACGCGCACACAGCGGATATCGCCGTTCTTGCAACGTTGCAAGTTTTCGAATATGCCGCTGCCCTGTTCGAGGAGAGACTTTGTCCGCTCAACCACTTGCGCCGGGGTCAGAATCCCCTGAATGTCGTTAAGGGTGAGCCGGGCAAACGCTTCGCGGTTGTAGCCGAGTCCGTGGCAGGCTGCATCGTTGAATTCGGCAAAGCGCAGCGTTTCAGCGTCGATCAGCACGATACCGTTAGCGGCCTGATTGAAGATGGCGCTGTAGACCTCCTCTCGTTCTCGCAGCGCTTCCTGTGTCGCTCGCGCTACCGTAATGTCGCGGGCGATGCCGAGTACGCCGACCAAACTTCCGTTAGCATCGCGCATGGGCGTCTTGATGGTTTCGAACAGGCCGTGGTAGCCGTCAGCGGCAAAGGTAAGCCATTCTTCGTTGATACGTGGCCCGCCAGCCGCAACAGCGGCTTGGTCGTTCGTCCGGAAAAAATCGGCCAATTTCGGATCGACGAAGTCGTAGTCGACCTTTCCGGCGATTTCCGCCTCGCGGGCGCCGTACAAGCGTTCAAAGGCCGGGTTGCAGATCAGATAGACCCCCTCGGGATCCTTGAGCCAAACCAGATCAGGAATGGTCTGTATCAGCGTTCGCAACCAAGCGCGTTCGATTTCCAGCGTGCGTTGTATTTTTCTTTCTTCGGTGACATCGCGGAAACTCCAGAGACGCACTTGCTGGTCATCGAGAGAAACCGCCCGGGTGAATCGTTCGAAAATCCGGCCATCCTTGAATCGCAAAATGTCCCGACAGATTTCGTCCGTCCGATAGAGTCGCTGCACGTCCCGCGTAAAGCCTTCGGGATCAGATAGCTGGTCGAGCACGTAGCCAAGCAACTGCTCGTCTTGCCCAGCGGCGATCAACTCGCTCGGTATCCGCCACAATTCCTGGAAGCGGCGGTTAGCGGTCAACACCGAACCGCCCTCGTCGACCACCAGGATGCCGTCGGCGGTTGAATCCAGCGTGGCGCGCAAAAGAGTTTCGCTGCGTTGCAACGCTTCGTGCTGGCCTGTCTGCTCCGTGATGTCGCGCGACACGCTGATAATCGCCGCCCGGCCGTCCCAGTGGCCCATGACCACGCGGGTATCCACCGGGACATGCCCACCGTCGGCTTTCAGCAGCGGCAAAGTGCAACTTGCGCGGGTTCCGGCAAGCATCTCGGCGATCACGCGCCGGGCCTCGTCGCGTGTCTCGGGCGGATGAACGGCCCAGACCGGCTGGCCAAGTAACGTATCGCCGTAACCCAGCCCGTCCGCCACCGCCGGGTTGTAGTGCAGAATGCGGCCTTCCAGGTCGAGCACGAACAAATAATCGTTGATGGCGCCGAACAACCCGGCCAAATTTCGCCGCTGGTTGGCGGTTTCTTCCTGGGCCAACAGCCGTTCCAAGGCTTGGGTGAAATGGCGCGCGAGTGTTTCCAGGGCGGTCACGGTCAGCCGCCCGACTGTCCCGACTTGCTTGCTGGCCAGGTTGAGACAGGCGACTGGTTCGCCGTTGACATGAATCGGCAAGACCACGAGCGAACGGATGCCCTCTGCGATCAACGCAGGTTCACGAATTAGCCAGGCATCGGTGCAATGCTCCTGCACGGGCGCGCACACGCATCGCAACTGGCCCTGACGGATTATTTCCGCCTCGGAGGAATCCGCTGCGCGGTAGGCGACCTGGGCGAAAAACGTGTCGGACAAGCCTCGCTGGACCGCCAGCCGATAACCGCCGTCGGACTCGCGCCAGTAGAGTCCCCCGCCATCCAGTTCCGGCAGGCGCAGCGCACTGTCCAGAATGGTTTCCAGCAACGTTCCCCGGTTTGGCCCTTCGGCTAGAATCGCGGAAAACTCATGCTGTGTTTGCAATAGCAGCTCGGTGTGCTTGCGCTCGGAGATGTCGATCATCGTCCCGGCAGTCAGCAGCGGTTGTCCGGTCTCATCACGCCGCACCACCCGCCCTCGGGCGTAAAACCATATCCAGCGGCCATCCGCTGCGCGCAGACGGTACTCCGCCTCGTAAAGCGGGTTATCGGTTACCAGCGCCGCGCCAATCCGCGCTCGCACGACCGGCAAGTCGTCTGGATGGATCAGATCCAGCCAGGCAGTCAGGCTGGTTGGGGCCTGTGCGATGCTGTAGCCCAGCAAGCCACACAAGGAAGGATTCCAGAAGTTGCGGCCGCTGATGTGGTCGTACTCCCACACCCCGATGCCGGCCGCGTCCAACACCAGATCCGGTCGGGATTGCAACCGCAGCGGTTCTTCTTGCGGATTGGCTCCGCGGGTAAGAGGAGAGTCGTTCAAGGCGGTCAGCGGATTGGCGCCGGGATTAAGGTAAAGGTCATTCAACGCTTTCTAATCAGTCTATATCCCGATATCTCTGCCCTGAACCAGGGTCAGTTTCGCCTTCAGAGCTTCTTCGCTATCGCTGTAGCATTCGGCGATCGCGCAGAATTCGTCAAAGCGATGGATAAAGACGTCCACGATGTCCGGATCGAAATGGCGTTCGCGCTCGGCGACGATAATGGCGCGGGCTTGCGCGTGGGGTATGGGCGGTTTGTAAACGCGCCGGGTGATCAGCGCATCGAAAACATCGGCCAGCGCCATCAGCCGCGCCGAGATGGGAATCGCGTCTCCAGCCAGACCTTCGGGATAACCGCTGCCGTCCCATTTTTCATGGTGATAATGCACGATTTCCTTAGCCAATATCAAAAAATCGACAGGTTTTTCAGCATCGCGTTCTGCTTGTTCAATCGCTTCGCTGCCAAGCGCGGCGTGAGTTTTCATAATATCCCATTCTTCCGGATTGAGTTTGCCCGGTTTAAGCAGAATATGATCAGGAATGCCAACCTTGCCGATGTCGTGCAGCGGCGCTGATTTAGCCAGGAGTTGAATGGTATGTTGCGTCAGGAAGGCGGCAAAGCGTCGATGGCTTTGTAATGACATGGCCAGGAGATGCACGTATTCTTGGGTGCGGCGCAGGTGGTTGCCGGTCTCGGGATCACGGGTTTCCGCCAACCGGGCCAGAGCATGGATGGTGATATTCTGAACCAGTTGATTGTCGGCCATGCGCCGGACGATTTCGGCTTCGAGAAACGCATTCTGGTCGCGCAGCAGGTCCCGCGCCTCCTTCAATTCCAGTTGCGTATGAACCCGCGCCAGCACGATCGAAGGCTGCAGCGGCTTGGTGATGTAATCGACGGCCCCCAGCTCCAAACCGTGTTGTTCATTGATGGCGGTGTCCAGTGCCGTCACGAAAATAACAGGAATATCGCGCGTTCGCACATCTTCGCGCAGTCGGGCAAAAACGGCGTAGCCGTCCAGATCCGGCATCATCACATCGAGCAGGATCAAATCGGGTTTTGGCTCGGATGCGGCGATTTGCAGGGCGCGCGCACCGGAAACGGCGGCGCGCACCCGATAAGTGGGTTGCAGCAACTCGCCCAACACCGTTAGATTTTCCGGCAGATCATCGACGATGAGAATGGTTTTCTGGAAGTTTTGCCCTGTAGTAGAAGTCGTCATATCTGATCTCGTGTAACCGTTCGCTTCTCTCGCCCGCATGCACGAGAGCGCGTATCACTAAGAAACGGTGCGAGCATAACGCAATCTGTCTTTCATGGATTTAATTCACCGGTTTTCGCTTGCTCCACCAGCGCCGCACGCAAGGTGTGCAAAGCAATCTGTAGGTCGGGCACAGGACGTGCCCGACATGGGCCTTCTGGTCGGGCAACGCTACGCTTTTGCCCGACCTACGATGTGAGTTCCACAAGAATCCTCGAAGAACCATCTATCTTTCACGGGCTTAATTCACCGGTTTCCGCTTGCTCCGCTAGCGCCGCACGCAAGGTGTGCAAAGCCTGGTGATATTGAACATCGCCAATTTGCTGTTCAAGAAGCTCGGCTTTTTCACCGAAAACGGCATGCAGCACCGGCGCGGCGTCCCGGAAAACCTGGTTCGCTTGCATATCGTCTTCAGCCAGTAATTCCCGGAGACGAGTGGCGACATTATAGACTTGTGTCCAGTTTACGCTAACTTTATTCACTGGATCAGAAATCGCGACGGGATCGACCGTCATCTGTTCGGGTCCCGCTGGCGGGACTGCTGCTGTTCGGCCCGGCAACCATTTGAGCAGGGTGGTAAACAAAACGACTGGATCAATCGGTTTAGTGATATGGTCATTCATGCCCGCTTCCAGGCAACGCAGGCGATCCTCGGTAAATGCACTGGCGGTCATGGCGACAATCGGCGTTAGTTGTCGATTCAATAGACCGCGAATAGCGCGGGTCGCTTCGAAGCCATCCAGCACCGGCATCTGTAAATCCATAAAAATCAGTGCGTAACCGGTTTTCTGCGCCTTTTCGACGGCCTCGGCGCCGTTAACAGCCAAATCAACAACCAAACCGGCCCGTTCCAAAATCGCGCGGGCGACTTCCTGGTTGATGAAATTGTCTTCAACCAGCAGCAAACGGGTGTTGGGGTACTCAGAAGCGACGGCTTGCTCAGCTTCCGAAACAGATGATCTTCGATCAGGAACTTTTTCCGCCCCGGAACTTGCTTGCACGGGTGACGCTGCTTGACGATGCTTGCCCAGGCGCGTGCTGAACCAAAAAGTGCTGCCCATGCCGGGCTGGCTGTCCACCCCCACTTGACCGCCCATCATCTGCGCTAAGCGCTGACTGATGGTGAGGCCCAGTCCCGTTCCTCCAAATTTGCGGGCCGTCGAACTGTCGACCTGTTCAAACGCCTCGAAGATCTGCTTTTGAAATTCTGGCGCAATGCCGACGCCGGTATCCCGGACCTCGAAGCGCGCCAGTAGATCATCCGGTCCTTCCTCAATTAAGCCGGCAAAAAGAGTAATTTTTCCGTATTCAGTGAATTTCACCGCATTGCTGGCAAAATTAAGCAGCACCTGCCGCAAGCGCAAGGCATCACCGTACAGCAAGTGGGGTAACATCGGGTCAATGCCATAAGTCAGATTGAGCCCTTTCGCAGCAGCTCGTTCACTAATTTGCATGGAAACCTGACCCAGTATCGATTCCAAATCAAAATCAACCGGATTTAATATCAGTTTGCCTGCCTCAATTTTGGAGAAATCGAGGATATCATTAATCACTGCCAGTAAATGTTGCGCTGCGTTTGCAATCCTATTTAATAATTCCAGTTGCTGGGGATCAGGAACGGTATCCTGGAGTATGTGGGTGAACCCAAGGACCGCATTCAAAGGAGTACGAATTTCATGGCTCATGTTCGCAAGAAACGCACTTTTGGCCCGATTGGCTGCTTCGGCTTGCTCGGTGCGACGCTGCAATTCCTGGTTGAGTTTTTCGAGCTGATTAGTGCGTTCGGTAACGAGTTCTTCCAAATGATGGCGATGACGGTCCAGTTCCTGACCAATATGCTTGCGTTCGGTAATATCTTCCTTGATTCCCAGGTAATGGGTGATGCTGCCGTCTGGTTGATACACCGGCGTAATTTGGGCAAATTCGATATAGATTTGACCGCTCTTGTGCTGATTGACGAATTCGCCGCGCCACGTTTTCCCGCTTTTCAGAGTCCGCCACATATCAGCATAGGTTGAGCGAGGCGTATGGCCGGATTGTAGAACGCGCGGGTTCTTTCCGATCACTTCGTCACGGCGGTAACCGCTGGTCTGGCAAAAGGCTTCATTGACATACTCGATTCGGGAATCAAGATCAGTAATAACAACACCATTAGGGTTTTGTTCGACGGCGAGCGAAAGCTTGCGCAACTGTTCCTGGGCTTGATGATGTTCGGTAATATCGATCACAATGACCGCAAAACGTCCTGGCGACGGTGAATAAGCGTAGATTGAATACCAGCGATTCAGGGAGGCGGCAAAGTTTTTAAAATGGGCGGGCTGGCCGGTCAGCGCCACTTTTCCGTAATTCTCGATCCAGTAAGGCTCGATGTATGGCAAAATCTCGCACACCCGTCGGTTAAGGACGTTGCTGCGGTGCAATCCCGTAAGTCGCTCAAACGCAGGGTTAATATCCAGGAAACGATAATCACGAGGATTGCCTTGTTCATCGGTAATGATCTCGTGAAATGCAAAACCCTCGGCCATATTATCAAACAGAGTGCGATAACGCGCCTCACTCTCCAGTAAAGCCTGCTCCATCTGTTTACGTTCCGTAATATCGAGAATCCCACCGATGAGTCCAAGAATATCGCCGTCCGCGTTTTTAAATATCGCTTTGTGAAAGACTACGTTGTGGACGGTGTCAAATACATCTTTGACTTGTGATTCATAAATCTGAAAGCCATCTTTACGAGTAAAGAGTTCAAGATCCCTGGCATGGTAGATGGAAGCTATATCTGGAGGGGCAATATCGAACACGCTTTTGCCGATGAGCTTTTCCTGGGTCTGGCCAAAGAATTTCTCGAAGGCACTATTGAAACCGAGATAGTGTCCGTCGGTGTCCTTATAAAAGATCGGTATCGGAATCGCGTTGAGTAGCGTACTCAAAAAAACGCTATTCTCGCGTAGTGATTTCTCAACTTTCTTGCGTTCGGTAATATCCTGTACATAACCATGCCAAATGATGCCGCCATCAGGTTCTTGATGTGGCATCGAGCTGCCTGCAATCCAGATTTCGCCCTTGATCGGATGCTGAAAACGGAATTCATCCTGCCAGCGCGTCATATCGCGCGCTGAATCAGCAATACTGGCTTGAACATGGGGCAGATCGTCAGGATGAATGCCGGCAAAAATTAATGATGCATCTTCCATAACCTCTTCAGGGCGCAGCCCATAGAGATCGACAATGGCGGGGCTGGCGTAAGGCATACAAAGGTCACCATTCGCCCGCTTCTGGAATGAGCAGATTAAGCCGGGCACAGTCGCGGCAATGGCGATAATCTGCTCCTGTAGAGTCAATCGTTCTTGTTGATCCTGGCTCTGGATCAGGGATCTGCGCAGCCTGCGGCATTGACGGATCACAAAAACACCGGTTGCGGTGATGCACAATGTCATCGCGCTAATTAATACAATCAAGCTGATTGGCATTTCATGAGATCCCATATCGGCAACCTCTGTTTTGCCGATCAATCAATCATCGTCATGGTAACGCTCGGCGATAGCCTGGAACTGCTCAAAGATCGTCAGAAAGGCGTCGACTACATCAGGATCGAACTGACTGCCGCGACCGGCGGCAATGATGTCACAAGCCTGCGCGAACGGCATAGGGGATTTATACACACGCCGGCAGATCAGCGCGTCAAAGACATCCGCCAGCGTCATCAGCCGTGCGGAAAAGGGGATCGCTTCACCAGCGAGGCCATCCGGATAGCCGCTGCCATCCCATTTTTCATGATGCCAACGAGTGATTTGCTTGGCCAGCGCCAGAAATTCCAACGGCTTTTCGGTATCCCGTTCGGCCTGTTCAATAGCATCGCTGCCCAGTTGAGCATGGGTTTTCATGATCTCCCACTCTTCAGGGGTCAGTTTGCCCGGTTTGAGCAGGATATGATCGGGAATACC
>ERZ795053.6128-NODE-6128-length-12113-cov-21.244734_pt1 | contig 12113 bp, 13 predicted proteins | sample MGYA00375137_ERZ795053 | MGnify/ENA primary metagenome ERZ795053 (study PRJEB30182, sample SAMN05720284) | activated sludge metagenome | isolation source: Anaerobic digester | place: Hong Kong | collected 2014-12-17 ... | reverse complement strand
CTTCGGCTTCCAGCTCGGCCAGCACCACCTTGCGCGCGTCGTAGCGATCCTGCCCGCGGAAACGCTCCGGGCCGTTGTCGTTGATCGTCGCGTCCGGCGTGAAGATATTGATCATCGGCAGGCCGTGGCGCTGGCCGATGGCGTAGTCGTTGAAGTCGTGCGCCGGGGTGATCTTGACGCAGCCGGTGCCGAATTCGCGCTCGACGTAGTCGTCGGCGATGACCGGAATCTCGCGGTCCGACAGCGGCAGGCGCAGGGTCTTGCCGACCAGCTTCACGTAGCGCTCATCCTCGGGATGCACGGCCACGGCGACGTCGCCCAGCATGGTTTCCGGACGAGTCGTGGCGACGGTCAGTCCGTATTCGCCGTTCGGGCCCTTCAGCTCTTCGCCAGCGTCGGCAGCAACCGCGCTCTGGTCAGCAAAGGGATAGAAGATCGACCACAGGTTGCCGTTTTCCTCCTCGCTGACCACTTCGAGGTCGGAAATCGCGGTCTTCAGCACCGGATCCCAGTTCACCAGGCGCTGGCCACGGTAGATGTGGCCCTGCTCGAACAACTGGACGAAGGTTTCCTTCACCGCCTCGACGGCCATCGGATCCATGGTGAACACCGCGCGATCCCAGTCGCCCGAGGTACCCAGACGGCGCATCTGCCGCTCGATCGTGTGGCCAGACTGTTCGCGCCACTCCCAGACCTTTTCGATGAAGGCCTCGCGACCGAGACTGTCGCGGCTCTCGCCTTCCGGCAGGTTGCGGTTGACTACCATTTCGGTGGCGATGCCAGCGTGGTCGGTACCCAGCTGCCACAGCGTGTCGAAGCCGCGCATGCGGTGGTAGCGGATCAGCGCGTCCTGCAGCGTGTGCTGGAAGGCGTGGCCCATGTGCAGCGTGCCGGTGACGTTCGGCGGCGGCAGCATGATGGTGTAGGGCTCGCCCTCGCCGCTGGCGCGGAAATAGCCGCCGTCCTCCCAGCGCTGGTAGAGGCGGGATTCGAAGGTTTCGGGCTGGTAGCTCTTTTCCATGGGCGGCTGCCGGACGCCTGCGGACGCCGGCCTGATCATCTGGGAGGGAGCCGGCGATTGTAGTGGCTGGGCGCTGTCGGCGGAACCGCCAACGTCCCAGGGCTACATGTCGTGCTTGTTCAGCTCGAAGCCACGAGTCTGGTAATCGCGCCAGCGCAGGCGCAGCGGCTCGCGGGCGGATTCATCGGCCGGCACTACTTCCAGCACGCGCTCGAACTGGCCGCTGACGGCCTCGTCGCGCAGGTTGATCACCATCGGGCGGTCCGGCGTTTCCGTGCCCGGCACCACCACCAGCAGCGGGGTGACGGCGTCGTCCTCGTCCACACCGGCGATCTGATGCGGCAGGTAGGCATCGTCGTCGAAAGCCCACAGCAGCTCGTCCAGCTCTTCCGCCTGCTCCGGGTCACGAGCCAGGATCAGCGTCGGCTGCTGCGCCGCCAGCGCGCGCTTGGCCAGCTCGCAGACCAGCAGCAGCGGTTGCTCCCGGAAGCGGTCTTTCTGGATCAGGTAAAAATCGGCGCGCGGCATGTCAGAGCGCAGCTCCGGCATCGCCGCCGGCCATCATCGCGCCCACGGCCGCAGCGACGCTGCTGGCGAGGATCAGGCCGAAGAAACCCAGCACTGGCGGCAGGCGCTTGCCGGGCGGGCGGGTCTGCATGAAGTACAGCGGCACGAAGAACAGCGCCAGCAGCACGATGCCGACGTTGAACAGCGGACTGCGCCGATAGCCGAACTCGCGGCCATCCAGATGCAGCCACCAGAAGCCGACGGCGAACAGCGCCAGCGCGGTGAGCAGGTCGGTCGGGCTGCTGCCGCCTTCCAGCCCGCCGCCGAATTTCGTGACCAGCATGCCGTTGATCAGCGACAGGCCGAGGATCGCGGCGATGGCCTGCGACTTGCCGCGGGCAATCGCCGGGTCACGCCCGGGCGGCTCAGCCGATGCCTCGGCGGAAGGCACGGTGCCGTCCACCGGTGGCGTGTCCGGACCGCTTTCCTGCGGATCGCTGTCGTGCGGACGCTGCTCGTCGCTCATGCGCAGTGGCTCGCGGGTACCGGGCTCAGGCGCAGCGGTCGATCAGCCACTGCACCAGCAGGTTCACCGGACGACCGGTGGCGAGACCCTTGCGACCCTCGTCCCAGGCGCTGCCGGCGATGTCCAAGTGCGCCCAGCGCTGGCCCTCGGTGAAGCGCGACAGGAAGCAGCCGGCGGTAATCGCCCCGCCCCACTTGCCGCCGAGGTTGGTGAAATCGGCGAACACGGAATCCAGCTGCGACTGGTAGTCGTCCCACAACGGCAGGCGCCAGGCGCGGTCATGGACGTCGTTGCCGGCGGCCAGCAGCTCATCGGCGAGGTCGTCGTGCTTGGACATCAGGCCGTGCGCGTGCTTGCCGAGCGCGACGACGCAGGCGCCGGTCAGCGTGGCGACGTCGATCAGCGTCTGCGGCTCGAAATTCTTCTGCGCATAGGTCAGCGCGTCGCAGAGGATCAGGCGACCTTCGGCGTCGGTGTTCAGCACCTCGATGGTCTTGCCGGACATCGAGGTCAGCACGTCGCCCGGACGGTAGCTGTCACCATCCGGCATGTTCTCGACCGCGGCGGCAATGGTGACCAGGTTCAGCGGCAGCTTTAGCTTGACCGCGGCGACGAAGCTGCCGAGCACGGTGGCCGCGCCGCACATGTCGAACTTCATCTCCTCCATACCCGGGCCGGGCTTCAACGAGATGCCACCGGTATCGAAGGTGATGCCCTTGCCGACCAGCACGAACGGCTTGGCGTCGCCGCCACCATTCCACTTCAGCACGATCAGCTTCGGCGCGTTGGCGGAACCGCGGGCGACGGCCAGCAAAGAGCCCATGCCCAGCTGCTCCATCTCCTCGCGCTCGATGACTTCGCACTCGACACCGTCGTGCTCGGCGGCAAATTTGATCGCCTCGCTGGCGACATGCGCCGGGTTGCAGATGTTCGGCGGCAGGTTGCCCAGCTCGCGGGCGAAGCACACGCCTTCGGCAATGCCGGCAGCCTCGCCAAGGATCGCGGCCTTCGACTCGTCGGCGGCGAAGCTGACCATTTCAAGGCCAGTCGGCTTGGCGGCGCTGGCGCGCGTTGCGGTGTAGCGGTAGGTGGCCTTCTCGGCGCGAATCGCGGCCTGGCGCAGCACCCAGTCGGCGTCGCGACTCTTGACCGCGAATTCATTGAGGCAGCAATGCGCGCGTCGGCTGGAGCCGATCCGCAGCGCAGCGAAGGCGGCATCCGCCGCCTTCTGGAAGGCGCCGGCATCGAACTGATCGCGATCACCCAGGCCAACCACCAGCACGCGCGTGGCGGCCACGCCCGGCAGGCCGTGCAGCAACGTGGTCTTGCCGGCCTTGCCGCTGACGTCGCCAGACTCGATCAGCGCCTTGAGGCGGCCTTCGCCACGCAGGTCGAGCTCGGCGGCGCTGCCGTCCAGCGCGTGGTCCGCAAAGAGGCCAATCACCACGCAATCGCTGTCGATTTCAGCCGGATGCGTACGATTCAGGGAAAGTTCGAGTGCCATGCGGTCTCCATTCCGTACAATTGGCGCCTTTGCGGCCGACGGATCGGCGGGCAGCTGGCGCGATGAAGGATTGCGGGCAGCGGACGCCGCACGCGAAAGGCGGCCATTCTAACAGGCCGCCCGCCGCCAGCCTGCAATCACCCAGCTCCGAGGAATCCTGCCAACCCGATGCGCGTGCTTGACCGCTACCTGCTGCGCGAACTGCTGACCACGTTCCTGGCCGTGGCCCTGATCCTGGCCCTGCTGAGCCTGGGCGGCATCGTGGCGGACATGCTGGGCGAGATCGCGCGAGGGAAGTTCCCGGCATCGCTGCTGTTCTCGCAACTCGGGCTGCGGTCGGTGCGCTTCCTGCCGATCCTGCTGCCGCTGGCGCTGTTCCTTGCCGTACTGCTAGGCGTCGGGCGCCTGTACCGCGATTCGGAAATGGCCGTGCTGGCAGCAGCCGGCATCGGACCACAACGCCTGTTGCCGGCCATTTCTCTACTGGTACTGCCGATGACCCTGCTGGTGGCGATGGCCTCGCTGTGGTGGACGCCGTCCGCGCTGAACCGCTCCAAGGACATGATCGACGCCGCCAATCGCTCGCTGCTGGTCGCCGGCCTTGAGCCCGGGCGTTTCGTCGAGATTCCCGGCCGCGCCAGCGTGGTCTACCTCGCGGAAATGTCCGCCGACGGCAGCCAGTTCAAGCGGCTGTTCGTGCATTCCAAGAAGGACGGCCGCATCGACGTGGTCACTGCGCGCTCGGGCGAACTGTTTCGCGAGAGCCAGGGCGAGGAGCGCTACCTGAGCCTGAGTGACGGCTTCCGCGTGGAAGGCAGCCCCGGACAGAGCAACTACCGGATCATGCGCTTCGAGCGCAACGACATCCGCGTGCCGGACAGCGAACCCAACGACTCCGGCACCACGCAGGAGCGCATGCCGACCGCGGCACTATTGGGCAGCGACGATCCCGCCGACAGCGCCGAGCTGCACTGGCGCGTGGCCACGCCGCTGTCGGCCCTGCTGCTGGCGCTGCTGGCGCTGTCGCTGGCGCGCTCACCACCGCGAAGCTCGCGCCACGGCGGCATCCTGCTGGCGCTGGTCGCCTACATCGTCTACTTCAACCTGCTTGGCCTTGGTCGCGCCTGGCTGGCCGACGGCAGCATCCCGGACTGGCTGGGGCTGTGGTGGGTGCATGCGCCGGTGCTGCTGGCTGGTGCCTGGCTGCTGTGGCGCGCGCAGTCACTGCCGCGGCCACGGCAGCGGCCTGTGCGCAGGGTGGCCCGCGCATGAGCCTCGCTGCCCGATTCGGCTGGCGCATCCACGATCGTCTGGTGGCGCGCGCGGTGCTTGGCATGCTGCTGCCGGTATGGCTGCTGCTGCTCGGCTTCGACGGCATCACCGCCTTCATCAGCGAGCTGGACGAAATCGGCGACGGCGGCTACGGCGTGGGCTCGGCCCTGCTGTACACGCTGTACACGCTGCCACGGCGCGCCTATGAACTGTTCCCCACCGCCATGGTGCTGGCCGCGTTGCTCGGCCTCGGCGCGCTGGCCGCACGCTCGGAGCTGACCGCGCTACGCGCCTCCGGCCTGTCGCGCCGGCGCATCGTCCGCGGACTGCTGGTGGTGGTCGCGCTGTTCGCCGGCGCGATGATGCTGGTCGCCGAAACCATCGGCCCCGCCGGCGAGCGCGAGGCACAGGCGCTGGTGGTTGCCGCCAAATCCGACCAGATGGCCGTGGCCCGCTGGTCCGGCCTGTGGGCACGCGAAGGCGACACCTACCTCAACGCGAAGCAGGGACTGGTGCGCGGCGAAGGCGCCGAGCAATGGGTGGAGCTGTCCGACGTCGACCTGTTCGCCTTCGACCCGGAAGGCCGGCTGCTGTCGATCACCACCGCCAAACTCGCCGAGCATCGCCATGGCGAATGGACACTTCACGATCTCAGCCGCAGCCACTTCGAGGACGACCACGTGCGCACCGAAAACCTGGAGTCCGAGCAGTGGGCTTCCGGGCTGGATCCGCAGGTGCTGAGCCTCGGTACCTCGCGACCGCGCTACATGTCCACGCGCGAGCTGTCGGAAAGCCTCGACTACATGACCAAGAACGGACTGGACAACCGGGCCTTCGCCAACGCGTACTGGCAGCGCTGGTTCTACCCGCTGAACATCCTCGCGATGCTCATGGCCACCCTGCCCTTTGCCTTCGGTTCGCTGCGCTCGGGCGGTTTTGGCAAGCGCCTGATGGTCGGCGTGGTCATCGCCGTCGGCTACCACCTGCTGGTGCGCAACCTGATGCTGAACATGGCCGAGGTCTACGGCATCGACATGCGGCTGGCCAGCGCAGTGCCGCCGCTGCTGCTGATCGCCGTGTCCTGGCTGTATTTCCGGCGTCAGGTCTGACGCCAGGGCTCAGCGTTTTGGACGACGCTCGATGCGCGTCCGGCTGAGCCGGTCCGGCAAGGTCCGGCGCAGCGGATCGAACAGAGCAATCCAGTAACCGATGCCGAACAGCAGCAGCGAAGGCCACGCGACCAGCCAGCGCAGCGCCAGTCGCGACCATTCCGGCACCACGCCACCATCGCCGTCACCACGCAGGATCAATCGCCAGGCGCGCATGCCCAGCGTCTGCCCGCCTCGTCGCCAGGACAGCGCGTAGTAGCTGAAACACAGCAGCAGCAGGAACACGAATTCCAGGCGGCTCTGCCAACTGCCGGGCGTCACCGGCTCCGCGCCATTCAGCGCGTAGGTGATGGCCGAGCCGAAGAAAACGATGCCGGCCAGCGGAAACAGGTCATACACCAGCGCAATCAGCTGCCAGTGCAGCGCCGCGCCGCGCGCCGGTTCGGCGTCGGAATCGGTAGGGTCGGTCATGCGCGAATGTTAGCAGCGAGCGGCAAATCGCATCGACCAGCGACAGCCTCAGCCTTCCTCTTCGGTGAGGCGTCGCAGGTATTCGTCCACGTTCACCTCGACCTCGCGCGGGCGACGATTGAGCAGGTCCTGGATGCGCTCGTTCTTGCAGGACTTCACCTCGTCGACCGTGCCGGTCATCAGCACCTGACCCTGATCGAGCACGGTAATGCTGTCGGCGATCTTGAACGCGCTTTCCAGCTCGTGGGTGACCACCACGATGCTCATGCGCATGGCATCACGCAGCTGCAGGATCAGCTCGTCAAGCTCGGCCGACACCACCGGATCGAGGCCGGCCGATGGTTCGTCGAAGAACAGCAGCTTCGGGTCCATGACGATGGCGCGAGCCAGCGCCGCGCGCTTGACCATGCCGCCGGACAGCTGCGCCGGCATCAGGTCCTGGAAACCGCCGAGGTTGACCACCTCCAGCTTGAGGCGACTCATGATGCGGATGGTGTTTTCGTCCAGTTTGGTGTGCTCACGCAGCGGCAGGGCAACGTTGTCGCCAACCGTCATCGAGGTGAACAGCGCGCCGCCCTGGAAGCTCACGCCCATCTTGCGCCGCAGTGCCAGCATTTCCGCCGCACTGGCGCGGGCAATGTCGGTGCCGAGCAGTTTGACCACGCCGCGGGTTGGCCGCTTCAGCCCCAGCAAGGCGCGCAGCAGCGTGCTCTTGCCGGAACCCGAGCCACCCATGATCACGCGGATCTCGTTGGGCATCACGCGGAAGTCGATGCCGTGCAGGATGCGCCGCCGGCCGTAGTAAACCTCAAGACCAGTGACGTCGATCACCGGAACGTCGGGTTCCCTGTTCTGGAACTCCGCCTCATATGCGGCATCGACGTGAGAGCTGCTCATGCGAGGGACCTCCACACGGCAACGCCAGCCGCGAGCAAGCCCAGCGACAAGGCAATCCACGGCACTGCCCGGGCGATCAGGACGCCGTTGCCGGTGGCAAGATTGGAATAGCAGGCGTCACACCATGCGCCCGAAACCGGGGCAGCCGGATGCGCGCGCACGTGCCCGGGCGCACCGCACACATCGCAGATGCCGCAGAAGCCTTCCGGGACGCCCTGCGATCGCAGGGTCCCCGGCGAGCTCTCCCATAGTCCGCAATGGCAGGTTGCTGGCTGGCTCATCGGTTGAGGAAGTAGCTGAACAGCATGTCGGCGATCACCAGTGCGCTGATCGACAGCACCACGGCACGGGTGGTGGCGCGACCAACGCCCTCGGCGCCGCCGGTCACCGAAAAGCCGGTCGCGCAGCCGATCAGGGTGATCAGCGTGGCGAACACGAAACTCTTGGACACGCCCTCCCAGACATCGCGTGGCGTCAGCAGGTGCAGGCTCTGCCACAGGTAGCCGGACAGGCTCATGTCCAGCGGCCCGGCGGAATACAGCCCGGCGCCGATGATGGCGACCAGGTCGGCGAACAGCGTCAGGCAGGGCAGCATCACCAGCATGGCGATCAGCGCTGGCGCCACCAGGTAGCGCACCGGCTCCACGCCGGTGACGGCCAACGCATCGACTTCCTGCGACACCATCATCGAACCCAGACGCGCGGCGAAGGCCGAACCGCTGCGCCCGGCGACCACGATGCCGGTGATCAGCGCGCCGAACTCGCGGGTGATCGACTTCGCCGAGGCGACGATCACCTGGCTCTCCGCACCGAATTCGCTGAGCGCGGCGATGAACTGGATGCCGAGCATGATGCCGATGGTCATCGCCAGCATCGACACGATGGGAATGGCGTCGACGCCAACCTGGCGCATCTGCTCGAAGATCATGCGCGGACGCACCGGCTGGCCGATATGCCAGCCGATCAGGCTGAAGCGGATCGCGTCCAGCAGCAGCATGCCGCCATAGCCCAACGCCGCCAGCATGGCGAGGGTGCGCCGTCCCAGCAGTTCGAAGGGGCGCAGCAGCGCTTCCATCAGTCCAGCGAATCCACCAGATGGAACACCTTGTCCAGCCGCGCCAGCTTCAGCACGGCCATCACCGGCTGCGATGCCGACAGCAGCACGAAACGCTGCCCCTTGCCGCGCGCCTGCTGGAAGCCTTCGACCAGCGCTGCGATGCCGGAAGAGTCGATGTAACTCACCGCGGACAGGTCGACCGCCACGTTGTCGCTCAGCTTGAGGGCATCCAGCACCTCGCGCCGCACCTGCTGCGACCAGCTGAGATCCACCTCGCCGGACAACACCACCACCTGGTAGTCGCCCCGGTCTTCCGTCTGACAGCGCTTCATGTCGATTCGCGTTCCCTGGTTATTCCGTTGTCGTTGCATCGGCGCTGGCCGGCAACCGCTTCCACATGCGCAGGCGATTGCCCTTGCCGTCCGGTGCCGGCTGCAGCTCCCAGCCATCCATGATTTCGTCGATCAGCGCCACGCCCAGCCCACCCGCGCGGCATTCGCCCAGCTTCTTGGCCTTCACCGCCGCGGGATCGATGCACGGCGCGAAGTCGCGCAGCTCGATGTTCAAGTGGTCCTCGCGGTGGACCATGCGCAGCTCCACGCGGCTGCCGCAGGCGCCGCCATAGGCATGGCGGATAACGTTGGCCGCCGCCTCGTCGATGGCGAGGATCAGCGCCCCGGCCAGCTGTTCGTTGACACCGATGCGCTGCAGCGCCTCGTGGCAACGACGGCGCATGTTGGCCAGTTCCTCCGGCCGCGCCGGGAAGGCGATGTCGAGCAGCTCCGGCGAGTCGCCGTGGCCGCCCTCGATCAGCAGCAGCGTGGTGTCGTCGGTCATCCGGTAGCCGCGCAGCCGGCGCACGATGGCATGCAGCCGTGGTTCCGGCTTCAGTTCCGCCAGTTCCGACAACAGCGTTTCCACGCCTTCGACGTCCAGTGTCCGACCTTCGCTGTCGCGGACATCGGTGACACCATCCGAATACAGGTACAGCGAGGCATCACGCAGGTCCGCGCGCTGCTCGGGGAAATCGAGGCCGTCCATGATGCCCAGTGGTGGCGCTTCGGCAACAAAGCGCTGCACCCGGCCCTCGCGATCCACCCGCAGCACCGGCGGAAAGCCCGCGCTCGACCAGACGGCCGTCTGCGACTTCGGGTCGTAGTAGCCGGCCACGGCGCAGACGAACATGCCCGAGGCGATGGCCTCGCCCAGCTCATCGTTGACCCGCGCCATCCACTGCGACGGCAGCAGCCCTTCCTTGCCGGCCCAGCGCAGCAGGCTGGCGCAGCGGACCATCAGGAAAGCGGCATCCAGTCCCTTGCCGGAAACGTCGCCGGAAGCAAAGGCGATGCGTCCGTCGGGCAGGTCGAAGAAATCGTAGAAATCGCCGGATATCTCGCGTGCCGGCAGATTCAGTGCGCGCACCGGATAGCCGCCGCGGCGACGCTTGGGTAGCAGCGAGCGCTGCAGACGGCGCGCCATGTTCAGCTCGCGGCGGATGCGGTTCTGTTCCAGCAGTTCGCCGGCCATGTACGCACCGGACACCGCCAGCGCCGTCGGCGCGGAAAGCAGTCGCAGCGCGTCGCTGTCGGCCGCGTCGAACAGGCCGCCATCGCGCTTGTTCAGCACCTGCAGCGCGCCGATCGGCCCGTTCGCGGTCGACAGCGGCGTGCACAGGATGCTTCGGGTGACAAAGCCGGTGTTCTCGTCGATGGCACCGAGGAAATCGGGGTCTTCGCGCACGTCGCGGACCAGCTGCGGCGCGTTGCTGGTGACCGCGCGACCGACGATGCCGCGGGTCCGCTGCACGCTGAGCCCGCGGATATCCACCGGGCCGGCGCAGGCACGGCAGACCAGGTTGTCGCCTTCCAGCAGGAACAATGCGGCCGCCTCGGCACACATGAAGTCGGTGATCCGGTCCACCGCGAGACGCAGCGTTTCCTCCAGATCCAGCGACAGCGCCAGCTGCTGGCTCAGCTCCGCCAGCAGCGGCAGCATGCGCCGCTCCAGCCTCACCGCCTCGTCAGCCACGACGGCATTCATTCGCCGCCCTTGGGCTCCACTGGCGATGATTCCTCCGATGACGGGCCCGCTACAGCATCAGCGGTCTCCGCCCGGCGCCGGCGGCGTCCCAGCACCCAGGTCACGGGTGCGGAAAGCGCATACGCCGCGGTCAGCGCCAGAAGCAGCTTGGACTGGAACAGGTACAGCGAGACGAACACCAGCACGGCCAGCGGCACCACGATGAAGGGTACGCGCTCGGCGATGGGCAACGTCTTGAAGCTGAAGTAGCGGAACCGGCTGACCATCAACAATGCGGCAACCAGCGTCACGCCCAGCGCGATGAACTCCAGCCGGCGACCGCTGACTTCGAAGTCGGTCATCACCCAGATGAAGGACATCACCAGGCCCGCCGCCGCCGGACTGGCGAGGCCAATGAACCAGCGCTTGTCGATCACGCTGACCTGCGAATTGAAGCGCGCCAGCCGCAGCGCGGCACAGGCCGCGTAGAGGAAGGCCGCGGTCCAGCCGACCTTGCCCCAGACCGGCCCGTATTCCTTCAGGCTGACCAGCGCCCAGTGATACATCACCAGCGCTGGCGCCATGCCGAAGCTGACCAGGTCGGCCAGGCTGTCGTACTGCGTGCCGAACTCGCTCTGCGTGCCGGTCAGCCGCGCGATGCGACCATCCAGGCCGTCCAGCAGGGCTGCGACGAACACGGCGATGCAGGCATCGGCATAGTGACCGGCGCTGGCGGCGATGATGGCGTAGAAACCGGCGAACAGACCGCCCGTGGTGAACAGGTTGGGCAACAGGTAGATGCCGCGCGATGGTCGCGGCGCCGGCTCGTTGGATGCGCTCATCCGTATCCCTTGGCTTGCCTTGATTGGCTCAGTTCCCAGTGTAACCGCACCGGACACAGGTTTCCGGGGCGGTGGGTGGCGATTCAGCCCGGTGCTTGCGGTCTTTCGGCGCCGGTGCTACCAAGGCAGACAGGATCCGACCCGTGGACGCCGCCATGAACATCCGTCTCGCCTGCTCCCTGCTGGCCCTGCTGATCACCGCGCCGCTTGCCGCCCAGCCGGCCACCGACAAGGTCTACAAATGGACCGACCAGAACGGCGTCACCCACTTCTCGCAGGACCCGCCCACTGGCGAGCAATACGAGGAGCGCGACGTTCGCGAGCCGCCGATCGCGCGCAAGACCGCCGAGGAGGAAGCCAAGGAGGCGGAGCCAAAGCCGGAAAGCGACCTCTGCCAGCGCGTCCGCGCCAACATCAAGACGCTGGAGGAATCCCAGGAGGTGCGCATGGACCTCAATGGTGACGGCGAGGTGGAGGTGCTGGACGAAGCACAGCGCGCCTCGCAGCTCGACATCGCGCGCAAGCAGGTCGACATCTACTGCCGTCCGCAGCCGCCCCAACCGCCGCAGCCGTGACCCGGAATCACCGCCAGCAAGGTGGCGCCCTGCGCGGCCTGCTGATGCTGCTGGTCGCCGTCGCGGTGATCATCGGCGGCATGGCCTGGCTGTCGCCAAAGTCGCTGCCCAAGGTGCTGCGCGTGCACCTGCTCGGCGAACCCGAAGACCCGCGCGACGACCCGACCTCGCCGCAGTACGCGCCCGCCGTCTATCGCTGGAAGGACGCACAGGGCCGCACGCAGATCACCGACCAGCCGCCCGAAGGCCGCCCCTACGAAACCGTCCGCATCAGCCCGGATACCAATGTCGTGCCGAGTCCGGCGCGTGGTGG
>ERZ795053.6126-NODE-6126-length-12117-cov-4.925220_pt1 | contig 12117 bp, 9 predicted proteins | sample MGYA00375137_ERZ795053 | MGnify/ENA primary metagenome ERZ795053 (study PRJEB30182, sample SAMN05720284) | activated sludge metagenome | isolation source: Anaerobic digester | place: Hong Kong | collected 2014-12-17 ... | reverse complement strand
GAGCGGCGCTGCAGGTGATAGTCCGCCGCGAGCGCATCGACGAATGCGGGATCGTCCGCGATGTTGCCCGCGCCCGCCTGGCCGCCCTCCACGTTGCTGCTGGTGACCACCATGCTGCCGGAGAGCGGCGCGGCGCCATTCGCCCAGAGGATCGAGTTGGCGACCGCCACGGATGCTCCGGAACTCAGGATGGCGCCGGCGCTGGTCGCGGTGTTATCGACGAGCGTGCAGCCGGCGACGCCGAGGCTCCCGCCGGACACGTAAACGCCTCCGCCCGACGTGGCGATGTTTCCGGTCAGCAGCGCGTTCCGGAGCGTTGTCTGCGCATTTTCCGCACGCAGGCCGCCGCCGAGCGCACCCTGGTTGTCGCGAATCAGGCAGTTGGCGAGCGACACCGTGCCCGTACCGCTGTTGCCGATGTTGACGACACCGCCCCCGAGATTGTGCTGGATCCGGTTGACGCCGGCGCCCGCCGGCGCCCGCACCACGAGGCTGCTGCCATCGATCTGCTGCGCCCGAATGCCCTCCAGGCCGCAATAGCTGATGACCAGCCCGCCGGCGATATCCCAATCCGTATATGCGGATTCCAAAGCCAGTCCGCGCGTGGCGCTGTGCGTGATGGTCAGGTCGGTGGCCACGATCGCCTGACGACAGTCGGCATCCCCGGCCCAGCCCGACGACCGCTGCAGGACGGCTGACCCGTACGACGCATCGCTCGAGCCGAACATCGTCGCCTGGGCCCGATGATCCTCGAAGGGAGCGGTGGGCACGTGGCCCGGCAGGCTGGCGGCGACGGTCACGCCTTCCAGCAGGACCGACATGGCGCACGCCTGATCCGAAGGATTCTGTTCGTCAATGACCAGCCCGTATGCGCCCGTGTCGTACCCGGCGGAGACGTACTGCGGCACGATCGTGAGGTCGCGGAGCGTGTAGTGATGCTGGATCGGCACGTCGAGGTACACGCCGCACGGGCGCGACCAACCGGCGGGCACGCTCGGCGCGAGCGCAATCGTTACAGGCACTCCGTTGTCATCCGCATCGCCCTTGATCGTCACGTCATCGATCAGGTTGATCAGCAGACAGCCGGTTTCGACGAGCGTGTCGCACGTGACGTCGATCACGTCCGGCTCTTCGGATTCGTGCGCCGCAAGCCATGCGAGCGCCTCGTGGACGGTGGCGAAAGTTCCCGCCGCACCGCCCACGCCGTCCACCTCGACGCGGTTGTCGAGAGTGAACTTCGTCGCGTCACCGCGGAAGATGTGCGCCCCGTCCGTCGGTGTGGCGTTGAAGTCGTCCCACACCACCGTTCCGTCCATTCCCGCGTTGAACAGGAAGCTCCGGCCACCGATCGGCACCCAGGTGTTGAGCGCCGCCGCGTCGGCCTGGTTCCACGTGAAGTGGTTGCTGCCGCCCGCATGATTGACCGTGACGCCGACGCCTTGCACGTTGGGATCGCCCTCATTGCAGGTGACGTACACGCGATACCAGCCAGCCTCCGGCAGGTCGGGGATAAATGTGCAAGTTTCGTTTCGCGTGGCCGTGACCCAGCGATAACGGCATTGCCCCTCGGTGCAGCCGGGCGCCGAGCTGTCCCATGACGAGCTGCCGGTCATGCCGACGTCGGTGTAGTACGGGGCGCCGTCGTCGGTCTCGACGATGTGCTCGGTCACGCCGACGTTCTCGATGAGCGCGTGCCGGCGGATGCCCTTGACGGCGTGCAGGTTGTCGCCCGTCTCGCGCCAGCGATGCACGATGCCGTAGGCCGTTCCGCGCGCCTCGTACACTTCGTGCTGGCCCCAGCCGTCGCCGGCGAGATAGAGGTAGGTGTGACCGCTCGACGAGTCATAGCGGATGACGATGGCATCGCCGTAGACGAGATCCGCCCGATCCACTTCGTCCCAATACGCGCCCGGCGTCTGGATCAGGCTTGCGGTCGAGTAGGGGCCGTGATACTCGACGCGGTACGGCGTCCAGCGCGCCAGCGACCACGACTTGCTGACGAAACCGGAGCAATCCGCGCCGCCGTAGCCGCGATCATCCGGATCCCAGCTTCCGCCGCCCCAGACGTAGGGAGAGCCGATGCCGGTCGCCGCGTAGCGGACGATATCCTGCCGTGTTTTTGTGGGGATCTCCGCGTTCGCCGGGCAGGCGAGCAGCGTCAGCAACAGTGTGCTGAGCATCAGCCGCAGTGCACTCATTGCGCACCCCCTTTCCCGCTCTCCGGCTGCACCGTCCAGCGAACGAAACGCACCTCGTCCTCCGTCGTCTGCATCTGGATGATGTCGCCCGACTCGGAGACCGCCAGCTTGCGGTAGTGGTCCGTCACGTAGTGATTTGGCATCTGCAAGGTGGATACGACGGTGCCATCGGACGCGATGACGATCACGACGATATCCGTGCGCCACTCATCTGCGGATCCCGCCGTCGGGCATGTCACCGCGAGGTAGCTGCGGCCGCTGTCGTCGGATTCCAGCGCCACGATCGACTGCACTTCGCGCGGAAAGCGAAGGGTGATCGGATCGTCGGCGGAAGGGCTGAGCGGGGCGTGCAGCGCGACATCATGCCCGTTTGCCTTCCGGGCGTGCCGCACGCCGGTCCCGGCTGCATCCGGCCGGCCGGCGAACGCGCGCACGGTGCTGGCTGTGTCCGCGCGGCCGCCGGTGGGCAGCGCCAGTTCGAACACCCGATCATGGCGATCCTCGATCAGGATGCGCTCGCCGTCGAGGAAGATCGCGGAGGGGAGCTGGATCGCCGCCGGTATGCCACAGCGGGTGTGCGGCTTGCCGTCGGTTGAGAAAACAATAATCTGGCGCTTCACGAACGCGTCCATCACGACCATATCGCCGTTGCGCTCCACCGCAAGGAAGTCGGCCGTGTGCGTGCCGATGGCAACTTGCCGTTCAAAGCTCCCGTCGTTGCGAAATACCTGTACGCGGGCGTTGACCGGGTCGAGCACGTAGAGCCGCCCGCCGATGGCAACGAAATCCATCGGACCCGGGCGCGACGCCTCGTCGTTTTTTCCGAATTGGCCGGGGGCGTCGCCCCACGGACCCCGAACGACGACGGCGGTTGGAATGTCGGCAGCCGATCGTGCCATGGGCACTTCGACAATCTGGGCGTGCGTCGCCGCGCTCGTTGCGAGCGGAAGCACGATCAGCAGAATGTGAACGGGAAGGATGGTGCCGGCAGACTTCACGACGCCGGCGCGCCAGCGACGGTTCGGCATGGTTGTCCTCCTCCAGCGGCGGCGGGAGCAAGCATGGGTGAGCCGGTCTGCGCGGATCATCGCATGACCCGGGCACTGATCGCCGACAGGTCTCACGCTGGACTCGGTCGCGCGCAACGCGCGCGGTCCAATCGGAATCTTACCCGATGGCCGCGGGAATCAGAATGGTCTTTCGCCTGGCGCCGGGCCCCGGGCTTGCTGGAAGGTCCGATATGCCTTGGGTGCCCGGTTGCTCTGCCGCGCCGTCAGATCGCCCTCACCACGAGCGCGTCACCGGGTGCGAGGTCGAAATGGAGGGCGCCGCGCCGGGATCGCGGGACCTGGGCGCCGTGGATCGTCAGGAGCAGTTCGCACGCGCCCCGGCTGCCGGGCAGGTCCGCCACCTTCGTGCGCCGCGCGCGCTGATAGTCGAGGTTGGCGAGCATCAGCAGGGTGCCCTGGCGGCGCGGCAGCTTGAAGGCCGTCGCGAGCACGTGTTTGGCGTTCATAGTGACGTTCGGCGCGAAGTAGGCGCGCGGATTCGTCAGCGCGGGCAGGTACTCGCGCCGCAGCGTGGATGCGCGGGCGATCAGCTCGGTCATCTGGGCGCCGCCCGGGTTCGTCCAGTGCAGCGCGTAGCGGTCGAAGAACGCGAGCTTGCCGTAGAGCGGATCGGACTTGGGCAGCGCGAAGCGGTCGCGCGGCTTCGCGTCGAGGCCGAGGTTCATCGGCTGGCGTTCGTGGACCTCCATGCCGCAGTTGATCATCGGCACCGCGTTCGGCAAAAAGCAATTGACGACCGCGGCCTGCATGGCGAACGCCCGCCGTCCGCGGCGCACGACGGCCCGCGGCGTGTCGGGCGTCTCCGCCGCGGCCATCACCGGCACCTTGAGCCGCGCGGTCTGGGCCACGAACGCGTGCATCTGCCCCTCGTGGCCCCGTGGCTGCATCCACCAGCTCGGCCCGATGATGATGTTGTATCCGCCGCGGTAGACGCGCGCGTGGTTTTCCGTACCGAGTTGTTCGGCCAGCAGGCAGAAGTCGGGGTCCTTCTTGCGGGGCCGCTGGAGAATCATCGCCTCCAGGCGGTTCGGCAACGCGTGGGCCATGTCCACGCGGGCGCCGTCCACGCCGAAGCCCTGGTAGAAGGGCAGGATGTTGGCGAGGCGGTCCCAGAGTTGCTTCATGGGCCGGCGCCCCTCGAACATGCTGGCCTTGGCGGTGTCGTACAGCACGTAGGGTGGCTGGGCCGCCGGGTCCGGCAGGTGGGGCACAGCCTCGACGGGGTGATCCTCGAACAGCCGGAAATAGGTCACGTCGCTCCACGGTGGCTGGGTATCGTTGACCACGTCAGAGAATCCCGGCGGCGTCACCACGCCGAAGTGCCTGGCGATCTCGGTGAGCAGGTTGGCAGCCGGTCGCCGGCGCTGGGCCGCCGCGAAGTTGGCCCACTTCTGCGGCGCGGTCACGTTCGGGGCGAAGCGGAACTTCGCCAGGTGTTCGCGCACCGCGGGGACACCGTAGACCTCGTCGAGCCGGCCGGGCACCGGGTTGTAGTACGTGACGTTGGGAATGTGCGGCGCCCGGTAACCGCGCTCGAAGCGCCGGTCGATCCAGTAGAACCAGTCGGGCCGCTCGAGAATCCAGGCGCAGTCGCGCGCCGCCGTGCGCGGGGCGAGGTCGAGCATCACGCGCATGCCCAGGCGGTGGGCGCAGGTCACGAACAGCCGAAACTGGTCGTCGACGTCGCCGTAGTCCGCTCCGAACGCGTCGTCGTACTGGTCGGGGTCGAGGGCCATGAAGTTCTTCGCCGCATAGGGACAACCCAATTCTCCCTTGCGGTACAGCCGCGAGGCGTTGACGACGGGCAGCAGGTAGAGCACGTCGACGCCCATCTTCTGCAGATGGGGCAGCAGCAGGATCGACTTCAGGAACGTGCCGAACTCGTTCACCCGCCGGCCCGTGAGCTTCCCGTCGCCGTCGTGGTCCCAGGCCGTGGCGCAGCGGATCATCATGCCGTACATGAAACCGCGGCGGATCCAGTCGCCCGCCCGGCGCGGGCCGTCGTCCGTGCGCACTTGGCCGACAGCGCCGCGGACCACGCGGCGGATCCTGGAGAGGCTGCGGCCCGGCGCGGCGGGCGCGCCGTTCCCCTCGATCCAGCGCAGGCACTCGGCGAGATAGACGGGCGCGTCGATGGCGATCTGCTTGCCGCCGGAGATCACGCCGACGGGCGCGTCCCAGCAGTTCCACAGGGCCGGGATGCGGTAGTCCAACCGCCGACCGCGTCGGCGCGGTGCCGTTCGTGGGCGTGCGTTCATTGCGATGACTTGTCTCCTGGGCTGGCGGTCTGCATGCGGTCCGATCGGAGCCACAAGCCGGCGACCACGTCCGGGTCGATCTGCCGGTAGTTTTCGTGCAACCACGCCGTGAATGCTCCCCCTGCGTGGTCCTCCTGCGGCAGCGGGGTCCATTGAATGAGCGGCGGCTTGTTTTTCCTCAATTCTTCGGCGATCCGGGGGGTGACCGGGTTGCGCGGATCCTCCCAGCCCCCGGCGCAGAGCGTGCCCGGATAGCGGCAGGCCAGACGCCGCCGGGTGCGCCAATACACCTCTGGGCGATAGGCCGAGAGGAAAATCGCGTCGCCGGGTTGCGTGTGCGCCTCGATCTCGGCGATCAGTTCGACGTTGCCGGGATCCAACCGGTCCTGGAACCGCAGATGGTACTGGCGCAGCGCCATGTCGCGCTGGCTCGCCAGCGGGTCGATCATCATCGCTCCGAACCAGACGAACGCGACGACCACGGGAAACGCCGGCCGCGGTTCGGGCACGCGACGGCTGAACTCGAACAGCAGGTGCACGGCGTGGGCGCTGAGCAGCAGCAGCGGCGGAACCGCCGGTGCCAGATACCACGGCCGGCCCGGTATGCCAAACAGCGACAGCAACACGCCCGCGACGAGCCAGCACCACCACAGGCCGACCAGTCCGCGCGGTTGGGCGAGCGTGCGCGGCGCGGCCCATGCGCTGCGGTAGCGCGGCAGACGGCGCAGCACCGCGTGCACCGCGACACACAACGCGAGCAGCAACGGCAGCGCATAGGGATCCGCATACTTGGGAACCCAGTCCTCCGCGAGCCGCATCGACAGCTCCAGCGGCGGCTGAAGCCCGCTGAAGGGCACCTCGACAACCGCGTCCCAGGCCCAGCGCAGATCTGCTGTCACCGCCAGGACGCCCACCGTGAGCGCGACCGTCGTGAGCCACCCGCCGACAAAGCAGACCAGGCGCTTCGCCTGTCCTCGCCATCCGCCGCCACAGTCGCGACCGACCCAGAGCAGGTGGAGGCCGATCGCAATCATCGGCGCGACAGCCGTCTGTCGAAAACAGAAGCTTACCCCACCGACCAGGCCGGCGATCCAGAGCCAGCGCGCGTGCAGCGTCCCCCCCCGCCAAGCGCGCAGGTAACAGACGAATGCCAGCAGGTCACTCACCAAGTAATACGTGCATGGCCGATTGCACCCGATATGCAGATCGTTCAGCGGCAGATAGAGGGACGCCATGATCGCCGTCAGGCACGCGTTGGCGAGTCCGTACCGGCGGTAGGCGATCGCCGTGATCAGTCCGACGCTGGCGCAGACGCAGAGCGCGCAGAGCGCATAGACGCCGATGAGCGATCCACGACCGAGCCAGACGCCGAGCGCGTTGATCCAGAATATCGCCGGCGGCTTGATGTCCCAGAGATCGCGATAGAGCGCTGCGCCCTGCAGCAACTCGCGGCCGAAGCAGGCGAAGAGGTAGGGGTCCGCCTCGTCGGTGCGCGCATGGGCGCCGAACTGCGCCAGGGCGATCAGCGGGATGCACACGAACAGGAGCAAGGCGATGAGCAGAACGATGGACGGTTTGAAGCTGCCTCGAACGTCTTGCTGTGGTTCCATGCTTCACCTCGCGTCGTGGCGGGAATATACACGCGGAGTGGATTTGCGGAAAAGGCGGGGGCATCGCGGCGGGAGCCTGCGCGCCAACTTTTTCAAAAGATTTGAAACAGATTGGTTGCCCGCCCCGGGGATCGCTACCATAGCTCGACACCCCTGCGGACGAGGCGGGCCTGAAAGGGGAATAGCCGATCCGGGAACACTGCCCGTGGGTCCGCCTGGCCGCCGCCTTGGCCACGCAGGCCTGAGCAACGTGCCATGAGCAACGTGACGCTGCCGTTGACCGACCTGTACGCACCGATCCAACCGGGCCTCGACCGTGTCGTGGGCATCATGGATCGCGAGCTGGCGAGCGACCTGCCCTTCGTGGCGACGCTCTGCGAGCGCGTCCAGGCCTACCGCGGCAAGATGCTCCGCCCCGCCCTGCTGCTGCTGACCGCCGAGGCGGTCTCCGGTGCGACGCCCGATCACGATACGCTGGGCGCGGTCGTGGAACTCGTGCACCTGGCCACGCTCGTCCACGACGACGTGCTCGACGAAGCGGAGCTGCGTCGCGGGCACACGACGATCAACGGGCTGGTGGGCAACGAGTCAGCCGTGATGCTGGGCGACTTCCTGATCAGCCATGCGTTCCACCTCTGCAGCAGTCTCGATTCCCAGTACGCGTCGCGGCTGATCGGCAGCACCACCAACACCGTCTGCGAAGGCGAGTTGATGCAGCTCCATCACCGCGGGTGCTACGACCTGGGCGAAGCCGACTACTTCGAGATCATCCGCCGCAAGACCGCAGCCCTGACAGGCGCGGCGTGCACCCTGGGCGCCCGCTACGCGAACGCCGATGCCCGCACGGTGGTTGCGCTCGGCGGATTCGGCGTCAATGCCGGCATGGCCTTTCAGATCATGGACGACATTCTGGATCTGACCGGCACGGAGCAGTGCACAGGCAAAACGCTCGGCCGCGATCTGGATCTGGGTAAGCTCACGCTGCCGATCATCCACTTTCTTTCGAACGTGGACTCGTCGCGCCGGACGCAACTCGTCGAGGTGCTGAGGAAGGGATCGGTGGCCGACCGCGGCAGCATTGCGGCCAGCCTGAACGACGCCGGCAGTCTGCAGTATGCGACCACCGTCGCGCAGCGATACGTCGCCAAGGCGCTCGCCGCTCTGGAACTCCTGGCGCCATCCACGGCGCGTTCCGCGCTTACGGCCATGGCCGAGTTCATCGTTCGCCGCGATCGCTGACCGCTGTGCGCGGTCCGGCGCCCGTCACCCGCCCGAGTGCTGCACCTGCCACGCCACGTAGATGCCCCGGACAATCACGACGAGCAGCGCCGCCACGAGGATCATGCCGACGATACGGCGCATCCAGGAGCGCAGGCCCATCGCGAGCTGATCGGGCGTGGGCTCGGGCAGCGGGTCGGCCTGCGGAGGCTTGCGCGGATCCTCGGTGGGTGACGGATCGCTCATGGAGGCAGTATAGGCGGCGGTTGGGGCTCGGTCACGACGGCGTCACAGTTGCATTTACAAAGCGTGCCCGCAGGTCCATACTACCCCTCCGCGCCGCATGGACACCGGCTGCGGAGATGGCGCACCGTCCGGGACGAACCCACCATGAGCATCATCGTCGATCGCAACACGAAAGTGATCTGCCAGGGCATCACCGGCAACGCCGGCGCGTTCCACACGGCGCGGGGCCTGGAGTACGGCACCCAGTTCGTAGGCGGAACCTCGCCCGGCAAGGGCGGCACGAAGAGCGAGCACGGGTTGCCGGTCTTCGATACCGTCGAGCATGCGGTGCGGGCGACCAACGCCACCGCCAGCATGATCTTCGTGCCGGCCGCCTTTGCAGCCGATGCCGCGATGGAGGCTGCCGACGCGGGCATTTCGCTCGTCGTGCTCATCACGGAGGGCATCCCCGCGCTGGACATGGTGCGGGCCCGCAAGTACCTGGATGACTGCGGCGCCCGGCTGATCGGTCCCAACTGCCCCGGCATCATCACGCCGGGCGAGTGCAAGATCGGCATCATGCCCGGGTATATACACCGCCCGCCGCAGGCCGGCAGCAAGAGCGTGGGGATCATCTCGCGCAGCGGGACGCTGACGTACGAAGCGGTCTGGCAGTGCACCACCCGCAACATTTCGCAGACGACGTGCGTGGGCATCGGCGGCGACCCGGTCAAGGGTCTCAACTTCGTCGAGCTGCTGGCGATGTTCAACGACGATACCGCCACCGATGCGATCATCATGATCGGCGAGATCGGCGGCAGCGACGAGGAAGCGGCTGCGGATTTCATCCGGACCAACGTGAAGAAACCGGTTGTCGGATTCATCGCCGGCCAGACGGCCCCTCCGGGCAAGCGGATGGGGCACGCCGGCGCGATCATCAGCGGGGGCGAGGGCACGGCATCCAGCAAGATCGCCGCGCTCAAGGAAGCGGGCGTTTTCGTCGCGGATTCTCCTGCGACGATCGGCGCGACCATGCAGAAGGCACTGGCTGCCTGACCGCCGCGCGTTGCTGTTCCTGACCGTCAGAAAACCGGCTGGGCCGGAGGCTGCGAGCCGGTAATTCACCTGCCACGACCGGGCGTGGCGGATTCGTTAACAAACCCAACGGGGAGCGAGTGTACTGATGCGCACGACTTCAATCACGATGGTGGCGGCGTGCTTCGCCGCGATGTTCGTCCTGGCCTCCTGCAAGCAGGAGGAGCCGCCCGCTCCCCCGACGCCGTCGACTGCTCCGCTCGCGTCGGCGCCGAAGTCCACGCCGCCCGCCAGCAACATGGGCGAACTGCCGCCCGGCCACCCACCGATCGGCGGGCAGGACATGGGCGATGCCCAGGCGGGCAATGCGCACAGCGGCATGAACGTGCTGCCCAAGTCGGGCGAGCGCAAGATGCTCGACACCGCCCCGACCCAGTTCGAGGGTCTGACGCTGACGCCTCCGGACGGATGGAAGCCCTTCGACGCCAGCGGCGGCATGATGGCCCCGGTGGCGGCATTCCTCCTCCCGCCAGCCGATGGGGCGACTGGTGACACCGAGGCCCGGCTTACCTACTTCCCGAACATGCACGGAATGCCCGCCCAGATGAACCTGGACCGCTGGTTCGGTCAGGTTCAGCAGCCGGACGGCAAGGCGACCAAGGACGTCGCCAAGGTCGAGGAGTTCGATGCCGGCGGCGCGAAGATCACCGTCGCGGACATGACCGGGACGATCGGCGGCCAGACGGACCAGCGGATGATCGCCGCGATCATCGAACATCCCAAGGGACCGCACTTCCTGAAGGTCGCGGGCCCGGCTGCCACGGTCGCCAAGTGGCACGACTCCGTGATCGACTACCTCAAGAGCGCCAAGGTCACCGAGTAGGGCTCAGGCCAGGAGCCGGTTCGCGGCGAGCCGCCAGCCGGCTGGCTTGGCTGCATCCGCCGGCTGGAACGCGCCATGAACCACTGGCTGCTGAAGACCGAGCCGGAGGAGTACGCCTACGCGGATCTCGAGCGGCAGCGGCGCGGCGTGTGGGACGGCGTGCGCAACAACTGGGCGCTCCAGCACCTGCGCGGCATGCGCCGCGGCGACCTCGCGTTCATCTACCACACGGGTAAGGAGAGGCGCATCGTCGGCATCGCGGAGGTGGTGCGCGCCGCGTATCCCGACCCGCAGGCGGATGATCCGAAGTGGGTCGTCGTCGACCTCGTCGCCAAGTGCAGCCTGCCGACCCCGGTATCGCTGAAGACGATCAAGGCCGATCCGCACTTCGCGGAGCTGCTCCTGGTCCGCTCGACCCGCCTCTCGGTCATGCCCGTGACAGCCGCGCACTGGAAAGCGCTGTGTAAGCTGGGCGGGTTGAGCGCGAAGCGCGCCGCTACTGACGGAAGCTGACCGCGCCGCCGTCCTTTGCCTTGCCGCTTGATCCGATCGCGGATATACGGTTGGACCGATGACCCGTCACACGTCCAATCGAACCGCCCGCCATGGTGTCGTTGCGCTGGGGCTCCTCGCGACAACCCTCGCTGGCTGCGTCAACGAGTCCTCCACGATCCGCGCGCTGCAGGAGCGGGTAACCGCGCTCGAAACCGATCGCCAGCGCTGCACGCAGGCACTGGCGGATCGCGACGCGATCATCTCCGACCTGCGCCGGCGCGTCGGCGCCGAGCCCGCGTTCGAGGGGATCAACCTGGACGACCTCTTCACGGTGGACCGCATCGAGATCGTCAGCCAGACCGGCGGCGCCAGCTTCGACAACCAGCCGGGCGACGACGGCGTGATCGTCTACGTCCGGCCGCTTGACGCCGATGGTGATTTTCTCAAGGCCGCGGGGCAGTTCACCATCCAGCTTCTCGACCTGACGCACCCGGGCGCCCCGCGCAGCCTGGCGACCTACGTGTTCAGCAAGAAGCAGGAGCTGGCGGCGGCGTGGTACGGCGGCCTGCTCACCAACCATTACACCTTCCGTTGTGCATTTCCACCTCGGCTGAATCCCCGCCCCCCCCGGGAGGTGCAGGTCCGCGTCGTCATGCTGGACTGGCTCACCGGCCGCGAATTCAGCGACACCCGGACGGTACACATCGAGCGCATCGACCCTGAAAACACGGTAGCGCCCGCGTCCACGCAGTGATCTGGCGGACAGGCACGTTTTTTTGACCGCAATACGCCGGCGCTGCTATGATTGGGGTGGAATCAAGGGCTGCACGGAAACAAGCAAACTGCACGTTGCGACAGGCGGGCCGCCTGGAGGAAGGATATGTCGGATCAGCAGAAGGAAGTCGTCGAGCCGGTGAAGGCGGACAACACGCCGGCCACCGCCGTTAAAGAAAAACCCCAGAAGACGCCGGCGCCGGCCGAACCGCGCCAGTTGCCGCCGTACAAGGTGCTGCTGCACAACGACGACGTCAACGACATGGGCCACGTCGTCCACTCCATCCTCAAGGTCACGCGGCTCTCGCTGGCCGATGCGGAGCAGCGGATGGCCGAAGCCCACCTCAAGGG